>Ga0207703_10000011_pt1 | contig 336248 bp, 338 predicted proteins | sample KBSSwiS12_FD_184304 | JGI IMG/M metagenome (GOLD analysis project Ga0207703, IMG submission 184304) | Switchgrass rhizosphere microbial communities from Kellogg Biological Station, Michigan, USA - KBS Switchgrass S1-2 (SPAdes) (version 2) | ecosystem: Host-associated > Plants > Roots >... | reverse complement strand
CAACCTCCGGAGCTACTTGTGTTCGGAGTCCGTGGTACGAGGGCGGGCGAGCGAGGCGCGAGCCAAGTTCATCGTCGAGGTGGCGAATCGGCCTGGCTGCTTCGCAGCGAGCCGGCAGCCGACGGCGGAGTTCCTCGATGCGGTCTCGCGAGCGGCGGAGCAGTCCGACGACATCTCGCTGGTCCTGGTGAATCGGGTGCGCCGGCAGGAGGTAGCTCAGGAACTGGACTTCCCGGGGCAGGGTTTCACGCCTGGGGTGTTCAGCGACGAGCCAGATGCGACGGCGTTCGTCGAAATCTACGCGCCTACCGAGGCCGTCGGGAGGGCCTTCATCGAGGAGATCTCTGACCTGATGACTGGCCTTGTGGACAACGGTGCAGTTCACGAGGTCCGATGCACCAGCTTCGTCGAGTCCAGTCAGGTCCCGAGAGCTGAGTTGGCCGACTTCGGAGTCGAACGGTGAAGATCGGGATACAGGTCTTCGTCACCGACGAAACGCTGACCCCGAACGAAATCGCTGTTCTAGTCGAAGACTACGGGTTCGAATCACTGTGGTTTCCTGACCACACGCACCTGCCAAGCCAGACGTCCACGAGGCACCCGGCCGGCTACGCGCAACTTCCCCGAGAGTATGCGCGCAATCTCGATGTCTTCGTGGCGCTCACCGCCGCGGCCCTTGCCACTCGACACCTCAAGGTCGGTAGCGGCGTCTGCCTCCTTCCGCAGCGGGACCCGATCCTCACCGCCAAGATGGTGGCGTCGGTCGACTACCTCTCGGGCGGTCGGCTCCTGTTCGGCGTAGGTGCCGGCTGGAATCTTGAGGAGATGCAAAACCATGGGGTGGATCCGGCTGAGCGGTTCGGACTGCTGCGCGACCGGATCAGGGCCATGAAGGCTATCTGGGCTGAAGATGTCGCCAGTTACGACGGGCGATACACGTCGTTCGACAAGATCATGTCCTGGCCGAAGCCGGTCCAGCGTCCATGGCCGACGGTCCTGCTCGGCGCAAACGGCCCACGAGCGATCCAGTCGGCGCTGGCGGTCGAAGCCGACTGGCTCCCAGGGCGGCACAAGGACCACGCAGGGCTGGTGGCCCGCGTGCGGGAGTTCCGCGAGCGGTCGGACGGGAGACTGGGGGTCACGCTCTCAGACCCGTATCTCGATCCAGGTCAGCTTTCCGCGCTCGCCGACGCCGGCGCCGAAAGAGCCTTCTTCCTGATTCCGGCCTCTTCTCGGGATGAGATGGAACTGCACATGGGGAAGATCAGGAAGGCCGTAGACGGCATCGCATCGCCGTGATCGCGCCGGCGTCGTAACGAGCCAGCAGCGCTGCGACCCGTGTCTTGCACGCATGATGCACGCGTGGACAACAAGAAAGGCCTCCGACTTGCGTGTTCGCAGATCAGAGGCCATTTCGACAGGGTGGGCGATACTGGGTTCGAACCAGTGACCCCTCGCGTGTGAAGCGAGTGCTCTACCGCTGAGCTAATCGCCCTGACGACGCCGAGAGACTACCGGAGTTCGGGGCAGGCTTCGCGTAGAGCGCCGAGCCGATGACGGCGCCAGGCACCGGCGGCGCCGTTCGGCCGGCCTCCTGGGTCACCCCGAGCTGCTCGGGCGCGACCATGCCCTGCGGCAAGGTCATGCGCATCACTGACACGCCCGGCTTTGCGACGTCGAACGTCCCGACGGCAACCATCGGACCCGTGGTGTGCGCGGCCCACGGGACGTAGACGGACTTCGACCGGTCGTCCTTCGCGATCCCGTCTGCGACGAGGAAGACGTCGGAGCCATCGACGACTGCCGCCGCAGACCCTTGCGACCCCTCCCCCTGCAAGGCGACGAAATACGCGCCCGGCTTCTGCAGATGAGCAAGCACCGCCTGCTCCGCCTGCAGGGTGACAGTGCGGTCGTCGCGCTGGCCGGCCACGTTGAGTCGAGCAGCCGCGGCGAGGGCACCCCGACGCCAGCGAAAAACAGGCGCGGCCATAGCGGCGGTAGACCGGGTTTGGATCGACGTACGCCGCTGGCCTATAGTCTCCAGACGCACCTGCTGCCGCCAGCACCAGTTGCACGTCACGCGGAAGTGGCTCAGTGGTAGAGCATCACCTTGCCAAGGTGAGGGTCGCGGGTTCGAATCCCGTCTTCCGCTCGAAGGCCCGCAGGCGTGCCGCCGGCGGTACCCGGTGGAGTGGCCGAGAGGCGAGGCAACGGCCTGCAAAGCCGTGTACACGGGTTCAAATCCCGTCTCCACCTCAGGCACGGACAGCCCGCCCGCCGGGTTCTTGGCCTTCAGCAGGACGCTTAGCTCAGCGGGAGAGCGCCTCCCTGACACGGAGGAGGTCACAGGTTCAATCCCTGTAGCGTCCACCGAACAAAGCCCCCAACCGCCGACCGGCGCGGCTGGGGGCTCGTCCGTTACGAGCGCCGGTTCGCGAGGAAGAGCACGCCGTCCGCGGCCTGGACGATCGAGCAGTCGTAGCGCTGACCGAGCAGGACCGCAACGACCTGCCACACCGGAACCGCCGCGGCTCCGATGTCCTCGACGACGACCCAGCCGCCCACCCGGAGCTTGGACGCAGCCAGGTTGAGGATCGCGATGTTCGCCGCAGGCGAGTGCAGGCCGTCGTCGATGATGAGGTCGAGGTCACCGGGCAACCACCCGGCCAGGTCGCGGACCGACCCCAGATCCGTCTGGTCCACGAAGAATGTCGAGATTCGTTCTTCCTGGAAGAGCACCCGCCGGTCGACGTCGGCTCCGTAGACCTGCGCGTCGAGCAAGTAGTCACGAAATGCGCGGAGGGATGCGCCCGGACTCCCGTTCCTGCCCATCGTCGAGGGAACGTCGTCGTTGTTCGTGCCAAGGCCGATCTCGAGGATTGCGCGGCAATGCCTGTCCACGATCGCGCCGTAGACGAGGTGGTAGTCGTGGTCGTTGCTCTTGTCGCTGCCATAACGGTCGAACAAGACCTTCAGCTGCGCCGCGGCAGTTCGTTGCTCGTCCGTCTGGCAGAAGTCGGCTGCAGCGCGAACCGGCAGTGCCTCCGAGCCAAGGCCATCAAGCAGCTCGACGAGGAACGGGAACGTTTGCTGGGCCGACAGCAGCGTGAGATGCGCAAGCGCCGCGACGGAACCCTTCGAGTTCGGCGCATGTGCCGGAACGGCGTCGACGATCGCGTAGTCGCTTCTGTGCATCGCGTGAGAGACCGGCTGCAACGCACGGCCCACCTGCGGGTTGCGCACGATCACATCCCGCACGCGCGATGTCGTCCTGGCAAGCCATTGACTACTACTGCTACTCATTCGCCGAGTCTGACGCCCGGCGCCCGGGAATGTGACCCGTATTACAGGATCCCGCAAACTTTGACAGCGGCGAGGACGTCAGGTCGCTCGCGTCACTGGACCTGAACACGAAAAGATCGCCCTGGCGGCCGGGGGGATGACGGCCAGGGCGACCTCGACAGGGGGCTGCCCAGCGTGCCTACCTGGGAAACCTCAAATGGAAAGGCAAACCGTAATCAGGCAGCGCAGTCCGAGCAGATGACCTTCTTGGCGTCCGCAAGCTGGCTGCGGTGGTGTACGAGGAAACAGCTGGTGCAGGTGAACTCATCAGCCTGCTTCGGGATGACGCGGATCGAGAGCTCTTCATCGCCAAGGTCAGCGCCCGGCAGGTCCAACTCGACCTCGAACGGGTCGACATCGTCCCCCAGGTCGGCGGCCGAGTCGGCCCGCCGTGCTTTCAGCGCTTCAAGAGACTGCTCGGTTTGTTCCTCCGGGTCATGACGTGGGGTGTCGTAGTCGGTAGCCACGGGTTTGCTCCTGTATCGAATGCTCGTAGTTCGCATTGCTCGTCTTGCCATGCGCCGGGGTGATTCACCGCTTGCGAGGCGGATAGTCGCACACCATCGGTCTGCTTGCTAACGCATCGGGCGCGTCACTTGTGCCCACTTCTGCCGATGAGTTCGCGATGCCTGCTTCTGGTGGTGAAGATCACGTTTACGCGCACGCCCTGATCAGCCAGTTCGACGTAGCCAGCTCACCGGAGCGTCCGCACCGCTACGGCGCAAAGGTTCGAGTTCCGCGTCCCAAGCGGTACCCAGCAAACGCTCGATGCCGTGCGCCAACGTGGCCCCGGCGGGCACCTCATGGCTACTCATCAGCAGCGCTCGTAACTGCCCCTCGGACACCACGGCTTCGCCGCTCGCGGACATCGCCGTCCGGAACAGGCCGAGGTCCGGGGTGTACGCGTACCGCTCGGCGTCACCTTGTTCGCTTGCCGATTCGGTGATCTCGAAACGGACCGGGCCAAGCCGGCGCAGCCTGCTCGTCACCCGGCCGGCAATGCCAGCGGGACCGGGGATGTCGACCGTTGCCATGAGCGTGTTGGGCTCCGCCGACTGCACCGTCCATCGCAGAGCGACGGGCTGACCGACCTCCGCCGATAGGGCGAACTCCAGATGCGGGCACAGCGCGGGTGGGCATGACAGAACCGTCAGCCGGCACGGCACGGCAGCTCCGGCGATGACACCGGGCGGGTTGGCGACCACGGATACCTCCCACGGACGAGGGGCGCCTTCCCCAGCGAACTCGTCCAACGGCATCACGGCGGGCCAAGACCTGCTGCCGCGAGTCTGACACAAGGCAGCACTCACGTCACCCCTGTCACAGCAAGTTCACGCCGGTAGCGTTTAGAGCGTGCACGCTCTGGCAACCCGAGGCGACATCGCCCGCGCCTGCCAGCTCGTCGCACCGGACCACCCCTGGCCAGCCGTCGCCCTCGCCGCGGCAATCACCGTCGACGGCGGCCTGTGGTCCGGCGATGGGTCGGCGGCCGCCGCCGCGTGGCGCGGCGGAAACCCGTGGGGCCCGAAGTCCTCGACGCTGCACGTGCTCGGCGAGCCACGCGCCGGCGCCGAGCTGATAGCGGCCATCGCCCGGTCGGGCGATCGCGTCATCACCACCCCCGCGGTGCTGACCGCAGCCGGGGTTTCGGACACGTACGAGTGGGATCTGCGTTCGATGACGTCGTCGGAATGGGACTTACGTCGGCCCTCGTACGCCGGCGCACCGGTGGTCAGCTGGCTGCCGTCCGATGCGACGACGTTCGCCGAGATCGACGCCCTCCTGGACGAGGCCTTCGCGCACGCCGCGATCCGGCCGGGCGATGACCGCGCCGGACGCTGGTGCGGTGTCCGTAACGGCGACGGCGCGCTGGTGGCGTGCGCAGCCGAAACGCTGCCTGCAGCGCCCATCGCACACCTGTCCGCGCTCGCCGTCCGGCCGACGGCCCGGCGCCAACAGCTTGGCGGCGCGGTCACCCGGTTCTTCCTCGCCGAGGCGTTCGGGGCCGGTGCGCCCATGGTCATGCTGGGCGTCGATGCGGACAACCGGCAGGCGAGCGCGCTCTATGACCGGCTCGGGTTCGCGACGTGGCCCCTCGCCGGGACGACGTTGCCGACCGAGGTTTCGTAGGGTGGCGCGGTGAAGCCGCTGATCCCGTCCGACCTGCCCGCTCCGGAATCGGACGAGGCCCGGTTCCACGCGTACCGCGCGCCTCAGCGGCGCTGGGTTCGTGCGAACTTCATCGCGAGCATCGACGGCAGTGCCACCGTGGGCGGGACAGCTGGCGGCCTCGGGACGCCGGTGGACCAGCAGATCCTCGCGATCCTGCGCGCGCACGCGGATGCGGTGCTCGTCGGTGCCAGGACCGTACGGGCCGAGGACTACGGCCCGCTTCGGCACACCGCCGAGCGCCAAGCGCTACGGAAAGAACTCGGCTTCACCGGACCCGCGCGCCTTGCGGTGGTGACGTCGAATCCGGACTTCACGGGCGAGGAACGCTGGATCGCGGAGGCACCCGCTCCACCGCTGGTGATCACCACCGCCGCAGCGGTCCGCCGCATCCCGGGTGCCGAGGTGATCGGCTGCGGCGAGGGCGCGAGCCGGTGGGCACGGCCGGACCACATCATCGACGCGCTGCGCGAACGCGGACTGGAGGCGATCTTGTGCGAGGGCGGTCCGCACCTGATGGGTGAACTGACGAACGCCGACCTGCTCGACGAGCTCTGCCTCACGATTTCCCCCGTCCTCGTCGGACCGGGAACGCAACGCATCGTCGACGGGCCTAGCTGGCAAGCCCATCGCCGTGGTCGCCTGACCCAGCTGCTCGAAGCCGACGGGCTGCTCTTCACCCGTTACGTGATCGAACACTGATCGGGGCCGGTTTCCCGGCCCCGATCAGTGTTAGGCCTTCGCGAACTCGGGCGCTTCCGGGGCGTCGTCCGGTGACTCCGCAAGGTCCTCGGGCGCTTCCACCGACAGGTGCGGGGTAATCCGGTCGAGCCATTTCGGGAAGAACCAGTTCGCCTTGCCGAACATATGCATCAGCGACGGGACGAGCATGGTTCGCAGGATGAACGCGTCGAGGAACACGGCCGCCGCAAGACCCGAGCCGAACATCTTGATCTGCCGGCCGGGAATCAACACGAAGGCGAGGAAGACCGCCATCATGATCAACGCAGCCGCCGTAATGATCCCGCCGGTTTCGGCCTGACCCACGGACACGGCGCGACCGTTGTCCTTTCGGTGCACCCACTCCTCGTGCATCCGACTGACCAGGAACACCTGGTAGTCCATCGACAAGCCGAACAGAATCGCGAACAACATCACCGGAATCCAGGAGTCGACCGGACCACCTGGGCCGGCCCCGATGCTGTCCGAGAACCAGCCCCATTGGTAACCGGCGACGATCAGGCCGAACGAGCCACCGGCTGCGAGCAGGTTCATGACCGCAGCCGTCGCCGGCACAACCAGACTCCGGAACGCGATCAGCAAGAGCAGGAACGACAGACCGACGACGACGGCGATGAAGATCGGCATCTTCCGCGCCAGGACCTTCGCGAAGTCGACGTTGATCGCCGTCTCGCCGTAGACGTAGATGTCGTTGCTGGTGCCCTTGTACAACGGCGGCAGCGTGTCGGACCGAAGGTTACGAACCAGGTCGTAGGTCTTCGCCGACTGCGGCGATGTCGTTGTCTTGAAGGCGACGAACGCGATGTCATTCGTCAGCTTGACCGTTCCGATGCTCGCCGGGTCGACGTTCGGGGCACCAGCCAGCGTCTGCGTGACCCGCTGCAGGTACGCGGGATCAGACGCACCCGGACCGCTCACGACGGCTTCGAGCGTCGAGTTGTATCCGACGCCGAAATCGGTGGCGATGAGGTCGTAACCCTTGCGGGTTGTCGAACCCTTCGGGTCGCTGCTCTGGTCACTGGACCCGAGGCGGAGCGAGAAGAACGGGATGGCAAGCACCAGAATCAGCACGCCGGATGCGAAGCCGACAACGACCCGCTTCGAGGCCACGAACTGCGACCATCGGGCCCAGCGACCTTGCGGATGCAGCTCCATGAACTGGCCTGCCCGGACCGCCGCGCGCTGCTTACGCGGCAAGACCTTGAGGCCGAAGAACTTCAACAGCGCCGGCAGCAGCGTCAAGGACGTCGCCATGGTGAAGCCGACGGCAAGCGCCGTTCCGACCGCCATGCCGTTGAAGAAGCTCACGCCGAGAGCGATGAGGCCCAGGATCGCGATGCAGACGGTCGTACCGGCGAAGAGCACCGCGCGACCCGACGTCGCAATCGCGTTGCTGATCGACTCGTCGATGGACATACCTCGCCGCAGGTTCCGGCGATGTCTCGTCACGATGAACAACGCATAGTCCACGCCGACGCCGATCACCATCAGGTCGACGAGCTGCGGCGTCACCAGCGACACGTTCATCGCGTGGCTCAACATGATGATGGCGCCGGTACCGCAGATCAGGGCGACCAGAGCGGTCGCCAGCGGCAGGAACGTGGCTGCGAAGGTCCGAAAAACCAAGAACAAGATGATCAGGGCAGCGCCGAAACCGATGAAGACGGACGGACCGGTCCCACTGCCCTGCGAAACCCCTTGGAACGCTTGGCCGGTGAATTCGACCTGAAGGGCGCTGTCGCTACGAAGCGGCTTCTTCAGCTGCTTGTAGACGTCGAGGAACGGACCCGGCTCGTAATGGTTGCTCTGCCAGGTCACCGTGACGAGAGCGGTCGTCGCGTTGGCGTTGAGCAGCTTCGGGTTTCCGTCGGTGATCGCACCGCCCTTGCCGCAGTCGATCGACGACCACGGGGTCGCGATCAGCGCGACGTGATCGCTCGTGTCCGAGCACAGCTTCGTGAGTGCAGGCTCGAGCGACGCCGGCGACCCGGAGAAGGTGCCGTTCCTGTTCTTGATCACCACAGTGCCGACGGCACCGTTCTGGTTGTCGAGCCCCGCGTCCTTCAGCAGGGTGGCGACGGACGCCGTCTCGGTGTGGGGCAGGCTGAAGGTGTCCTTGTACGACGACCCGCCGAGCGCTCCGGCGAGGCCCTGCAGCGCGATGATCACGACGACCCAGGCCCCCACGACCCACCATCGCCGACGTACCGCAAAGTTTGCGAGCGAATGCACTGTGTTACTCCCCGGGGTCTTCTGATCGGTCCGACAGAACCCGAGCCTAGTAGCGAACCCCGACAGTCGCGCTGGATAAACCTCGTAGATCGGTGCGTTCGACGTGTCAATCCGATCACAGCTTGGGACAGGATGTGCGCGTGATCAGCGCCGAGTCAGCGAACCCCGGTTACGGCCACACGGCCGTCGGCATCAGCCTCCTTACCGCCGTGTGCATCGCGACGCTCGTTCTCGTTCGGGTCGACATCCACCGTTCGGTGGCCGTTGCGGTTGCCCGCGCCGCGGCTCAGCTGACCCTCGTTGCGCTGCTGGTTCGCGCGATCTTCGCGAGCCCGTACCTGATCGCCGTCCTGCTGGCGATCATGCTGACCACCGCGACCCTCACCACCGGCGGACGGCTTCGCGGCTTACCCGGCGCCCGGGTCGCAGTGCTCGGCGCGGCCGTCGTCGGCGCGTCCGCGGTCGTAGGCATCTGCTTCGCGGTTCCGGTCGTGCCCCGCGACTCCCGTTACGTCGTCGCACTCGGCGGCATCACGCTCGGCGGCACGATGATCGCCTGCACGCTAGCCGGCCGGGCCTTCCTGCTCGGGCTACGGACCCGCCGCGAGGAAGTCGAGGCGTGGCTGTCGATAGGCGCCTCCCCAAGGCAGGCCTGCAGTTCGCTGTGCCGGCAATCGCTTCGCGACGCGCTGTTGCCGGTCCTGGACCAGACGAAGTCGGTCGGCCTCGTATCGCTTCCGGGTGCGTTCGTCGGATCGCTCGCCGGCGGCGCGTCCGCCGCTGAGGCGGCCCGCTTCCAGCTCATCGTGCTGGTCGCCCTGTTGACCGCCGAGACCGTCGCCGCTGCCGTGCTGCTCTACGTACTCGGGGCGCCGCGAACGCTGCCCGAGTGAGGAATCAGGCTCGGCGGTTCGCCTTTCGCCGCTAACGTGCTGCCATGGATCTGCCGGTGATGCCGCCACTCAAACCGATGCTCGCCACCGCGGTCGACGCCATCCCACCCGGCATGCGGTACGAGCCCAAATGGGACGGCTTTCGCACGATCGTGTTCCGCGACGGCGACGAAATCGAACTGGGTAGCCGTACCGGCAAGCCCCTCACCCGCTACTTCCCCGAGGTCGTCGAGGCCTTGCGCGCTGCGCTCCCTGAGCGCTGCGTCGTCGACGGGGAAACGGTCCTGCCGCTCGACGGGGTGCTCGATTTCGAGGCGTTGCTGCAGCGGGTGCATCCCGCCGAATCACGCGTCCGGAAGCTGGCCGCCGAAACCCCGGCGCGGTTCGTCGCCTTCGATGTGTTGGCGATCGGAACCGAAAACCTGATGGACCTTCCCCTGGGCGAACGGGTCGCCCGCCTGCCGGACCTGGTCCGGCCTGGCCACCACGTGCACGTCACGCCGTCGACCGACGACCTGGCGACAGCGACCGACTGGTTCTCGGCCTTCGAGGGTGCCGGGCTCGACGGCGTCGTCGCCAAGCCGTTCGACATCCCGTACGTCCCGGACAAGCGCCTGATGCGCAAGATCAAACACCAGCGCACCGCGGACTGCGTCATCGGCGGGTACCGCATCCACAAGAGCGGCCAGGGCGTCGGCTCGCTCCTGCTCGGCCTGCACGACGAGGCCGGCACCCTCCAACACGTCGGGGTCGTCGGCGCCTTTTCCGCCGCGCGGCGCCGTGAACTGGAGGAAGAACTACAGCCGCTACGAACCGAGCCCGGCGCCGCGCATCCGTGGCTCGACAACACCACCGAGGGTGACCGCGTGCCGGGCGGTCAGCCGAGCCGCTGGCAGCAGGGCAAGGACCTGTCGTTCATCCCGCTCGAGCCGGTTTTGGTCGTCGAGGTCGCGTACGACCACATGGAAGGAACTCGCTTCCGGCACACCACGCAACTGGTCCGGTTCCGGCCGGACCGTGACCCGGCTTCCTGCACGTACGAACAGCTCGAGCGGCCGGTGAGCTTTGACCTGGCTTCCGTGCTGGCCGGAAATGGTCCGTAACCAGAACTGGACACGCAAGGCAGAATGCACTCATGACCGATTCCGGGCAGTACGAAGTCAGCAAGACCGACGACGAGTGGCGGGCCGAGTTGTCGCCGGAGCAGTACGCGGTTCTGCGACAGGCCGGGACCGAGCGCGCGTTCACCGGCGCGTACACCGACACCGAAGATCCAGGCCTCTACAAGTGCGCGGCGTGCGGAAACCCGCTGTTCCGCAGCGAGACCAAGTACCACTCCGGGTCCGGCTGGCCCAGCTTCTACGAACCGATCACGCCCGATGCGGTGATCATGCGTCCCGATACGAGCCACTTCATGGTCCGAACCGAGGTCGTCTGTGGTCGCTGCGGTAGCCACCTCGGGCATGTGTTCGACGACGGGCCGCAGCCGACCGGTCAGCGGTTCTGCATGAACTCCGTCTCGCTCGACCTCGATCCCGACCCGGCGAGCTAGCCGCAGCTCCGCCGGCGGCTTACGGCAGCGCGCCGATGATCTCCCCCATCGGCCGCCGGCGGCCGGTGTAGAACGGCAGCTCCTCGCGTGTGTGCCGACGTGCTTCGGCGCCCCGGAGATGACGCATCAGGTCGACGATCCGGTGCAGCTCAGGCGCTTCGAACGCGAGGATCCACTCGTAGTCGCCGAGCGCGAACGACGAAACGGTGTTCGCCCGAACATCTGGGTATTCGCGCGCCATCTTCCCGTGTTCGGCCAGCATGGTCCGCCGCTCGGCATCCGGCAGCAGGTACCACTCGTACGACCGGACGAACGGGTAGACGCAGACGTAATCCTGCGCCTCCTCCCCCGCCAGGAACGCCGGGATGTGGCTCTTGTTGAACTCGGCCGGCCGGTGCAACGCCATGACCGACCACACCGGTTCGAGGTGACGGCCTAGCGCGGTACGGCGGAAACGCTGGTAGGCATCTTGGAGGTCGTCACTGCTGGGTGAGATCCACCAGATCATCAGGTCGGCGTCCGCCCGTAAACCTGCGACGTCATAGGTACCGCGAACGATGACGCCTTTGGCCGCAAGCTGGCCGAACAGGTCGTCGATCTCCGCCGCGAGCGCCGGTCGGTCCTCGCCCGGAAACCCGTCGAGCGTCTTGGCCACCCGGAACACCGACCACATCGTGTAGCGGATCTGGTCGTTGAGCTCCTTGGCCAGTTTGCCGTCGATCACCATGCGCCCATCATCCCCCCAGCTGCCCGAGCACCGAACGCGCGGCCGCGGTGCCCGACCGGACGCAGGACGGAATGCCGACACCGTCGTACGCCGCCCCACAGACCGCGAGGCCAGCCGGCAGCGCGGCCCGAAGTGCGCCGACGCGCTCCACGTGGCCCGGCTGGTACTGCGGAAGGGCGCCGCCCCAGCGGGTCACCCGACAATGCATCGGACGGGCCGAAATGCCTGTGAGAGAGGCGATATCGGCCGCCACCACGCCGGCCAACTCGACATCGGGCCGCTGCAATTCGGCGACGTCGCCGTAGCGTCCGACGCTCGCCCGCAGCACCACCGGCGCTCCCGGCGGGTGCTGCCATTTGTTGCCGACGAACGTGACCGCCTTGACGACGCGTCGTTCCGAGGCGGCGACCAGGAACCCGTTGCCAGCCGGGACCGGCGTCGCTGCTGGATAGACCAACGTCACCAACGCCACGGATGCGTACGGCGTGGTCGGTACGACGGCGGGCGGCACGTGTGGATCGATCAACCGTGCCGCGGAAGCCGCGGGAAGCGCGAGCACCACCGCATCGAAGGTCTCGGTCGACGTTGTCGCGCCGGCTTGCGTGGCAACCGTCCACGTTGTACCCGTACGGGACAGCGCAGTGACTGTCCGACCGGTCGCGATGCTTCCGCCGGCGGCGCGGATCGCCTCGGCGACCGCCACGGCCAAGACCTCCATCCCCCCTGCGACAGAGCCGAAGACAGGGCCGTCGACCGGGGCGGGCAACCGATCGGCGACCGTATGCAGCAGCGAGCGGCCCGGGTTCAGCAGAGCCGGCAGGGTCGCCGCCACCGACAGGTCGTCGGCGGTGCCCGCATAGACGCCGCCCAGCAACGGGTCGACCATCCGGTCGAGCACCTCAGATCCGAGCCGGCGCCTCACGAGGTCGCCGACCGTCGGGTCGCCGTCGTACGAATGCGACGGTAGGACGCGGTCGAGCGCCGCCCGGGCGGCCCCCTTCGCCGTCAGCACATCACTCAGCCCGCGAAGCGAACCAGGTACGCCAAGCATCGTGCGGGCAGGTAGTGTCCGGAGCCGACCTCCGCAAAACACCTGTGCCACACCGGTTTCCGGATGTACGACGACTGCGCCGACCTTGCCGGCCACCTCGACCGCCTCCGGCTGGCGGACGAGAAAAGCGTCAGCACCCTCCTCGACGACGACACCCTCGAGGCCGTCGACCTCGGGCATCGGCGTTGTCCGTAGCTTTCCGCCGATCCGACCCGACCGCTCGAAAACGGTCACGTCCACACCGGCCGTCGCGAGTCCGTACCCGGCGGTGAGCCCGGCGATACCCGCACCCAGAACGGCGACCCGGGACATCGTCAGGCGGACGGCTTCGCCGTCGGTCGTCCGGCGGCGTGCACGGTCGCGACGATCTCGGCGAGGACACCCGGGTCGGTGTTCGGCAGCACACCGTGGCCGAGGTTAAAGATGTGCCCCTCGGCCCCTTCGGCGGCGTGCAGAACGCGCTGGACCGCGTCGTCCACGGCAGGCCAGGGCGCGAAGACGATCGCGGGATCGAGGTTGCCCTGCAGGGCCTTTCCGGGGCCCACCCGCTTGGCGGCGACATCCAGCGGTACCCGCCAGTCGACGCCGACGACGTCCGCGCCTGCCTCGCCAAGCGCGCCGAGCAGCTCGCCCGTACCGACTCCGAAGTGGATCCGCGGCACATCGGACACCGCGGCCAACACCCGCGCCGACCACGGCTGGACGTACCGCTCGTAGTCCGCGAGCGGCAGCGTCCCGACCCAGCTGTCGAATAGCTGAACGGCCTGCGCTCCGGCGTCGACCTGGACGCGCAGGTACGCCGCCGCGATATCGGCAAGGCGTTCCATCAAGGCCGCCCAAACCAGCGGCTGGCCGTACATCAAGGCCTTGGTTCGCGCCTGTTCCTTGGACGGGCCGCCCTCCACGAGGTACGAGGCGAGGGTAAACGGCGCACCCGCGAAACCGATCAGCGGTGTCGGTCCCAGTTCCTTGACGAGCAGGCAGACCGCCTCGGCGATGTCGGGCACCGAGGCCGGATCGAAGCGCGGCATCCGGTCGACGTCCGCCTGCGTACGAATGGGGTTCGCGATGACCGGTCCGGTACCGGGCACGATGTCGAGGTCGATGCCGGCCGCGTGCAGCGGTACGACGATGTCCGAGAAGAAGATCGCGGCGTCGACGCCGTAACGGCGAACCGGCTGCAACGTGATCTCGGCGACCAGGTCGGGCATCCGGCATGAGGCCAGCATCGGGATGCCTTCGCGGACCTTCCGGTACTCGGGGAGTGAGCGTCCGGCTTGGCGCATGAACCACACCGGCGTGTGCGCCGGCGTCTCGCCGCGGCATGCGGCGAGGAATGCGCTCGGCTCAGTCACTGTTGGATCGTCCCACGCTCCCCCGGGCTGGCGTGTCGCTCAGCCCACGGCCAGCAGGATGACGCCGCCCAGCGTCGCCCCCACACCGATGAGCTGCGTACCGGCCAGCCGCTCGGCCAGGAAGGTCCGCGCCAGCAGGATCGTGACAACCGGATACAGCGACGCCAGCACGGAGACCACGCTGACCAACCCGTGCAGGCTTGCGAAGCCGTACGCCGTGTTGGAACCGATGTCGACGAGCCCTACTGCTACGAGCGGCAGCCGTAGCGAAGGCGAAACCGTCAGCGCCGTCCGCCGACGGCGGAGCACCAGCAGTCCCACCGCGGCGACGCCCACGTTGACGATGCGCTGCGACAGCAGGCCGGCCAGCACGTCCTCGAACCGCCCGTGCTGCTGGCCGCCGCCTGCCTCGGCAATCGCCAGCAGGGCCAGCCCGAAACCCGCGGCGGCGGCACCGGCCAGCACCACCGACCGCCGGTGCACTTCCCGCGGGAGCCGCGATGCGGTCGCGGAGTCCGTAGCTACCGGTACGCGGGCCACCAGGACGACCCCGACCAACGCGACCGCGATGCCCACCGCCTGCAGGACCGACGGCCGGTCGCCACGAACGAGCCCGACGACCAGCGGAACGGCCGCCCCCATCGACGCGATCGGCGCGACGACGCCCATCGCACCGGACGCGAGCGCCGAGTAGAAGCAGATCAGCCCGACCATGCCCGCGAACCCTGAGACCGCGCCCCAGCCGAGGGCCGAGCCGGCCAGACCTCCGTCGCAGACGGCGACGGAGGCCACCACGAATCCGGCGGCGGCGATCAGGGCAGCGAATTGGCTCGCCGCGATGACGACCATGACCGGCAGTCGCCGGCACAGCAGACCGCCGGCGAAGTCGGACGACCCCCACAACACGCTCGACAACAGAGCCAGGATTGCCGCCACCGGCACACCCTAGGGCTCGGTCGCCACCCCGGCCGCGACAGTCGCCGCGCCACAACACGACTCGCTGGCCGGCTCCCCGGGTCGGGACTCCCCCGCATTTACTGTTTGCCTATGCCCACCCGTGCGCCCCGGATCGTGCCGGTCCACGCCGACGGCGACGCCGGCGGTGACGCGCAGCGGCCGAGGCCGCCGGAGGCATTCGCCAGCGCGCTGGCGAGCTTGGAACAGGCGCTGATCCGCGACGATGTCGTCGTCGCGGAAGCGCCGCCGCCCACCCGGATCGCTCCGTTCGCCGCCGCATTCACGCTCGATCTCGATGACACGGCCTCCGGTCGACTGGTGTACCTGCACGATCCAGCCGGGCAGCAGGCGTGGCAGGGCCAAGATCGGCTCGTCGCGTTCGCTCGGGTGGAGGTCGACGATGTGATGGCCGCCGACGCGCTGCTCGCGGACGTCGTATGGGCATGGCTGATCGAGGCCATGGAATCGCGCGGCGCGGGTCTTCGGGTCCTCGGCGGCACGGTAACGACCACCGCATCTCGCCGGTACGGCAACCTCGAGCACCTGCCCCCCACGCAAGAGGTGGAGCTGCGGTGTTCCTGGACTCCGATGCCGGATGCCGACGGCTCGCTCGACCTCGGGCCGCACATGTCGGGGCTCGTCGACACGTTGGCCGCTATGAGTGGGCGACCGCCTGCGTGATCGTCGGGACGACAACCGGATCCTCGGCGACCGCCGGCTCGTCGTGATCGGCCGGCGCCTCGGAGGACTCGAACTCCGAGTCCTCCTGCGGCGCCTTCTGCAGCGGCAGCACCATGGTCAGTGTCGTCCCGCGGCCCAGCGCCGTGTCGACGGTCAACGTGCCACCCGCAAGGCGAACGCGTTCGCGTAGCAGACCGAGACCGACGTGCCGGCCGCGGTGCGGCCGTACCTCTTCCGGCGCGAAACCCGGACCGTCGTCGGCCATCGTCGCGATCATCAGGTCGTCGGTGAACCGCAGGCCCAAGCGCGCGTCGTCCACGTCGGCGTGTTTGACGACGTTGAGGAGCGATTCCTGGAAGAAGCGAAAAACCGTAACGGCGCTGGCGATCGGCACGGGACGGGCGTCCTGCGGCCAGTCGATCGCGACCCGCAACCCATACCGCTGGGCCATCTCGTCCCGTAGCCCGACGACCGCGTCCGCGAGGTCGCCGTCCTGCAACGCCGGCGGACGGGTGCGGGCCATCAACGCCCGGATCTGGTCCTCCGCCTCTTCGAGACAGTCAGCGGCGCGTTCGGTGTCACCGTCCCCGAGCGAGGTACGGGCGACCGCGAGCGTTTGAGCGATCGTGTCGTGCAACTCGGCGGCGAGCTGTCCGCGCGCCGCTTCTTCGGCCGCGATCGCGCCGCTCAGGAGTTCGAACATGCCGGCGCTCGCGTGCTGAGCACTCAACACACTGCGCGCGGCCAGCTCGTCCGCCATCCGTACCCGTAGCGCCAACGCTTCGACCGCGGAGTCGAGGCCGGTCATCTCGGCGCTTCGCCGTACGCCGCGGCGCCCGCGATTCGGCCGCGGTTTCTCCGGCGACCGCAGCCGCTGGACGGCGTCGTCCCGCATCGTGCGCAGCGCCAGCGCCGCGTTGTCCGCCGCGAAGGCGGCGGCCACCGCCGCGACCAGGGTGCCTAGCGTTCCCAGCCCGAGGCAGAGTACGGCGGCTTGGCCGCTGAACCGCCCCGCGAACACCAGACCGGACGCGCAGCCGCCGGTGACGACGAGACCCATGAGGACGGCTGCCGCGGCCGCGTATGCCCACAGCGGCAGCGCCCGGTGAACGGCGCGATGCTGGCCGCGTACGGGACCGGCCCCCGGGGTCCGGTCGGACATTCCGGCCGTCACGTGTTCACCACCCCGGAGCTCGTCCACTCAGCACGGCTCAGGCGATGACCGCCGACGCTGACCAGCGCGTCAGGCAAGGCAACAACCGAAGGCGCAACGGGCGACGGGTCCACCGACGTCGGTTGTGGCTGGGCATTTCCGGCCATCGCGACGGCGCCGAGCAGCGCGGCGACCGCCCGTTCGACGGCGTGGAGTTCCTCGACGATGCCGTCGAGCGCCTCACGGTCGGAGGTCTCACGGGCCAGCCGCGCTAGCCGGCCGGAGCTTTCGCGAAGCGCCGCCAGGGCAGGTAGCGCGTCGACGCCGAAGTCACGAACTCCGCCCGCAGTGACCGAGTCCGCTGCGGCGCCATCTCCACGCTCGAGCGCGGCCGGATCGTCCGTCGACAGCCACGACTCGGCCTGGTCGACCAGGACCCGCGCGAGGCGACCGTCCTGCCGGGTGAAGCTCTCGGCTCCGTCTTCCCGGGTGGCCCGGATAAAGGCCACCGGTGCATCCGCCGTACCGACCCGCATGTGACAGAACGGGGTACGGTCCGCAACCCCGAGCACCACTCCGTCGCGCAGCACTTCGGCGATCCAAGACTGGTCCAACGCGTCGAGGCCGGCACGCTGCATGCTCGGCGACCGGTCACCGTCGCCGACGTAACGAGCCAAACCTTCGCCGCTGAAGACGAGCAGCTCCACCTGCGCACTGCCGAGCAGCCGGGCCGCGGCCGTCAGCATGACCTGCGCCGAGGCGTCGATCGACCCGCCGGCACGTTCTTGTCCCCTGGCCAGCTCGGCGAACAACAGCGCCTCCCCGGACCGTCGACTGGTCTGGTCGAACGACGACCAGAGCAGCGCGAGCGGAACGAGCAGCCCGATCAGCCCGACCGGCGCGGTCGTCGCCAACCACGCGCCGAGTAAACCCACGCACGCGCTCGCGGCGGTGTGGACGAACGCGACGGGGGCACCGAGGGCCAGCAACTCACGCAGGCTGCGGTTCGTCGTGGCCGAGACGGCCACCGCCACCAGAGGCGTTTGGATCAACCAGAAGAACGTCATCGCCAGCGCGGCAGCGGTCAGCTGGGGCAGGCCGTGGCTCAGGACGAGCTGCGCCGTCCAGGCGCCAGCGGCCGTCGCGGCCGCGAATTGGGCGGTGTTGAAGACGATCTTTTCGAGTTTCTGGCGACGGATGAGCTGAGCCACGGCGACCCCGGCCGGCAGCATGAGCACCATCCAGGCGCCGGGAGCCAGCACGTACACGGCGGTCGCGACGGAATCCGTCAACGACAAGGACCAGCGCTGGCGGCCGACGCTGAACGTGACCATCGAGAGTTCGGATACGAGGACCGCGATCGCGAAGGCGGGAAGCGCCCACCAGCGGGGGTGTCCGAAGCCGGCGGCAGTGCCGAATGCGGTCGCCGCGGCAACCGCGGCGACGACCAGGATGATCATGCCGACGCGCCAGCGTCCGAGCCACAGACGGCGCCACGTCACGGCGGCGTGCCGCGCGTCGATGACCGGCCCCCTCATGGCCTGTGACCTCCGGTTGCTTTCGTCAAGCCCACCTGCTGACCTGATCGGACCCGATCGCGTTGTTCACGCGAATGGGTGATCGGCATGCGCGAACTGCTCCTTGACTATGCGCTGTTCGCCGCAGTCTAAGTTGGCCCGTCCGGGTGATGCGGCGCGACACTTGATCTTTCTGATACGGGTGCCCGTTACGGCGTTCGGATTACAGCTGACGCCCGGTCATGCCGAAACCTCAGTGCAGAAGAGCAACGATCCGCGCAACCGCGCGATCTGAAGCGGTCTGGAGGACGGAATGACCATGATGGCTCCTGCAAGCAGGGACGCCGTGGCGCATCCGGGGGCCCACGGACCCGGCCCGCGTACCGGCGAGCCCCTCCGGTTCACCGCGATGGTCGTCGATGACCACCCACTGATCCGCGAGGCCATGGTGAACCGGCTCCGCGCGATGGGTGCGACGGACGTGGCGGAGGCAGCAAGCCTCGCCGAGGCTCGCGCCCGCGCCCGCTTCGGACCCCGCGATCTCGGGGTCCTCGACCTCGCCCTCCCCGACGGCTCGGGCCTGGACCTGGTCGCCCAGCTTCGGGCCGAAGGCTGGGGCCGGCTCGTCGTCCTGTCTGCTGCCGACGACCCGCACGCTGTCCGCGCCGCGTTCATGGCCGGCGCGCAGGGTTACCTGCTCAAGTCCGCGTCGCCGACCGTGGTCACCGATGGCGTCCGCCGGGTCCTCAGCGGCGGTGTGTACGCCGACCCGAGCGTCGCGTCACTGCTCGCGGCGGGCATCCGGGGGACCAGCACCTTCAACGAAGGCGGTACCGGAGAACTGTCCGCCCGCGAGATCGAGGTGCTTCGTCTCGTGTCCGACGGTCAGTCGAACAAGGAGATCGGTGAGGCGCTCGGTCTGTCCGCGCTCACCGTCAAGAGCCACCTGGCGCGCATCGCCCGCAAACTGGGCACCGGCGACCGGGCCGAGATGGTCGCCCTCGCCATGCGTGCCGGAGTGATTCGGTAGCTCCCTGCGCTTACGCTCACTTCGTGATCCGTACGTGAGCGACTCCGCAGCCGTGGTCGGCGCGGACGCATCGGCCGAGCCGGATGCGCTCCCGGCGCCCGAGATCCCCTGGCTCCTCGCACCTGCTGACGGCATCCCCGACGTCATCGTGAGCGTCGCCGGCCTGGCCGACGTGATCGCGCGATTCACCCAGGGTTTCGGCCCGGTTGCCCTCGACGCCGAGCGAGCCTCGGGCTACCGGTACAGCCAACGGGCGTACCTGGTCCAACTCCGCCGGCGCGGCGCCGGTACCGCCCTCATCGATCCGATCGCCTGCCCGGATCTGTCCGAACTCGGCGCTGCCCTCCAAGACGCCGAGTGGGTCCTACATGCCGCGAGCCAGGACCTCCCCTGCTTGGCTGAGATCGGCATGCGCCCGGGCGAGCTGTTCGACACCGAACTGGCCGGCCGACTGCTCGGCTATCCGCGGGTGGCGCTCGGGACGCTGCTCGAAGAGCGTCTTGGCGTCCGGCTCGAGAAGGGGCACAGTGCGGCCGACTGGTCGACCCGACCGCTGCCCGAGTCATGGCTGGCGTACGCGGCACTCGACGTCGAACTGCTGCTGGAACTGCGCGACGACCTCGAACACGAGCTCGAAGCCGCCGGGAAGCTCAAGTGGGCCCTGCAGGAGTTCGACGCCGTACGCCGCGCCCCGGTCACGCCAGCGTCGCCGCGGCCTGAGCCGTGGCGACGGATGTCGGGCATTCACCGGTTGCGTCGGCCGCGGCAGCTCGCGGCGGCCCGGGCGCTGTGGGAGGCCCGGAACCAGCGGGCCGAACAACAGGACGTGGCCCCCGGCCGGGTCCTTCCCGATGCCGCGATCATCGCGGCGTCGAGCGCGGCGCCTGCCAGCGAAGCCGCCCTCCGGGCGCTCCCGGTCTTCGCAGGACCTCGACAACGGCGGCTATCCGGACTCTGGTGGGCGGCGCTCGAGCGAGCCGCCGCCCTCAGTGATGACGATCTGCCGCGGATGACCGCGGTCGCGCAGCCCGGCGCGCTCCCGGCACCTGCCCGGTGGGCGGAACGCGACCCCGCCGCGGCCGAGCGGCTGGCCCGGGTGCGGGCGGCGCTGACCGAGATCGCGGCGGCCCATTCGTTGCCGGTCGAGAATCTGCTCGAACCGGCGCTCAGCCGTCGCCTCGCGTGGGATGCGCCCTCGGATGTGCCCGCGGCGCTGGCCGAGGGTGGCGCCCGGCCCTGGCAGATCGAGCTGACGGCCACCGCGCTCACCGCCGCGTTGACGGGCTGACAACTACAGCGTGACGCCGGCCCGTAACAGGCTGTGATCCGGTGGTCCGATCGGGTCACCAAACTGCCTGCGGGACAGCCCATCTGGCTCGATTCAGGGATCCTTATGATCGGTAGTTTCGATGCATGCCTGTGCCTTCTCCCGCGCTTCGCGAGACGCTGCTCGCGGCGCAGGTGTTGGACGACCTCGACCTCGAGCTGCACGACGACGGCATCACCCTGACCGACGGTTCCCCGGTCGACGTCCGGTGGTCGTCCTTGTTGGCCGCTATCGGTGGCGCGCCCCCCGGTTCCTTACGGGCCCGCCACCGGATCGTGGCGTGGGTGCGACTTCGCCGCCAGATCGCCGACCTGCCGGCGGATCTCCTGCTCGAGCGCTGCCGGGCGCTGGGCCTGCCGTCGGGTCACGTCCTGTTCCCCGGCCGCGGCTGGGTCCGCCACGTGGTGCTCGGCGACGCACTCGTTCTCGGACTCGGGGTCCTCGGTCTCGACCCCCAGCGCCCCGATGACGTCGAGGTCATACCGGCCAGCATCTGGCGCTCGGCCGGCATCAACCCGGCGATCTTGTGGGAGGTCTGCCAGCCGCATCTCGAGCGGATGGGTGACCTCGCCGCGAGCCGCTGGCACCGCGACGGACAGAACGTCCTGCGACCGATGGGCGGTTGCGATGTGGTCACACTGCTCGGTTCACGCAGCCTGCGGGCGGCCCTGGCACACGACGCCCACGGCTTACGACCGGTCGTCGTACCTATGCGCAGCCGCGGGTGGACCACCCTCTCCCGCCTCGATCCGGCCTTCGCCCCGGCCGCGGCCGAAGCGACCGACCCCCGGGAACGCGGCTTCCGCCGGCCGGTGCTGGTGACCTACGACGAAGTGGTGCTGGCCCGCAATGGGCCCCGACCCGACCTCGGCGCGGTCGACGGGGTGGCCTGACTCAGGATTAGAGCGGCGACCCGGGCGCGTTCTCAGGCGCGTCCTCGGGAGCATCCTCGGCCGCGCTCTCGCCGGACACGGCTTCGACCAGCGCCCGAGCAATGGCCTGATCCGACAGGCCCTGCTCGCTCAGGATTCCCTCCCGGGTGCCCTGCTCAAGGAAGGCAGCCTGCAGGCCGAACGTGCGGATCGGCGTACGGATGCCGGCATCGGCCAGTTCGAGTGCCAGCCGGGAACCGACACCGCCGACCCGGACACCGTCTTCGAGTGTCGCGACCAGGTGGTGGTCACGGGCCAGATCCAAGAGCGCGGGGTCGAATGGCAGGACGAAACCAGGGTCGACCACGGTGACGTCGATGCCCTGTGCCGCAGCACGTTTGGCAACGTTGAGCGCGGTCTCGGCCATCGCACCAACGCTCACCAACAGGACGTCCGGCCGCTCACCGCGGGCGAGCACGTCGACACCGCCGACCGTTTCGATCGCGTCCATGTCGGGGCCGACGTTCGCCTTCGGGAAACGCAGGAAGCTCGGCCCTTCGGTCCGGGCCAGGCACGCACGGAGTAACGAGACGACGCGGGTCGCGTCGCGCGGCGCCGCGACCGCGACGCCCGGAACCGGCTGCAGGAACGACAGATCCCACATGCCGTGATGCGACGGCCCATCGGCCCCGGTGACCCCGGCGCGCGGCAGGACGAACATGACGGGCTGGCGGTGCAGAGCGACGTCCATCAGGACCTGGTCGAACGCCCGGTTCAAGAACGTCGCGTACAGGCAGACGACCGGCTTCATCCCGCCCATCGCGAGGCCGGCGGCCGAGGTGACGGCGTGCTGCTCGGCGATGCCGACGTCGAAGACCCGCTCCGGGAACTCCTCGGCGAAACCGTTCAGTCCCACCGAGGCTTGCATCGCGGCGGTGATGCCGACGACCTTCGGGTCTTCCCGAGCGATCTTGAGGATTTCCTCGGCGAAGACGTGATCCCAGGTTCGTCCGCCAGGCTTCTGCTGCCCGGTAACCGGGTCGAACGCACCCGGGCCGTGCAGGTTGTCCGCAAGGTCGTCGAGGGCCGGCTGGTAGCCGCGTCCCTTCTGGGTCACCGCGTGCACGATCACCGGCCCCGGGAAAGCCCGGGCCTTGGAGAGTGCCGACTCCAGGGCCCCGAGGTCGTGCCCGTCGATCGGGCCGAGGTACTTGATGCCGAGGTCCTCGAACATCACCTGGGGCGCGACGAAGTCTTTGAAGCCCTTCTTCATGCCGTGTAGGGCTTCGTACAACGGCGGGCCGACGAGGGGGGTGCGGGCCAACACGGTCTTGACGACGTCGAGCGCCTGCTCGTACCCCTCGGTGACCCGCAGCTTGGCGAGGTGGTCGGCGAGACCGCCGATCGTCGGGTCGTAGCTACGGCCGTTGTCGTTCACGACGATGACGACCTGGCGGTGCTTGGCGCCGGCGATGTTGTTCAGCGCTTCCCAGCACATGCCGCCGGTCAGCGCGCCGTCACCGACAACGGCTACGACCCGGCGACGTTCGCCGCGCAGCTCGTACGCCTTGGCCAGGCCGTCGGCGTACGACAAGGCGGTCGATGCATGGCTGTTCTCGATGACGTCGTGGTCGGACTCCGCGCGGCTCGGGTAGCCCGACAGGCCGCCCGGCTGCCGCAACGAGTCGAACTCTCCTGCCCGGCCGGTGACCACCTTGTGGACGTACGCCTGGTGGCCGGTGTCGAACACCAGCCGGTCCCGCGGCGAGTCGAAAACGCGGTGCAGGGCGAGCGTCAGTTCGACCGCGCCCAGGTTGGGGCCGAGGTGGCCACCCGTCTTGGAGACCTTGTCGACGAGGAACTGGCGCACGTCGCTGGCGAGTTGGACGCATTCCTGCGGCGATAAGGCGCGGAGGTCAGCGGGCGAGTGCACGCGGTCGAGCAGGGTCACGGGTCAGATCGTACGACCGGCGAGCCTCGCGGACGCGTTATCAGCGCCCGAGCGCCTACAGCGGCCGGGTGAAGCGCTTCCCAGCCAGCGCCTGGTCCATCAGCTCGGCCGCCCGCACCGCCGCGGTCAGGCGGCGCCCCTCGCGCTCGTAGACGCCCAGCAACTCATCCACCACAGCCGAATCGACACGACGAAGATCGGCGCGCGCCGTCCGATAACCGGCCCGGCACCCCTCCAGCGCGGCCTGCAGCTGCTCGCGCGCAAGCCGGGCAAGCAGTTGGGGATGGCGGCGCAACAATGCGTAGTCCCGGAACTCTGGCGGGCAGTGGTCCAAAAACCAGTTGGTGGCGACGCGTTCGAAATCGGCGTCACCCGGCGGCGGGACCTGCGCGGGCCACCCGGTCGGGACGTACACCTCGGCCACGCTCCGACCTTAGGCCCTGGTGCCAACAGCCGCGTCAGGAAATCTGCGGGACCGCTAGAGCCAGCCCCGCCGCTTGAACACGGTGAACAACGCGCACGAGGTAACCAGCATCAACCCCAGCGCCAGCGGGTAGCCAGCGACCCAGTGCAGCTCAGGCATGTGGTCGAAGTTCATGCCGTAGACGGTGCCGACGAGGGTCGGTGCGAACAGGATCGCGGCCCAGGCGGAGATGCGCTTGACCTCCTCGTTCTGCGCCAGCCCGGCTTCGGTCAAGCTCCGCATCTCGTCGTTCTGCTGCTGCCCAACCAGGGTCGCGTGCACCGTCAACGCGTTCTGCAACAGGACCCGGAAGGAATCGGCACGCTCCACGACCCAGATCGCGTGGTCTTGCACGTCTCGCAGGTTGCGCCGCAATTCCACATCGACGTTGTACTTGTCGAACCCCTCTTCGAGTCGGCTCAACATATCCAGAAGCGGATGCGTTGCCCGTTGGAATTCGATGACCTCGCGGGACAGTTCGTAGATGCGACGGGAAACCGCCGGATCCCCCTTGAACAATTGGTCTTCGATCTCGTCGATGTCGTTCTCGAGGCCGGCCACGACCGGCGCGTACTCGTCGACCACCTGATCGAGGATCGCGTACAGAATCGCCTCCGGCCCGAGCCGGAGAAGCTGCGGGTTGTCCTCCAGCCGGTGCCGGACTTTCGTGAGATCCGGCGTTTCGGCGTGCCGAATCGTGACGACGAAATCCTCGCCGGTGAAGATGTGCAGCTCGCCGAATTCAACCTCTTCGGTCTCGTCGATGTATCGGGCGGGGCGCAGCACCGTGAAAAGCGTTGTGCCGTAACGCTCGAGCTTGGCGCGCTGGTGCGCGGTCACCGCGTCCTCGACGGCGAGAGGGTGCAGGCTGAATTCGGCCGCAATAGAACGGATGTCCTCGACCGTCGGCCGGTACATGCCGATCCAGGCCATGCCGTGGCGCTCCCGAAGACACTCGTACGTCTCGTTGAGGCTTGCGGGGTCGCTCGTTCGTCGTCCGTCCACGTAGACGGCGTTGTTCACGAGAGTCATGACGTCCTCGGAGGTAAGTCGAGCAGAAAGCGGCCGGAACCTGAAACTAGCTTGCTTCGAAGCGGTAGCCCATCCCGGGCTCCGTGATGAGATACCGAGGGTGGGCCGGGTCTGGTTCCAGCTTGCGACGCAGTTGGGCCACGTAGACCCGCAAGTAATGCGTCTCCGTGCCGTACTCAGGGCCCCACACGTCACGTAATAACTGCTTACCAGCCACGAGCTTTCCCTTGTTGCGGACGAGTAACTCGAGGATTTCCCATTCCGTGGGCGTGAGCCGCACCGAAGCGGCCCCGACGAAAACACGCTTCGACGCGAGATCCACAGTGAAATGAGGCGTCGTGACGACAGCCTGGTCTGTTGCCGGGCTCGCGCGCCGGACCGCAGCCCGCAGTCGGGCGAGAAGTTCTTCCATGCCAAAGGGTTTCGTGACGTAGTCGTCGGCCCCGGCGTCGAGCGCGGCGACCTTTTCGGCCTCCTGCTCGCGGGCCGAAAGGACGATCACCGGCGTCGCAGTCCATCCCCGCAGACCGCCGAGCACGTCAGTTCCGTCCATGTCCGGCAAGCCGAGATCGAGAACAATGACGTCCGGCTTGTCCCGGGCCGCAGCCGCCAGGCCGGAGGCCCCGTCCGAGGCAGTGAAGACCTGATAACCCCGCGCGCTGAGGTTGATCCGCAAGGCGCGAAGGATGCTTGCCTCGTCGTCGATGACGAGAACCCGCGCGGCGATCGGCGCTGCGACCTTGACTCTCACAGCGAACCAAGCGAGACAGCAACGCTCGCTGCCGGCTGCACGCGAAGCGTGACCACCATCGTCAGCCCGCCGCCGTCGGTCGTCTCCGCACGGATCGAACCGCCCATCGCTTCGGTAAATCCTTTGGCGACAGCAAGTCCCAAGCCGACACCGGTTCCGGCCGGCTGGTCGCCGAGACGCTGGAACGGCTCGAAGATGGTCGACCGGGCTTCCGGCGGGACGCCCGGTCCGTGGTCGACGACGCGAATCTCGACCGTCTGCCCGACGCACCGCGCCGACACGGTCGGCGGCCGACCAGGGGCCGAGAACCGAAGGGCATTCGATACGAGGTTTGCGAGCACACGTTCGAGCAGGCCGGCATCCGTACGAACCAAAGGCAGGTCCTCGGGCAGGTCGATGACGACCGCGGCACTGTCGACTGACCGCACGGCGACCGGCGCTACCTCGTCGATAGCAACCGCCCGCAGGATGGGCTGGAGAGCCCCGGTCTGGACCCGGCTCATGTCAAGGAGGTTCTCAATCAGCGAGGCGAGACGGTCGGCCGATTCCTCGATCGTGGCGAGGAGTTCGGCCTCATCTTCGGCACTCCATTCGATGTCCGTCTGACGCAGACTGCTGACGGCCGCCTTCACCGAGCTCAGCGGCGTACGCAGGTCATGGCTCACCGCCGCCAGCAACGCGGTTCGCATTCGGTTACCAGCAGCGAGCACTTCAGCTTGCTCGGCCTGCGTCCGTAGTCGTTGGCGGTCGAGTGCCGCTGCCGCTTGAGCGGCAAACCCCGCAACGAGCCGGGCGTCGTAGACCGTCGTAGGTACGAACCGCTCGAGCCGAAGCCGCAGGCCTTCGCGAATGTTGATCGTCACGTCGTCACCCACCGGCTGACTCACGCGAGGAGCGGAACTGCCGCGACCGACGATGTTCCAGGTGCCACCGACGTTCTCGAGCAACGTGGCCGAGCCGCCCAGTTTCGCGACCAGGTGATCGAGGATGTCCTCCGGCGAATCCGAGCCGCTCAAGACGGTCCGCGCAAGTTCGAGCAGGATGTCCGCCTCATCACGGCTGCGCCGCGCCTCGTCCCCCTCTCGAGCAGCGAGGTGAACGACGGCGCTGATGCAGACCGCGATCGTGACGAACAGAACGAGCGCCGCCACATCCTGCGCCCGGTCAATAGCGAAGGTGTGCAAGGGCGCCGTGAAGTACCAGTTCGCCAGCAAGCTGGCGACCGCTGCGGATGCCACCCCCGGCCAAAATCCACCGACCAACGTGACCGCGACGACGGCGAGCAGGTACACGAGCAGCGTGTCAGCCATCGTCAAGTGCGAACGTGCGGCGACCAGCCCGACAGTGAGCAACGGCAACGACGCACCGCCCAGGAGCGCCCCGCCCAACTGCCGGCGCGTATTGACCGCCCGCAGCAACTGCCCGAGAGTCGCCGCTGGGACGACGGACACCAGCGGGTGTCGATAGTCGGCCTGTTGCTCGTGCACACCGCTCAGTGTGAACGGCAATCGGGTCTTGTCACGGCGTAGGTACCCGACCACGTAACCGAGGCCCCCGCAGGCGGGCAGCAGCGCGGCGGCACGCAGCGAAATCCAGCCGCCCGGCTGAAGCTGGGCGTACGGCTGCGCGGAAAAACCGATCGTGAAGAGCCAGCCGAGAGCGGCGAGTGGAACGACTCCGCGGCCCGGCGAGAACGTCGTCGCGACAAGGACGACGACCCCATTCAGGCACAGCACGGTGATCGGTCCGATCGCACCGTCCGAACCGGCGGCGAGCGCGCCGATCACGAGCAGGACGGAGAAGCTGGCGGCGGCCGTGAAGCCGACCGGCAGCTCAGCCGATTGCCACAGGCGCTGCACGATCCCAGTCGACAGCGTCCGCGCGCGCGATGCGAGCGTCTTGACGCAATCTTGACGGGGACAGCGTGAATCTTGACGGCGGCCATACGCCACTCGGGCCGGGCCGGACCTACCGTGGGCTCGTGCTCTCCGCTGGCGGTGCCCTCAAACGCATCTTGGTCGGCCGGCCGTTGCGGACGACCCAGCTCGGCGAGACGCTGCTCCCGAAAAGCCTTGCCCTACCGATCTTTTGCTCGGACCCCATCTCCTCGGTGGCGTATGCCACGGAGGAGATCCTGCTGGTCTCTGCATACGGGGGCGCGGCGTATCTCAGCCTGTCCCGGCCGATTGCGGCATGCGTCGCCGTACTGCTCGTCGTGGTGGTCGCGTCGTATCGGCAGACCTGTTACGCCTACCCCAACGGCGGCGGCGCGTTCATCGTCAGCCAGGAGAACATCGGTCAACGGGCCGCCCTGATCGCCGCGTCCGCGCTCTTGGTCGACTACGTTATGACGGTCGCCGTTTCGGTCGTTGCCGGGGTCGTCGCGATCACGTCGGCAGCCCCGTCGTTGAACCGTTATGCGGTTCAGTTCTCCGTCGGGTTCGTCGTGCTCATCGCCTTGGCGAACTTGCGCGGGGTGCGGGAGAGCGGCCGGTTCTTCGCGATCCCGACGTACACGTTCATCGGTGGCGTTCTCCTCCTTCTCGGCTGTGCCGCAGGCGTTTTCGTGTTCGGTCATGGGCTGTCGCCCGCACCGAGCGCGCACGAGGAGATCACCCGCAGCACCCAAGTCGGCGGGTTCGCAACCATGTTCCTGGCCATGCGCGCGTTCGCCTCGGGCTGCACGGCGCTGACCGGAGTCGAGGCGATCAGCAACGGCGTACCGTCGTTCCGTCCGCCGAAGAGCCGCAACGCGGCTCGCACTCTGGTGACCATGGGCGCCCTGGCCGTCACGATGTTCGTGGGGATCACGTTGCTGGCACTGGAAACCCACGCCCGCGCGTATCCGAGCGGAACGCCTTCGGTGATCTCGCAACTTGCCGCTGTGGTGTGGGGACGCCACTCGGCGCTGTACCTGATCTTTCAGGCAGCGACGGCTGCCATCCTCATTCTGGCTGCGAATACGGCATTTTCCGGCTTTCCGATGCTCGCCTCGATCTTGGCGCAGAACCGCTTCCTGCCGCGCCAGCTGCAAACACGCGGTGATCGCCTGGTGTTCAGCAACGGCATCGTGTTGCTCGCGGCAAGCGCGACCGGCCTGATCATCGCGTTCGACGCCAACATCGACCGGCTGATCCAGCTGTACATCATTGGCGTCTTCACCTCGTTCACGTTGAGCCAATCCGGCATGGTCCGGCACTGGTCGAAGGAGCTGATCGGGGCGACATCCGGCCGCCGGCGGCAAATCCGGCGGTCACAGGCGATCAACCTCGTCGGAGCTGTCCTGACCGGGCTGGTGCTCGTCATCGTCGTGGTCACCAAGGTCGAACACGGGGCGTGGCTCGCGATCGCGGCGATGATCGGGCTCTTCGTTGCGATGCGGGCCATCCGCCACCACTACGACAACGTCAGCGCCGAACTCACCGTCGACAGTGCAAGCCCGATCATGATGCCGTCCCGAAACCATGCGCTGGTCCTGGTCTCCACGATGCACCTGCCCACGATGCGCGCGCTGGCCTTCGCCCGTAGTCTTCGCCCGCACTCGATCGAGGCTGTCACGGTCAATGTGGATGACGACGGGACGAAGCGCCTCGTGGAGGCCTGGCGTACCCGTGACCTCGGAGTTCCGTTACGTGTCCTCGACTCCCCGTACCGAGAAATAACCAGGCCGGTGATCGAATACGTCCGCGACCTGCACCGGGAAAGTCCACGGGACGTGGTCACCGTCTTCGTCCCCGAGTACGTCGTCGGCCACTGGTGGGAACAACTGCTGCACAACCAAAGTGCGTTACGCCTCAAGGCGAGGTTGCTGTTTGTACCCGGCGTCATGGTGGTCAGCGTGCCGTGGCAGTTGCATTCAGCGTCGGCCGCGGTGGACCAGCCGGTCGAGCCGCCCGCGCAGGACGTACACGCGCCGGTCGGCTAACGCTCGAACAATGCCACGCATTCGACGTGGTGCGTCATTGGGAAGCAGTCGTACGCCCGAACGGTTGACAGGCCGTACCCGGCGTCGCGGAAGGTCGCCACGTCACGGCCCAACGCCGCGGGATCGCAGGCCACGTAGACGACGGCCCGAGCGCCCAACGCGGCGATCTTACGGGTGATCTCGGCGCCGGCGCCGACCCTTGGCGGGTCCAGGACCACCACATCGGGCCCCTCGGCCCCGGTCGCCACCCACTCGTCGAGCGCCTCATCGACCGGGCCGTGCCACACCTCGACCGGCAGTCCTTCGGCGTTCGCAACCGCGTCGGCGCTGGCCTGCCGGTCACCCTCAACGGCAACGACCTCGGCGCCCGCGACCGCCAGCGTCACCGCGAACAGGCCCGCGCCGGCGTACAGGTCGAGGGCCCGCTCCCCCGGCTTGATCGCGGCCAGCTCCAGCACCGCGGCGGCGAGCACATCGCCCGCGGCGGGATGTACCTGCCAGAAACCATGCACCGAAAAGCGCTGTCCCGCAGCCTGTTCCACCAACGACGCGGGACCGGTGACTCGCCGGCCACGCGACAGTCGTTCGGTGATCCGGATCTGCTCCCTGTCCGCACCGACCGCCACCTCGACGGATGTAGCCCGGGGCCAGCGCCGGCTCAACACCGGCGCGGACCGCACCGCCGGGTGAGCAAGTGGGCATAGCTCGATCGGCAACACAGCGCGCGAGTGGTACGGATGCAGGCCGGCGTTGCCCTGCCGGTCGACCGCATAGGTGACCCGCGTCCGCCAGCCCAGACCCGGCTCCGTGTCATCCACGTCCGGCAGCGCCTGCACCTCGACATCGAGCGACGATGGATTAACGCCACCGAGCCGGACCAACTGTTCGGTGATGACTTGCGCCTTCCACGCCCGCTGCGCCGGCAACGCAACGTGCTGGAGGTCACACCCGCCGCACGCTCCGGGCTTGGCGTACCGGCACGGCGCCGGAACGCGGTCGGCCGACGGTTCCAGCACCTCGACGGCATCCGCAAACAGATGCCGGGAACGCTCGGACGTGACGTTCACCCGGACCCGCTCGCCCGGCAGCGCGTGGCGGACGAAAACGACCCGGCCATCAGGTGCATGGGCGACGCAGGTACCGCCGTGCGCGGGACTGCCGATGACGACCTCGAACTGGTCGCCGGCCGTCACAGCCGTTCCGCGGGTTCAGCGGTGAGTTCCGCCAGGTCCGCCGCGAACGGATGGTCGTCGCGTTTGTCGCCCTGCAACTTGTACGGCACCGAGGTCACCATCACGCCCGGCTCAGTCAGCAGGCGAGCCTTGAGCCGGAGCGGAGACTGGTTGTGCAGCAGCTGTTCCCACCACTTGCTGACCACGTACTCCGGGATGTAGACAGCTACCACATCGCGCGGGGATTCCCGCCGGACGCTCCGGACGTAATCGATGACCGGGTTGACGAGTTCCCGATACGGCGACGACAACACGGTCAGCGGGATCGGGATGCCACGCTCGAGCCACTCCCGCTGGAGGTCGTCGGTGTCGCCGTCGTCGATGCTGACGGTCACCGCCTCGAGGGTGTGCGGCCGGGCGGCGCGGGCGAACGCCAGCGCCCGGAGCGTCGGCGAGTGCAGCTTGGACACCAGGACGATCGCGTGCACCCGACTGGGCAAGGTCGGCGGGCCGGGATCCGGCGTCAATTCGCGGCCGACACGTTCGTAATGCCGTCGGACGGCCCGCATCATGATGAACAGGATCGGCATGGCGACGACCACGATCCAGGCGCCGCCCATGAACTTGGTGACGAGCACGATGACCAGGACGGTCGCGGTGAACCCGGCGCCGATCGAGTTGATCACGCGGCTGCGTTTCATCTGGCGCCGTTTGGCCGGATTTCTCTCGGTCCGCAGGTGCCGGTTCCAGTGCCGGATCATGCCGGTCTGGCTGTTCACGAACGAGACGAAAACGCCGATGATGTACAGCTGGATCAGCCGCGTCGGTGATGCGTGGAAGGCGTAGATCAGGAGGCAGGCAAAGCCGGCGAGCAGGACGACGCCGTTCGAATAGATCAGCCGGTCGCCCCGGCTCTTCAACTGACCTGGCAGGTATTTGTCCCGAGACAGAATTGACGTCAGCACCGGAAAACCGTTGAAGGCCGTATTCGCGGCCAGCACCAAAATGAGCGCGGTGACGAACTGGACGTAATAGAACAGCGGCGAATGACCGCCGAAAATCGCGCCGCCGATTTGGGCAATCACGGTCTTGGGCTGCTGGCCAGCTGGTAGCCCAACGAGGTTGTCGGCGTTCTCCGCGACGTGCACCTTCGTCCCGAGTGCCAGCGCGGTCACCCCGGAGAACAGCGTCACCGAGATCAGGCCGAGCAGCGCGAGCGTGGTCGCGGCGTTCTTCGACTTCGGGGGCTTGAACGCCGGTACGCCGTTGCTGATCGCCTCGACACCGGTCAAGGCCGTACAGCCCGAGGCGAAACCGCGGAGCAGCAAGAACACCAGCGCGAAGCCGGTCAGGTTGTCGTGAGTCGGGATGACGCTCCAGCTCGCGGACTCGGCCCGCGGCTCGTGACCGAACACGAACCGGATCGCGCCGGTCACGATCAGGCCACCAACGCCGAGGATGAACGCGTACGTGGGGATCGCGAAAGCCGTGCCCGACTCTCGTAGGCCCCGCAGGTTGAGCAGCGTGATCAGCACGACGATCCCGAGCGCGACCGCGACCTGGTGGCCTTGCAGTGCGGTCACGGCGGAGGCCAAGTTCGCAACGCCCGAGCTGACCGACACGGCAACCGTAAGGACATAGTCGACGAGCAGTGCGCTCGCGACGGTCAGGCCGGCGGTCGGACCGAGGTTGGTGTTCGCCACCTCGTAGTCGCCGCCGCCCGAGGGGTACGCGTGCACGTTCTGCCGGTAGCTGAGCACGACGATCACCATCAGCAGGACCACGCCCGCCGCGAGATACGGCGTCCAGTGGATCAGCGCGATGCCGCCGACCGACAGGACTAGCAGGATTTCCTCGGTGGCGTATGCGACGGACGACATCGCGTCGCTCGCGAAGACCGGGAGGGCAAGCTTCTTGGGAAGATAGGTCTCGCCGAGCGCCTCGTTGCGCAACGGACGGCCCAGCAACAGCCGCTTGACCAATCCCGTGACTGCACCCATGGCGAGCCGAGCCTAAAGCATCCGGCCCTCAGCACCCATCGAAGAGCTCAAACCAGGTTGTCGATGTCGCGCAGCTCGTCCGGGGTGAGTCGCCACGCGGCCGCCGCGGCATTCGCCCTGACTTGATCGGGCTTGGTGGCACCGGCGATAACCGACGACACGCCGTCCTGGGCGGTGAGCCAGGCGATCGCCAGTTCGAGGATCGAATGGTCGTGGTCGGACGCGAACGCCGACAACGCGTCGAGCTTGTCGAAGTTCTCGGGAGTCGCCAGTCGATCCGAGTTCGGCGAGGTAGCCAGCCGCGACTCCGCCGGGAACGGCTGGTCGCGGTGGTACTTGCCGCTCAGCAGTCCGTGCGCCAAGGGGAAGTACGGAATGAGGCCGAGGCCGGCCTGCCGCGCCGCCGGAATCACGGCTTTCTCGCCGCCGCGCGCCAGCACACTCCACTCGGTCTGGACGCAGGTGAACGGCGCGAGGCCACGTTCGGCGGCCAACGCGGCTTCCGCCGCGACCTGCGCCGCGGACGGGTTCGACGAGCCGATCGCCAGCACCTTGCCCGCCTGCACCAGCCGGTTCAGCGTCTCGATCGCTTCGTCAGCCGGCGCGGCCGGGTCCGGAAAGTGCTGGTAATAGACGTCAATCCGGTCGGTGTTCAGCCGGCGCAGGCTCCCCTCGCAGCCCTCCTCGATCCGCCGCGCGAGCACGCCCGGCGTGTACGGCTCATCGACCGGGCGGCGCGAGAACTTCGTCGCGATGACGACCTCGTCCCGGCGCGCGCCGAGCGCCGCCCCGAGATACCGCTCGGAGTTCCCGTCGCCGTAGGTCTCGGCTGTATCGAAGTGGTTGATCCCGGCGTCGAGCGCCGCGTGCACGACTGTCCGGGTCGCCTCGGCATCCATCCGACGCCCGAAGTTGTTGCAACCCAGACCGACGACGGACACCGCCGGTCCAACAGGACCCAGCAACCTGCGCTCCATGAGCCCGCACGCTAACCGACACCGATAGCATCGCCGGGTGCATGTCGTGATCCTCGGTTGCGGACGGGTGGGTTCGGCGGTCGCGCTCACCCTCGAAAAGCGCGGCCACAGCGTCGCGGTCATCGATCAGTCGACCGCCGCGTTCAACCGACTCGGTGATCAATTCGCCGGTCGTACGGTCACCGGCATCGGTTTCGACCGTGACACCTTGATCGAGGCGGGCATCGAGCATGCGGGGGCGTTCGCCGCCGTGTCGAGCGGCGACAACTCGAACATCATCTCGGCGCGGGTCGCGCGCGAGACGTTCGGCGTCGAGACCGTGGTCGCCCGGATCTACGACCCGAAGCGCGCGGAGGTCTACGAACGCCTCGGTATCCCCACCGTCGCGACCGTGCGATGGACCGCCGACCAAATGATCACGAAGCTGCTGCCCGAATCCGAACGCGTCTGGACTGACCCGAGCGGAGAGGTTGTCCTATCCCGTATCCCGTTTCACGTCGGGTGGGTCGGCTGGCCGGTGTCCAAGGTCGAGGACCACGTGGGAGCGCGCATCGTCAGCGTCGACAGGCTGAGTGTCGGTCTGGTTCCGGACCGCAAGACCGTGCTGCAGGACGGTGACCTCGTCTACGTCTCATCCGTCCGCTCCCGCGCGGACGAAGTCACGATGCTGCTGAGCGCCGCGCCCGAGGAGACCTCGTGAAGTCGCTGCGGGTGGTGATCGCGGGCGCCGGGAACGTCGGGCGCTCGATCGCGGCCGAGCTGCTGCAGAACGGCCATCGCGTCTTGCTGATCGACCGGGAGGTACAGCCCTCGCGGCAGGCGGCGCTTCCGGATGCCACCTGGCTCCAGGGCGACGCGTGCGAGATCTCGGTGCTGGAAGACGCGAACCTGGTGTCCTGCGACGTCATGGTCGCGGCCACCGGAGACGACAAGGCGAACCTCGTCGTCTCGCTGCTCGCAAAAACCGAGTACGGCGTGAAGCGCGTCATCGCGCGCGTCAATCACCCGAAGAACGAGACGCTCTTCAACGAGTCGTGGGGCGTGGACGTCGCGGTATCGACTCCCCGCATCCTCACCTCACTCGTCGAAGAAGCGGTAAGCATCGGCGACATGGTCCGGCTGATGCAGTTCCAGCAGGGCAACGCGGCCCTCATCGAGTTCACCCTCGAATCCGATGCGGCCGTAGTCGGCAAGCCCCTCGGCGAGCTGCCACTGCCCCAGGACTGCGCGTTGCTGGCGATCCTGCGGGACGGACGGGTGATCCTGCCGACCGCGGATGTGCCGCTCGAGGCCGGCGACGAGCTGTTCGCGCTCGCGACGAGCGCCGAAGCCGAAGCTCAGTTCGGCCGTACGCTCGGCGAATCCTGATCTTCGGCTGGCACCAGGTCTTCGGCCGCGCGCCGGATAAGCAGCAGCGACAGCCCGGCTGCCAAGGCCCACAGCGGCCAACCCATTGCAAGCTTGGCGACGCCGAGCGCTGAGGACGAGTCGGACAGGTACAGCGGAACCATCACCGCGATCCGGGCGATGAACACGGCGGCCCAGGCCAGCGTCGCGTAGCTCGCAGCCCGGCGAAGGATCGGCTCGGACCGCCAGCCCGACAGCGCGGGGCTGACGACTGCGGCGACGTATCCGACCACCGGCCGTCTCGCAACGACTGAGGCAATGAAGACGACGGCGTACGGAATCTGCAGCAAGATGCCCGGCAGGAAGTAGCCGCTCGCCGAGTGCAGCCGCCACGCGATCAACGCGGCCACCCCCGCGGCGAACAGTCCGGACAACGCTTGGTCCGGCCGCTCGCGGCGGACGAGCCGCACCGCAAGCAGGACGAGGCTCAGGCCGAGCGCGACAAAGATCGCCCAGCGCAGGCCGGCGATGAGGTTCGCGACGATGAAGGCGGTCGTCGGGATGCTCGACTCGATCAGCCCGCGCGGTCCGCCCATCGCCGCCCACAGTGGGTGGACGCCGTCGTCTCGAGGTGTCGAGAGTTCGGCGAGGACCACAGCGAGGCCGGTCGGCGCCTTCCGGCGGACTTCTCCGTCGGAAGTCTCCGACGAGACGTCCCGATCGGTCACAGGCGCGACGGCACCAGTTCGTAACGCGGGTTGAAGATCGTCGACCGGTTGTCGCGCTTGGTCATCCGCCCGTGCGCGACGAGGCTCTGGCCGGCGAAGATGCCGGCGACGTTGCGGCGGCCGAGGAAGACGAGCCGGACGGTTCCCGACCCGTCGTACAGATCGACTTCGAACGTGGGGGCGCCGGCCAGCGGCGCGAGCCGTACGGCACGAACGGTGCCGGCGACACAGACATCGAGGCCCTCGCGACAAGCCTTGACGGCGGTCGCACCCTCGGCCTGGGTTTGCTTCTGGAGATGTTCTGCCTCGATGACGCTGTCACTGGCGACAAGTCGCTTCAGCGCGCCCCGAAGTCCTGTTCCGGATCCGGCAGCCATCACGAACCTCCATGAGCCCCGACTTCTGTGTCGGCGGCCAAAGGCTACAACCGTCGTCGTCTGGTGGCGCGCCAGCTGGGGCGACACGTGACGACATTCATATAACGCACCCGGGTGCCCGATTCTGCCCGGCCCAGTCGTTGACCCGAACGGCCCGACCCGGGTCAGCGAGTCTCGGTGTTGATGGGGCCGCGCTCAGGCAACGTGAAGGCCGGCTGCGCGTCCCCGGTCGGCGCGTCGGCGGGTGCGCCTGGCTGTGCGGAGAGCTCCTTCGGGAGCCGGAGCGGAAGGTTGTCCCGTACGGCCATGGCCTCGTCGCCCCGGGCGACCCCGATCAGGCCGAACGCCTGCTGAAGGATGGGCTCGGCGCTCGGCGTCACCGCGGCCTGGCCTTGCACCAGCGCACGAAGGAACCAGCGTGGCCCGTCGACGCCGATGAACCGGGACGGCGTGGTGGGTCCGCCCGGCTCGGCCGGCACGTCGGCAACGATCTCCGGCCCGTACGGCCCGTCGACGACGTCTGCCTTGCCACCGCCGGACCGGATCGACTCGACGATCTCGGTCCGTACGTCAGCCCAGATGCCGGCGGTACGGGGCGCCGCAAAAGCAAGCACCTGCATGACGGATGTCGTGGTCGCCAGGCTCGCGGAGACCAATGCCCCGGTGGCCTGGTCAATGTCCAGGCGTAGCTCGGTCCCTTCGAGCACCGGCATCAGGAGACCACCAAGGTCGACGCGGCCGACGCCGTCATCCGGTAGGTCGGCAGCATCCCAAGGCCCGACACCCGATCGGCGAGGTTCCGCAACGTCGGCCGCAGCATCGTCAGCGGCGTCGACCTCGAGATCGGACTCGCCTTCGAACTCGTCGTCCCCGGTGTTTTCCGTACGACCGCGCTTACGTCCGAACATCAACCGTCATCTCCCGCTCGAGCCATGGCCGCCGGTACCGCGTACCGACTCCGGCAGTGTCTCGACCACCGTGAAGTCGGCGGTCTCGACGCGCTGAATGATCAACTGCGCGATCCGGTCACCGCGGTGCAAGGTCACCGCATCGTGCAGATCGTGATTGATCAACTGCACGAGAATCTCGCCGCGATAGCCAGCATCCACCGTGCCGGGGGCGTTGACGATCCCCAGGCCGTGCTTGGCGCCGAGGCCGGATCGCGGATGCACAAAGCCGGCGTACCCGTCTGGGAGGGCAATCGCGACGCCGGTGCCGACCAGCAGGCGTTCGCCGGGACCGATCGTCACATCCGAGGTGGTCACGAGGTCAGCCCCGGCGTCGCCTGGATACGCGTACGCGGGCGGCGGGACTTCGGGGTCGAGGAGGCGGACCGGGATGGCGACCGTGGGATCCACGGAGCGAACATTACTGGCCACGCGATGGCAGTCCGTGGCCCCGTCGGGCCGCCGGCTACGGGCCCATGCGAGCATCACAGGGTGACGCCGGCCCCCCGCTACGAGGAGCGACTCTCGGTTCCCCGATGGTGGCACCTCGGCTCGCCGGTGTTCGGCTTGCTCATCGGCGGCGAGATGGTGCTCACCGATCACCCGGTCGTCGCCGCGTCGATCGTCCTCGGGATGACGCTGTTGGCCGAAATCGTGATTTCCGGGCTGGGCCGAGCCCGGATCGTCGTCGCCGACGGGCGGATCCGCGCCGGCAACTGGCGGCTGCCGGTTGCCGCGGTGCGCGGCGTTGCTCAACTCACGCCGGAGCAGATGCACGCCGAGAGCCGGCGCCGAGACGATTCCATCTACCGCTGCACCGCGTCATGGGTGGGCCCGGGCCTGATGCTCGAGGTCGACGATCCGGACGACCTGCCGCTCTGGCTCATCTCGACGCGTCACCCCGCAGCCCTGCGCGCCGCCTTGGCTGCCGAAGCGCTCTAGGGTGCACCCATGGCGATCTACGCACTGGGCGATCGGGTTCCGAAGATCGATCCGACGGCATTCGTCCATCCGATGGCCACCGTCATCGGCGATGTGCGCCTCGGACCGGAATCCTCGGTGTGGCCCTCGGCCGTGCTCCGCGGGGACTACGGGACGATCACCGTCGGGGCACGTACCTCGATTCAGGACGGCACGGTCATCCACGCGACCGCGGACTACGCGACGCACGTGGGTTCGGACTGCGTGATCGGCCACCTCGTGCACCTCGAAGGTTGCATCATTGAGGACCGCTCGCTCGTCGGCTCGAACTCGGTCGTCCTGCACCGCGCGATCGTCCGTAGCGAAGCGCTCGTCGGTGCCTCCGCCGTGGTGCCGAACGGCATGGAGGTGCCCGCGCGGGCGATGGCGCTGGGAATTCCCGCGAAGCTGCGACTCGACGCCGTCACTGACCCGGACGCGATGATCACGGACGGAGCAGCGCTCTACGTCCGCAACGCGAAGCGCTACGCGACAGAACTGCGCCGGCTCGACTGACCCGGACCGCACCGACCGCCTGATCGAGGCGGCTGCGTCAGGGACGGCCAAGGTCACTTCCCCGATCGCCTGCCCGAGCGCTCGTCCTCGGCGTCTAGAAGCGGCTACGCCTCGTCGGCCCGCAACGCAACGAGCAGCGCATGCAGGGGGTCGAACAAGGCGGGTGGCGCAGCAACGACCATGCGGTAACCGGCCGATTCCCCGTTGAATCCTTCGACGCGGCACCCGGCTTCGCGGGCGATCAGACCACCGGCGGCGAGATCCCACGGGTTAAGGCCCTGTTCGTAGTAGACGTCGACGTGTCCCGCCGCCACCGCGCACAGGTCGAGGGCTGCCGAGCCGAGCCGGCGGATGTCACGGATCTCCGGCAGCAACGCCCCCATCACCTGGCCTTGGGCGCGGCGGGTTTCGGCGGCGTAGCCGAAGCCGGTGGCCAGCAATGCCTGCGACAGGTCGGTCTCGGTCGAGCACCGTACGGGGATGCCGTCGCGGAACGCACCGCCCCCGAGACGACCGGTCCAGGCGATGTCGCGGGGCCCGTCGTGCACCACGCCGGCGACGACCTCGTCGTCGACCTCGACACCGATCGAGACCGACCAGGAAGGCAGCCGGTACAGGTAGTTGACCGTTCCGTCGACCGGGTCGATGACCCACCGAACGCCCGACGTGCCGGGCCGGCTCGCGCCCTCCTCGCCGAGCACCCCGTCGTCCGGGCGAGCACAGAGCAGGCTGTCGACGATCATCGCCTCGGCGGCCTTGTCCATCGCGGTGACGACGTCTGTCGGGGACGACTTCGTCGTCACATCGTCCGATCCGACGTCGAGCGACTCGCGCCCGTCCCGCAGGAAAGCGGCTGCCCTGGCCGCGGTATCCACCGCCAGGGCCAGCAGCTCCTGGGCTTGCGTCACAGCGATCAGACGAGCGAACGCAGCACGTACTGCAGGATCCCGCCGTGGCGGTAGTACGCCTGCTCGCCCGGCGTGTCGATACGGAGGATCACCTCGAACGACTTGCCGTCTGCCTCGACCGTCAGCGTGCGCGGGAGTTCCGCCACGCCGCGGATGGTGAACGTCTCGGTACCGGTCAGACCGAGTGATTCGGCACTGTCGCCCGCCTTGAACTGCAGCGGCAGCACGCCCATGCCGATCAGGTTCGAGCGGTGGATGCGCTCGTACGACTCGGCGATGACCGCCTTAACGCCGAGCAGCGCCGTGCCCTTCGCCGCCCAGTCGCGAGAAGAACCTGAGCCGTACTCCTTGCCGGCCAGGATCACCAGCGGGGTACCGGCAGCGGCGTAGATCTGCGCGGCGTCGTAGATCGCCATCTGCTGACCGCTGACCTGCTCGATCGTGACGCCGCCTTCGGTGCCCGGCGCGACCTTGTTGCGGAGGCGAATGTTCGCGAACGTGCCGCGGATCATCACCTCGTGGTTGCCACGGCGAGAGCCGTACGAGTTGAAGTCCGCGAGGTCGACGCCGTGCTCGCTGAGGTACCGACCGGCCGGCGAGTCCTTCTTGATGGAACCGGCCGGCGAGATGTGGTCGGTGGTGACGCTGTCACCGAGGTACGCCAGCACCCGGGCGCCGACGACGTCGCCGATCGGCGCCGGCTCGGCAGGCATGCCGTCGAAGTACGGTGGCCGCCGGATGTAGGTGCTGTCCTCGACCCAGGCGAACGCCGGACCCGACGGCACGTCGAGCCCCTGCCAACGCTCATCACCGGCAAACACATCGGCGTACGAGGCCGCGAACTGGTCGGCGCCGATCGCCTCCGCCACGACCTGCGCAACCTCGGCCTCGGTGGGCCAGATGTCCTGCAGCAGAACGGGTTCGCCGTCCAGACCGTAGCCCAGCGGGTCCTTCGTGATGTCGATGTCCATCGTGCCGGCGATCGCGTAGGCGACGACCAGCGGCGGCGACGCGAGGTAGTTCATCTTCACGTCCGGGCTGATGCGACCCTCGAAGTTGCGGTTACCGGAAAGCACGCTGACGGCGGCAAGGTCCCCGTCGTTGATCGCCTTGGAAACCTCGACCGGCAGCGGACCGGAGTTGCCGATACAGGTCGTGCAGCCGTAACCGACCAGGTTGAAGCCGAGCTTGTCGAGGTACGGCGTCAAGCCGGCGCGGTCGTAGTAATCCATGACGACCTTCGAACCCGGGCCAAGCGTCGTCTTGACCCACGGCTTACGCGAAAGGCCTTTCTCCACAGCCTTTTTCGCGAGCAGCGCAGCCGCGATCATCACGTAGGGGTTCGAGGTGTTGGTGCACGAGGTGATCGCCGCGATCACGACTGACCCGTGGTCCAGGGTGACTTCCTGACCCTCGATCGTCGTCGTGATCGGGTTGGAAGGCCGCCCCGGCGACACCGCGACGTTGGCCGAACCAGCGGGCGCGTCGGCCGCGGTGTCGGTCGCGACCGACACCGGGTCGCTTGCGGGGAACGTCTCGTCGACGCCCTCGTCGAGCTCACCGGTCGTGGCTGCCGCGGCCGCGTAATCGGTCAGCGACGTCCGGAACATCGACTTGGCCTTGGTCAGCGGCACCCGGTCCTGCGGACGCTTCGGGCCGGCGATCGCCGGCACCACCGTCGACAGGTCGAGTTCAAGAGTCTCGGAGAAAACGGGCTCGTTGCTCGGGTCGTGCCACAGGCCTTGGGTCTTCGCGTACGCCTCGACGAGCGCAATCTGCTCTTCGTCACGACCCGAAAGTCGCAGGTACGCAAGGGTTTCGTCGTCGATCGGGAACATCGCGGCCGTCGAGCCGTACTCGGGGCTCATGTTGCCGATGGTCGCCCGGTTCGCGAGCGGCACGTTAGCCAGGCCCTCGCCGTAGAACTCGACGATCTTGCCGACCACACCGTGCTTGCGGAGCTGTTCGGTGACGGTCAGGACCATGTCGGTGGCGGTTGTCCCGACCGGCAGTTCACCGACGAGCTTGAAGCCGACGATCTTCGGAATCAGCATGCTGACCGGCTGGCCGAGCATCGCGGCCTCGGCCTCGATGCCCCCGACGCCCCAGCCGAGCACGCCGAGACCGTTGATCATCGTGGTGTGCGAGTCGGTGCCCACCAGGGTGTCGGGATACGCCACCCCGTCACGGGTGAAGACAACGCGAGCCAAGCGCTCGAGGTTCACCTGGTGCACGATGCCGGTGTCCGGCGGGACGACAACGAAGTCGGAGAACGCCGACTGGCCCCAGCGCAGGAACTGGTAGCGCTCCTCGTTGCGCTCGAACTCCAGCTTGGCGTTGATCTCGAAGGCATCCGCGCGGCCGAACACGTCCGCGATCACGGAGTGGTCGATGACCAGCTCGGCCGGCGCCAGCGGGTTGATCTTCTGCGGGTCGCCGCCGAGCGCGGCCATCGCCTCACGCATGGCGGCGAGGTCGACGATGCACGGCACGCCGGTGAAGTCCTGCATGAGCACGCGGGCCGGGGTGAACTGGATCTCGACGCTGGGCTCGGCCTGCGGGTCCCAATCGGCGAGCGCGCGCACGTCGTCAGCCGTGACGTGCAGGCCGCCCTCATGGCGGAGCAGGTTCTCCAGCAGCACCTTCAGGCTGAACGGCAAGCGGGCGGACCCGTCAACCTTGTCCAGTCGGTAGTAGTCGTACGAGGTACCGCCGACGGAGAGCGTCGCCTTCGCGTCGAAACTGTTCGTCATCCAAAACCCTCCTCGGGGCGCCAGGCACGGCCGTGCTTATGGCCAGCTTCCCATGAGACGGTGCGCCGCGAGAAAATGGGCCTGACAAGAGGCGCCTGCCACGCCCGCAGTCGAAGTGAATCGCAGTCGTTGGGGCGCGGAGTGGGCGTTACGATGGGCGCCGCAGGGAACAGCAGCGACAAGGACACGCGTCGCCGTAGCTGCCACTGAGCGATCCGGGGACGGTGCGAGCCCGGTTGGTCAGCGCGGCGGACGTATCACCTTCGAGCCGCCGGCAGAACGGGCTTCGGCCTCAGTAGATCCGGCCCCCGCGCCCGGCAAGAGCGGGCGGACGTCGCGAGCGGCGGACGCCAAGGAGGGTGGTACCGCGGGTCGCGTCCACGCGCGTCTCGTCCCTTCGTCCGTCGTTGACGAAGGAGCCTGTCCGATGCCGTTCACGCCGCTGCCCGCCCGGGTGGATCTCCCGGCGCTGGAGCACGAGACCCTCGAGCGCTGGAAGCGTACGAACGTCTTCGCGCGAAGCCTCGAACAAACCGCCGACGGAAAGCCGTGGGTGTTCTACGAAGGACCGCCCACCGCGAACGGTGCCCCGGGCACCCACCACGTCGAAGCCCGGGCCTTCAAGGACCTGTTCTGCAGATTCCGCACGCAGCAAGGATTTTCGGTCGCACGGCGGGGTGGCTGGGACTGCCATGGCCTGCCGGTCGAGCTAGCCGTCGAGAAGGAACTCGGCTTCACGTCAAAGCACGACATCGAGGCGTACGGAATCGCGGAGTTCAACGCGAAATGCCGTGAATCGGTCCTCCGGCACGTCGGCGCGTTCGAAAAGATGTCCGAGCGGATGGGCTACTGGATCGACTTCGAGAACGCCTACCGGACGATGGACACGCCGTACATCGAATCGGTCTGGTGGTCGTTGAAGTCGCTCTACGAGCAGGGCCTGCTCAGCGAAGACCACCGCATCGCGCCGTACTGCCCGCGCTGCGAAACCGGGCTCTCCGACCACGAGGTTGCGCAGGGCTACGCGACCGTGGTCGATCCGAGCGTGTACTTCCGGCTGCCGGTGACCAGCGGCCCGCTGGCCGATCTGGCGGCGCACCTGCTGGTCTGGACCACACAGCCCTGGACGATCTACGTCAACACCCTCGCGGCGGTCCACCCGGATGTTGTGTATGTCGCGGCCCGAACCCCGGGGGGCGACGTCCTCGTCGTCGCAGAGCCGCTGCTCGCGTCGGTACTCGGCGAGGACACCACCGAGCTCGCTCGCTTCACCGGTCGCGAGCTCGAGAACACCACGTACCAACGGCTTTACGACGTACCCGGCATCTACGACGCCGACGCTCCGGCGCATTACGTCGCCTTGGCTGAGTACGTCACGGTCGACTCCGGAACCGGCATCGTCGGCCAGTCCCCCGCGTTCGGCGCCGACGACATGGAGACTGCGCGGGCGTATGGCGCTCCGGTCGTCAACCCGGTCGGGCGCGACGGCCACTTCGACGAGTCGCTCCCGCTCGTCGGCGGACTGCAGGTCAAGGCGTCCGACGTGAAGATCATCGACGACCTGCGCGCCCGTGGGTTGCTGTGGAAGCACGTGCCGTACGAGCACAGCTATCCGCTGTGCTGGCGGTGCGACACCGCCCTGCTCTACTACGCGCTGCCGTCTTGGTACATCCGCACCACAGCCCGAAAAGACGCGCTGCTGCGGGAGAACGCGAAGACCGACTGGCACCCGGCCACGATCCGCGACGGCCGTTACGGCGACTGGCTGCAAAACAACGTCGACTGGGCGCTGTCCCGGAATCGCTACTGGGGCACGCCGCTGCCGTTGTGGCGCTGCGCTGACGGGCACGTGACGCCAGTGGGTTCGCTTGCCGAGCTCTCGGCCCTCGCCGGCCGCGACGTGAGCACCGTCGAGCCGCACCGCCCGTACATCGACGAGGTCGAAATCGCCTGTGGCACGTGCGGTTCACCGGCCCAGCGCGTGGAAGAGGTCATCGACTGCTGGTACGACGCCGGCGCGATGCCGTTCGCGCAGTGGGGTGCACCGCACCGCAACACGGAGAACTTCGAGGCGAGCTTCCCGGCGCAATTCATCGCCGAAGGCCTCGATCAGACCCGGGGCTGGTTCTACACGCTGATGGCTATCGGCACGCTGGTGTTCGACCAGAGTCCGTACGAGTCCGTGCTGTGCCTCGGCATCATCCTCGCCGAGGACGGACGCCGGATGAGCAAGCACCTGGGCAATATCCTCGAGCCGATCCCGCTGATGGAGCGGCACTCCGCGGACGCCCTGCGCTGGTTCATGGTCGGTGGTGGATCGCCGTGGGCAGCCCGCCGGGTCGGCCCGCAGACGCTGGACGAGGTCGTCCGCAAGGTGTTGCTCACGACCTGGAACACCGCGTCGTTCTTCACTCTCTACGCCGACGCCTCGGGCTGGACTCCCTCGTCGGACGACCCGGCTCCCGCGGATCGGCCCGTTCTTGACCAGTGGGCGCTGGCCGAACTCGCCGCGACGATCGGGGAAGTGACTGCGGCACTGGAGGTTTTCGACTCACCGCGCGCCGCCCGCCGGATCGCGGAACTCGTCGACGACCTCTCGAACTGGTACGTCCGCCGGTCCCGCCGGCGGTTCTGGACGGGCGACCCTGCCGCACTGGCAACCCTGCACGAATGCCTGACCGAGCTCGCCCGCCTGATGGCACCATTCACGCCGTTCCTCGCCGACGAGTTGTGGCAGCACCTCGTCGTCGCGGTCGACCCGGCGGCCGCCGACTCGGTGCACCTGGCCGGGTGGCCCACCGTACGAGCCGAAAACGCCTCCCTCGTCGAGCAGGTCCGGCTGACTCGCCGCCTGGTCGAACTCGGCCGTGCGGCCCGGGCCGAGAGCGGGGTGCGTACGCGGCAGCCGCTAGGCCGTGCGCTCGTCGCCGCCGCGGGCTTCGGGTCGCTCGGCGACGAGCTGCGGGCCGAGATCGCCGACGAGCTCAACGTTGGTGAGCTTCAGGTGCTGGCCGGCGACCTGGTCGACCTCGTGGTGAAGCCGAACTTCCGCGCGCTCGGCAAGCGCTTCGGGAGCCGCACGCAGGAGATCGCGAAGCAGGTCACGGCGGAGCGGTACGACCGCGCGACGGGCACCCTGACGGTGACCCACGACGGCACCGACGAGGTGCTGACCGCCGACGAGCTCGTGGTGACGGAAACTCCCCGGGAGGGTTGGACCGTCGCCTCCGGCGACGGCGCCTCGGTGGCACTCGATCTCGCGCTCACGCCGGCACTGGTGCGAGCGGGCCTGGCACGAGAAGCATCCCGCTTCGTCAACGACTCGCGTAAATCGGCCGGACTGTCGATCACCGATCGGATCGAGCTGTGGTGGGACGCTACCGGCGATGTGGCCTCAGCCCTGGAGGAACACGAAAGTGCGTTGGCCGCAGACGTTTTGGCCGTCTCGATCCAGCGCGGCCGGCCTGCGGCGGACCTGTCGCCGCATCACGCGAGCGACATCGACCTCACGATCTGGCTGCGCGTCGCTGGAGGCTGACGAGGCTACCTCGGCGTCCGCTTGGCCGGCGCCGCCTTCTTGACCGGAGCGGCCTTCGCCGGCGCTGCTTTCGCGGCCTTGGCCGGCACTACCTTCGCGGGCGCTGCCTTCGCTGCCTTGGCGGGAGCGGCAGCCTTCTTGACTGGCGCCGGGGGCTTGACGGCCTTCACCGGCGCAACCTTCGCTGCCTTGACCGGTGCGGCCTTCGCGGCCTTAGCGGGAACGGCGGCCTTCTTCACGGGCGCCGCGGTCTTCACGGGCGCCGCCTTCGGCAGGGCGGCCTTGACGGGAGCCTTCGCCGGCGCCGCCTTGGCGGCCTTGGCCGGCACTACCTTCGACGGCGCGAGCTTCACCGGCGCTGCCTTGACGGCGACCTTGGCCGGAGCCACGGCCTTACCGGGCGAACCGTTCGCAGCGGACTTCGTCGGAGCCTTCGTCGGAGCCTTCGTCACAACCGGCACGGTGACGACTTGGGCAACCTTCGCCGGGGCCGTACCCACAGCCTTCGTCGCTCCCTTGGCCGGCGCCTTCCGCGGAGCCCGCTTGGCGGGGCCGGCCGGACTGGCCGTTGTTCCGGACGCCGGCGGCGCGGGCTCGCTGACCTTCGCCGCAGCGAGCTCGGCCGAGCTGGTCGTGTCTGCGGGCGCCGCCGGAACAGGTTCCGGAGTGACAGCCGGCGCCTCCGAATCGGGCTTGCAGACACCGCACGCGGTAAAACCGACTTCGCGAGCCTCACTCAACGAGATCGGCTCAGCCTCAGGCTCATCGACGACGAAACGGCAGTCCGCCCGGTGGTAGCGCGGGCGTCCGGAGATCACCATCACGTCCGGGCCCCGGAGTTCACTCAGCACCGAGGCGGCGGCGGAGGTAGCCCCCGCCTCGACGGCCGGTTCCGCTACCGCTGCGGATACCTCGGCCGTCACCGGCGCGGCCGGCTCGTCGTGCACCGGCGGCGTTGCTGGCTTCGCCGACTGCTTCACGACCACCGACTCTTCGACGTGGGCCGCGGCCGGCGCCGGGGCGGCGGCCTGCGCCTGTCGCCGAGCTGCGCCGTCCGTCGTACCGCCCGCGGCGGGTGCGGCCCGACGCCGACCGGCCAGCAGACCGCCAACGAGCAGGATGCCCGCCAGGACCGACGCCGCGATCGACAGGTAGATGACCACGCTGCCACCGGTGAACAACCCGATGATCAACAGCGTTGCGGCGACGAGGACGAGAAGGAGACTCAGAGCGATCACGACAAGCGCACCTTTGCGGGTGAGGCCGGAGGATTGAGCGGTATGCACGCCGAACTCGGACGAGCGTCACGTCGAACCCGCCGCCATTCGGATGCAGAGGGGAGAGTACAGCCCCTAGGCGAACACCCGATCCGCCACGACGTCACTCGGCCGATTCGGTCGTGCCCTCCGGCCGGGCTCCGGAGTCCTCGTGAGGCCACTCGTCGTTGGCGTTTTCGTTCGCGTCCGGCGGACTGCCGTTCAGCGCGGCCTGCTCGCTGTTGTTGCCGAGCTGCGGCTGCGGATCGACCGGGCCGCTGTTCTCGAGGTCCCGCAACTGGAGGTGCAGGTACGCCCGTAAACGGCTGCGGTACTCGTTCTCGAAGTTCCGGAGCTGATCGACCTGGCCGGCTAGGCGGTCGTGTTCGAGCTGCATGTCCCGCTGGCGACCGGCGTGTTCGATCGTCGAGGACCGCTCGATTTCTTCAGCCTTTGTTCGTGCGTCCGTCACGAGTGCTTCGGCTTCCGCGCGAGCTTCGCTGATCAATGCGTCCGCGGTCCGCTGGGCCAGCAGCAAGGTCCGGCGGAGCATCTCCTCCGAGGGCGCGTCGTCAGATGCCGGTGCGGCGACCGCCGTGGTCGTTGGCGCTACGACTGCCACCTCCGACGACCGCGGCGGGGACTGGCTTTCGCCGTCCTCCGCGTCCTGCTCACCGGCGAACGACACGGGAACTTCCGACACCGGCGCGAAACTGGCCGTGTCGGGCTCGAGGAAGGATGCCTCGGCGGGTGCATCTGCCGAGCTCTTACTGGATCGCGCGATTTCCAGGTCCGCGGTCAAGCTTTCGATCTGGGCGTACAACTGTCCGAGGTCGGTCTCGACCTGGTCGAGGAACGCATCGACCTCGTCCTCGTCATATCCATGCTTGAAACGGACGGAAGTGAACAACTTCGCGCGGACGTCCTGCGGGGTCAGGGGCACGGCGCACTCCTCGAATTGATGTTCACAACTGATTCACTTGAGAGATCAAGATACTGACGACCAAGAAGAGAATGGGAAAGCTCAAGGAGAGCCCGACCGAACCGATTCGGACAACCGGCAGAACACGATCGAGCGGCCGCAACGGGACATCGGTGACCGAAAAGACGATTTCGAAGAACGCCGCGCCGTAACCGGACGGTCGGTACGACGACAGCGCGACGACGTAGCTCAAGATCATCCGAGCGATCAGCAGCCCGAGAAACGTGTAAAGCACGACGTACAGCGTCGTGCGGACGGCGCTCAGAGCGTCTCCGATCCCCGGTCAGCGCTACGACTGATTGAAGAATCCACCCTCGGCGATCCGAACCTTGTCCGCCTCGGACACGACAACGTTACTCGGCGAGAGCAGGAACACTTTGTTGGTCACCCGCTCGATGGAGCCGTGCAAACCGAAGATCAGACCCGCGCAGAAGTCGACCAGGCGCTTGGCATCGGCGTCATCCATCTCAGTGAGGTTGATGATGACCGGAACGCCATCACGGAAGTGCTCGCCGATCGTCCGCGCCTCGTTGTACGTGCGCGGCTGCAACGTGGTGATGCGGTACGACTCCGGAGCCCGCTCCGCCGCCGAAACCCGGCGCACTTCGGGCTCCTCGTAACCGCCGCGCGGAGGCCTGACGGCGACCCGTTCGGGGTGGCGCTCGTGACGCTCGGCCCGCGGCGCGACGCGGGTGATGGCCTCGCGGTCCTGTCGGTTCGTACGGCCACCCGAACGGCGGTCGTCGGCATGCCGATCATCGGCATACCGGTCGTCCTGGTCGTCGGCGTACTCGTCGACGAACTCCTCTTCCTCGTCGTCGTCAACGAGCCCGAGGTAGAGCGCGGTCTTTCGCAGCCTTCCAGCCATAGCCGGATGCTAGCCGAGAGCGGGCGGCCGGTGTCCGAACAACGCCGTTCCGACGCGCACAAGTGTGCTTCCCTCGGCGATCGCCGCCTCCAAATCGCCGGACATGCCGGCCGAGATCACCGTGGCCCCCGGGTGCTCTGCGCGAATGCGCTCCGCGGCCAGCCGCAGTCGCGCGAACGCCGAACGTGGATCACCACCCCGCGGCGCGATGCCCATCACCCCGCACAGGGCCAGCGATGCCTCCCCGGCTACGGCGGCGGCCAGCGGCAGCGATTGCTCGGGATCAGTGCCGCCACGGCTGCCAGTCATCGTCTCGTCCAGGTTGATCTGGACCAGCACGTCGACCCTTCGGCCGTGCGACTCCGCCCCGCGGGCTAGCGGCGCGACCAGCTCAAGCCGATCGAGCGAGTGCACGCAGGTCGCATACGCCGCGACGGCTGCTGCCTTGTTTCGTTGCAACTGGCCGAGGAAGTGCCAGCGCACGAGGTCGTGCCTGCCGACCTCGTGCGCCTTTCCGACGGCCTCCTGGTGACGGCTCTCAGCCATGTCGTACTGACCGAGTTCGAGCAGCTCGGCGACGTCGGCGGCAGGGAACGTCTTCGATACCGCGAGCAGGGCGACATCCGATTCCGGGCGACCACTCGCGTCGCAGGCCGCGCGAATCCGTCGTCGCACCGCAGTCAGGTTCGCTGCGAGTTCCTCGCGCCGAACCGACGTCATGCCGGAAGCCTGATCAGACCGGCGAAGCGCCCAGTCACGGCATCTCGCCGGAACGAGTAGTGCCGAGAGGACTCGTACGTGCAGACGGGCGACACGTCGACGGTGTGAACTCCGGCTGCCGCCAGCTGGGCGACCGCGGCGGCTCGAAGATCGATCGACGGCGTGCCCCACCGCGTTACGGCCGCCGCCGCGGGCACGATCGCTGCAAGTTCGTCACGCATCTGCGCCGGGACCTCGTAACAGCAGGGTCCGATGCTGGGACCGATCGCCACAGCTACCCGGGCGGGATCCCCGCCGAGCGAACTGACCGCGGCGACGGCGTGAGCGAGTACGTCGAGTTCAATCCCGCGACGGCCGGCGTGCACAGCAGCCACAACCTCTAGTTGAGGTTCATAGATGAGGACGGGCAGGCAGTCGGCGACAAGCACGGCGAGGGTGAGTCCCGGTAGCCCGGTCACCAATCCGTCGGCACTGGGGACCGGTCCGTCCGGCGCATGGGCGAGGGTTTCGATGTGAGCACCATGAACCTGATCCATGAAGACGGCCGGTGCCCCGGGTAGGGAACGACGCCGGGCTTCCACTCGGACGTGATCGTCTCCGACATGGGTGGCCACGTTGAACCGGTCGTACGGATCGGTGACACGCTCGTCGAGGACGGGCTCGCCCGCCAGGCCGAAGCGGTCGGTGAACCAGACCTCCGCCCGTCCCGCGAGCAGCACTTACTTCAGGAAGTCGGGGACGTCGAGTTCGTCATCGTCGATGAAGACCACCGGACGCCGCTCGGCCCGAGCCGGCGCGACCTCGACCTCGGGTGCCGGTTCGTAGACCGGCTCATCGAAGGTCGGGATCTCGATGTCGTCAGCGAAGTCGTCTTCCGGCTCGACTGGGGCGGCCGGAGTGGGAGTAGGTCGCGCCGCCGGCGTCGGGTGCGGGGTCGGCCGTCCGACGCGAGGACTACGGGCCGCGCGCTGGCGGGGTACGCCGTCGAAACCGGCTGCGATCACGGTGATTCTGATCTCGTCGCCGAGCGCGTCGTCGATCACGGTGCCGAAGATGATGTTCGCCTCGGGGTGGGCCGCCTCGGCGACCAGCTCCGCTGCCGCGTTGATCTCGAACAGGCCGAGGTCGCTGCCACCGGAGATGTTGAGCAGAACCCCGCTGGCCCCGTCCATGCTCGCCTCGAGCAACGGGCTGGCGATCGCCATCTCGGCGGCGACGGCGGCACGGTCCTCGCCGCGAGCCTGGCCGATGCCCATCAGCGCGCTGCCAGCTCCGGACATCACAGCCTTGACGTCCGCGAAGTCGAGGTTGATCAGGCCGGGCGTCGTGATGAGGTCGGTAATGCCCTGCACGCCGGACAGCAGCACCTGGTCGGCGCCGTGGAAGGCCTGGAGCACGCTGATGTCGCGTTCGCTGATCGCCAGCAGGCGGTCGTTCGGGATGACGATGAGGGTGTCGACCTCGTCGCGAAGCGCGTTGATGCCGAAGTCCGCCTGCTCGGCACGACGACGGCCCTCGAAGGCGAACGGCCGCGTGACGACACCGATGGTGAGGGCTCCGAGGGATCGGGCGACGTTGGCGACGACGGGCGCGCCACCGGTGCCGGTCCCGCCACCCTCGCCAGCGGTCACGAAGACCATGTCCGCGCCCTTGAGGACCTCTTCGATCTCCTCGCGGTGGTCGTCGGCGGCCTGGCGACCGACGTCGGGGTTCGCGCCCGCTCCAAGACCGCGGGTGAGCTCACGGCCGACGTCGAGTTTGACGTCGGCGTCGCTCATCAACAGCGCCTGGGCGTCCGTGTTGACGGCGATGAACTCCACGCCCTTCAGGCCCGCGTCGATCATGCGGTTTACGGCGTTTACGCCGCCACCGCCGATGCCGACGACCTTGATCACGGCGAGGTAGTTCTGCGGAGCCGGCACGGGCAACGCCTTTCAGATCTCGGGCCGCATGAATCACGCAAACGGCCGGGCAGTAGGCACCACGATCCGCGCCTTCGCGGGACATGGCAAACCCTCGGAACTCGGTTTCCCACCCGAGCCGGCGACGCGGCCGATTCGATGGCGCGGGGAAGGCACCATCGATCGACCGAACACCGCTGATGCGGCCGTCGCCTCGCTCGTGAGGTTCTACCTAGTACGCCCACGCTCACGTAGTCACTAACTCTCGAGCTCTACTAGAGAGTTACCGCTATGTCAACCTGAGGTCGTGGTCGATACCGTAGAGGACGGGAGCGACGAGGGTCAAGACGCGAAGTGCCCCACAAGACGGACCTCAGGCTCAAGCAACGGCCCGCGATGAGCGAGCACCGCTCGCCGCACCTCACCGATCAGCTGACGCACATCGCTCGCCGTACAGGCGGGGCTCGTCGTGATGAAGTTGGCGTGCTTCTCCGAAACCCGGGCGCCGCCCACCTGAAGGTGTTTGCCACCTGCCGCTTCGATCAGGGCTCCCGCTGATGCGCCGGGTGGGTTGGTGAAGACCGAGCCGCAATTACGGTCCCGAAGGGGCTGAGTACGCCGGCGCCATGCGCGCAGATCATCGAGCCGATGCCGGATCTCGACCGGGTCATCAGGTGCGAGCCCCCAGTGCGCGGCGATGACCAGCGACCTGGCCGGCAGAACCGACTGGCGGTAGCCGAAGCCGAGTTCGGACGGCTTCGCGGTACGCACCTCGCCGCCCACCTCGACCAGGTCGACCTCGAGCAGGCTTGCCGCGACCTCGCCGCCGTGTGCGCCGGCGTTCATCCGAACCGATCCCCCGACGGTCGCCGGAATCCCGGCCGCGAACTCCAGCCCGGCGAGCCCCTCCCGAGCGCACCACGCCGCGAGCGCCGGCATCGCCTCACCGCCACCGGCACGGACCCTCAGGCCGTCCCGGCGGATCCATTTGTGACCAGCACCGAGATGTACGACAACGCCGTCAAAACCCGCATCAGAAATCAGCGTGTTACTCCCTTTGCCGAGAACGAACAACGGCACCTGCTCCGCGGAAGAGGTAGCCAGTGTCCGCGAAAATGCCTGGGCTGCAGGCAGATCCGCCAGTTCGACGTAAACCCGCGCCGCTCCCCCGACGCCCAGTGTCGTCATCTTGCGCAGTGGCCGATTCCGTTCGACCGGCAGACCGGCCTGGCTCAGGCGCTCGGCGATCCCATCGACAGCGGCGAGGTCAACGGGCGGATCCCAGCTCGCCGGTCGGTAGTCCTCGCTACCGCTCACCGGGCACGCTCACGCGTCACGGCTCGTCGCCGCCGATCAACCGCAGGATCTGCGGTCCGAGGAAGGTGACGTCCCCTGCTCCTACCGTCATGACCAGGTCTCCCCGCCGCGCGATGCCGGCGACATAACGGGCAGCCTCGTCGGCGAGCGGCTCGAACCGAACGTGCTCGCCCGGCAAAGGCACTGCCGCAGCAACGAGTTCGCCCGATACGCCTGGCACCGGATCTTCGCGGGCCCCGTAGACATCGAGGACGACCACCTCGTCCGCCTGTCCCAGCGCCGCACCGAACTCTGCGGCGAACTGCTGGGTACGGCTGAACAGATGTGGTTGGAAAGCAACGATGAGCCGGCCGTTCCCGGCCACGACCCGGCCACCAGCCAACGCCGCTGCCACCTTCGCCGGGTTGTGCGCGTAGTCGTCGACCACCCGGACCCCGCGGGCACTCCCCTTCAGCTCGAACCGGCGCCGAGCGCCGGCGAAGGTGGCCAGCGACGCCACCAGGGGTTCGTACGCGAAGCCGAGGCCGAGGCCGGTCAGGATCGCCGCTGCCGCGTCCAGCGCGTTGTGGCGTCCGACGACGGTGAGCTCCACCGGCGTTCGGACGCGGCCGTGGTGGACCACGCGGAACGAGGTTCCGTCGGGTCGGATGTCAAGGTCGGACAGCAGGAAATCGGCGTCCGGACTCTCCCCGTACGTTCGCACGTCGATGCCCTTGTCCCGCGCCGCGACGGCGAGCGCGCGGGTCCCAGGATCGTCGGCGCAGCAGACCAGGAATCCGCCCGGTTCGATGCGGCCCACGAAATCGACGAAGGCGTCAGCCACTGCCTGCGCGGAACCGTAGAAGTCAAGGTGATCAGCGTCGACATTGGTGACGATCGCCGCGTGCGGCGACAGCAACAAGAACGAACCGTCACTCTCGTCGGCCTCCGCGACGAACAGCTGCCCGGTGCCTTCGTGTGCGTTGCTACCGATCTCGTTCAGATCGCCGCCGATCGCGAACGACGGATCCGCGTGGCATCCCTGCAGCGCGATGGTGAGCATCGAGGTCGTCGTGGTCTTCCCATGCGTCCCCGCCACCGTGACGGCGATACGCCCACCCATCAGCGCCGCGAGCGCTGCCGCTCGCGGGAGCACAGAAATCCCGCGCGCCTGCGCCGCCTGCAGCTCCGGGTTTTCCGCGCGGATCGCGCTGGAGATGACAACCGCATCAACGTCAGGGACATTCGACGCCGCATGGCCGACGTGCACGGTCGCGCCGAGCGCGCGCAGGGCGGCGAGCGTCGTCGAGTCCTTGGCGTCGCTGCCCGACACCTGGCTGCCGCGCGCGAGCAGGATGCGGGCGATCCCGCTCATGCCGGCGCCGCCGATGCCGATGAGGTGCACGCGGCGGAGTTCGGAGGTCACCACTTCATCCTCGGCTCATTTTTCGCCCCGCTGCAAGGTTTTCGATCACGTCGACCATCGCACGAGCGGCGTCCGGCCGACCTTCGACGTGGGCCGCGGCAGCCATCGCGGACAACCGAGATGGATCCCGAAGGAGCGGAACGACGGTGCGTTCGACGTAATCCCCGTCGAACTCGGAATCGTCGACGAGGACGCCGCCGCCCATCCGTACGATCGGCAGCGCGTTGAGCCTCTGCTCGCCGTTACCGATCGGGAGCGGGACGTAGATAGCCGGCAGCCCCACAGCGGCCAGCTCCGCGCAGGTCATAGCACCAGCGCGACAGACCATGAGATCGGCTGCGGCATAAGCAAGTTCCATCCGGTCGAGGTAACCGACCACATGATGTGACGGGATGTCCGACACCGCAGCGGACACTTCGTCGAGGTTCGCCAAACCCGCGTGATGCAACACGTGTATTCCGCTGTCCGCCAGCACATCCGCGGCCATCACGATGGCGTCGTTAAGGCGCCGGGCGCCCGACGATCCCCCTGAGACAAGCAGCACTGGCGCATCGGGCGGAAGACCATAGGTTCGCCGGGCCGCCTCCCGCTGCGCCGCTCGGTCAAGGCCTGTGATCTCGGCCCGAAGCGGAATTCCGATATAACGACCGCCGCGAAGGTCGCAGTCGGGATGTCCGACCTCGACCGCAGCGGCGACACGCGCCCCGATCCGGTTCGCAATGCCTGGGCGGGCATTCGCCTCGTGCACGACGATCGGGATCTTGCGGCGCCACGCCGCCACGTACACCGGAAGCGAGACGTATCCACCGAAACCGACGACCACCGTCGCCTGTTCCTCATCGAGGATCCGTCCCGCCGCCCGAATGGCGCTGCGAAGTCGGAACGGCAGGCGTACGAGGTCGGCAGTCGGCTTCCGCGGCAACGGCACTCGGGGCACCAGCGCAAGTCGATGCCCGCGCGCCGGGACGAGGCGGGTCTCGAGTCCCGTCGACGTCCCGACCAACACCACCCGGGTGATCGCACTCTCCGAACGAAGCCGGTCTGCGACCGCGAGCGCTGGTTCGACGTGGCCCGCCGTACCGCCACCTGCCAGGACGATCGAGAGCGGGCGCCGGAGGTTCGTCACCGCGCTCGACGGGCTCGGGGCACACCCCGTTCAGTGCGCGCGAACGACGCGAGCAGCCCCACCGCGATCAGCGTCGGGACCAACGACGACCCGCCGAAGGAGATCAACGGGAGCGGGATGCCAGTGATCGGGAGCAGGCCGACGACCGCGCCTATGTTGACCATCGCCTGGCCAACGAGCCATACGGTGATGCCGGCGGCCGCGAGCCGGACGAACGAATCCGTTGTCCGGTAAGCGATTCGGATGCCCCCGTACGCCAGCATCCCGAACAGCATCAATACCAGCAGGGTGCCGAACAGTCCCAGCTCTTCACCGAGGATGGCGAAGATGAAGTCGGTGTGCGCGTTCGGCAGGTAGTCCCATTTCTCGTGCGAGGCACCGAGCCCTTCCCCCCACCAGCCACCGGAAGACAGCGCGTAAATGCCCTGCACCGCTTGGTAGCCGTTGGTGTGCTTCTGCGCGAACGGATGCAGGAAAGAGGTCAGCCGAGCCAGGCGGTAAGGCTCCAATACCGCCAACAGCCCGCCGACCAGGGCTAAAGCTCCTGCGGTACAGGCGAAGAGCTTGCCCGGTGCGCCGACGACCCACAGCAGAGTGAGCAACACCAGCAGCAGGCAGATGGTCGTACCCAGGTCCGGTTCCAGCATCACGAGCGCACAGAAGCCCAACCCGACGGGGAAGAGCGGAACCAGCAGGTGCCGCCACTCCCCCAGCAACCGCTGCTTACGTACCAGCAGGTCGGCGCCCCAGATCGCGAGCGCCAGCTTGCCGACTTCCGATGGCTGGATCGTGAGCGACCCGGTGCCGATCCAGCGTTGAGCCCCGTATGCCGAGATGCCGAAACCAGGCACCAGCACGAGCAACAGGCCACCGGTCGTCGCCAGGATCAGCGGAGCACCCGCACGCCGGATCCAGGCGATGGGTGTCCGATACGCGAGTACGGCGAGCGGCAATCCGACACCCACCCACATGAGCTGCTTCGTGAACAGCGCGTACGAGTTTCCGGACGACTGGTACGACGAGACGCTCGAAGAACTCAGCACCATCGCGAGGCCAAGGGTGATCAGCAGACCCGCGGAACCCAGCACGAGGTAGTACGACGTGAGTGGTCGCTCGAGCACCCTGGTCTTCGGCGGGGTGGGTCGGACGACGGTCAGCCGGCGGTCCGGAACGGAAACGCTGCTCACCGATTCTCCTTCACTGCCAGGCTCACTGGGGTGAACGCCGGTCCGCCGGCCGCTCGAACGGCGGCCGCGAAGACCTCACCCCGGTGCTTGTAGTCGTCGAACATGTCCATCGATGCGGCGGCCGGTGACAGGAGCACAACGCCACCGGGCGACGCAAGGTCTATTGCTGTGCGTACGGCATTGTCGAGGTCTGCCGTACGGATCACGGGGACATGCGCGGCGTGGCGCGCAATTGCCTGTTCGATCTCGGGCGCGCAGGTCCCGATCAGGACAGCTCCCCGTAGCTGCTGGCCGTGGTCGCGGATCAGCGCGTCGAAGGATGCCCCCTTGGCGAGGCCGCCAGCGATCCACACCGACGTCGGAAATGCGTCCAGCGCGGCGGCCGTGGCGTGCGGGTTCGTGCCCTTGGAATCGTCGATGAAGCGGATGTCGCCAATGGTTCCGAGGAGTTCAACGCGGTGACCGCCGACCACGAAGGTACGAAGCCCGGTGGCGATCTCAGCCGGTGTGATCCCTACCGCGCGGGCCAAAGCGGCTGCGACGAGAGCGTTCGTCACGTTATGCGGCCCGGTGACCGGCAGCTCGTCGACCGGCAGGATCGCGCCCCCACCGAATGCGCGGTCGACGAGTTCGCCGTCGACGACGCCGAGCGTCCGCTCACCAGGCGTCGTCCGCGTGACGCCGACAGCGCCCACGAGGGAAGCGACCAGATCGCGCGCCCCGGCGTCATCCGCGTCGTAGATCGGAATCGTGTTCGGCCCGAAAATCTTTCCTTTGGCGGCCGCGTATTCAGCCATCGAGCCATGCCAGTCGAGGTGGTCTTCTGCGATGTTCAACACGGCCGCGGCAACCGGGTCGAGCGAACGCGCCCAGTGCAGCTGAAAGCTCGACAGTTCGGCCGCGATCACCTCGTACGGCGGCATTTTCCGGACCGCGTCGGTGAGCGGCAATCCGATGTTTCCGGCCGCGACCGAACGCCGACCGGCCGCGAGCAGGATTGCCGCGAGCATGCCGGTCGTCGTCGTCTTGCCGTTCGTGCCGGTGATGCCGAGCCACTTCTGTCCCCGCGGCCGCAACCGCCAGGCCAGCTCGACGTCGCCCCACACCGGCACGCCCGCTGCCGCGGCCGCCCGTAGCAGCGGCGCGGTGGGACGCCAGCCTGGCGAGGTCACGACCAGAGCCGTGTCAGCGGGCAGCCGCTCGTCGGTCGTCGTTCGCAGGGGTGACGGGGCGTCGAGTGGCTTGGCATCGACGACAGTGACCGCCGCGCCCAGCTCAACAAGCGCCTGTGCGGCAGCCATTCCGGCGATGCCGCCGCCTGCCACCACGACCGATCGGCCGTCCAGATCCGACGGATCAGACACCGGGTCCGACATCTAGCTCGACGTTCCGTGCGACAGGAACTCGGCGTAGAACAGCCCGAGCCCGAATGCCACGGCGATGCCGGCGATAATCCAGAACCGGATCACGATGGTGATCTCCTGCCAGCCAGCGAGCTCGAAATGATGCTGCAGCGGTGCCATGTTGAACACCCGCCGGCCGGTTGCTTTGAACACCGCGACCTGAATGATCACCGACAGCGTGATCGCCACGAAGAGCCCCCCCAGGACGACGAGCAGCAGTTCGGTCCTCGTCACCATGGCGATCGAGGCGAAGGTGCCACCGATGGCGAGCGAACCGGTGTCGCCCATGAAGATCTTCGCCGGACTCGCGTTCCACCACAGGAAGCCGAAGCACGCGCCCATCGCAGCTGCCGCGACGACCGCGATGTCCAGCGGATCGCGCACGTTGTAGCAGGTGCCGCTCGCGATGCCGCAGCGGTTTCCGAACTGCCAGAACGTGATGATCACGTACGAGGCGAACACCATCGCCGACGTTCCCGTGGCGAGCCCGTCCAGCCCGTCGGTGAGGTTCACCGCATTCGATGTCGCGGAGATCATCAAGAACGCCCAGACGATGAACCCGACAATACCGAGCGCGATCGCCGAGTCGTGGATGAACGAGATGTGCGAGGACGCCGGCGTCAGATGCGCACCGCCTGAGGCCCGGAAGCGCAGCGCGAGAATACCGAAGACCACCGCGACGAGAGCCTGTCCCACGAATTTCGCCGTCTTGTTGAGGCCGAGAGAGCGCTGGTGATGGATCTTCAGGAAATCGTCGAGAAAGCCGACCAGGCCAAGGCCGCTCATCACCATCAACACCAGAAGTGCTGACGCCGTCGGCCCATGACCGTTGATGATGTGGGCGAATGCGTAGCCCGAGAGGGTCGCGCCGATCAGGATGGTGCCGCCCATCGTGGGGGTGCCCCGTTTGGTCGCGTGCGTGGCCGGACCGTCCTCACGGATCTCCTGGCCATAGCCGCGTCGCCTGAAGAACGAAACGACTGCGGGCGTGAGCAACAGCGAGATGGCCAGCGCCGTCATCGCGGCAATCAGTACTGATTTCATGCGCTGCCTGCCGTCGAGGGGATGGTGCCGGCTTCGATGAGTAGCCGGTCGGCCAGGCGCTCGAAGCGTGCGCCGCGCGAGGCCTTCAACAACACGACGTCGCCGGGAGCCAACATCTTCTCGAGCAGGCCGGCTGCCTCATCGATGTCCTTGGCCTGCAGCGCGTCCGCGCCCGCGCCCGCAGCAATCGCCGGAGCGTCGACGGCGACGACCGCAATCGCGCGCTCCGCCGCATAGCGACCGACACCTTCGTGCTCCAGGTCGCTCGTCTCGCCGAGTTCGAGCATCGGTCCCAGCGCCGCCCAGGTTCGGCGGCCGCCCTGTCCCATCGCAGCCAACGTATCGAGCGCTGCCCGCATCGATTCCGGATTCGCGTTGTACGCGTCGTTGATGACAGTCACTCCGTCGTTCCGTTCGTGCATTTCCATCCGCCATCGACTCGCCGGCTCCGCATCGGTCAGCACCCGAGCGATGTCGTCCAGGGCGAGACCGCAGTCCAGCGCGACCGTCGCGGCAGCGGTTGCGTTCATGACGTGGTGGGGTCCGACCAACTTGAGGGCGACCAGGGCAGATCGACCATCGGCCGTCAACACGAAGCTCGCTCGGCCGTCCCCGTCGACCGAGACGTCGTGAGCGGCGACATCGGGCGAGCCAGCCGGCCCACCCATGCCGAACGTGCGGACCACTCCGCGGGCGCGCGCCGCCATTGCCGCAACGTACGCGTCGTTCGCGTTCAGAACCGCCAGCCGAGAGGCACTTTCGATAAGTTCCCCCTTGGCCTGCGCGATGGCGTCCCGTGAGCCGAACTCCCCCAGGTGTGCGCTACCGACGTTGACGACGACTCCGATCTCCGGCTCCGCGATCGCGCACAGTCGAGCGATGTGGCCGTGCCCGCGCGCCCCCATCTCCAGGACCAGGAACCTGGTGTCCTCGGGCGCGGACAGCACGGTCATCGGCAGCCCGATGTCGTTGTTGTACGAGCCGGGCGACGCGACGGTCGGGCCGACCTCGGAAAGCAACCTCGCGATGAGGTCTTTGGTTCCGGTCTTCCCGGACGACCCGGTGATGCCGACCACCACGGATGCAACCGCGCGGCGATGCGCCGAAGCGATCGCGCCGAGCCCGGCGATCGGATCGGTCACCAAAACGTGCGGAGCATCGACCGGGCGGGACGCGAGCACCGCCATCGCGCCGCCAACGACAGCCTGCGCGGCGAAGTCGTGTCCGTCGACCTGAGAGCCCGGCAACGCGACGAACAGTGAACCCGCTGTCGCACTGCGGGAATCGATCACGACGCTCGTCACCACGGAGCTCGGCTCGGCTCCGATAACCCGTCCCCCAGTCACGGCAGCGATCTCGGCCAACGTCATCCTCATCTTGCCGCCCTCGCCGAACGGCCCAGGGCCGCGATCGCCTGACGCAGAACGACTCGGTCGTCAAAGGGAGTCGTCACGCTACCGATCGTCTGCCCGGTCTCATGCCCCTTGCCGGCCACCACGACGACGTCCCCCCTCGAAAGGCCCCGCACTGCATAGGAAATCGCGGCCTCGCGATCGACCTCCACCACGTGCGGCACGTCGAGTCCGGCGGTCATGTCGGCCAGGATGTCCATCGGGTCTTCGGACCGCGGGTTGTCGCTCGTGAGGATCGCGACATCCGCGAGTTCGGCTGCGGCCCGGGCCATCGCGGGACGCTTCCCCCGATCACGTTCCCCCCCGCACCCGACGACGACCACCAGCCGCCCCCGCGTGAGCGAGCGGAGCGTGCCAAGCAGGCTGCGTAACGCGCCGGGGGTATGCGCGAAATCGACGAAGGCCGCGAAGTCCTGGCCTTCGTCGATCCGTTCGAGGCGTCCGGGAACGCCGGCCAGCGAGGCAACGCCGGCAGCGGCAACATCGGGCGAAATGCCCAGTGCCACAGCGGTTGCCACCGCGCCCAGCGCATTCGCGACGTTGTGCGAGCCCGGCAGGGCCAGCCGTACGGGGATCGACTCGCCCGCCGGGCCGGTCGCACGGAACTGTGATCCGTCGATACTCAGCTGAACGTCGGTCGCGTGCCAGTCCGCCCACGGAACACCCGTCGCTGAGTACGTGACGTTCGGCAGCCGCGTCCTTTCCATGACCCGCTCGCCCCACTCGTCGTCCACGCAGATAACGGCCGTCTTCGCCATGTCCGCCCGGAACAGCGACAGCTTTGCCGCGAAGTACGCATCCATCGTCTCGTGGAAGTCGAGGTGATCCTGCGACAGGTTCGTGAAAACCGCTGCCCGGAAGGTGGTTCCGTTGACCCGACCCAACGACAAGGCATGCGACGACACTTCCATAGCCGCGCCAGTCACTCCCCGCTCACGAGCGAGCGCCAGGACTGCCTGCAGCTCAGGCGCTTCCGGGGTCGTTCGGACCTGCGGGACCGATTCCCCGAGGATGCGGGTGTCGATCGTGCCGAGCAACGCCGTCCGCCGCCCGGTGGCGGCGAGCGCCGCCTCGACCAGATAGACGGTGGTCGTCTTGCCGTTCGTCCCGGTCACACCGACGAGATCCATTGCCTCGCTCGGATCCCCGTAAATGGCGGCCGCGATGTTTCCGACGACCGCTCGCAGCTTGTCTGCCACCAGGATCGGGACGGGCACCGAACCGTCGATGAGGTCGGCGCCGGCCTCGTCGGTCAGGATGGCGACGGCGCCGGCGTCAATCGCGGCGGCAGCGAACGCCGCACCGTGATGGGTGGCTCCTGGCAGCGCGGCAAAGAGGTCCCCGCGGACGACGGCGGTGGAATCCAGCGTGATTCCGGACACCGAACCCGACACGTCACCGTGGCTGTTTCGAGGGTCGACCCGCAGGCCGAAGTCGGCGACAAGCCGATCCAGTCTCATCGGCGGCACTTTGCTCGGGCGTAACACGGGCACGTGAGGAGGCTAGCTGGGGCTCAGCGGAAGGACCGGCGCGGGCTGAGCGTTCGGCGGGATGCCCAGGGTCTGAAGCGCAAAGCCCATGACGTCCTTGAACACCGGCGCCGCCGCGGAGCCGTACTGGTCGGTCTGGTTCAGCACGACCTCGACCACCAACCGCGGGTTGTCGGCCGGGGCCATGCCCACGAACGACGACACGTATTTGCCGTTGTACTTGCCGTCGGCGCCCACGGCGTATGCGGTTCCGGTCTTTCCCGCGATCCGGTAGCCGTCGATACGAGCTTGCGGCGCGGTGCCGTTGTCCGAGGTGACCTGTTCCAACATCGTCCGCAGGGTCGCTGCCGTCTGCGCGCTCACGACGCGGTGCTGCTCAGCGCCTGGTTGCTGAACGACCTTGCCCGAGCTGTTCGTGGTCGACAGTACGAACCGCGGTGCGATGTAGACCCCGTCGTTGGCGATCGCGCCGTACGCAGCCGCAACCTGGATCGCGGTCACGTCCATGCCCTGCCCGAAGGGAATCGTGGCGGCCGTGGTGGGGCGCCAGCTGTTCACGGGTGGCAGGACACCGGCAGCTTCTCCCGGGAGCTCGACCCCGGTCTTGGCGCCAAAGCCGAACAGCTGCAGGTATTTCGCGACGGTCGCGTTCCCCAACAGCTGAGCGATCTTGATCGCGCCGATGTTGCTCGACTTCGCGAGAACGCCGGTGAAGGTGAGGTCTTCCTGCGGGTGATCTTCGGCGTCCTTGAACGTCGCATCGGCGACCTTCAAAGACGGCGGAATCGACAGCACGCTCGACGGGCTCAACGCCCCGGTCTCCAGCGCGGCCGCCGCGACGATGACCTTGTTGACCGAACCCGGTTCGTAGATGTCGCTCACAATGGGGTTGCCGGTGTTACCCGGATTGGCCGTATTGAGATTCGACGCGTCGAAGCCCGGAGCGGCCGCCGCGGCCAGGACCTGGCCGGTCCGCGGGTCGAGCACCACCACGGAACCGCCTGCGGCACCGATCTTTTGCACCTGATCGGCGAGAGCCCGCTGCGCTTCGTACTGGATGTCCTGGTTGATCGTCAGCGTTACGGTCGAGCCCGGTACGGCCGCGGTGACCTTCTTCATCCCGCCGGGAATCACGGTTCCGGAGGGATCTACCTCGACCGTCTGCGATCCGGCCTTGCCTTTGAGCAGCGAATCCAACGACAACTCGACGCCGGCCAAGCCCTTTTCGTCGATATTCGTGAAGCCGACGACGTTCGAGGCCAGAGCGCTGCCCGGGTACACCCGCTTGCTTTCACTCAGCACGCCCACGCCAGGCAGCTTGGCGGCCTTCACCTTTTGGCCATCAGCAGGTGTCAGACCCCGGACCACCCAGACGAAGCGGCCGGACTGCTTCATCTTCTTCTCGACGTCAGCCGCTGGCATGTTCACCAACGCCCCCAGCGTCGCGGCCTCCAGGCTGACGTTCGTGATCATGCCCGGGTCGACGTAGACCGACCGCGCGTCCACGTCTTGCGCCAACACGTTGCCGTTACGGTCGACGATCGCCCCTCGCGTTGCGGTCGTCGTTGTGGTCTGTAGGCGCTGCCCCTCGGCCTCCGAGGCGTAGGCCGTCGAAGAAATGCCCTGCAACCAAATGAGTCTCAGGCCCAGCAGCAGCAGCGTGGCGGCGACCATGATGATGCTGACGCGAAGCCGTGTCGTCTGTCGGGCAAGAGGTTGGCGCCCACGCGGGCGCCGTGCCGGAGCGGTCCGGCGGGCACTTGTGCCACGAGGCGGCGCGGCGCGGGTCATGGCCGAGCCGACGAGGCTGGGGTCACCGTCGGGGTCGCGGGAGTCGCCGGCGCGGACGGAGCGGCCGGCGGGCTCGCAGCCGCCGCGGACGTGCTCGCCGTGGCCGACGGCGCCGGAGTCGTGACCGGCTTGGGCTTCGGCGTACCGATCACCACGAGGTCACCGATGCGCTTCCCCGAGGACAGGGCGACGGTGCCACTCGCGCCCAGACCGAGAATCTTCCCGGTCGGGTCTACGAAGATCGGATCGCCACCGGGCTGCATGCCCAGGTCTGCGGCTCGGCTTGCGATCGTCGACGGTGTCGTGTCTTGCTGCACCTGCCCCTGCAGGGTCTGCAACTTGTCGTGCAGTTGGGCGTTGTGCTTCTTCAGCGAGGTCAGCGTGAACGCATCCTGCGCGCGCTGCGTGTTGAGGACCAGGACCGTCGCCAGTCCTCCGACGAGCAACGCGATGACCAGCACGACGAACGGCGCCCGCGGGGCGCGCCGACGAGGTGCCGGAAGGACCCGCAACCGAGGGCGAGGAATCGCTCCTGACAGTGGCGCCGCCGTACCGGCGACGCGCGGCCGAACCGGGCGCGCTGCCGCGCTCACGCGGCCACTCGGACGCGCTCGCAGGCCCGAAGGCGGACGCTGGCCGCCCGCGGATTCGCCGCTATTTCTTCGTCGCTCGCCTTCTCCGCGCCGCGGGTGAGCAGGCGGATCGGCGCGGTGGCATCCACGGCGCGTACCGGAAGGTCGACCGGCAGACCGGGTGTCGAAGCCTGTGCCATCGCCTGTTTCGCGATGCGGTCCTCCAGCGAGTGATACGACAATACGACGAGTCGACCGCCGACGGACAGTGCTTCGATGGCCGCCGGGATGGCTCTGGTCAACACCGACAGCTCGGCGTTCACTTCGATCCGCAGCGCCTGGAACGTCCGCTTAGCCGGATGACCGCCGGTCCGCCGGGTCGCGGCCGGGATCGCGTCGCGAACGAGTTCAGCCAGTCGCGCGGTGGAGGAAACCGGCCGCGCCGCAACGATCGCGCGCGCGACACGGTCGGCGAACTTCTCTTCGCCGTACCGGCGGATGATCCGGGTCAGCTCGGCAACGTCGTACGAGTTGACGACATCGGCTGCGCTGAGGCCCTTCGTCTGGTCCATCCGCATGTCGAGCGGACCTTCGAACCGGTACGAGAAGCCGCGCTCGGCTTCGTCGAGTTGCATCGACGAGACGCCGAGGTCGAACAAGACCCCTTGTACCGCGGGCAATCCGAGGTCAGCGAGAACTTCGGGCAACTCGTCGTACACCGCGTGCACCAACGTGATCCGGTCCTCGAACGGCGATAGCCGCTCCCGCGAAAGCGAAAGCGCCCTGGTGTCCCGGTCGATGCCGACGAGGCGGGCATGCGGAGCCGCCCGGAGGATCGTTTCCGCGTGACCGCCCAGGCCCAGCGTCGCGTCGACCACGACGGATCCGGGCTCCTGCAGCGCCGGACCGAGCAGCCCGACCACGCGATCCCGAAGAACCGAAACGTGCGCCATCTCGATCCTTTCCGGGTGTCTTTCCGGTGTTCGGGGTCTGACGGGAGCGGACGGTCGCATTCGTGTCGCCATCTCTCTCCCCGCTCTCGACCTGGGGCCGGGGAAGGTGCTCCAGGGCGGAGCGGAGAGAGAGATCACGGAACGAACGCGGACCGGTTGGCGCTGTTCGAGCGGTGACGGTCGGTCAGTTCCGCACCGGCATCACCCCTTGGTCGTCGCGGTCCGCGAACGCGGATTCCTGCTCGGCCATGAATGCGGTCCAGGACGCGGTGTCCCAGATCTCGAGCCGGTCTTTGACACCGATGAGCGTGCAGTCGTGCCGGAGCGAGGCGTATTCCCGCAGCTGCTGGCTGACGGTGATCCGACCCTGCCGATCGGGCTTCGTGTCGAAGGCCGAGGAGTGGAACACCCGGCTATAGATCCGGCTGTTGCGGTCGGTCAGTGGGGCGCTCGCCACCTGGTCGCTGATCTGCTCGAACTCGGCCGCCGTGAAGACGTACAGGCAGTGCTCCTGCCCTTTCGTCATCACGAGGCCCTCCGTGAAGTCCGACCGCCAGCGGGTGGGCAGGAAGAGCCGGTTCTTCTCGTCGAGCCGAACTTGGTGCTCGCCGACGAACGACGCCACCTCGACTCCTCTCGACTACCCCTGCCCTCCATGGCGCCCCACTTTACCCCACGACTCCCCACCGTCAACCCACTCGGACACCGTTTCGCGGCCCATTCGGGTGAATCGGTGGGGGCCGGACAAGCCCGGACCAGCCCCGTGCGGATCTGAGAATTGGTTCAGTCCGGATCGCTGCGGGCCCGGATTCCGCGTGACCACCTGCGGTAGGTCAATTCGTCTGCGATGCTGGAAACAGAACGCCAGGAGCAGCGCCCAGCAGGCCCTCATCGGGCGTCCCGGCGAGACCCGACGGAGGACCACAACCGTGGCGGTACGAGGCAGCGCCGGCAGCAGTGGCGCAAGCGCGGATCTGGAGACCGTGGTCGACGTCGCCGGTCAGATGCAGCGCAGCATCGAAGCGGTCATCGACGGCAAGACCTCGGTCGTCCGGACGGCCCTGGCGGTGCTGCTCGCCGAAGGACATCTACTCATCGAGGACGTGCCCGGCGTCGGCAAGACGATGCTGGCCAAGGCGCTGGCCCGATCGATGGACGCCGACGCCCGGCGGATCCAGTTCACTCCGGACCTGCTCCCGAGCGACATCACCGGCGTCAGCATCTTCAACCAGGACACCCGGGAGTTCGAGTTCAAGCCCGGTGCGGTCTTCGCCAACATCGTCGTGGGCGACGAGATCAACCGAGCCTCGCCGAAGACCCAATCGGCGCTCCTCGAGTGCATGGAAGAACGGCAGGTCACGAACGACGGCGTCCGTTACGAGTTGACCGCGCCGTTCATGGTGATCGCGACGCAGAACCCGATCGAGATGGAAGGCACGTATCCGCTCCCCGAGGCGCAGCGCGACCGTTTCACCGCTCGGGTCTCGATGGGTTACCCGTCCGCGGCGGCGGAACTCGACATGGTCGAGCGGCATGGCTCCGGGAGCCCGCTGGACGACCTTGAACCGGTGACCGCCGCCCCGACAGTCGCCAAGTTGGTCGACGTCGTTCGCGAGGTCTACGTATCGGAGCAGATCCGGCGTTACGTCATCGCGCTCGTCACCGCCACGCGGCGATCGCCCGATCTACGCCTCGGCGCCTCACCGCGCGCCACGCTGCACCTGATCCGGACCGCACGCGCGATCGCCGCCCTCGACGGGCGCGACTTTGTTATCCCGGACGATGTCCAGAGCCTCGCCGTGCCCGTCCTCGCGCACCGGCTGCTGCTCGGGCCCGAGTCGCACGTCGCGGGTCGGGACGCCGCGGATGTCGTCACCGACCTGGTGAACCGCGTGCCGATCCCGAGCCAGTCGGACGAGGCGCCGGCCCGGACCGCCACGCCTCCCCGACGGCCGGGCAGTCGCCGCGGGGTCTGACGTGGGGCGCGAGCAGGCTGCAACAGGAAATCGGGTGGTGCGCGTAGTCGGCCAGACCTGGCGATCGCTCACCGTGCGCGGGCGCGGATTGATCATCGCCGGCGTGACGTGCATCGCCGCCGGCGAGTTCGTCGGCGAACGCGATCTGCTTCGCGTCGGCGTACTGCTCATCGTGTTGCCGTTCGCGGCGTGGGTCATCGTGGCGCGCGCTCGCTACCGGATGCGGCTCGAACGGATCCTCTCCTCCAGCCGGGTGCAGGTCGACAGTCCGGCCCGGGTCGTCCTGCGGTTGACGAACGTCTCGTCGCGCCAAAGCGACACGTTGTTCATGGAGGAAGCCCTGCCGTACGCGCTGGGCGGGCGGCCTCGCTTCGTCGTGAGCGAGGTCGAGGCGAACGGCGTACGAGAAGCGACGTACACCGTCAGGTCCCAGACCCGTGGCCGTCACCGCATCGGACCGTTGACCGTCCGGATCGGGGACCCGTTCGGCTGCGTAGAACTGACGCGGGCATTCCATCAAGAAGCAACCCTCACGGTCAGCCCGAAGGTCATCCCGCTGCCCGCCATCCGCGCCGACGGCGATGGGGTGAGCGGCGGCGAAGGCTCCGCGTCGCAGGCCGCGGTGACCGGCGAGGCCGACATCGCCACCCGGGAGCACCGGCACGGCGACGACCTGCGGAAGGTGCACTGGCGCTCCACGGCCAAGCGGGGCCAGCTCATGGTCCGGCGGGATGAACAACCCAGGCAGAACCGCGCGACCCTGCTGCTCGACACGCGGCTGCTCGCGTACAGTCCCGAGCCCCTCAGCCCGAGCTTCGAATGGGCCGTTTCGGCCTCGGCCTCGATCGGCGTCTGGTTGTGCCGGCAGGGCTACGCGACGCAGCTGATCACGTCCGCCGGCACAGTGGCCGGGGGCGGATCGCCGTCGGCCGCCGAAACGGCACTGCTCGACACCCTTGCGCTGGTCGACCGCACCGGCGAATCGGGCCTGCACACCTTCGCACGTCGCCGGGCCCAGGAGTCGGGCTTGCTCGTCGCCGTCACGCCGCTGGCCCGCGACCACGACGTCGCGGCGCTCGCGCACCTGTCGAACAGCGCGCGGACTGCGATCGCCATCGTCATGGACGCCGACGGCTGGCACGCCCCGGCGGCTGGCCACGGTCCGGAACACGATGCCCGACGACGTGACCTGGCCGCGCACGGGTGGCGGGTCATCACCGCTACCGCGGCCGACACCATCGATGAGCTGTGGCCGCGGGCCGCCCGGACCCCGGATGCGGCGGCCAGTCGATGAGCCGGGACGACCCGCAGGTCCGCGCCACACTGATCACCGCCGCAGCGATGGCGCTGGTGTCCTGCTCCGCGGGAGCCGTCTTCCGCGGCTGGGCCTGGTTGCCCACCGCGTTCATCACCATTGCCGTCGTCGCGGCCACTGCGCTGGTCGCCCGCTGGCTACGACTTCCGCTCCTCCTTCAACTGCCGGTCGTCCTCGCCGGCCTGTTCGCTTGGACCTCGGTACGGTTCGCCGCCGACCAGGCGGTCGGCGGCCTCATTCCGACGTCAGCCTCATGGCAAGAGGTGGCCCAGAAGTACACGTACGGCATCCACGACATCACCGAGAAGTCCGCCCCGCTCGCCGCTAATCAGAACACGATGGTGGTGCTCACCCTTGGCGTCGGGTTGATGGCGGTGGCCGCCGACGTGCTCGCGGTAGGCGCCCGACGACCCAGCCTGGCCGGGTTGCCGATGCTCGCCCTGGTGGTGGTCGCGGCGGTGATCCGGCACGGCGGCGTCGGAATGGTTCCGTTCTCCCTTGCCACGATCGCCTTCCTGGCCGTACTCAACCTCGACTCCCGGGACCGGGTCGTCCGCTGGGGACGAATGCTGCCGGCCCGGTCACGCCCGTCCGGCAGCGAGAGTCTCCCCTCGACCGGCAGCCGCGCGGCCTGGCGGATCGGTACGGCGACACTCGGACTGGCGATCATTCTTCCGATCGCAATCCCCGGGGCGAATCACAACCACCTCGCGGGATCGACCGGGATCGGCGGCGGGGGCAGTACGCGGACAACGGTCATCGACCCGCTCACCTCGATCCAAAGTCAGTTGCTGGCGACGAATACGACCGTCCTGTTGCACGTGAAGACGACGGTTCCCACTTACCAACGGCTGACTGCGGTCGACAACTTCGACATCAACGGCTTCACCCTGGTTGCGCTCTCGGCTGGGACTGCGGACAAGGTGAGCGAGGGCGGCCTGAGGAAGATTCAGCGCCCGGGGGCAGCAACCACGGTGCAGGAAACGATCACGGCCGAAGCCGAGCTGAATCAGGCCTTCCTGCCGGTTCCGTCGAATCCGTCCGCGGTATCCGTCGACGGCGACTGGCGCCTGTCGATGCCGACGGGAACGATCTTCTCCAGCCATACGACGACCAGCGGCAAGAAATGGACCGTAACGGGGGCGATCCCGTCGCCGAGTTCAGCGGCGCTCGAGAACGCCGGCGCTCCGGACCTCACCGGCAAGTCGTATCCGGTAGACGTACGGACTGCCGACCTCGGCGTCCCGACGAACCTGCCGAGTGTGGTCAAGGAGACCGCACAGAAATGGGTCGCGGCGGCGAACGCCACCACGGCGTACGACATCGCCAACGCCATCCAGACCAACTTCACCAACGGCACCTTCAGCTACGACCTCAGGGCCTCGATCCCGTCGGGCGGACGCGGGTTCGTGACGTTCCTGCAGATCAAGCGGGGCTACTGCCAGCAGTTCGCGACGACGATGGTCGCCATGCTGCGCACGCTCGGCATCCCGGCCCGGGTCGCGATCGGCTTCACCCAGGGCACGCAGGACTCGTCGGGCGTGTACACGATCACGAATCAGAACGCTCACGCGTGGCCCGAGGTGTACTTCAACAACGTCGGCTGGGTCCGGTTCGAACCGACTCCGCTCCGCGAAGGCGCCATCGTCCCGACGTACACCTCGCTGCCGGCGACCACGCCGGGCACCGACCTCGATACGTCGAATGACCCAGGAACCACACCGGATCCCTCGGACACCCCCACCGAAACAGCCGCTCCCCTCGGCCCGGAACCGCCCGTGAGCCCGGGCGCGACCAGCGGAGACCGCATTGGGATCGCCCCGATCGCGTGGCCCGTCGGGATCGCCTTCGCGATGCTCGCCGGTGCGACGCCGTGGTTGACCCGACGCTGGCGACGACGCCGACGCTGGCAGCTGGCCCACGAGGCCCGCGCCGACCTCCGTGACGCGCGAATCGCCGAAGCTGCCTGGGCCGACGTGATCGACGATGCCGGCGACTTCGGCATCGTCATTCCGAATTCGGCAAGCCCGCGGCAGGCCGGGCAACGACTTCGCCGCGCTGCCGCACCGCCGGCGGTTACGCCGGACCGCGCGGTGGACGACGCCCAGCTCGGCGAGGCGATCGACACCCTGGTCCAGGCCATCGAACGCGCTCGCTACGCGACCGGCTCCGCGCGCACCGGGGCGTCACCTGCCGATCTCCGTCAGGCGACGGCCGTGGTCTCCGGGCGGATCGCTGCCCGCCACCACGGCGTACGGCGTCTCGTCGCTCTGTACTTCCCAACGAGCGGACGGCGCTCGTGGTCAGCCCCGGTCGTCGGGATCGCCCGCGCTGCCGGACGGTTGGTCGACACGGCGATCGCCCGGAGCGAAGACCTACTCCGGCGACGTGGCTTCAGAGCTCCGGCGTCGTAAAGACCCGGACTAGTAGTCGGTGCCACCCATCCGGCGACGCCACCGCTCCTCGAGCAGCTCGACGACGTTCATCCGACGACCCAGCCGAGCACCGGAGACACGGGCCGCCCGGCGCGACCTGCCGAAAAGACGACGGCGCGGAAAAGGAATGGGCTCGTCGTCCGCGCGTTGCGCAGGGACCACCCAGCGCTTGAATCCGGCGTACGCCCGACTCGCTCCGGCCAGCATGATCAAGAAACCGAGGAGCCCGACGTACCAGTTCATGAAGATCGCACCGGCGATGAGGACACCGATCCCGGCGACGACGATCGCGACGCTGGTCAGGAAGAGCCGTTTGCCGGCGACGCGTGGATCGGTCAGCCGAAGCTTGTTGGCAAACTTCGGGTCGTCGGCATAGAGCGCACGTTCGATCGCGTCGAACTGGCGCTGCTCGTGCTCGGAGAGGGGCACGGATCCTCCCAAGGCGATCCTGCCGGCGCGGCAACGCCACGTCGTCAGGAGAAGCATAAGTCCCGGACACTCGGCAGGGAAGGCCGAATGGCCCTTTGTCAAGCCGACGATCCGGGTTGTTTCTTACGGCCGGTCACCAAGCTCGCCGGGCGGACCGCGTGAGCGCCGAATCGGCTGGTCGCCCGATCGGCCGCCTGCTCGACATCCCGCCACCCCCGCTCCCGCTCTCCGAGTTCCAGTTGATGCGGGAGTGCGTCGGTACGGCTGAGCTGCTCGACCCGGACTCCGACCAGCCGAAGCTTCGTCCGCTGCAGGCCCAAGGCATCGAAAAGGGCGACGGCGACCGCATGGATATCGCGCGCAACATCGGTTGGTTCAGGCAGCGTCCGGGCCCGCGTCACGGTCGTAAAGTCCGACCGCCGGACCTTGATCGAAATCGTCCGGCCGCTCCACCCGGCCGCCCGCAGCCGCCGCGCGACCTTGTCGGACAGCCGTAACAGCTCCCGCCGGATCTCAGCCGGGTCGTCGATGTCCTGGGCGAAGGTCTCTTCGGCACCGATGCTCTTGTCCGGTTCGGCCGGTACGACTTCCCGATCGTCGTGTCCCTGCGCGAGCGAGACCAGATGTGCTCCGGCGGCCGGCCCGAGGACCGCTTGGATCGCAGTGACCGGTGTTGCGGCCAACTGGCCGATCGTTTCCAGGCCGAGCTTGCGAAGGACGGCCTCGGTCTTCTCGCCGACTCCCCACAGAGCCGAGATCGGCAGTGGGTCGAGGAACTCCCGGATCCCGTCGCGCGGGATAACCAGCAGCCCGTCGGGCTTCGCCCTGGTGCTGCCGAGTTTCGCCAGGAACTTGGTCGGAGCCACCCCGACCGAGCAGGTGATGCCCTGCTCGTCGAAGATTCGGGCCCGGATCGTTTCGCCGATCTGCCGTGGGGAGCCCATCCGGCGCTCGGCCCCCCGGACGTCCAAGAACGCCTCGTCCAGTGACAGGCCCTGGACGAGCGGGGTCACCGAACGGAAGACCTCGAAGATCCCGGCGCTGGCCGCGGCGTATGCCGGGAAGTCCGGTGGAACGATGATCGCCTGCGAGCACAGCCGCCTGGCACGACCCATTGGCAGGGCGGCGTGGATGCCGAACCGGCGGGCCTCATACGTCGCCGACAGCACGACGCCCCGCTCGCCGCCACCGACGATGACCGCCTTGCCCCGCAGGCGCGGATCCCGGCGCACCTCGACCGACGCATAGAAGGCGTCCATGTCGACATGCAGGATGGGGCAACCGGCATCGTCACCTGCGGCCGGACCGGACACCTGGCCAGCGTCGCATACGGCTCAGACACCCAAGCGCTACGTCGCGCGGAGCGAGGCATCATCCAGCTCGACGCCGACCACCCGCGCGACCCGGTCGAGGTCGACGTCGTAGGACAGCAACCGGGCTCCGCTTCGCCACGCAACAGCCGCGATCATGCAGTCGACCGTCCCGCGAGGGGTGATCCCCGAAGTGCGGCAACGCCGATAGATCCGGATGGCCGCATCGAAGTCCGTAGCGGCGTCGAAGGGAAGCAACCCTGCGCGTAACAGCAAGCGGCGCAGGTCGTTTTCCCGTTCGTCTGTCCGCGCTCCGGCCAGCACTTCCATCATCACCGGCTCGGTGATCATCAGCGGCCCGTCCGTACTGATCAACTCGGTCAACCGGTCGTCGACCGGACTACCGGTGGCTCGGTCGTATTCGATCCAGGCGGAGGTGTCGGCGAGGATCACCCGTTCTCATGCCCCCTGTGGAGCCAGGTCGGCAGGGATGTCGGCGGTCGCGTGCGCGCCGCGCATGGCTAGCGCCTCCTGGCGGGTCATCGGCTGGCCCGCCAGGTGCCGCAGCGCCAGGTCGACGGCCTCGGTCTTCGTATGGACGCCGTAGCGATCCATGATCGCCCGGACGTAGTCGTCCTCGATCTCGATGTTCGTACGCACCCTCGCCATACACCTAAGGTACACGTCACGTGTGTCATCCGTGTAGGACAAAACCCCTCCCCACCCTTCTTCTCGGCGCTTATGCTATCGAACACATGTTCGATTATGCCGCTGCCCCGCCAGCCCTGAGAGACGGCCTCGCCCCGCTTCGCGAGCCCGCCGTCCTGCCGGTCATGAGCGAGCTCGCCCCGCTGTTTCCGTACGGCGGATTGGTCCGCGGCAGTGTGGTGGGCCTCGAATCCACGGCGTTGGCGCTCGCCCTCCTGGCCCCGGTCAGCGCGAGCGGGAGCTGGTGTGCGATCGCCGGCCTGCCGACGCTGGGGCTAGCGGCCGTCGCCGGGTCGGGCATCGACCTGGCGCGGCTCGTTCTCGTCCCCGAACCGGGCGGGCAATGGGCGGCTGTCCTGGCCGCTTTGCTCGACGGATTCGACGTGATCCTGTTGCGGCCGCCCGCGCGCGCCGCCGCCGGGCAGGCCCGCCAGCTGGAGGCCCGGGCGCGCGAACGCCGGAGCACCGTGCTGGTCTTGGGCCAGTGGCCGCACCGCGTGGACCTGCAGTTGCGGATCGAGCGCAGCGACTGGATCGGCTTGGACCAGGGCTACGGCCGGATCACCGGCCGGCACTGCACGATCGTCGCTCAGGGCCGCGGCGCGGCGATCCGTGAACAGCGCGTACGGGCGTGGTTGTGATGGGCCGCGGACTGACGGCCGAACCCACCCGGACGTTGACGTTGTGGTGCCCGGACTGGCCGCTGTACGGCGTGGATCCAGAACCAGCGCCCTCGGATACGCCGATCGCCATCCTGGTCGGGGATTTCGTCCTGACCAGCACGCCGGCGGCCCGCCAGGCAGGAGTACGTCGTGGATTGCGCCGCCGGGAGGCACAACGCCGGTGCCCCGGCCTGGTCCTGCTCGATCGCGACGAAAACGCCGAGATGCGGGCTTTCGAACCGATCCTGTCGATGCTCGAAGAGGTCTGCCCAACGGTCGAGGTAGTACGGCCCGGGCTGGCGCTGTTTCGTACCAAAGGCCCGAGCCGGTATTTCGGCGGCGACGCCGCACTGGCGGAGAAAGTCGCTCGCACGCTTACGCCTTTCGATGTCCCGCTGCGGATCGGAATCGCCGGCGGCCCGTTCGCCGCCGAGCTCGCGGCCCGCCGCTCACCACTCCCCGACCGGCCGACCATCGTTGCGCCGGCAACTACCCCGGCCTTCTTGGCGCCGTTTCCGGTGCACGTCCTGGACCGGCCTGAGCTGACACACCTACTGGTCCGGCTGGGACTGAAGACCCTCGGGCAGTTCGCCGAACTGCCCTCCCAGAAGGTCGCTTCCCGGTTCGGCGCCGATGGATTACGTATGCACCGGCTGGCCCGCGGCGAAGAGGAACACCTGATCCTGCCGCGTACCCCAGCCGGCGAGATCAGCATCCGTAAGGAACTCGACCCACCTGAGGAACGGATCGAACCGCTGGCGTTCGTCGCCAAGATGCTGGCTGACCAGCTCCACCACGAACTCGGTCAGCGCGGCTTGGGCTGCACCCGGCTGCTCGTGGAGGCCGAGAGCGAGCACGGCGAAAAGCACAGCCGGCAATGGCGACACGACCAAAGCCTCACTGCCGCAGCCATTGCGCAGCGCATTCGCTGGCAGCTCGACGGGTGGCTCACCGGGCCGTCCGACGTTCGGCCCACCGCCGGCATCACCCTGCTGAGCCTGACCCCCTCTGGGCTGCATCAGGAGGACGGCGAACAGCTACGTCTCGTCGGTGGACCCACCGACGCCGACACCCGCGCACTCGCCGCGATCACCAGGCTGCAGGGCATCCTGGGTTTTGACGCCGTTTGCGGCGCGGTGGAAGGGACCGGCCGCTCCCCCGGCTCGTACGTCGAATTGATCCCCTGGGAAGAGAAGCAGCAGCTGGCTGCGCCGAAACGGCCGCCGAAAGCCGACGCGATTGTTCCGTGGCCAGGCCGACTGCCGGCACCGCATCCCACTGTTCTTTATCCGGCCCCGCTAACCGCGACCGTCCTCGACGATCGCCAGGCACTCATCACGCTGTCGGATCGGGGCATCATTTCTGCTGTCCCGCAGGCAGTTTCGATATCTCATGGCAATCCCGTTCGCGTGATCAACTGGAGTGGGCCCTGGCTCGCCTCGGAACGCTGGTGGGAACCCAACGCCCCCGCACCGGCGGCCCGATTCCAACTGGTGACCGCCGATCAAGCTGCAACGTTGGTCGTTCATCGCGACGCCCGCTGGTGGATCGAGGGCCGGTACGAATGAGCTTCTTCAACCCCAAGGTCAGCTGGTCCACCTTGGAACGTCGGATGTCCGACGGGCGTGCGGCGATTCCGGCGCTCGATGGCGGCGACAGTCCTGCTTGGTCGCGGAAACGCCAGCCGTACCAACCACTTTTGGTACGTCAGGCGGGGGAGGTTCCGTACGCGGAGCTGCACGCGCATTCCAACTTCAGTTTTCTCGACGGCGCCTCGCACCCCGAGGAACTGGCGGAAGAGGCGGCGCGACTAGGCCTGGAGGCGCTGGCGTTGACCGATCACGACGGCTTCTACGGGATCGTCCGCTTCGCCGAGGCGGCAAAAGCAATGGGATTGAAGACGGTTTTCGGCGCTGAACTGAATTTGTCGCTGCCCACGCCGCGGCAAGGGCCGGCCGACCCCGAAGGAACGCACCTCGTCGTCCTGGCCCGTACCCCGGCCGGTTATGCCCGGCTTGCCCGGACCATCAGCACCGGCCAGCGAGCCGGCGTCAAAGGGCACCCGCGATACGACCTCACCGACCTGGCCGCTGCACACAACGATGAGTGGCTGGTTCTGACCGGGTGCCGGAAAGGGCCGGTCGCTCAAGCACTTTCCCGAAGCCGGCCCGAAGCCAGTCGTGCGCTCGGCGAGTTGATCGACGTCTTCGGCCCACACAACGTCGCGGTCGAACTGTGGGATCACGACCGGCCGGAGGACACCGAACGCAACGACGTCCTGGCCGAGCTGGCCGCCGCTCATGGCCTGCCGGTCGTGGCAACGAACAACGTGCATTACGCCACGCCGGCCCGATTCCGTCTCGCCACCGCGCTCGCGGCCGTACGGTCCCGGCGCAGCCTCGACGACATCGACGGGTGGCTCCCGGCCGCCCCCACCGCGCATCTGCGTTCCGGAGCCGAGCAGGCGGCCCGCTTCGCGCGCTGGCCGGGCGCAGTCGAAAAAACCGTCGAGTTCGCGAACGACTGCGCGTTCGAGCTGAAACTCATCGCACCCGAACTGCCACCCTGCCAGGTCCCGGAAGGACACACCGAGGCCAGCTGGTTGCGCGAGCTGACAATGATCGGCGCCCGCGAACGCTACGGCGAACCGGGCGGCAGCAACGATCATGCGTACCGGCAGATCGAGCATGAATTGGTGCTGATCGAGCAACTCACATTCCCCGGGTACTTCTTGATCATCCGAGACATCGTCGACTTTTGTCGCGGCGCGAACATCCTTTGCCAGGGCCGCGGATCGGCCGCGAACAGCGCTGTCTGCTACGCCCTCGGCATCACCGCGGTCGATTCGGTCGGCCTCAAATTGATGTTCGAACGGTTTTTGTCGCCACATCGCGACGGCCCGCCGGACATCGATCTCGACATCGAAAGCCAACGGCGAGAAGAAGTCATCCAGTACGTCTACGACAAGTACGGCCGCGACTACACCGCCCAGGTGGCCAACGTCATCACGTACCGACCCCGCTCCGCGTTACGCGACATCGGCCGCGCGTTGGGTTACGCCACCGGTCAACTCGATGCCTGGTCGAAGCGGATCGAGCACTGGGGTCCGCTGCCGACTGACGATGACGTCCCCGGCCCGCTCGTCGAACTGTCGGACGAACTGCTCGGCTTCCCGCGACATCTGGGCATCCATTCCGGCGGCATGGTGATCTGTGACCGGCCGGTCGTGGAGGTGTGCCCGGTCGAGTGGGCCCGGATGGAGAACCGTTCAGTTCTGCAGTGGGACAAAGATGACTGTGCCAGAACGGGTTTGGTGAAGTTCGACCTGCTCGGCCTCGGCATGCTGTCCGCCCTGCACGAGACTTTCGACTTCGTCTTCGAGCTCACCGGCAAGCAGTACGACCTGCACAGCATTCCGCAGGCGGATCCGCAGGTCTACGACATGCTTTGTCGAGCCGATTCGGTCGGTGTGTTCCAAGTCGAGTCACGCGCCCAGATGGCCACCCTTCCTCGCCTTCGGCCGCGCAACTTTTCCGACCTGGTGATCGAGATCGCGATCATCCGGCCCGGCCCCATTCAGGGCAACTCGGTGCATCCGTACATCCGCCGCCGCCATGGGGAGGAGAAAGTCACCTACCTGCATCCGCTCATGGAGAACGCGTTGGAGAAGACCTACGGTGTGCCGCTGTTCCAGGAGCAATTGATGCAGATCGCTGTCGACATCGCCGGATTCACCCCGGCCGAGGCGGATGAGTTGCGGGTGGCGATGGGCGCCAAGCGATCCAAAGCGCGGATGGAACGACTGCATGACCGGCTCTGCGCCGGAATGGCTGAGCGCGGAGTCAGCGCCGACATCGCAGAGCAGATCTACGACAAACTCGTCGCGTTCGCGAACTTCGGCTTCCCCGAGTCGCACGCGGTGAGCTTCGCGTACCTCGTCTATGCGAGTGCATGGCTGAAGCTGCACCACCCGGCGGCGTTCCTCGCCGGGCTGCTCAACGCCCAACCGATGGGGTTCTATTCGCCCCAGTCGCTGGTCGCCGACGCCCGTCGGCACGGAGTGGTCGTTCACGGACCGGACGTCAATCATTCAGCGGCCATGGCGATTGCCCAGCCAGGCGAAGTCGTTCGGCTCGGGCTGAGTTCGGTCCGAAAGATCGGCAAGGAGACAGCCGAGACTCTCGCCGCCGGGGGGCCGTATTCAACGATGGCCGAGGTGGTTCGGGCGGGGGAACTCACCACCGAACAGACAGAAGCTCTCGCAACTGCCGGCGCTTTCGACAGTTTGGGGATCGAACGTCGGGCTGCCCTGTGGGCAGCGGGCGCCTTTCCCGGGAACTCTTCCCACCAACTCGCCGTCACGGTCGGGGAAGAGGCTCCGTCGCTTCCGCCACTTCCAGACCGGGAGCAAACCACCGGCGAACTCTGGGCTTTAGGTCTTTCCCCAGATCGCCATATCGTCGAGTACACGCGCTCGAATCTCGACGAGTTGGGGGCAGTTTCGGCCGGTGCGTTGCGCGCAGTGGCTGATGGAACTCGCGTCTTGGTGGGGGGCGCGGTGATCCACCGGCAACGCCCACAAACTGCCGGTGGGACGACCTTCGTCAACCTCGAGGACGAGACCGGTCAGATCAACGTGATCTGTTCCCGCGGGGTCTGGGCCCGCTACCGCCAGGTGGCCCGGACTTCTCCGGGCCTGTTGATCCGAGGCCGGGTCGAGAACTCGAGCGGGGTCGTGAACGTCATCGCCGACCGCATCGAACCGCTACCGCTCGTCGCCGAGACGCATTCCCGCGACTTCCGCTAACCAGCGGACCGCATCGACCGATCAGCACACAACATCGATTCGACGATCGAGAAAAACCGCTGGGCATCCCGCACCAGATCGTCCGCCTCGCGGTCGCTCACGGCGTTCGGCTGCCCCGACACAGCCGCCGCTCGCTTCGAGGCGCCCGCCGCGAAGAACGTGGCCCACTCCGACAACTCCGGGGCGACCGCGATCAACAGGGCCCACGCACTCGTGGGGCCACGACGCGAACCTGGCCGCGCTCGAGCAGCGAGGACAGCCGCAGCGCTCCGCAGGGCCGACAGGTGCGCCGACGCATACCGCTCCCCCGCGTGCTGTGCGTTTTCCGCCTCGACGAGTCCCTGCCACGCCGCCGCCAAGAGCTCGACCGGCGAGCGCCGCGGAAAACCAGCACCCGGAACAGGAACTCGGTCGCGCGGTACGGCCGGCGGGGTCGCGGTGAGCGCCATGGGAACCTCCCTGTTCGAACGTCTGTTCGATACAAAGGTTAGCGCCAGCCTCGGACAAAGCGTCAAGTGCTTGACTCCACATCTTCGAACACCTGTGCGATTCTCGACGTATGGGTGCGTACGACCTCGCATGGCAGGCGTCGCTGGCGCCTGCGCTCAGCCCGACCGTCGACGCCAGCTTCTACGGCCTGCGAACGTTCGCGCTCGATGACTCCTCATGGGTGGATTTCGTGCCGGACTGGATCCAGGGTGGGGACTCGCTCGTCGACGAGATCGCGGGCACCGCGCCGTGGCAGCCTCAGCGAACCCGCGTCATGTGGGACCACGAGGTGGCCGAGCCCCGCATCCTCGCCCGGTGGCCCGATCTGGCCACCCTCCCGGCGCCCGTCGAGGAGATGCGGCTTGTACTCAGCAACCGCTACCGGACCGACTTCGACCTCGTCGGCGTGAACCTCTACCGCGACGGCCGCGACTCGGTCGCCTGGCACGGCGACCGAGTCCGCCTGACCCACCTCAACCCAATCGTCGTCACGGTTTCCCTCGGTGAGCGCCGGCCGTTCCTGATGCGACGCCGGGGTGGCGGGCCTTCGGTGCTCTCGCTTCAGCTAGGCGGTGGCGACTTGCTGGTCATGGCCGGCGCCTGCCAACACGACTGGGAACACTGCGTACCGAAACGCGCTCGTGCCGGCGCGCGAATGTCGATCACCTTCCGGCACAGCGGCGAAGCAGGTGCGTTCCGTGGAACGCGGTCGGGCCCATCGACCGAATAGATGGTGCGATTTCCGCCACGTCTCCTCGGTCGATCCGGAATGTCGAATCGAGCGAGGCGCTCGATAATCTGCCGGTACAGCTCTCGCCTAGCATCCAAGGACGACCCAGATTGGGATCCGTACGCGGCGCTCAACGGACTGGTCTGACTCAATGCCCCACCGCGAATATCCGTACTTCGACATGAGCCCGCTAGCTACGGTGCCTGATAAGAACGGCCGCACATGGACCGTGCTCGTCTACGAGGGTGAAGTGCAGCCGTTCTACTTGGCGTCGTGGAAGGGATCTCCACCGCTCCTTACGTGGAGAAGATTTCCACCCGGGCCGCCGGAACCGGTCAGGTTCGAACGCTTCGACAACAGGGTGGACGCCATCCGGCGCGGTCGTACGCTGCTGAACGAGATCGAGTCGGGCACCTTTTCGGGCACAGCCAGTGGCTGAAACGACGGTTGTGCTTCACATGTGGCAGGTGCCGACGCGAAACCTGCCGCGAGCCTTACTCCTGATGGCGAGCCAACGCCGCGCCGTCCGCAAGCTGCCCTTCGGCAAGCTGCTCGGCACCGGCTCCGGCCAAACCTTCGCCAGCCGGGACGTGAACTGGCACCAGTACGCCGTCGTGACCTCCTGGCCGAACGACAGCGACGCGGCTGCGTTCGACACCAGCCGGATCGTCAGGCAGTGGCAACGGATCGCCGAGTCACAGCGCCGCATCGAGCTCACGCCCCTGGCGAGCCGCGGCACCTGGTCGGGCAAGACCCCCTTCGGCGGCGGCCACCAGGCCAACGCCGCGCCGACCCCCGCCGGCGCCCCGGTCGCCTCCATCACCCACGCCCGTATCCGCTTCCGCCGGATCCTGACGTTCTGGCGGTCGGTCCGACCAGTCGCCGCCGACCTCGCCGAACGCGACGGGTCGCTCGTTCGCATCGCAATCGGCGAGGCACCGATCGGCATCCAGGGGACGTTCAGTGTGTGGGCCGACGAAGCCAGCATCAACGCGTTCGCCAGGGGGCCCGCACATCGCGACGTCATCCGGCGGCGGGCCGATGAGGGCTGGTACGCCGAGGAAATCTTCGCCCGGTTCGCGGTCGTGGGCGACGTGTTCACCGATCTCACGGACCGCCGCCCCGTACAGTGATTTATGGCGGAACTCAGGACCTACGGGGTTCCGACGTTCGTCGCCCGCCTTCCCGAACTACTCGATGTCTATCGCCGCGCGTTCCTCGAGGTCTACGAGTCGGATCCTGAACAGGCCACCGGCGAGCGGCGCGCGCTCATGCAGCAACACCGCTACCGGCCGGGCCTCCGGCTCGCCACCTTCGAGGACGAGAAAGACAAGATCGTCGGGTTCTGCTACTCGTATCACGGCACGCCGGGTCACTGGTGGCACGACGTGGTGTTCCGCGCGCTCAACGGCCCCGACCGGGCGGAGTGGCTCAGCAATTGCCGCGAGATCGTCGAGCTGCACGTCCTTCCTGACTATCAGGGCCAGGGATTGGGTCGTCAGCTGCTACGAGCGGCGCTCGCGGACTCAAGCGAGACCACGGCCGTCCTCTCCGCCCTCGACATCGAGGGCACCCGGGCCATGAGGCTCTACGGCAGCGAAGGATTTCGCCCACTGCTCAGCCGGTTTCAGTTCCCCGGAACCGCAACCCGTTACGTCATCCTCGGCAAGGAGCTGACAACGGCAGACGCGACGACAACGCCGACGGTAGGCGCCTCGTAAAGTCGAGGCATGCGAAGCGGCTGGCGGACGGCGCCCTGGGCCTGCGCCGCCGTGACCGTCGCCCTGCAGATCCCGTATCCGCTCCTGCACGGAACAGCGAGACACGCAGTCACGATCGCCAGCGTGTTGACTTTCGCCGCAGCGACTTTGACGCACCTCGCGGCCCAACGAGGTGTCGCCACCGCCGTGCGATTCTTCGCTGCCGTGGCGATCGTCAGCTTCCTCGCCGAATGGGTCGGCGTCCACACCGGGTGGCCGTTCGGTACCTACTCCTACGGATCAGGACTCGGCCCGAAAGCGCTCGACGTGCCGATCCTCGTACCGATCGCCTGGACGATGATGGCGTGGCCAGCGGCGGTGGCCGCGCGACACCTGGTCAGCCGCCCGCCGCTCGTGTTCCTCGTCACCGCAGCCGCCCTCGCCGGCTGGGACCTTTTCCTCGACCCCCAAATGGTGCGCGATGGCCACTGGCGATGGTCATACGACAGCGAATCCCCTGCGCTGCAGGGTATTCCGTTGACGAACCTCGCCGGCTGGCTTCTTGTCGGATTCGTCATCGCGATCGTCGTCACCAGACTCGTGCCGCGCCAGACCACGCTTGAGCCGAGCGATGCATTGCCGCTGACCATGTTCCTCTGGACCTACGTCGGTTCGATCATCGTGAACGCGATCTTCCTGTCACGACCGGGTATCGCGCTCATCGGCGGCATCGGGATGGGTCTGGTCGGCGTGCCGCTCGCCGTGCGATTGGCACGCCGTACGAAATCCCGCGCCCGGCGCGCTCCCACACCGGTGACCGTGCCGTGACCGCCTTGCGAAAGCTCGCCCGCGCCGGTTCGGTCGCCTCGATTCTGCTCACCGCCCATGCCGCAGCCAATGTGGCGCTCCTGCGCCGGCCACCCGACGCGTCGTCGTCGAGCGCGGACACGCGGCGCCGGATAGCGGTGCTACTGCCCGTCCGTGACGAAGCAGCCCGCATCACGCCATGCCTGCAGGCTCTGCTGACCGCGGTCGAACGCTACGGACCGCGCGCCGAACTCGTCGTGCTCGACGACAACTCCACCGACGGCAGCTACGACCTGGTGGCCGCTCTGCTGTCAACCGCCAACAACGCCCGGCTCCTGCGGGGCGCCCCGCTGCCGCCCGGCTGGCTCGGCAAGCCGTACGCCTGCCATCAGCTGGCGACCGCCGTCCGGCCCGATACCGAGGTACTGGTCTTCGTCGACGCCGACGTCATCCTCGAGCCGGAAGCCCTCATCCGTACGGTCGCTCAACTCGACGAGACCGGGCTCGACCTCGTCAGCCCGTATCCCCGGCAACGCACGGACACGCCAGCCGAGCGGCTCATCCAGCCGCTCCTGCAATGGTCGTGGGCAACGTTGCTTCCACTCCGACTCGCCGAACGCTCCGCCCGACGATCGCTGACAGCCGCGAACGGCCAGCTCCTCGCCGTGACGGTCGAGGCCTACCGCGGCAGCGGCGGACATGCGTCCGCGCCACACGAGGTCCTCGACGACATCGCCCTGCTGAAAACCTTGAAGGACAACGGCTTTCGCGGAGTCGTGACCGACGGCACCGAGCTAGCGACCTGCCGGATGTACGACGATTGGCGGAGCCTGCGCGACGGATACACGAAATCCCTGTGGGCGGCGACGGGTTCACCGGCCGGCGCAGCCGTGCTGTGCGGTGCGCTGGTCACGACGTACGTGCTGCCGCCGCTGGCGTGGTTCCGGCACCCCCGTGACGTGGCCGTCGCCGCAGGAACCCTGTCGGCCGTAGCGAACCGGGCGATCGTGGCTCGGCGGGTCGGTGGCCGCGTCTGGCCCGACTCCCTCACCCATCCGCTCGCGGTGGTCGGGTTCGCCGCGCTGACCGTCCGCTCGTGGCTCGGTCGACGTGCCGGGACCTTGCACTGGAAGATTCGTCCGCTGTGAGCAATGTCGTCGTCATCGGAGCCGGCCTCGGCGGCCTGGCGTCCGCCGCGCTCCTTGCCAGCCAGGGCCATCGGGTCGCCGTCTACGAACATGCGCCGACCGTCGGTGGCAAGCTCGGCCGGTTATCGGCCGAAGGCCTGACCTTCGACACGGGCGCCTCACTTCTCACGATGCCGCACGTCGTACGCGAGGTTTTCGAAGCCACCGGCGGTTGGCCGGAAGAGCTTGTACTGCAGCAACTTTCGCCGATCGCCCGGGTGAAGTTCGCCGACGGCACCGGCTTTGACGTATTGCCTGACGTCGAGGCGTTCTGTGCTGAACTCGAAGCCTGGACCAAGGAGTCCGGATTTCAGTGGCGGCGCTTTCACCGCCGCGCCGAGCGAATCTGGAACGCGACCCATGAGCCGTTCCTCGAGAACGAGCTGCGTGGTGCGCTGACCCTCGGGGCGCTTGCGCTACGCCACCCGTTCCGGCTGCGGACCGTCCAACCATGGCGAACCCTCAGCAAGTTCACCCGCGCCCGCCTCCGCGATGCCCGGTTACGGCAGTTCGTCGGCCGGTACGCGACATACACCGGCTCCGACCCGCGAATGGCTCCCGCGGCACTGGCCGCAATCCCATACGCCGAGCACCATTTCGGCGGTTGGTACATCCCGGGCGGGCTTCACCGGCTGGCCGATGCGCTGGCTGCCCGCTGCACCGAACTCGGCGTGGACATCAACCTCAACCAGAGGGTAAGGCTTGTTCATACGGAACGCGGATCAGTGTCCGAGATCGAACTCGCTTCCGGCGACCGCCTCGCCGCCGACATCGTTGTCGCGAATGCGGACGCCCGGCAGGTCTACGAGAACCTGGTCCCGGCAGCCGCTGGCTCGGCGCCGGCTCGGCGCTTGGCGAAAGCCCCTCGGTCCTACTCCGGGTTCGTCCTGCTCCTCGGCGTCCGCGGTCCCCGGCCGCCCGATCTCGCACACCACACGGTGCTCTTCGCACCGGACTCCCGGCCCGAGTTCGAGAGCCTCGCCGGAGGCACGCCGGTTACGTACCCGACGATCTACCTGTCTGCCCCGCTCGACGATTCAGTACGGACCGACGACGCGTTTCCAGTGTTCGTCCTCGTCAACGCGCCCCGGCAGGACCAGTTCGACTGGACGGCCAACGGGCCGCGCCAGTCGATCAAAGCGGCATACGCGAACGAGATCCTCGACCTGATGGCCGAACGGGGCTTCGACTTCCGAAACCGCCTGTCGTTCATGGAGATTCGCACGCCCGCGGACCTCGGGCGGGATACGTTGTCGCCCGGCGGGGCGATCTACGGCACGTCGAGCAACGGGGCCCGGTCGGCGTTCTTGCGGCCGGCGAACCGCACTCCTATCCGCGGACTGTTCCTCGTCGGCGGCTCCGCACACCCAGGCGGCGGCATCCCGATCGTGCTGCGCTCTGCGCAGATCACCTCGCGCCTCATCGGCCCGGCCTAGGCCGGACGTCGATCCACAGAAAGACCCACGAAGCAGCAACGACGAACGCCGTCGCCCCAACCGCCACTGACGCTGCGGCGTTCGACAACGACGGCACGGCACCCACCGTCAGCAATCCCAGGGCCGCCAAGATCAGCCGGGTCGGCCGCTCGCCGGGCGTCACCCGGGCGACCTTGCCCCGCCGTAGCGCGACTGCCCGAGTCCCTTCGAGCCCGCCGATCAGCGCCGCGGCGATCGCAGCGAACCACCACGGCGCCCCCGCGGCGACCAACGCAAGCAGCAGCAGTCCGTCCGACAGCCGATCAGCGGTCGAGTCGATCAGCTTGCCGTGCCGGCCAACGCGGTTCGACAGAACAGCTACGGCGCCGTCCAAGCCGTCAAGCACGCCGTTAACGACGACCAACGCCGCACCGAGCAACGCGAGCCGCCCGCCGCCCACGGCCGCCCACACGCACAGCCCGGCCACCCACACACCCCACCCCGACACCAGATTCGGCGGAACTCGGCGTTGGGCGAGTGGGCGCGCGAGCCGATGGATGCCGGTCAGCCATCGCCGAACAAGAGGGTTAGCCGCCGGATCAATGCCGCCGTGCAAGCTCGACCACCGGTCGAGGTGTTCCGTGAGGCCCACCGCAGGACCGGGATCCCGGCGCCGGCGACGACCGATCAGTGACCATCCGGACACCCCGACCAAGACGATGCCCGCGGCGATCACCGTGATGATCGCAACCGTCCTCACTGCGGATCCCGACCCAGTAGGGTCTCCGCTGTGAGCGCAAGCACCTTCGTCATCGAAACCCGCGACGGTTTCCTGCCCGACGAGATCTTCCTGGAGGGCCGGGACCAGGTCTTGCTGGCGGTTCGTAGCACCCCGGTCTTCGGCCAGGTCGACCTCACGCTGGTCGCGACCGTCGTCGATGAGGCCAACGCCCGCGGCATGTCGCTCGTGCGGGAGCACACCATGCGCGACGAGTACTTGTTGCTGGTGTTCGATGCCTACGACGACACAGACGAGGCTGACGACGTCGACGCCGAATAAGCCGGCGTCCGGCCGGTCAGGTTGGCGTGTACGGCGCTCGACGAGTTCGACCTGTTCAGCGTGATCAGGTGAATTCCTGGCGCGCCACCCGCGAGCAGCTTCGCGGATAGCTCAGTCGCCACCTCGATGCCGACCTGGCGGACAGCGTCCTCGTCGTCCGCGACGGCCCGCAGTCGATCAGCCAGCCAGCCGGGGAACGCCGCGCCGGAAAGCACCGCCATCCGTTCGATCTGCGACACGTTGGTCACTGGCATGACGCCCGGGATGATCGGCAGGTCTACGCCGCGCTTCGCGACCCGGTCGCGCAGCCGGAAGTAATCGTCCGAGTTGAAGAAGAACTGGGTGATTGCGTAATCGGCGCCGGCTTCGGCCTTGCGAACCAGCATGTCGGCGTCCTGATCGAGGTCGAACGAACGCGGGTGTTTGTCCGGAAAAGCAGCGACCCCCACGCAGAAATCGCCCAATTCGCAGACCAACGCGACGAGTTCGTTGGCGTACTGCACGCCTTCGGGGTGCGCGATCCACTCGGCCTGGGGGTCGCCCGGCGGATCTCCCCGCAGTGCCAGAATGTTGCGGATCCCGGCCCCCGCGTATTGGCCGACGATGCGCCGCAGGTCAGCCATCGAGTGGTCGACGGCGGTGAGGTGCGCGACCGGGGTCAACGTCGTTTCCGTCGCGATCCGCTCGGTGACCCGAACCGTCCGGTCGCGCGTCGATCCGCCCGCGCCGTAGGTCACGCTGACGAACGCCGGATGCAGCGCTTCGAGCTGACGAATCGCCAGCCACAGCGCCGTTTCGCCCGCATCCGTCTTGGGCGGGAAGAACTCGAACGAAAACAGCGGATCCCCGCCGCGCGCAAGCAACTCCCGAACGGTCGGCGTCCGTCCAGAACGCTCGCTGTTCTGTGTGCCCATGCAGGCACTGTACGAGAACCGGCCGTAATGTCACCGCAATGCGCACGGTGAACGGGCCCACCGACCGCGTCGTCATCGTCGGTGCCGGCCTCGCCGGGCTGTCGGCCGCGCTCCGGCTCGCCGGCGCCGGACGCGAGGTCACCGTCGTCGAACGCGAGGTCGAACCGGGCGGCCGATGCGGTGCGTTACGCGACGGCGGGTACGTCTTCGACACCGGTCCGACCGTGCTGACGATGCCCCACCTGATCGCCGACGCACTGGCCTGCGTCGGCGAGAACCTCGACGACTGGCTGCAGCTCGAACCGGTCGACCCGCTGTATCGGGCCTGGTTCGCGGACGGCAGCACTCTCGACGTTCACCGCGACCAGGACGCCATGGCGCGGGCGGTCGCGTCGCTGGCCGGCCCATCCGAAGCGGCCGGTTACCGGCGCTACGTCGAATTCGTCACGAAGCTGTACGAGGTCGAGATGCGCGACTTCATCGACCGGAACATCGACTCGCCGCTGCAGCTTCTGACACCCGACCTCGCGCGGCTGGCCGCTCTCGGTGGCTTTCGCCGGCTTGCACCCAAAGTCGCCCAGTACTTCTCCGATCCGCGGTTGCAGCGGGTGTTCTCGTTCCAGTCGCTCTACGCCGGGGTGTCGCCGTACGACGCGCTCGCGATCTATGCCGTCATCGCGTATATGGACACCGTCGCCGGGGTCTACTTCCCGCGCGGCGGGATGCATGCCGTGCCACGCGCCATGGCGGCGGCTGCCGCTCAGCACGGGGTCGAATTCCGTTACGACACAGCGGTTTCCGAGGTCGTCGTCGAACGTGGACGGGCCGCCGGTGTCACCACCGTCGACGGCGAGCGGATCGCCGCGGACGTCGTCGTGCTCAACCCAGACCTCCCCGTCGCCTACCGCGACCTGCTGCCCGGCGTCCGGGCGCCGCGCCGGGTCCGCCGCCAGCGTTACTCCCCCTCCTGCTGCGTCCTGCTCGCGGGAAGCAGCGCCCGCTATCCCGACACGGCGCACCACAACCTCCACCTCGGTGACGCCTGGCGTCGGACCTTCCGCGAGGTCATCGACGAAGGGTCGCTGATGAGCGACCCTTCGTTCCTGGTGACCAATCCGACTCGGACCGACAACAGCCTCGCCCCGGAGGATCGGGAAAGCTTCTACGTCCTGTTCCCGACCCCGAACCTGACAGCGCGAATGGACTGGGACACAGTCGGTCCCCGTTACCGCGACGAGATGGTCGCCACCCTGGAACGCCGTGGCTACGAGGGGTTCGGCGACGCGATCGAGGTCGAACACCTCACCAACCCGGCTGATTGGGCGAGCCGCGGAATGGCCGCCGGGGCACCGTTTGCGGCGGCCCACTCCTTCTTCCAGACCGGCCCGTTCCGGGCCTCGAACCTCGCTCCGGTCGACGGCGTGGTGTTCACCGGCTCCGGCACTCAACCGGGCGTGGGCGTCCCGATGGTCCTGATCTCGGGCCGGCTTGCGGCCGAGCGGATCACCGGCCCGGACGCGTCATACCGACGCCGCGCCTACCCGCGCTGACCCATGGGCGAGGATGACCACATGAGGCAGCCGCGACCCGCGAACCCCGCGGTCCTCGCCTCGTATGCCTATTGCCAGTCGCTCAATTCTCAGCACGGAAAGACGTACTACCTCGCCACGCTGCTGTTACCGCCGGCGAAAAGGCCTGCGGTGCATGCGCTTTACGGGTTCGCTCGCGCCGCCGACGATGTCGTCGACACCGGAACCGACGTCACGATCGACGAGCGTTCGGAAAGACTGGAACGTTGGTTCGCCGACGCGATCCACGATCCAGGCACGGCCAACCGGCCCGATCCGAGCGCCGATCCGGTACCGGCCCTCCGCGACACCATCGCCCGGTACGAGATCCCACTGCACCTGTTCGAGAGCTTCCTGGTCAGCATGCGGATGGACCTGACCGTGACCGGCTACCCGACGTACGCCGATCTCGAGCGTTACATGTACGGCAGCGCGGCGGTGATCGGCCTGCAGATGCTGCCCGTCCTCGGTCATCCGGGCGTCCCGTACGACGTGGTCGCCCCCTATGCCAGCAACCTGGGCATCGCCTTCCAGCTGACCAACTTCATCCGGGACGTCGCCGAAGACCTGCGGCGCGGCCGCGTCTACCTGCCGCAAGAAAGCCTCGACCTGTTCGACGTGACCCGCGATCGGTTGGCGCGAGGCGTGATGGACGGCCGCATCCGGCGGCTGCTCGCGCACGAAGTTGCCCGTGCGCGGGAGATCTATCGCGCGGCCGAACCGGGCATCCGCCTGCTCGCACCGGAAAGCCGGGATTGCATCAAGACGGCGTTCGTCCTGTACGGCGCGATCCTCGACGAGATCGAACGCCGAGACTATGACGTCCTCAGCGGCCGGATCACGGTTCCGAACCGTCGCCGGGCGGCGGTCGCTCTGCCTGGCCTGACCCGGGCGTACTTGGCTCGGCACCGCCGTTCTCCCGCCGGCCCCACCACACCCACCAGCTGAGCGTCTGCAACACCAGGGCGAAGCCGAACAGCAGATCCTCGACCGGCGCGTAGGCGATCCGCCCATTCCCCAGGAAGCGCGGGGTGGCGCCACCGATCACGTCCGCCGCGTTGTAGGTGACGATCCGCCGGCCGGTCAGGATGCCGTTCACGAGCAGCTGGAAGAACAGCACGATCGCGTACGAAGTCCAAAAAGCCCTGCGGCGCAGCAGGTTTGTCCGTAGCAGGGCGAGGTCAAGCAGGGCGCTGAGCACGATCCCGAGCGCCGAAAGGGCGGTGTAGCTCATCGGCGTTCCCGTCGGGCGCGGACTGCCAGCACCGCCTCGTACGTCAAGATCGCGCACGTCGGGATGACCACGAAGAACGCGATCTCCTCGATGGGCACGTTGCCCAGCCGCAGGCCGGTCGTCTGCTGCCGGTCGTACGCCCACTGCCCGCGGGAGATCCCGTAGGCGTCCCAGGCGACGAAGACCACGAGCACCGGGGCGAGGCTGAGCAACCAGCGCCGCGCGCGTCCGTACACCCGGGTCCGCAAGAAGACCTCGAGCGGCAACGTCCCGACGACGCATGCCGCGAGGACCCCGAAGTAGACGAATCTCACCACCCGAGCGCCTGCGCGCGGCGCTTCACCTCGGTTCCCCTGTTCTCGCGGAGCGCGTCGATCGGCGAGCCGGGGAGGCTGTCGTCGTCGGTGAAGAGCCAGTGCAGCGCTTCGTCGTCGTTGTAGCCGTTGTCCCGCAAGACGGTCAGCACGCTCGACAGATGCTTCACGATGCGTCCGTCCTGCTCGAACGCTGCCGGAACGCGCAGAATGCCGTCCTCACCGCGCAGGCCGACCAGCGTGCCTTCTCGAAGCAGCTGTCGAACTTTGAGGACGTCGCTGCCGAGGGCCTCGGCGAAGTCGGGAACGGGGATCAGGTCAGGCTGTGCCACCGGCCCAGCGTATTGCCCCGGAGAACACGCCCAGACTTGTCACATTGGTCCCATCTGCACCAGACTCACCAGGAGTCACAGACGACCCCGACCATATGAGCTCATCGAGCTGCCGTTACGAGATCAAGACTGAGGTTCCTTCCCCCATGACCTCCCTTCGCCCGACCCGTTTGCTCCTGGCCGGCGCCGCGCTGATCGCGGTCGCCACAGCTGCCGCACCTGGCTGGAGTCCGTACGTCATCAAATCCGGCGACACGCTCTGGGACTTGGCCCAGGAACACCACACCACCGTCGATGCGCTGAAGCAGCAGAACGGCCTGACCGACAGCACGATCTACGCCGGCAAGACCCTCCTCATCCCGAGCGGCGACGCGTCGACGGACCCGGCCGCCACCGCGGCGCCGACGCCCGCCCCGGCGACGTACCTCGTCAAGGCCGGCGACACCCTGTCCGCCATCGCGGCAGCGAAGAACCTCACCGTCGACGTCATCGCCGAGGCCAACAACTTGACCGGGGCGATGACCATCTACGCGGGGCAGCAACTCGTCCTGCCCAGCGGCACCGCGAGCGCAGGCGTCTTCATGGCGACCCCGCGCAACTCCTCGTACGCCGCCGCGATCGCCGCCAGCGGCGCGACCCTGGCGAGCCGGCCCAACCCCAACCATGCGACCGTCCAGGCGCTGGTCCGCGCTGAAGCGCAGCGGCAGGGCGTCCCGCCCGCGATCGCGTTGGCCATCGCCCAGCAAGAGTCCGGCTTCTCGCAGCGGATGGTGAGCGCGACGAACGCGGTCGGCGTGATGCAGCTGATGCCGAGCACGGCGACCTGGATCGCGGACTACACGAAGCAGCCGCTCAACGCCTACGACGTGAACGACAACATCCGCGGCGGCGTCACCCTTCTGCGGTTGCTCCTGCAGAGCGCGAACACCTCCGATGCCATCGCCGGCTACTACCAGGGCCTGGCAAGCGTGCGGGCCAGCGGCATGCACCCCGACACCAAGGCGTACGTCGCCAACGTCCTCGCGCTCAGCGCGCGGTTCTCGTGAATCGGCTGAATCGCCGGCTCGGCCCGTAAGCTCATGACTGTGGACGAGCAGACCCGAGTGCTGCGTGACGACGCGACGGTCGCCGTTCGCCCCTCGGCCGAACGGACCGACGGCGGCCCCGATCCGCTCGTCGGGCGGCGCCTCGAGGGGCGATACGAGATCGTCGCGCCCCTCGCTCGCGGCGGCATGGCAACCGTGTACCGGGCACTCGACACGCGCCTCGATCGCGAGGTCGCCGTCAAGGTCATGCACGCGGCGTTCGCCCACGACCCGGACTTCGTACAGCGCTTCGAACGCGAGGCCAAGGCCGTCGCGCGGATCAGCCACCCGAACGTCGTCGCGGTGTACGACACCGGACTCGACCAGGAAAGCGGCTCCCCGGTCGTCTTCCTCGTGATGGAACTCGTCCGCGGGCGAACCCTTCGGGAGTTACTCGACGAGCGGACCCGCCTCACGCCGGCCCAGGCAGTCGAGATCCTCGAACCGTTGCTGTCGGCGCTCGTCGCGGCACACGACGCCGGGCTGGTCCACCGCGACGTCAAGCCGGAGAACGTCCTGCTCGCCGACTCGGGGTCGGTGAAGGTGGCCGACTTCGGCCTCGCCCGGGCGGTCGAAGCGAGTTCGCTCACCGCCAACGGCGGTCTCCTGCTGGGCACGATGGCCTACCTCGCGCCCGAGCAGGTCACGCACGGCGAAGCCGACAGCCGTACCGACATCTACGCGGCTGGCATCGTGCTGTACGAGATGCTGACCGGCAAGGTCCCGTACACCGCCCCGACGCCGGTCGCTGTCGCGTACCAACACGTGCACGAATCGGTGCCGGCGCCCTCGGCCGCCGAACCCTCCGTTCCGCCGGACTTCGACTCGCTGGTTCTGCGCGCCACGGCACGCGATCCGGAGGAGCGTTTCGGCACCGCCGCCGACTTTCTCGTCGCCGCCCGGCAGGCCGCTCGTGGGCTCGGCGCCCAGCCGGTCCGGCATCAGACGATGGCTCTGCCGGTCACCGAGCACTTGACCCAGGCGATCCCGGTCGGCGACCGACCGACAAGCACGGCAACACCTGCCGGTCGTCCACCGGTAGCCGGCCGGACCGCCCGTCGGTGGCGACCGCGCCGGTGGATGGTCGTCGCGATCGTGGTCGCGCTGATCTCGGCGGCGGCGGGTGTCGGGGGTTGGTGGTTCGGCAGCGGGCGGTACGTCCAGGTCCCGAAGGTGACGAACCTCAGCCTTGCCGAAGCACGGGCGAGCCTGAGTTCGCATCACCTCAAGGCCGTCGACGGCCCGGCCGAGTACTCCGACACGATCGCCAAGGACTTCGTCGCGTCGACCTCGCCCGGCGGCGGCAAGCGGCTGGTACGCGGCGACAAAGTCATGCTGCACCCATCACTGGGCGTACAGATGGTCACCGTGCCGACAGTTAATAGCGCGACACTCGACGCAGCCCGAACGGCTCTGCGGACGGCCGGGTTCACCGTCGGCGACATCGTGCACGCGTACTCGACGTCCGTCGATCCCGGAATGATCGTCAGTAGTGATCCGGCTCAGGGCCAGTCGGTCAAACACGGAAGCACGGTCACGCTGACGGTCAGCGACGGCCCGGCTCCCGTCCCGCTACCCGACCTCACCAAAAAGACCCAGCAACAGGCGATCGACATCCTGACCGGACTGGGACTGACGGCTTCGCCTGTCACACAGGATTTTTCGACGACGGTGCCGTCAGGTTCCGTCATCAGTCAGACGCCGGGGCCTGGAACCGTCCATCAGGGCGACAAGATCGGGCTCGTCATCAGCAAGGGACCCCAGACCGTCGCGGTTCCTGATCTCAACAAGAAGACCGCCGCGGAAGCGAACGCAGCTCTGGCCGCGGTGGGACTCAAGGGCGAGAACGGATCGGCGAACGGCGGCGGCAAGGTGTTCTATCAAACACCGGCGGCCGGCCAATCGGTTCCGCTCGGTACCACCGTCACGTACTTCACGCTCTGACGCTGACCGCCACAACTCTCGGCTCGGCGGCACTCTCCTAGCGGGTAGCCTCCGCGCCATGCCCCCTCGCCGGCCATCGCCCATCGGGGCGCACGTGCCGACGACCGGCGGACTAGCCAGAGGCGCCCTGAAGTACGCCGTCGGAATCGGCGCGGAAGCCATCCAGGTCTTCGTCAGCAATCCCCGCGGCTGGGCCGCAACCGACGGCGACCCGCGGGACGACCGAGCCTTCCGGGAAGGGTGCGGCGCGGGCCGGATCCCGGTGTTCGTGCATGCGCCGTATCTGATCAACCTCGGTTCATCCACCGCGGCCACGGTGACCAAGTCGGCGGCAGCGTTACGGCATGCGCTGCGCCGGGCAGCTGAGATCGGCGCGGCCGGTGTCGTGGTCCACTCGGGCTCGGCGATCACCGGAACTCGCCGCGATGATGCGCTCAAACAGCTACGGGAGACGTTGCTGCCGATCCTCGACGAGCACCCCGACGGCCCGCTGCTCCTGATCGAACCGACGGCGGGCGGCGGCCAAGCACTCGCATCGCGCATCGACCAGCTCGGCGAGTACTTCACGACGCTCGACGGACATCCCGGACTCGGCGTATGTCTCGACACCTGCCATGCGTTCGCGGCCGGACACGACCTCGCCGCGCCCGGCGGTGTACGCACCACGCTCAACCTGGTGGTGAAGACCGTGGGTCGTGGCCGGCTTCGGCTCGTACACGCGAATGACAGCCGCGATCCGCTCGGCTCCTGCCGCGACCGGCACGTAGCCATCGGCGAAGGGACCATCGGCGTCGACCCGTTCCGCGAGCTGTTCGTCCATCCGGCAACCCGCAACGTGCCGGTGGTCATCGAAACGCCTGGCGGTGCGGTCGGCCAGCGGCGGGACATCCAGCGGCTACGAGACCTCCGCGACCACTAGCGGCGGCGGAAGCGCCGCCACCTGGGGTCGATGGCCGGCCGACCGAGCACGAGGTTGAACGCGATGGTTCCGCCGGCCAGGGCGGCGGCGAGCGACGTCAAGACGATGACGAGTCCGATGATGACGTGCGCGACGAAATACACGACGACAAAAGTCGCCGCGGCGGTCAGCGCAGCGATCAGCCACGCCTTCGTCCGTACGGACACCGACCCGCCCTTCTTCCCGTGCCGACCGCACTCGGTGCCACACTTCCACGTCCGCGCGCCGATACTCCCGGCGGACGGTTCTGGCGGACCCGTCTAGAGTCCGGCGCGTGGTTGTCGTGATGAGCGCCGAAGCGAGCGCAGAAGATATTCAGGCCGTCGTCAGCACCGTCGAGAACGCCGGCGGTTCCGCATTCGTCTCCCGGGGTGTCGCCCGGACCATCGTGGGACTGGTCGGCGACATCGAGCTGTTCCTGAACCTGAACCTCGCCACCCTCCGTGGAGTAGCCGAGGTCATCCGGATCTCCGCGCCGTACAAGCTGGTCAGCCGGGCGAACCACCCGGGCACCTCGACCGTCACCGTCGGCGGCGTGCCGATCGGACCGGACACCTTCACGTTGATCGCCGGCCCGTGTGCGGTCGAGACCCTTGAGCAGACGCTTGAGGCCGCGGCGATGGCCAAGAACGCCGGCGCGAAGATCCTGCGTGGCGGCGCCTACAAGCCGCGCACCAGCCCGTACGCCTTCCAGGGTCTGGGCCCGCTCGGGCTGGAGATCCTGGCCGAGGCGCGCGCGGCCACCGGCTTGCCGGTCGTCACCGAGGTCGTCGATCCCGCCGATGTCCCGCTCGTCGCGGAATACGCGGACATGCTGCAGATCGGAACCCGCAACGCCCAGAACTTCGGCCTGTTGCAGGCGGTCGGCGCTGCCGGCAAGCCGGTGCTCCTCAAGCGCGGCCTGACCGCGACCTACGAGGAATGGCTGATGTCGGCGGAGTACATCGCCCAATCCGGAACGCTCGACATCGTGCTGTGCGAGCGCGGCATCCGCTCGTTCGAGCCGTCGATCCGGAACATGCTCGACATCTCCGCCGTGCCGATGGCGCACGCGCTCTCGCACCTGCCGATCATCGTCGACCCCTCGCACGCGGCCGGCCGGCGCGACCTGGTTGTCCCGCTCGCCCGAGCCGGCATGGGCGTCGGCGCCGACGGCGTCATCGTTGACGTCCACCCCCACCCCGAGCAGGCGCTGTGCGACGGCCCGCAAGCGTTGTTCGGCGCGGACTTGGACGAGCTGGCTGACGCCGTACGGCAGCACCCCCGGAATATCCGCTAGCCGCTTAATTCCAGTAGTCCGACCGTTTTGGTCTGGTATGGTCGGACGCATGGCTCGCGTCTCCCCTGCTTCGTTCATCTCCCCGTCACCCATCCAGCCGTGGACCGGACGCGAACTGGCCGGCCTTGCCGTCGCGGCGGCCACAGATGCCCGGCGCTGGCGGCATCTCATCGAGTTCGACGAGAACGAGCGCTTCGCGTTGAAAATCGACGAGACCGACGAACACGACCTGTGGCTGCTCACCTGGCTGCCCGAGCAGGAGACCGGGTGGCACGACCACGGCGGGTCGATAGGTGCGTTCGCGATCGCCCGAGGTGCGCTGTGTGAACGGCGGTTCGTCCGCGGGCGCGGCAGGCAAGAACTTCGGCTTGGCCCGGGCGGGTCCAGGATCGTTCCGGACCCCGTCTTGCATAACGTCGCCAACCGCGACGGCGCTCGTGCGATCAGCCTGCACGCGTACTCACCGCCGCTGCGCACGATGACCTACTTCGACGAGAAGCAGAATGTGCAGCAGGTCGCCGACGTCCGAGTCCCCGGTGCCCGAACCTGCTGAGCCGCAGCGGTTTTCGGCCGCTCGGCGCACTATCGACGACGTCCTCGCCGACGCCAGGAGTCGACTGGTGCGCGTTTCGCCCACCGAAGCGGCCGGGCGGCGCGACCGCGGCGCTTTGTTCGTAGACATTCGACCGGCCGCGCAGCGCGCGACCGAGGGCGAGATCCCCGGCAGCCTGGTGATCGAGCGCAACGTGCTTGAGTGGCGGTTCGATCCCGACTCCGACGCTGCCCGCCCCGAAGCATCATTGGACCTCGAGATCATCGTGTTCTGCAGCGAGGGGTACACCTCGAGCCTTGCCGCCGCGGCTCTGCAGGACGTCGGTCTGAACCGTGCAACCGACCTCGACGGCGGCTTCCAGCGATGGCGGGCCGAGGGCTTCCCCACGGCGACGTCGTGCACACCAACCGGGCAATACGTGCCTGCCAACTGACGGGCGAGCTCTCCGGATCGGCGTCGGCAAGAATGAGACGTCATCGGTTCGGGGCCTCGCGGCGGCCTCACCTTGGGAGGTCTCGTGGTTCGGGCGTTGGTGAGCGCCGAGGCCGTCAACGACGTCGTTCGGTCGCACGCCAACCGCGCGAACGACGCCGCCCGGCGACTCGGCTGCAGCCCCGGCGGCGCGGCGGAGGCGACGCGACTTGCGGCCGACGAGCTGATCGCCGACCTTCAGCACCGACCCGAGACCGTGCGGGACCTCGTCGGGGCGTTCCTCGCCCGAGTGCGGACGCACGCCGAGGCGTTGCGCCTCTCCACCACGTTCGGGACCACCGGCCAGGCGCCGGCGCATGACGCGCCGGCCGCCGTCCTGCAATCCGCCGCCCAGAGCGCCGCGGTCGAGCGAGCGTTGAACCAGCTGAGCGACGACGAACGGTTCGCCTTGCTCGTCCGCGACTCGTACGACCTCACCGTGCATCAGGCGGCCGTCGCACTGCGCCTCGACGCACCCGAGAGCGCGCGGGCCATCGCGCTCGCCCGCCTGTCGTTGATCGCCGCCCTCGAGGGAACCGAACCCCTCTCCCTCGCCGGGCATGACGTGGCGCTCGGCGACCTCGGTCAGCTGGCCGACGGGAGCGCGCCGCCTGGCGGTCGTTTCGCCGCGCTCCGCCGGCACGTATCCGGATGCGCGCAGTGCGCCGCGATCCTCGACGCCGAATCGCGCGCCGCCGCGATGATGTCGGCACTGCCGGTGCTTGCCCTGGACGACGCGCAACGCGAAACGATCTTCGGCGGAGCCGCGCGGACCGCCGTGATCGCACTCCCGACCGAGTCGGCCATCCGGCGGGAGTTCGATGAGGGCCCAGCCGCCGCGAGGCCGATCGTCGAGCCGCTCATCGCCGCGGGTGCGCTGCTCATCGCCGCACTCCTCGGGGTGGGCCTCGGCGCGCTGCTCGCCTCGCACCCGAGCACGCCCGCACCTGCGGATGCATCGACCAGCGCCGGCCCATCGGCGACCACCGATACGGCGACGACTGCCGGTGTGACGCCGAGCGCGACGGACGCACCGTCGGGCTTCACCTCGACCATCGTTGCGCCGATCACCACCGGACCGGCACCGACGTCCAGCCCGCCGACGTCGACGACACCGTCGACCTCGGTCAAGACGTCGACGACCACCACGTCGACGCCGAGCTCGAGCACTACATCGACCGGCGCGTCCACGGCCAGCCCGTAAGCCAGGCTCAGTGCTGGAGCATCTCCGCGACCAGGAACGCCAGCTCGATCGACTGGCCGGTGTTGAGGCGCGGGTCACACGCTGTCTCGTAGCGCCCGGCGAGGTCTGATTCGACCAGGTTCGCGCCGCCGCCAAGACATTCGGTGACGTCCTCGCCGGTCAGCTCGACGTGCAGGCCGCCGGCATACGTACCGAGCTGGTCGTGGACCGTGAAGAACGACCGAACTTCGGCGACGACGTCGTCGAAGTGGCGCGTCTTCACCCCGGACTCGCTGGTCCGGGTGTTGCCGTGCATCGGGTCGCACGACCAGATGACCGGGTGCCCGCTGGCCCGGACCTTCTCGACGATCGGCGGCAGGTCTTCGAGGATCCGGCCCGAGCCCATCCGGCTGATGAACGTCAATCGGCCCGGTTCGTGGTGCGGGTCGAGCAGATCCGCCAACGCGACCGCGCCTTCCGGGGTGACGCTCGGGCCGAGCTTCACCCCGATCGGGTTACGGATGCTCGCCGCGAGCCGGACGTGCGCACCGTCGAGCGAGCGAGTGCGCTCCCCCACCCAGAGAAAGTGCGCCGACAGGTCGTAATCGCCGCGGGTCAGCGCCGCCTCGTAAGGGACCAACAACATCTCGTGGCTGGAGTAGAGCTCGACGCCGTGGACCGCCTCGCTTTCAACACCGCAAGCGTCCATGAACGCCAAGGCCCGGTCGATGTCGCGCGCCATCCGGTCGTAGCGCCGGCCGGCCGGACTGCGCCGGACGAAGTCCTTGGTCCAGTCGTGGACCTCCCGCAGGTCGGCCTCGCCGCCGTGCGCGAGTTCCTGCAGCAATTCGAGCGTCATCGCGCTCTGGTGGTACGTCGTGAGCATCCGCTGCGGGTCCGGAGTCCGCTCTGCCGGGTCGAGGCCGTTGACCGCGTCGCCGCGGTACGACGGCAATCCGGAGGCGTCGGTGTCCGCGCTGCGCGGCTTCGAGTACTGGCCGGCCCAGCGGCCGAGCTTCACGGTCGGCAGCGAACCGGCGTAGGTCAGGACGACCGCCATGGCGAGCAACGTCCGGACCTTGTCAGCAATCGCTTCCGGCGTGTTCGCGGCGAACGTCTCGGCGCAGTCACCGCCCTGCAGCAGGAACGCGCGGCCTTCGGCAACGGCCGCGAGCTGTGCCCGCAGCGCCTCGACCTCCTGCTCCCGGACGAGCGGCGGCAGCGAGCGAAGCTCGTCCTCGACCCGCGCCACGGCGGCAGCGTCGGGCCAGCTTGGCTGCTGGGCCGCCGGAAGATCGCGCCACGTCATGTTTCCAGCGTACGGGCCGGCGCAACCGATTCTTAACAAGCGCGCGACGCCGGTCGGTCCGGTCAGCTCAGCCGAAGAAGATCTCCGCTTCGGCGTACAGCTCGGGGGTGACGGTCTTCAGCTCCCCCGCCGCCTGCGCCATGGAGACCCGGACGATGTCCGTGCCGCGGAGCGCCACCATCGAGCCAAAGGCCCCGTCGTGGACCGCGTCGATGGCGTGCAGTCCGAACCTGGTCGCCAACCACCGGTCGAACGGCGACGGCGAACCGCCGCGCTGGGTGTGGCCGAGTACGGTCGCCCGCGCCTCCTTGCCGGTACGAGCCTCGATCTCCCGCGCCAGCAGATCCCCGATCCCGCCGAGCCGCTCGTGACCGAACGCGTCCTTCTCGGCTTGCCGGACGGAGAGCGTGCCGGCCACCGGGGCGGCACCCTCGGCGACCACGATGATCGGCGCGTAGTGCGAGGCGAACCGGCGTTCGACGTAGGCACAGACCTCGTCGATGTCGAACGGCCGTTCCGGGATGAGGATGACGTTGGCCCCGCCGGCCAACCCGGAGTGCAGGGCGATCCAGCCGGCGTGGCGCCCCATCACTTCGACGATCAGCACCCGATGGTGGGACTCGGCGGTGGTGTGCAGCCGGTCGATCGCCTCGGTGGCGACGTGCACGGCCGTGTCGAAGCCGAAGGTGAAGTCCGTGCCGCCCAGGTCGTTGTCGATCGTCTTCGGAACCCCGACGACCGGCGCCGTGCCCGACTCGGTGAGCTTCGCGGCGACGCCCAGCGTGTCCTCGCCGCCGATTGCGATCAACGCGTCTACGCCTAGTTCGGCCATCGTTTTCGCGACCCGCGAGGGGCCGTCCTCCGTGGCGTACGGGTTTGTCCGGCTCGAACCGAGGATCGTGCCCCCGCGCGGCAGGATCCCACGGACAGCCTCGACGTCCAGCGGCATGGTCAGGTCTTCCATGGCGCCGCGCCAGCCGTCTCGGAATCCGGTGAACCTGTCGCCGTAGTCGGCAACGCCCTTCCGAACGACCGCACGGATCACCGCGTTGAGGCCCGGGCAGTCGCCGCCACCCGTCAGCACACCGATATGCATGCCAGGACCCTAACGAGCGCAGGCCGGCCCGTTAGGAGGTCGGCGGCCAGTGTGCCTGGATGATTCGCCACCGCTCGAGGTTGTGCCGGGCATCGACCAGCGCGTCGTGAGCGTCCGCCGGCTCCGCGGGCAACGGCGGCGACCCGACGTCCTCCCAGCGCTGGCGCAGGTCGCGGGTGAACCGCGGCAACTCCCGTGGCAACGCGCGCATCGACCCCCACAGCTGGCACAACGCCACGTGGTCGTACGCCCCGTACCAGGCCCAGAGCTCGATGTCACCCGGCTCCGCGGTCAGGAACTCGAGCAGCTGCTCGCGGATCTGTTCACGGCTGCGCCAGGCCGGTGACGACGGCGAGGGCAGCTGGTCGAGCACGTTCTTACGGACCCACGGGATGGCCTTCGCAGGGTCGTGTTCGGTACTGACCGCGTAGAACTCGCGGCGGCCGTCCTCGCTCACCACACCGATCGACACCAGGTCGATCGTCAAGCCGTCTTCGATGAATTCGGTGTCGTAGATGTACCGCGGCACTAGTCGCCCTCGAGTTCGGCTTCCGGCTGAATCGCAGCGGAGCTGGCGTACCGGTCGACGCACTCCAGCCCGGACAACGCCTGCACGGCCTGCATGATCTCGTCGGTGACCGCGCGAAGCACCGCGCGGTCACCTTCCTGCCCGGCGTAGCGGGAGAAGTCCAGCGGCGTGCCGATCCGTACCTCGACCGGCACCACGCGCGGCAGCCGGCGGCCCTTGGGTGCCGCCTCGTACAGGCCGACCAGACCGCACGGGATCACCGGCACACCCGACTCGAGCGCCATCCGCGCCACGCCCGTACGACCCCGGTACATCCGGCCGTCCGGGGAGCGGGTGCCCTCCGGGAAGATCCCGAGCAGCCGACCGGATGCCAGCACTTCCTTGCCCGTATCCAGGGCCGCGGCGGCCGCCGTACCCCCGTGCCGGACCACCGGAACCTGGCCGGTTCCGGCGAAAAACGCCTTCTGCAGCTTGCCTTTGACGCCCTTGCCGGTGAAGTAGTCGCTCTTGGCGAGGAAGCAGATCTTGCGGGACGACACGAGCGGCAGGAACAGCCAGTCCATGTACGAGCCGTGGTTGGCCGCGATGATCGCCGGACCGCGCTTGGGCAGGTTCTCGACCCCGCTGGTCTTGGGTCGCCAGACCACCCGCAGGATCGGGCCCACGGTCGCCTTGACCACCCAGTAGAACACTGCACCAACCCTTCGCGCGCGGACGTCAGTCCGCCAAACCCTACGCAGCACGTTTCAGCTGCGCGCATAAGCCGCCTGTCCTCGTCGCGTGTCACGATGTGGGCAGACGTGAGCACGGTCGATCGCCGAGGAGTTGCCGATGCCCGGAGCGCCACCCGGCGGCCGTAGCAACGGTCTGCCCGTTCGCACCTGGTGGGCTCCACTGGGCCGGATCGACCCGCGGACGAGCATCGACGTGCTGACGCAACTGGCGGATGCCGACATCGCTGCCTACACCCGCCCGGATAGCGGGACGACCGGCAGCTACCTCGAGGTACGCCCACCCACCCGCCCGATGGACCTTCTCTACGTCGAGGGCGATCGTCTCAGCGACGCCCGCGCCATTGCGGGCGGCAGCGTCGAGGACAACCAGGACGCGACGTTCGCCGCGATCGTGGCCGGCTTTCACGACCTACCGGCGACCGCGTCCTGGCCCGCGAGCGAGGACGCCGTCGAGGAGGACTCGGAAGGGTCCAGGGACGAGGACCACCGTCCCGAACCGCCTGCGGCGTCGTATCGCCGCACCATCCGCAGCTCCGACTCGACCCAGCCGGGCCTGCTGGACCCGGGCGGCCTGCTAGGCGACGAGATCCGGCAGCCGGGCGACGACCCGTTCCCCGACGACGACGAGCACTTCGTACCGCCGACGTTGGGCAAGGCCCCACCGATCCGGCTGCTGACCCGGCTGGCCATCCTCGCGATCGCAGCCGGTGTCGCTCTGGTCGTCGCTCCGCAGTTCTGGGGCTTCGACGACACGTCCGTGGCCGCGGTGCTCGGCGCGGCCTTGATCGTCGGCGGCGTCGTCCGGCTACTCGGCGGATTACGGGATGAGCCGGACGACGACCACCCGCAGGACGGTGCGGTCGTCTAACCGGTGGGCGGTCAGGCCTGGCGGGCCAGGTCGGCCGCGCCGACCAGGCCGGCGGTCGGTCCGAGCGACGCGGCCACGATTTCGGGCGCGTCGCGGTAGGACCGGCCCAGCAGATGGTCGGCAAAGACCCGGCGGGCAGGGTCGAGCAGCAGGTCGCCGGCGTCGATGACGCCGCCGCCCACCACGAATCGCGCCGAGTCCAAGATCGCGGCCAGCCCGACGATGCCCCAGCCGAGCCACCCTCCCACCTGCTCGAAGCAACCCAACGCGGCCGTATCCCCGCGCCGGGCCGCGCGGGTGATCACCTGTCCGGTGATGTTCTCGATCTCGTCGTCGGCCAACTCCAGCATCACCTCGGCCGCCGCCGGATCGACGAGCGCCAGGTGCTGGGCCTCACGGACCAGGGCGCGGCCACTGCAGTACTGCTCCCAGCAGCCTCGGTTCCCGCATCCGCAGCGCCGACCGTCGGGCACCACGCGGATGTGGCCGAACTCGCCACCGAAGCCGGCTGCCCCACGCCGGAGCCGGCCGTCGATGATCAGTCCACCGCCGATCCCGGTCCCGATCGTCAAACACGCCATATTCGCGAAGCCGCGACCGGCGCCGAATCGATGTTCGGCCCAGGCGGCCGCGTTGCCGTCGTTCTCGACGACGACGGGCAGGGACAGGCGCTTGGCCAGCCGATCGCGGATCGGCTCGTGCCGCCAGGCCAGGTTCGGAGCGAAAACGACGGTCGAGCGCTGATCGTCGATCAGTCCGGCCGCACCGACGCCCACCGCCTCGACCCCTCGGCCGGCCGAGGTGGCAAGCAGCGATTCGACGACCGCGGCCACGACCTCCAGAACCTGCTCGGCCGAGGTCGAGGGCGTCGGCGCCTGTTCGTGCGCGAGAACGTTCCCGTCGTCGTCGACCACGCCGGCCGCCACTTTGGTGCCGCCGATGTCGACCCCGATCGTCAGCGCGGCGGTCATTCGTCCACGTCGATCCGCTGAACACCGCTCGACCGAGGCTCGGTGGCTTCGGTGTCAGGCTGGGTGGTCGATGCGTCGGCGAAGGAGCGGAACGCGGCGAAGGCTTGACCCGCCGCGGACGTGAGGTGCTCGAGCAACTCGGGTCCCGAGGATCGGCCCACGGCGATCAGCTGGCACAGCGGGCAGACACAGCAGTCCGGGCTGCCGGTAGCGATGTGGACGTTCCGCGCATTGTTCGCGAGCCAGTGCTGAACTGCGGCCAGCAGCTTGCCGGCCTCTTCCTCGAGCGGGGAGGGCGTCATGACTTCGGCCACAGCTTCGGGTCCGGCGTGAACCGGATACGCAAGGCACCCTCGGCAAGGCGCGCGCTCCCGACTACGCAACGCCGTAACGCGCTGGGCAGCGATACGACGCGCCGGGCGGCTCCCACGCTCACCACCAGATCATCTCCGTTCCGAACCAGATCGACTTCCCCGCGCGCCACGAAGGGCAGCACCAACGACAGGACGAATCCATCGTCGTCCTGCGTCACCGCGAGCGGCTCGGCGGCCGCGCCGGGCATCGCGAGCGGGTCGTCCGCGCCGTAACTATCGCGGGCGAGTTCCCGCAATGCCGGGATACCGATCGGTTCGGCGGGGCCGTACGGCACGCGCCAGCGCGGCAGTCCGCCGAAGCTGGCGTCGATCTCGGCCAGCTGTCGTTGCTGTGCACGTACCCAGCCCGAGCGCCAGTCGTCCTGGCCCGCGGGCAGGACGCGGTTGGTCAGGACGCCGTCCACGCGGTAGCCATGCAGTGATAGGGCGGTGAGCGTCCGCCGGGCCTCCGCGACGACGACCCGTTCCGGCGTGGTGACCAGCCGGACCCCGCAGACGTCCGGGCCCGTGAGCAGGGTGCGGACGTCTGCCAGTTGCGCGTGCAGCCGGTCGATCGCCTCGAACACGCCCGCCGCCGGGAACGGCAGCCCGCCCGCCCGGCTCAAGACGGGCCGCAGGGTTCGCAGGACCCGGTGGTCGTCCGGGTAGAGCCGGCGCATCCACCACGCAAGCAGGTCCGGTAACCGCAGCAGCCGTAGCGTTTCCGCGGTCGGGGCGCAGTCGACGCAGATCACGTCGAAGTGCCCGGAGACCGCCGCATCGCGGACGGCCAGCAGGGCGAGGACCTCTTCGGCCCCCGGCACGACCACGAGTTCGGCCGCGTCGACCGGGCTGACGCCGCCCGCGGCGAGCAGTTCGAACAAGTAGCTCTGGATCTGCGCCCAGGACCGTTCGAACCCGGACTGGGTGTCGACGTGCATGCCGTACAGGTGGGAGTCGATCTCGGTGGGTTCCGAGCCGAGCGGCGCGTCGACCACATCGGCGAGCGAGTGGGCGGCATCGGTCGAGACGACCAGCGTCCGATGGCCCTGCTCGGCCACCAGTGCCGCTGTCGCGGCGGACAGCGTTGTCTTGCCGGCGCCGCCCTTTCCGGTGAAAAGCACGACCCGCATCACAGACCACCCGATTGCAACGGGACGGGCGACGGCGTTCTGGTCGCGGCCGCACCCGCGATCGACGCCCGGGCGACCAGCGCGCCGGCTGCCGTCGCCGCCGCAATCGTCACCAGAGCGCCGAAGATCAGCGCGGCTCCTTCGCCGGGGTGCAGCAGATGAAGTTGTTCACCCAGGGTCGCCGCCGCAACCGGTACGCCGAGCTGCGCCGACGCGAGCACGCCGGTCCGAAGCCGTTGCCCGCCGATCCGTTGGCTGAGGTGGACGACGATCGCTCCCCCGCCGAGGACGAGGCCCAGCAGGATGTACGACGGGTGATCGCCGAGCGCCCGAATGTCCAGCGAGGCACCGAGCCAGACGAAGAACAGCGGACCGAAGAAACCTTCGGTCACCGCGAACAGCTGCCTGGTGAGCCGGCGCGGTTCACCGATCGCGCCGATGACGATGCCGTACGAGAAGCCGGCCAGCATGATCGACACGTGCGTTTCGACGGCCAGGGCCGCGAGCGCGAACAGGACGGTCAGGTTGACCCGCAGCTCCAGCGCGAACTTGCGCTCCTCGGAGAGGCGATGCACGCGCTTTCGGTAGCCGCGCCGATCGAGTTCCCGCAGAGCGATGAAGGCGGCGACCGCGGCACAGATCACCGCCAGCGCGCCGAGCGCGGCTCGGCCCGCCCGGCTGGGCTCGATCGCCAGCGGGAGCGCGACGATGCAGGCGGCGTCGGCGATCGCCACCTGGGCGAGCAGTTGCCGGATCGGCTCCCCCTCGAGCTTGAGCGACGTGATGAGGGGCAACACGAACGCCGCAGACGAGGACGCCATCAGGACGGCGTACAGCGCCGGATGTCCGGTGTCGAAGACGTACGAGATGCCGAACGCCACCGGCACCGCGACGACGCCGACCACGACGGCCCGCCAGAGACCGACGCGCAGGGCTTCCCGCACGGTCGTGTCCCGAATCGGTACGTGCGTTCCCGCCACAAACATGATCAGCGCGAAGCCGATGTTCGCCAGGAACTCAAACGTCGGGTTGTGCGCGTGCAGCCGGTCGAACCCGGTGGGGCCGAGGACGATGCCGGCCAGGAGTTCGCCAATCAGCACCGGCAGGTGCCACCGTTGCGGCAGCGCCAGCAGCGGCCCGAAAATCGCGACCAACGAGATGCCGGCCAAAATCGCGAAACTCATGGCGTCGCTGCCGGTTTGCGGCCAATCATTCGCGGCGCTCGACGTATCGCTTCAGGCCCTTGAGTGCCGTATCGATGATGACGATCTCGGCCTTTCGCTTGAACAAGCCGAGCATCGGGATGGCGAGTTCTACGCTCAAGTCATAACGGACGTCGGTCGCCGGCGGCGTCGACCCGGTCGGCCGCAGGGTGTACGAACCGTGCTGCGCGCGCTGCATCACCCCGTTGGTGAGAGTCCACGACACCGCGAGCGGCTCCGACCAGTCGTAGACAAGCGTGTAGTCGTCCCGAACCACCCCGGCGTCGATCTGAAACCGCACCTTCGTTCCCCGCCCGGCTGCGTCGGTCTCGAGCACCTCGACGCGTTTCACCTGCGGGGTCCAGGCGGGGTACGACGCGAAGTCGCCGACGGCGGCCAGCACGACGTCTGGCGGCGCCTCGATGGTGATCGTGGAGCTCGCCTGGTCGGCTGTCATCGCCGTCCTCCCGTCGCGGGCCGTCGTGCCGAAGACCGGATCGACGCACCGCAGCCTAATGAGCGTGCGGTCCGCGGGCGCGTCGGGCGAGGGTCTAGAAAATCGCGCCCAGGAGTGCCATCAGGCCGATAAGCACGCCGAGGAAGGCCAGGCCTGACACAGCGACGAACGCGATCTGCTGCCCACGTGAACGCTTGAAGATGTCGCCCACTCCAGGAACATGCAGGGCGGGCGGGGATTTGGCGAGTGCCAGGAACGGAAGGCCGCAGGCCGTGCAGGCCGGCGCGTCCATCGGGTTCGACTGGTCGCAGCCGAGGCATGGCCATGATCCGGCAACTGCGGGTACGACTTCCTCGTCGACGGGGTCGACCGGCTCGGCACGCCCATCGCCGTCAACCGCATGCTCTACGTCGGGGTCCGGGCGGATGTCCACGAGCGCCCACTGGTTGGCCGGCGGCGAACCGGCCGCTGCTCGTACCAGCCCGGGAGCGCGCACCGGGGCGCCGACCAGCGACTCGGGAACGAAGTCCGGCTCCTCGACGCCGTCGGCCTGGTCGGTCCAATCCGGCTCCTCCGCAGCGACCGAGGCCACCGGGGCGTAGCACAGCGAACACCACGTCGCGCCGGCGGCGAGCCTGGCGCCGCAGCGAGCACAGTCCTGTTCGGCCACACCAGAAATCTCGGTCTCTACGCGGTCTTGCTTGAGTCACCGCTCGCGGGCAGTGCACCGTCCGTTACGTTTTGCCTAGAACGGCGGACGGAGGTGGGCGGTGCGCGAGTTCTCGATTCCGGACGTCGTGCCACTGCCCGACCCCGCGATCACGATGGCGCACGCCGTCGTACGTCACCTGCGGGATTTCCCCGACGCACCGCTGTTTGCCCGGCCTGATGGCAACGGAACCTGGCAGCCGGTCACTGCCCGCCAGTTCGCCGCCGACGTCACGCAACTTGCCAAGGGGCTCATCGCGCAGGACATCGCACCCGGTGATCGCGTCGCGGTGATGAGCGCCACCCGCTACGAGTGGACGCTGCTCGACTACGCGATCTGGACCGCCGGTGGGGTCACGGTGCCGATCTACGAAACCTCGTCCGCCGACCAGGTCCGCGCGATTCTGGCCGACTCCGGCGCGGTCGCCGTCTTCACCGAGTCCGAGCGCCACGCCGAACGCGTCGAATCGGTGGCCGGTGACCTACCGGCCTTGTCGCACCACTGGTCGATCGACGGCGGCGGGCTGACGACGGTCGTCAACTCGGGTGCCGACGTGCCCGACGACATGGTTGACGAACGTCGCGCGTCGCGCCGGCTCACCGACATTGCGACGCTCGTGTACACCTCGGGCACCACGGGCCAGCCGAAGGGCTGCGAAGTCACCCACCTGAACCTGTGGTCAACCGCGATGACGGCGTCGCGCATCTTGCCGGACCTGTTCAACGAACGAAGCTCGACGTTGCTGTTCCTTCCGCTCGCGCACATCTTCGGCCGCCTGGTTCAGGGCGCGTGCGTGGAGAACCGGGTCTGCCTGGCGCACACCAGCGATGTCACACACCTGCCCGAGCAGTTTGCATCGTTCAAGCCGACGTTCCTGCTGTCGGTCCCGCGGGTGTTCGAGAAGGTTTACAACACCTACAAGGAAACGGCGCACGCCACCGGCAAGGCCCGGATCTTCGACCGTGCGGATCGGGTCGCGACCGCGTATTCGCGCGCGCTCGATACCGGCGGGGCCGGCCTTCTGCTTGCCCTGCAGCACAAGGCTTTTGACAAGTTGATCTACGGTCCGAAACTCCGGGCGCCGCTCGGCGGAAACCTCCAGTACGCGGTCTCGGGCGGCGCGCCGCTCGGCGAGCGGCTCGGTCATTTCTTCCGCGGCATCGGCATCACGATCCTCGAGGGCTACGGCCTCACCGAGACGGCGGCCGCCGGCGCTGTCAACACCCTCGACGATCTGCGCATCGGCTCGGTCGGTAAGCCGTCGCCCGGGTGTGCCGTCAAGATCGCCGACGATGACGAGATCCTCATCCGGAGCCGCAACGTCTTCGCCGGTTACTGGGGCAATCCCGGCGCCACGGCCGAGGTCATGGACGCCGGCAGCTGGTTCCATACCGGCGACATCGGCCGGCTCGACGACGACGGCTTCCTGTTCATCACCGGCCGTAAGAAGGAAATGATCGTCACCGCGACCGGGAAGAACGTTGCCCCCGCTCCCCTCGAAGACAAGGTACGGGCGCATCCGCTGGTGAGCCAGGTGATGGTCGTCGGCAACAACGAACGCTTCGTCGGCGCGCTGGTGACTCTCGACGAGGAGTCGCTCGGTCGCTGGGCAGCGAGTCGAGGCAAGGACGCCCAAACCGGCTCCTACGTAAGCGATCTCGCACACGATGACGACCTTCGGGCCGAGATTCAGGCCGTCATCGACGCGGCGAACGCAACCGTGTCCCGGGCCGAGGGAATCCGGGCGTTCACGATCCTCGACGAAGACTTCAGCGAGGACACGGGCACGTTGACGCCGTCGCTGAAGGTCAAGCGGGCGGCCGTCGCGCAGCGCTTCGTCGCCGCGATCGACCAGCTGTACGGCCGCTGAGCCGGGCTGAGCCCGAAACTACCTGTCCTGCAGGATGTTTCGGAGCCTGCCGGCGATGGTCGACCACTGCCATTGCTCAGTGACCCACTCCCGCCCGCGCTCCCCGAGCTTGCGGGCCCGGTCCGGATCAGCGAGCAGATCACCGATCACTCGGGCAACCTGATCGACGTCGGCACCTCGTACCAGCTCGCCGGTCTCCCCCGGCAGCACGGCGTCGGGCGCGCCGCCACTCGTTCCGACCACCACGGGAAGGCCGGTCGCGGACGCTTCGAGGTAGACGATGCCGAGCCCTTCCACGTCCCATCCGGCACGCCGCGTCCGGCACGGCATCGCGAAGACCGTTCCGGCGTCGTAGTGCGCCGGGAGTTCCTCCCAAGGCACCGGTCCGGTGCAGACCACGGCGTCCGAGACGTCAAGCTCACGGGCGAGGCGCTCGATCGTCGCCCGGTGCGGCCCGTCGCCGACCAGCAACAGCGCCGCGTCCGGGATACGCGCCCGGATCGACGGCAACGCCCGGACCAACGTGTCCTGTCCCTTGCGGGCGACCAGCCGGCTGATGCAGACGACCACCGGCCGATCCCCCAGGCCGTACCGACTGCGAACGTCACTGCCGCCCACCCCGGGCCGGAAGACGGCCGGGTCCACACCGCTCGCCAGCTGGGTGAGCGTCGGGTTCGGCCCCAACGCCGGCGCGAGGATCTTCTTCGTATAGGCACCGAGGTAGGTGACGACGTCGTTGCGGTTCCCGATCATGCGCAGCGCACGCCGCGTGCCCGGCGTGCGCGCCCACCCGACCTCATGCCCGTGGGTCGAGGCGACCATCCGCGATATCCCGCTTGACCGGCGTACCCGCGAAGACAGCAGGCCCAGCGGTGCCGCAGCGCCGAACCACACCGTCTCGCAACCCTCTGCCCGGGCGATCTCCGCGGCCCGATCCGCGACATCCGCAGTGGGCAACATCAGCCGGGTGGGATGCCGGATGACCGGATACGGCAAGGCGGCGTCGAAGGCCGTCGCGCGCTCCCAGGCAGGCGCGTAGACGACGATCTCCCCGTCGGGCTGGCGGCTCGCGAGTTCGTGGACGAAGGTCTGGATTCCGCCAGCCCGGGGCGGATAGTCGTTCGTGACGACCAGCGTGCGGCGCGTCACGAAGCGACTGGCGACGGCCGCGTCGAGGACGCCCCGGATCGGCTCGGCGACGGCGTGGGAGTGGGCGCCGCTCCGAGGTCGGCGACGGCGGCGCGAACCGATACGACGCTCGCATCCATCGCTTCGGTCGCCTTGCTCCGGGCCATGTCCGCGGCATCGGCCGACGCACGACCAATCGCCAGGTCGTCGCGGTACGCCACCGTCAGGTCCTGGTATGCCGCCTTGGTCGCATCGACGCCGACGTACTGGCCCTTCTGGCTCCGCTGGAGCCAGGTTTGCAGGTTCGACACGATGTCGGCGTACGAGGACCATTCCGCGGCGTACGCGGCCGCTGTTGCCCGCGTCGCGTCGGCCTCGGTGCGCCCCGTCGTACACAACGCCACGACCTTCGCCCGCTGGTCGTCGGTCAGCTGCGCGGTCGCCTTGCGGGCTTCCTGCTCCAGAGCGGTCAGAGCGGTCTGGTAGGCGAAGACGTCGGTCCGGGCCCGGGCGACGATCGGTGCGGCTGCTGCCGACAGGGTGGCCGCGGTCGCGACCAGATCCACCGCCTCGGCCGTATCACCGACCAGCGCTGCCGCGTCGGCGGATTCAACGGCCGTCACGGCCTTTGAGACCGTGTGGAGGTCCTCGAGCGACGTTGCCCGCAGGTCGAGTACCTTCGCGAAATCACGCTGCAAGCTGTTGCCGGGCGACGCGTCGCTGCCCGCACCGCTGCTGCATCCCGCGATCACCAGACCCACGGCCGCGACCACCAGCAGCCGGCGGAGAGGCGGCCTCAAGCTCGCCCTCCGGACGACGGATCGGCCGGGGTGTCCGACCTCGGTACGCACCCAAAACATCAGCCGTAGGTTACGGCTTCCGGGAACCCGATTTTGGGCCGCGACCGGCTGCCTTGGTTGCGACGCGCTTCACCGGCGGCTTCGCGGCTTTCGCCGGCGCCTTTGCAGCCTTCGTTGGAACTGCGCGCTTGGCCGGCTTCGGTTCGGGGGCGCTGGCAGCCGGTTTCGTCCGTCCCGCTTCGACCACGCCGAGCGTCAACGCGTAACTGTTCAAGGGCACGACTTCCCGCGTGGCCGGCTGGTGCGCCCACTCCGCTGTTCTGCGCCGCCCCCGCACGACCACCTCGAAGCGCACATGCCAGTCGCCGTTGTCCTGCCGGTAGGCCGACCACTCCGCCGTCTCGGGCCGTACGTACGCAAGCGCACGCAGGTTCTTCTCGACCGCCGCGCCCAAGGGCAACAGGCTTGGGGTTGCCCGGGGCCGCACGACGGGGCAGCTTTGCGCGGCCGAAATGACCTTCTCGCGTTCGGACAACACCGGCCCCGCGAATCGTTCTACCCGCCCGATCGGCACCCCGGCCTCGCGGGCGACCTGCTCGACACTCGCGCCGGCACGGAGACGTGCCTGAATCTCGCGGGGCGAGAACGACGTGGCCCCGGTTCCCTCATCGAGTGGCCGGCCGCGCACCGCCCGCTCGAGCCGCTGATCGAGCTCGACCCCATGCGTCGCTTTGCCCTCAGGGCTCGGGGCAAGCAGGAGCAACCGACCGTCGTCACTGACGCCGACCACGTGCAGCTGCCGCACCGCGCCGCCCTTCCGCTCGCCGTAACTCCGCAAAGCCGGCTTCGGCCGACTCGTCAGGTCGACATCATGGACGATCGCGGCTCCGCGGGGGACTTGTGATCACGACACGTTACGCGGACACGGCGACTCATGAGACGCGGCGGACGCCCGTCGAATGCCTCAGTTCCGGCACCAGCCCGACCTGCGCGAGAGCCGAGATGGCCCTACGTTCCTCAATCCCGACCTCGATCCCTACTGGGCGAGAACTGTCGTCCTCCCCCAGCACGATCGTCACGACGCAGTCAGCGCACCCGGCGCCGCGCACCGCGCAGGTGCCACAGTCGATGAACATCGAGTTCCCTCTTCCTTCTCACGCCGCATCGTCGAATCCCGCGCGACGCTAGAAGGCCCCACCGACATTTCCGCTGCCGCCGGGGGACAAGAGACGAGCGAGCCGGCCTACGCGCCGGGCGCGGGCTCCCCCGCCGGAACGGTGTCCGGCCGCGGCACGAGTTCGATCGTGTCGACGTTGTTGCACCACCGGCAGGTCACGTGTTCAGCGACGTCAGAGGTCACCTCACGCTCCTCGACGATCGAGTGCCCAGCCAGATCCACATGGACGAAGTCCTGGGTTCGGGTCGCACGCCGGACGCTGAAGCGGGTCAGGTTGCCGCACGAAGTGCAACGCCAACGGGTGTTTTCGTCAGGCAGCGGGATGGCCACGAGCACAACGTTATCGGTCCACCGGCCGCCGGTGAGCAGGGACTGCCTGCCGGATCCGTTCGGCGGCCTCGTCCAGAGCGGCCGGATCGGGATTCTGATCGGCGTGTACGAGGTTCGCCTGGCCCTCGTCATCGATCGGGATCAGGTGCAGATGCACATGTGGCACCATGAGGCCGAGCGCGAGGAGCGCGACTTTCCGAGCTGGAAAGGCCTGCTGCACAGCGATTCCGACGAGCTGTGCCGCTTCGAACAGCGCGCGCCGGGTTTCCGCGTCGAGGTCCAGCCAGTTGTCGATCTCCACCCGCGGCACGACCAGCGTGTGTCCCGGCCGCACCGGCGCGATCGTCAGAAACGCGACGACAGCCGGGTCCTCGTAGACGAACCGGCCCGGCAGCTCCCCGTCGATGATGCGCGTGAACAGGCTGGCCACGGCACGAAGTCTAGACGCGCACCGATTTCCCCGCCCCGAAGCAGCCGACTCATGATTATCCTTGGCCCGTGCGCGAAGTGGGCACGCCGAACCGGCCCCCAGTCCCCAGCGGAATGGAACGACCATGAGCAGGCGGCCCATCACGGTGACCCTGTCCGCGCCGTACGGCGCAGGCGGCGGGGTTATCGGTCCACAGCTCGCCGACCGGCTCGGCATCCCGTTCCACAACCGCGCTATCCCGGCGACGGTATCGGCCGAACTCGGCGTCGAGCTCGAAAGCGTGCTGCCACACGACGGGCAGGCCGAGACCGGCCTGCGCCGGTTGTTGTCGGTCGCGGCGCGGCTGCCCAGCAGCCCGCTCGGCGACGCCGAACTCGCGGCGCTCATCCTGAGCCAGGTCGACGAAACGGTCATCGCCGAGCACACCGCCTCGGTGGTCCGGCACATCGCCGACGGCGACGGCGGCGTGATCTTGGGCCGGGCCGGCGCGGCCATCCTGGCCGGCCACCCGCGCGCCCTACACGTTCGTCTGCAGGGTCCGAAGGAAGCTCGAATCCAACACGCGATGAAGCTCGCCGGGATCAGCGAGGAGGTCGCGCGTGACCGCCAACGCCGGGTCGACACCGCGCGGGCGGCGTACGTCAAACGCCTGTACGGCCAGGACAGCCGTGACGTGAAGCTGTACCACGTGGTTCTGGACAGCAGCGCGATCTCCTGGGACGCCTGCGTCGACGCGTTGTACGACGTCGCGCTTGACTGGGCGTCACGGCTCGGGCCAGCCGCCCCGCCGCAGTAAGGAGACCCGCCTGATGGTGACTGCGATCGTGCTCATCCACACCGCCGTTGACCAGATCGACGAGGTCGCCCAGGTCCTCACGGATATCGAAGGCGTCAGCGAGGTCTATTCGGTCGCCGGCGATGTCGATCTCGTCGCGATGGTTCGCGTGCCGCGGCACGAGCTGCTGGCCACCACGATCGCCGGCTCGATCAACAAGACCCCCGGCGTGGTGAGCACCCGCACGATGATCGCGTTCCAGGCCTACAGCCGGCACGATCTCGAAGCGGCGTTCGCCCTCGGCAGCGCCTGATCTACGTCAGCTCGCCGCGCGGCTGGTCTGAACCCAGGTGTCCAGCGCGGCTACCGCCGCACCCGTATCGATGCTCAGCGCCGCACGTTCCAGGCCGGCCGCGAGCTGGTCCCGTAACGAACCCTCGCCCGGCTCGTAGACCACCAGGCCGGCAGCCGCGTTGAGCAACACCGCGTCCCGAACCGGTCCGCGCTCCCCCGCGAGCACCCGCCGGCAGACATCGGCGTTGTACGCGGGATCGCCGCCGGTCAGGTCACCGGCCTGCAGACCGAGCGCAGCCGGATCGACCGGCTCGACGAACACCTCGCCATTGCGCACCCACCACACCCGCGAGGTCGTCGCGGTGGTCAGCTCGTCGAGGCCGTCGTCGCCCCGCACGACCATCGCGTCGACGGACCGCTGGGCGAACACGCCGGCCATCACCGCGGCCAGGCGAGCATCCGGAACGCCGACGACCTGCGCGCCCGGCCGGGCCGGATTCGTCAACGGGCCGAGGATGTTGAACACCGTCGGCACGCCGAGTTCACGCCGAGTCGGTGCGGCGTGGCGCATTGCCGGGTGAAAGACCGGGGCGAAGCAGAACACCGGCGATTTCTGGGCTACGCAGGCCGCGACCGCCTGCGGGGACAAGTCGATGACGACGCCGAGTTCCTCCAGCAGATCAGCGGAGCCGCACAGCGACGTCGCTGACCGGCCGCCGTGTTTGACGACCTGAGCACCCGCACCGGCCACCACGATCGCGGCCATCGTCGAGATGTTGACGGTGTTCGCGCGGTCTCCGCCGGTCCCGCACGTGTCGACCAGTCGGAGGTCGTCGGCCCGCCGCAGCGGTTCGGCGAATCGGAGCATGACGGACGACAGAACCGCGACCTCATCCGCGGTCTCACCTTTCGCCCGGAGCCCCACGACGAATCCAGCGATCTGTGCGGGCGTCGCCTCGCCGGACATGACCGACTCCATCGCCCACGCCGCCTGGTCGGCGTCGAGCGAACGCCCGACGAGCAGCGACGAGAGAATGTCCGGCCAGCGGTGCCCGGCGGTCACGGCCGTAGGCCGGTTCAGCCGGAACGCAGCCCGAAGCCCACCTTGCGGGCTGGGGCGGCATCGGCATGAGCGTCGGCGTGAGCGGCCGTGACCTGTGCCGCCGCGATCCGAGCCCGCAGTTGGCTGACCACGGCCGCGGTGAGTTCAAAGGGGTCGATCGGCACCTGAAGTACGACCTCGGCCCGCGACCACTTCGCCAGCCACTGGTCGTCCTTACGGGCGACGAGCAGCACGACCCCCGGCGGATCGCTGATCTCGTCCTTCATCTGGCGGGCCAAGCCCATCCCGCCGGTCGGCCAAGCCTCGCCATCGAGCACGCAGACATCGATGCCGCCGGCGTCGAGGGTCGCCATGACAGCCCGGCCGTCCGCGCACTCGACGTATTCGACCCGGCCGATCTCGGGACTCGGGATCCGTCCCAGTGAGGTCAGGATCTGCTCCCGGATGGCGGGGTCGTCGCTATAGACCAGCACAGTGCTCACGGCGCGGACTCTACCGAAGAGCTGGAGCGTGGCCCGGGGGTTATCGACGCCGGTCGGTCGCAGCGGTTGCGGAAGGGGTGCGTCGGCCAGCATAATGAGAATCGTTCTCAATTCGTGGGCCGGCGAGCGTCCGGGCCCTTTCGAGGCACAGGAGAAGTTCATGTCTGCTGAACTCGCCGACCTGCGTCTCACCCCCCAGCGGCGCGCGGTCCTCGACGTTCTCCGCAGCAGCCACGACCACCCGAGCGCCGCGAATGTGCTCGAACGCTGCCGGCAGCGCACGCCGGGCATCGGAGCCGCGACGGTCTACCGGTCCCTCGCGCACCTCGTATCGACCGGTCAGGCACTCGAACTGCACCTCGGCAACGGGGCGGCCCGGTACGACGCCAACATCGAACATCACGACCATGTGGTCTGCGACAGCTGCGGCGCGGCGCTCGACGTCCCCGCTGATGTCAGCGGCTCGGCCGACGCGTTGGCGAAGCGGGTCCGCGAGTTGGCCAGCTCCAACGGATTCGACGTGACGTCGTATGACCTACGCTTCCACGGCCAGTGCTCGACCTGCCGGAGCCAAGTGCCGTACGACTTGTCCGACTAGCACCACCACACACCGATTCAACCGCGAGAGGAACCCCATGGCCGCACTCGATGGCACCAAGACGCACGACAACCTGAAAGAGGCCTTCGCCGGCGAGAGCCAGGCCAACCGCCGTTACCTGTACTTCGCGCGGCGCGCGGACATCGAGGGCCAGCCCGATGTTGCGGGCCTGTTCCGCGACACCGCCGAGGGTGAGACCGGCCACGCGTTCGGTCATTTCGACTTCCTCGCGCAGGTCGGCGACCCGGCGACGGGCTCCCCGGTCGGCAACACCGAGAAGAACCTTGCCAGTGCGGTCGCCGGCGAGACCTACGAGTTCACCGCCATGTACCCCGGCTTCGCGAAGACCGCCCACGACGAGGGCTTCGAAGAGATCGCGGACTGGTTCGAGACGCTCGCGCGGGCCGAGAAGACCCACGCCGGTCGGTTCCAGAAGGCCCTCGACGGTCTGAAGGCCGAAGCCTGACCGTCCCGATCGCGCTTCGATCAGGGCCTCGACCGCTCCGGCGGTTCGGGGCCCTGATCGGCTTTCGGACGATCTCGGCGGGCCCACCCGCGCACCGCGACAGAAAGGACGCAGTCCGATGGCCGACTCGTTGAGGGCAGACGCCATCACTCTTGACCACGAGCGCTACGCCGAGCGGCGCGCGGAGGTTCGGGCCGCGGCGATCGCGCTGCGCCGGGAGCGCAAAGTACGGGTCGGCAACATGCTGAGCTTCTCGTTCGAGAACGCCGCGACGCTGGCGTATCAGATCCAGGAGATGGCGTTCACCGAGCGGCTGAGCGACCCGCTCGAACTGGCTCACGAGGTCGGGCTCCACGAGCGGATGCTGCCCGACTCGCACAGCCTCGTCGCCACCATGCTCGTCGAGTTGACCGACCCGACGACCATCAAGGGCGAACTGGCCCGGTTGGAGGGCCTCCAGCGCAGCGTCTCGCTCGAACTCGGCCCGGAACCCGGATCGGACTCCGCCGGCCTACGGGTACGCGCCGAGGAGATTCCGGCGCCGGACGAGGATCCGGATCAGCCCGGGCCCCTGGTGAGTGTCCACGTCTTGCGGTTCCGCTTCACCGACGCCGCCCGCGATGCGTTCCGTAATCCCGCGGTTCCCGCTGAGCTGGTCGTCGACCACCCCGAGTATGCCGACGGAACGCCGCTGACCGACGCGACGCGGAAGTCACTGATCGCCGACCTGGCACTGGGCAACTAGCCGAGGCGGGCCGGGGTCCGCCGGACCGTTACGGCCGGTTGTTGGGGCCGTTCCACGGCACACCGACGGTGTGCGCGAAGCAGGTCGGCGCCGGGTTGTACGAGGACAGCCGCTCACCGCAAACCAAGCAGGCCCGGACGTCATCCACGGTGGTGTCGGCGTCTTTGTCGCGCGACTGATCCGCCCCCTTGTTAGGGCCCGCCATCCCCGCCTCCGAGATCCTGGCCGTGTCACGGCCGAAAGACGAGGTCAGTTTATGTGACACCCATCACGGGGGTCAACGAACGAGCGAATCGACGCCTCCCGAATCCCGGCGCGCGGCCACCCCATCGCGCCGCACCGGGTCGACCCATGCCAGAATGCGTGCCGTGGCAGCCGCAACCGTGCTCGAAGGTGCCCCCGCGCATTCCGCTTCGGAGCGCCCGTCCATCGTGTCGATCGGCACCATGATTTGGCTGTCGAGCGAGCTGATGTTCTTCTCGGCGCTGTTCGCAATGTACTTCACCATCCGGTCGGTGAGCCCCGAGTGGCCGCCGGAGGGAACGCACCCGAAGGTCATCTACTCGGCCGTCTTCACGACGATCCTCGTGCTCTCGTCGGTGACCTGCCAGCTCGGTGTGTTCGCGGCCGAAAAGGGCGATGTCTACGGCCTGCGGCGCTGGTACGTGTTGACGTTCCTGATGGGCCTGGCGTTCGTCCTGGGGCAGGGAAACGAATACCGGATGGAGGTCGCCGAGGGCCACACGCTCTCCAGCGACGCGTATGACTCGGTGTTCTACCTAGCGACCGGTTTCCACTTCCTGCACGTCTGCGGCGGACTCGTCGCGTTCCTGTTCGTGCTGGCTCGGACCATGGTGGGGCGCTACAGCCCGGCGAAGGCGACGTCCGCGATCGTGACCTCGTACTACTGGCACTTCGTCGACGTGGTTTGGATCGGCCTGTACCTGACCGTCTACATCATCCAATGAGCGACATCCCTTCGATGAGCGAGGCCATGAACTCCCCCGAGCCTGCAGCTGAGCCGGCCGCGCCCACGCCTTCCCGGCGTCGCCGCCGCCGATTGCCGTTCGGCATCACGATTACGCTGGCACTGGCGGTCACCGCCTCGCTCTGGGCGGTGTTGGCTCCGGCGAGCAACGCGGAGAGCAAGAGCGACGGCGCTGTCGCGCAGGGCAAGGAACTGTTCGCACAGGGCTGTGCCTCCTGCCACGGCATGGAGGCGCAGGGCGTCGAGGGACGTGGACCGTCGCTGATCGGCGTCGGCGGCGCGGCCGTCGACTTCCAGGTCTCGACCGGCCGCATGCCGCTTGCACAGATCGGCACCCAGGCAGCCCGCGGACCCTCGCGTTACACGCAGGAGCAGATCGCCCAGCTCGCGGCGTACATCCAGTCGCTCGGCGGCGGCCCCGAGGTGCCCAAGATCACCGAGTCGGACGTCAAGGCGGCCAACCTCTCCGAGGGCGGCGAGATCTTCCGCGCCAACTGCGCCGCTTGCCACAACTTCGCGGGCGCCGGCAACTCGCTCGAGAACGGGCGTTACGCGCCCAATCTCGGCGCCGCGACGACCAAGCAGATCTACGAGGCCATGCTGACCGGCCCCGAGGCCATGCCCGTGTTCGGCGACAAGACGATCACGCCGGAGCAGAAGGTCGCGGTCGCGAAGTACATCGAATCGCTGCGGAACGGTAAGGACCCGGGTGGCGCCAACCTCGGCCACCTCGGGCCGGTACCCGAAGGGCTGGTGGCAATCTTGGTCGGCATCGGCGGGCTCGTCGTCGCCACGATGTGGATTGGCGCGAAGCGATGATCGGCCGTAAGCGCCGCAAGGCCACGCCGTCGGCCAGCACCGAAGTCACTGCGGGCACGTCCTCGTCGGAAGCTCCGCTGACCGGCACCAAGGGCGACGAGCTGGTCGTCTCGTTCTTCTTTCTGCTTTCCGCGGGCGGCGCGATCTGGTTCTTCGTGACGTATTGGATCCACACGAAGACCGACAACTTCGTCAACGCGATGTACGGCTTGTCGCTCGCGACGTGTCTGGGCGGCCTGGGCATCGGCGCGATCCTGTGGACCAAGCGCCTGATGCCGCACGAAGAAGCGGTTCAGGAACGCCACCCCTTCGGCTCTCCCGCTGCGGACGTCGAAAGCGCCGCCGAGGTCTTCCGGGCCGGCGTCGAGGGCAGCGCCATCGCGCGCCGCCCGATCCTGCGTCGCAGCCTGCTGTTCGCGAGTGGCCTGCTGGTGCTGCCGCTGATCGCTCCGCTGCGGTCGCTGGGCGACAAGCCGCGCGCGGCCCAGCTCAACCACACCCGGTGGACGCCCGGCGCCCGCATGGTGCTGTTCGACGGCACGCTCGTCCGGCTCGGCGATCTCGAGCCGAACGGCGTCGTCACCGTCTTCCCCGAGGGCCACACCGATGTGGAGTCGGCCGCCGACTCCTCCGTGCTGCTGATCAACATCGGCGAGCAGAACCTCACCGACAAGACCCGTCCGAAGGCATTCCAAGGGTTCGTCGCGTACTCGCAGATCTGCACGCACGCCGGCTGCCCGGCGCGGCTCTACAGCCAGCAGTCGCGCGTGCTGCTCTGCCCGTGCCACCAGTCGCAGTTCAACGTCGTCGAAGGTTGCAAGCCGATCGCCGGCCCCGCGACCCGCTCGCTGCCTCAACTCGCGATCGACGTCAACCGCGAGGGATACTTCATCGCGAAGGACGACTTCGACCAGCCCGTCGGTCCTGGATTCTGGGAGCGCAATTGAGCACCAACGACGCTGCGATTCCTGCCCCCGGTGCGTTCGACAGTCGGGATGAACGTCCCGCCCCGACCGGAGCGGGCAAGGCGCTCGGTGGCGCCGGCCGGTTCGTCGATGACCGGATCGGCGGTGCCGCGTACTTCAAGAAGTCGTTGAACAAGGTCTTCCCCGACAACTGGTCGTTCATGATCGGTGAGATCGCCCTCTACAGCTTCATCATCCTGCTGCTGACGGGCACGTACCTCACGCTCTTCTTCCAGGACTCGTCGGCCGAGGTCATCTACCACGGCAGCTACCTGCCGCTGCGCGACGTACCGATGAGCGCGGCGTACGCCTCGACGCTGGACATCTCGTTCGACGTCCGGGCCGGCCTGCTCATGCGGCAGATCCACCACTGGGCCGCTCTGCTGTTCATGTTCGGCATGGTCGTGCACGCCTGCCGCGTGTTCTTCACCGGCGCCTACCGCAAGCCGCGCGAGCTCAACTGGCTGATCGGCGTCGGTCTGGTGACGCTCGGCATGCTCGAAGGCTTTGCGGGTTACTCGCTCCCCGACGACCTACTGTCCGGCACCGGCCTGCGGATCGCCGACGCCGTCATGCTCTCGATCCCGGTGGTCGGCACCTGGGTCTCGTTCCTCCTCTTCGGCGGCGAGTACCCGGGCACGCACATCATCGAGCGCCTGTACGTCATCCACATCTTGCTCATCCCGGGCCTGATCCTCGGTCTGATCTCGGCCCACATGGGCTTGATCTGGTATCAGAAGCACACCCAGTTCCCCGGGCCCGGCCGTACCGAGGACACCGTCACCGGCGAGCGGCTGTTCCCGGCGTACGCCGCCAAGGCGGGCGGCTTCTTCATGCTGGTGTTCGGGATGCTCGCGTTGATGGCCGGCCTCTTCCAGATCAACCCGGTCTGGCTGTACGGCCCGTACGACCCCGCCAACGTGTCGGCCGGCTCGCAGCCCGACTGGTACATCGGCTTCCTTGAAGGCTCGCTGCGGATCATGCCGAACTGGGAGTTCCGTGGCTTCGGCTACACGATCCCGATCATGATCTTGATTCCCGGCGTGGTCCTGCCCGGCATCATGTTCACGCTGTTCGCGCTCTGGCCATGGATCGAACAGCGGATGACCGGCGACAAGGCGTACCACAACCTGCTGCAGCGGCCGCGGGAATCGCCCGTCCGGGCCGGCGCCGGCATGATGGCGCTGACGTTCTACGGGGTGCTGGTCGCCTCGGGGGCCAACGACGTCTTCGCGTCGATCTTCCACATCTCACTCAACGCGCTGACCTGGGCCGGCCGCATCGCGATCATCGTCCTGCCGCCGATCGCGTACGTGGTGACGAAGAAGATCTGCGAGGCGCTCAACCGCAAGGACGCCGAAGAGCGCGCCCACGGCTACGAGACGGGCATCGTCCGCCGCCTGCCTTCGGGTGAGTTCATCGAGGTCCACGCGCCGTTGCCGCCCGAACGCGACGCCCATCTCATTCCGGTCGAGACCACGACGTTCGCCCAGCTCGCGGAGCGGGCCCGCGGCGAGTTGGTCACGATCGGCTCGGGGCCGACCGACTCCGACGCCCCCGGTTCGGGCAACACGACCCGGCGCGGCGGGCTGGTCGACTTCTTCGTCAAGCGCGACTAGCGGGTGTCGTCACCGCACCTCGGCTACCTCGAGGCAGCCGTCGTCGGACTTTTCCAGGGGGCGGCGGAGCTGTTCCCGATTTCGTCCCTCGGGCATTCGATCCTGATCCCCCAGCTGATCGGCGGCTCGTGGGCGAAGGACCTCAACGTCTCCGCGGGCGAGTCGCCGTACCTGGCCTTCATCGTGGGCATGCACGTGGCGACGGCATTGGCGCTGGTGGCGTACTTCTGGCGCGACTGGGTCCGGATCGTCTCCGGTCTGTTCACGTCGGTCACCCGGCGAGAGGTTCAGACTGCCGATCAACGGCTGGCCTGGCTCCTGATCATCGGCACGATCCCGGTCGGGCTCATCGGTCTGTTGTTCGAGCACACGTTTCGGACGACCTTCGGAAAGCCGCTGTCCGCATCGCTGTTCCTGATCGCCAACGGCGTGATCCTGTACGGCGGCGAGCTGCTGCGCAGGCGGGCACCGGTCGACGAGGGCTACGAGATGGCAACCGTCGCGGTCGCCAAGTCCGGCGATCCGGACCGCGAGCGTGCCAGCGACCACCGGCTGGCCGGCCTGTCTGTGAAGGATGCACTGCTGGTCGGCGGATCGGAGATCGGCGCGCTGTTCTCCGGGATCAGCCGGTCCGGCATCGCGATGACCACCGGCCTCCTCCGCGGCCTGTCCCACGAGGACGCGGCGCGGTTCTCGTTCCTGCTGGCAACCCCGGTGATCCTGGCCGCCGGCGTGCTGAAGCTGCCGGACCTGACCGGCCCGCTCGGCAACGGGGTGCGCGGCCAGATCCTGGTCGGCAGCATCCTGTCCGGCATCGGTGCCTACCTGTCGGTCCGGTTTCTGGATCGCTACTTCCAGACCCGGACGCTGACGCCGTTCGCGATCTACTGCGTGATCGCCGGCACCGCCTGCGCGATCCGCTTCGGCTTCTTCTAAGCCAGCACTCCCTCGTCGGCCTGGTCGAGATCGTCGACCTCACCGATCACTGCCGGTGGCAGCTTCGGCGTTTCGAGGACGAACAGTCCGACTGCCACCCCTGCCAAGACGAGCGCGGCCGACACCCAGAAGCCCAGATGGTAGCCGCCGGTCAGAGCCGCGGCCGGCGAGTGATCGCTGCTGAGGTGACTCGTACGGGTCGCCGTCAGCGTGGCGAGCACCGCAAGGCCGAGCGCTCCCCCGACCTGGCCGGTCGTGTTGATCAGGCCTGAGGCCAGGCCGGCGTCGTGCGGTGCGACACCCGACATGGCCAGTCCCATCAGAGGCGGGAAGCACACTCCGGCACCGACGCCGAGCAGCGCCAACGACGGGAAGATGTGTAGCCAGTAACCGCCGCTGACCGGCACGAGCGCGAACAGGCCGAGCGCAGCGGTGATGCACAGCAACCCGGCGATCGCCAGCGCCCGCGCGCCGTACCGGTGGATCAGCCGATCCGAGTAACGCACCGAGAGCGTGCCCATCAGCACGGTCACCGGCAGGAACGCGAAGCCGATCTTGAGCGGGCCGTAATGCAGCACCTTTTGCACGTACAAGGTGCCGAGGAAGAACGTGCCGAACATGCCGGCGGCACCCAGGACCTGGATGACGTTCGCGCCGCAGACGTTGCGGGAGCGGAAGATTCGTAACGGCATCAGCGGGTTGCTGGCCGTCGCCTCTCGCACCAGAAACACGGCGAACAGGACGACGGAAACCGCGGCGAACCCGAGCGTCGCGCCGGCGGACCAGCCGTCCTCCGCCGCCGGTTTGACGATCGTGTAGACGCCGAGCATGAGCGCGGCAGTAACCAGGACGGCGCCAGACACGTCGACGCCGCCCGTCAGGCCGGTTCCGCGGTCGCCATCGACGTACCGCAGCGCCAGCACGGCCGTCGCCACGCCGATCGGGATGTTGATGAAGAAGATCCAGTGCCAGTTGATGGCCTGGGTCAGCACGCCGCCGGCCAGCAGGCCGACCGCGCCGCCGGCGGAGGCGACAAACGCGAAGACGCCAATAGCCTTCGCCTGCTCCCGCGGTTCGGGAAACATCGTGACGATCATCCCGAGGATCACCGCAGAGGTGAGCGCACCGCCGCCGCCCTGAACGAATCGGGCGATCACCAGCATCAGCCCGTTGTTCGATGCCCCGCAGACCACGGAGGCCAGCGAGAAGACCGTCAGACCGATCAGGAAGATCCGGCGTCGACCGACCAGGTCACCCAACCGTCCGGCCAGCAGCAACAGGCCACCGAATGCGATGAGGTAGGCGTTCACGACCCAGGCGAGGCCGGAGGAGGAGAACTTGAGGTCGTTCTGGATGTACGGCAGCGCGACGTTCACAACCGTGACGTCGAGCACGATCATCAACATGCCGGTGCACAGCACGTACAGGGCGATCCAGCGGGAGGGGGCCGCGGTGGTCATGACTGCACACTCGATTCCAGGAAGCGACCCAGCGCGTCGAGCAAGTCGTTGGTCCCCTGCTCGCGAACCGCACTGGTGTCCAAACCGTCTAGGTAAGCGCCCTGCTCAGTGACGACCAAGCGGGCGCCACCAGCTTCCGGCAAGATCTCGATCGTCGCCACCGAAATTGAGATCCGCCGGCCGTTCATCGTCATCTCGTATGTGTAGACGATCCGCTCGTCTTCCACGATGTCGTGGTAACGGACGTCGAACGTGAAGCTCGGCCCGTCCGGAATCTCGCCCGCCATCGACTCCGTGCCGCCGACCCGGAAATCCATCCGGTGCGAGGCCTGCATCGCCGATCCCGGCTCACCGAACCACTGCAACTTCAGGGCCGGGTCGGCGAATGCGTTGAAGATGCGGGCCGGGGTCGTGGCGTATCTCCGCTCGATCACGAACGTGTCGTGCGCGACGGTACGGGTCATTCTTCGTTTCCTTCCATCAGGACATCTCCAAGCCGATCAAGGCGCCGTTCCCAAACGGCGACCTGGGTCTCGAACCAGCGTTCCGCACTGGTGAAGGTCTTTCGGTCCAGCTGGCAGGTCCGCACGCGGCCGACCTTCTCCGAACGGACGAGCCCGCTCGCCTCGAGGACCCGCAGGTGCTGGTGGACGGCCGGGAGCGACATCGGCAGCGGCTGTGCCAACTGGCTGACGGACGCCGGCCCCCTGCTGAGGGTTTCCACCAGCTGGCGGCGGGTCGGATCAGCGAGAGCCTGGAAGACCAGGTCCAACCGCTGATGCTTAACCATACGCTTAAGTATTGTCCGGCCGGGCGGACCGGTCAAGCAGGTCACGTAGCAATGACGGTCCGCTCGACCGGAATTCATCGGCCGCCGGCTCACTTCCCGGCTAGCCTCGTCGACCGTGTGGTCCGTGCTGCGTCACCCGAACTTCCGGCGGTTGTGGCTCGGTCAAGCCGCAAGCGTGTTCGGCGACGCGCTCGTCGTCGTCGGCATCGGAATCTTCGTCACCCGGCACACCGGGAGCTCTCGCGATGTCGGGTTCGTACTGACCAGCTACGCGCTGCCGTTGGTGCTGTTCCTGGTTCTCGGGGGCGTTGTCGCCGACCGGCTGCCGCGCCGGACCGTCATGATCGCGTCGGATCTGGTCCGCGGGAGCGCCCATGGCCTGCTGGCGATCCTCATCGCAACCGGCGTGGTCCAGATCTGGCACATGGTCGTGATCGGCGCGGTCTACGGAAGCGCCGAGGCCTTCTTCCGGCCCGCCTACAGCGGGCTCGTGCCGCAGACGGTGCCCGAATCGGAGATCCAGCACGCACAGGCTCTTGCGGGCGTGAGCAACGAAGTCGCGATGTTCGCCTCGCCGGCCGTCGCAACGGTGCTGCTGTTCTCCGTCGGCCCGTCGGCCGTCTTCGCCGTCGATGCCGTCACGTTCGCGATCTCCGCCTCGCTGTTGTGCCGGGTCGCGGCCCGAACTCGCGGTGAGACGGCGGCGCGGACGAGCCTGCTCCGGGAGATGGGCGAGGGGTGGCGCGCGGTTCGGGAACGCGCCTGGGTGTGGGCGACGGTGGCGGGCTTCTCGATCGCGCTGCTGACCGGACTCGCGCCGTTCTTCGTCCTGGGCGCGCAGGTCGCCCACCAGGTCTACGGGTCGTCGGCGGTGTACGGCGTCGCAAGTGCCGCGTGGGGTTTGGGGACCGCGGCCGGGACACTCGCGGGCGGCCGCTGGCGGCCGCGATTCCCGATGCGCGCCGGGCTGATCGCCTGCGCCCCCTGGCCGGCCGTCACGACGATCTTCGCGTTGGGACCGCCGCTCCCGGTCCTCTACGCGGTGATCGCCGCCGGCGGATTGGGCCTCGGGCTGTTCATCGTGTGGTGGGAAACCGCTCTGGCAGAGCGCATTCCGCCGCATCTCCTGTCGCGGGTGTCGGCCTGGGACTGGATGGGCTCGATGGCGCTACTGCCGCTCGGCTACGTCCTTGCCGGTCCGCTTGGCCAAGTGGTCGGCGATCGGACGGTCCTCGTCGCCGGCGGAATCATCGGAGTGACGGCGGTCGCCTTGGCGCTGCTCCCCCGCGAGACGCGGCAGCTACGCCGCCTTCCCGCCTCTCGGTCTGTACCCGTAGACCGGATGTCGGTGTCCGCGCCGTAGCACCGTCGGCGACCGCGGCGTTACCGTGCAGGCATGGCGACCTACGACGACGCCCGCCGGATCGCGCTGTCCTTGCCGGAGGTGGTCGAGACCACCCGCTGGAACAACCGCACCTGGGCCGTCGCCGGCAAGGGATTCGCCTGGGAACGACCGCTGGCGAAGGCGGACATCAAGCGATACGGAGACGAAACCCCGCCGGGTGGACCACTGCTCGCGGTCAGCGTCAACGACCTCGAGGAGAAGGACGCGATCCTCGCCGCGAACGAGCCGACGTTCTTCACGATCCCGCACTTCAACGGCTACCCCGCGGTGCTGATCCAACTCGACCACGTAGACGAAGGACGCCTCGAAGACGCGATCACCGATGCGTGGCTAGCCAAAGCGCCACGCGCCCTCGCGGACCACTGGTCCGCCGAACAGGGCTTCAGATCATCGTGATCGGGTCGATCCCGACGGCCTCTTCCGTGTAGAGGTGGTTACCGCGGTAGTGCTCGAAGAGCAGACCGCTGACTCCGTAGAGCAGCGACGCGGCGGCGATGAAGCAGAGCCAGAAACCGACGATGAGGCCAAGGGCGAACAGGTTCACCGACAGGCCGATCAAGATGGGCCACGGGCTACCCGGGCTGAAGTGCCCGATCTCGCCGGAACCCTCGCTGATCTCGGCGTCGTCGCGGTCCTCAGGACGCGGCCCGGTACGCCGCGCGGTGTAGAGCAGGTAGCCCCCGCTCAGCGCTCCCAGACCCGCCGCCAGGGCGATACATGTCGTGCCCGTCGGGTCGTGCGACATGAACCAGTACACGATGTCCGCGATCACCAGGAACGCGAACATGAAACCGAAGAGGTAGCCCTCAAGCTTGCCCATGAGAAACCCTCCCTGCCCTTACCGAGGGTCCGTCGTGGCGTGGAACTCGAGCTTGCCGGCGAACTGCGGATAGTGCACATCGAACGCCGGGCGCTCCGAACGGATACGCGGCAGTGAGACGAAGTTGTGCCGTGGCGGCGGGCAGGAGGTCGCCCATTCGAGCGAGTTGCCGTAGCCCCAGGGGTCATCGGTCGTGACCTGCTCGCCCGACACCTTCGTCTTCCAGATGTTGTAGAAGAAGGGGATAAGCGCCAAGCCCAACATCACCGCCCCAACAGTCGAGATCACGTTGAGGGTCTCGAACTTCGGGTCGTACGAGGCATACCGGCGCGGCATGCCCTTGATGCCGAGCCAGTGCTGCACCAGGAAGGTGACGTGGAAGCCGATGAACGTCATCCAGAAGTGGATCTTGCCGATCCTGTCGTCGAGCATTTTCCCGGTGAACTTCGGCCACCAGAAGTAGAAGCCGCCGAACATCCCGAAGACCGCGGTACCGAACAGCACATAGTGGAAGTGCGCGACCACGAAGTATGAGTCGGTGACGTGGAAGTCGACGGGCGGGCTGGCCAGCAGAACGCCGGTCAAGCCACCGAACAGGAAGGTGACCAGGAAGCCGATGCACCAGAGCATCGGTGTCTCGAAGGTCAATGACCCTCGCCACATCGTCCCGATCCAGTTGAAGAACTTCACGCCGGTCGGCACCGCGATCAGGAACGACAGGAAGGCGAAGAACGGCAGGTTCACCGCGCCGGTCGCGAACATGTGGTGGGCCCACACCGTCATCGACAGCGCGCCGATCGACATCGTCGCGAGCACCAGGCCCTTGTAGCCGAACAGTGGCTTACGGCTGAAGACCGGGAGGATCTCCGTCACGATGCCGAAGAACGGCAGCGCGACGATGTAGACCTCCGGATGGCCGAAGAACCAGAACAGGTGCTGCCAGAGGATCGCGCCGCCGGTATCCGAGTCGTAGATGTGCGCCCCGAACCGGCGGTCGGCCTCCAGCGCAAGCAACGCGGCGCCGATGACCGGGAACACCATCAGTGCGAGCAGCGCGACCACGAACATGTTCCAGCAGAAGATCGGCATGCGGAGCATGGTCATGCCGGGCGCACGCAGCGTCAGCACGGTCGTGATGAAGTTGACCGAGCCGAGAATTGTGCCCAGGCCGGCCAACGCGAGGCCGACGATCCACAGGTCGGCGCCCACTTCTGGCGAGAAGACCTTGCTGCTCAACGGGGCGTACGCAAACCAGCCGAACGCTGCGGCGCCGCCCGGGGTGAGGAACCCGGACATCACCATCAGGCCGCCGAACAGATAGACCCAGTACGCCAGCGCGTTCAGGCGCGGGAACGCGACATCGGGTGAGCCGATCTGCAGCGGGATCAGGAAGTTCGCGAAGCCGAACGCCATTGCCGGCGCGAACAGGAACATCATCACCGAGCCGTGCATGGTGAACAGCGCGTTGTACATCGCCGGTGAGACCACGTTGTTGGCCGGCGTTGCCAGCTCGGCGCGCATGACCTCGGCCATCAGGCCGGCGGCCAGGAAGAAACCGAAGGCCGTCGTCATGTACAGGAAGCCGATGGACTTGTGGTCCGTCGTCGTCAGGTAGCCCCACAGACCCGGGCCCTTGCGCTTGGCCGGTGCGTGCCCGTGGCCGTGTTCTTCGGCGTGGCCGACTGTCGGTTCGGAGACGAGGGTCACGAGATGCTCCCTGCCGGCGTCGAGGAGAGAACCCAGTCAGGAATCGGAGCGACCTGACCGTTGTCCTTGCTGGTCTGCAGGAACTGTTTGAACTCGGCCGGCGAGACGACCTTCAGATTGAAGTTCATCCGCGCGTGGTCGTAGCCACACAGTTCGGCGCAGTGGCCTTCGTACGTGCCCAGCCGCTGGATCTCGCTGACTTCCCACACGTTCGTGCGACCCGGTACGACGTCTTCCTTGAACAGCAGCGCGGGGATCCAGAACGAGTGGATCACGTCGTTGCTGTGTTCCTGGAACTGGATCCGGGTACCGGTCGGGAGCACCAGGGTCGGGACCGTCGTGTTGGAGGAGCCGGTGATGAAGACCGCCTGGCCGCTGGGCACTCCGGCGGCCGAGCTGTCCGTGAGGTACCGGAACGTCCAGCCCCACTGGAAACCCTCGACATCGACGACCGTGACGCCGTGCTTCGCCGGCTCGGCCGTCTTCTTCATGACGTAGATCTCGTCGCGGGCCGTGTAGAAGAACAGCGCGCCGATGATCACCATCGGGATCGCCGTGTAGAGCAACTCGATCGGCAGGTTGTAGCGCACCTGCGCCGGCAACTCGTCGCCGCGCTTGCGGTAGGCGATCACCGCGTACCCGAGGAGCAACACCACGAAGGCGCCGACGACACATGCCGCGATGCACGAACCGATCCACATGTTGCGCATGCGGTCGGCCTGCGGCGTGATGGCCTTCGGGAAACCGAAGGACGGATCACAGGCAGAGGTCGCGAGCACGAGCGCCAGCGCCGGCAGCGCGGCGCGAACAGTGCGGAGCGTGCGGAACCGTCGGCCTTGCCGAGAGCCCGGGGAACCCTTCGTCACGTACGTCAAGCCTCTCGCAAACCTCGGCGCACCAGCCCGCCGGAGCGGGCGGCAACGGTGTCGGATGCCCGTCGGAACAGTCATCAAGAAACGGCGCGAGCCTATCTCAGCTTGCTGCGCGGAGCCTGGCGGGGGGCGTCTTGTTGCCCAGGTTTCCGGCGGGTGTGCAATGGCGCGGTGAGTGTGAACGCGTCGCCCGGCCGCCCTGCAGTCCGGTCCGAGCCCGGATCGGGATCGGCCACTGCCCCCGGCTACCTTGACTGGGCGTCCACCGCTCCCCTGCACCCGGCTGCCCGGGAGACGTTGCTGGCGGCGCTCGACGCAGGTTGGTCCGACCCCGCCCGGCTATACGGGGCTGCGCGACGCTCCCGCGCGGCGTTCGACGCCGCACGGGAGCAGGCTGCCTCGATCCTCGGCGCGCGCGGTGACGAGGTCAGCTTCCCCACGTCCGGTACGCAGGCTGTCCACCTGGCGGTCTTGGGTACGGTCGCCGCCCGCAGGCGGGTCGGCTCCGATCTGGTGGTGTCGGCCGTCGAACACTCGAGCGTCCTGAACGCGGCGGCGCTCGCCGCCGCGGATCAGGGCGCGGTCCGGGAGGTCCCCGTCGACGCGCTCGGGCGCGTCGACGTTGAGGCGTTCGCGGCGGAGCTGCGCCGCGCGCCGGTAGCGCTGGCCAACCTGCAGTCGGCGAACCACGAAGTCGGCACCCGGCAACCGACCGACGAGGTCGCCGCGCTGTGCGCGGCGGCCGGCATTCCGCTGCACGTCGATGCGGCGCAGACGCTGGGCCGGCTCGCCGCCCCGAGCGGCTGGGACCTGCTCACCGGAAGCGCCCACAAGTGGGGCGGGCCGGCAGGCGTCGGAATCCTCGCCGTACGGACCGGGACACGGTGGCGTTCGCCGTTGCCGGAGGACGAGCGTCAATCCGGACGGGTTCCGGGATTCGAGAACGTACCGGCCGTGCTGGCGGCGGTCGCCGCGCTGGCAGCGCGGGAGGCGGAACGCGAAGCGGAGGCCGGACGCCTCACCGGCCTGGTCGACCGGGTCCGCCGCGAGGTGCCCCAGGTCGTGCCGGACGTGCAGGTCGTCGGCGACCCCGACCCCGCGGGCCGGGCCCCGCACATCGTGACGTTCTCCTGCCTGTACGTGCCCGGCGAAGCGTTGCTCAGCGAACTGGATCGTGCCGGGATCGCCGTATCGAGCGGCTCGTCGTGTACGTCGTCAGCCCTGACCCCGTCGCACGTCCTGGTCGCGATGGGCGCGCTCAGTCACGGCAACATCCGGGTGTCGTTCGGCCGGGATTCGACGGACGCTGACGTCGACCGGCTCCTCGCGGTGCTGCCGCCGGCCGTCGCCCGGCTTCGGCGCGAGGCGGGAGCGGCCGGCCTGTGACCGACTGGACGGACGGCGGAAAGGAACCGGCGCTGACCCTCGACTGCCGGGGCCAGCGCTGCCCGCTGCCGATCATCCAGCTGGCCCGCCGGATCACCGACATACCGGTCGGCGCAGTAGTCGAGGTCCTGGCCGACGATCCGGCCGCGCGGTCCGATGTTCCGGCGTGGTGCCAGATGCGGGGCCACAGCTACCTAGGCGAGCCGGCCGAGGGCCGATTCGCCGTACGACGTACGGCCTAGCCCAGCGCTGGAACGACCTCCGCCGCCGCGGCGGGGCCGTAGCTCTCGGTCAGCCGGCGGATGGCGTCCTGCCGCTCGATCTCGTACTCCTGCGTACCGGCCGACTCCAGGACGTAGACGGCCAGCAGGTTGCCCAACCGGGCAGCCGCCGGCAGCGACAGACCCGCTCCGATCCCGGCGAGCACGCCGGCGCGGAACGCGTCTCCGACGCCCGTCGGGTCGACCTTCGCGGTCTCCGCGACGACGGGAACGAGCACCGGGTCCTCCCCCGCCCGCTGGATCTCGACGCCACGCGCCCCCACGGTCGTGAACCGGACGCCGACCTTGTCGAGCACCTGCTCGTCGGTCCAGCCGGTCTTGCTGCCGAGCAGGTCCCGTTCGTACTCGTTGGTCGCCAGGTACGCAGCCCCCTCGACGAGACGACGCAGGTCTTTTCCGTCCAGCCACGCGAGTTGCTGACTCGGGTCGGCCATGAAGGCGAAGCCTTCCGCGCGGCATTCGTCGCTGTGCCGGATCATTGCCCCGGGATCGTTCGGGCTGATGACGACGAGGTCGACGCCGCCGATCCGGGACGCGACCGGCGCCAGCTCGATGTTGCGGGCCTCGCTCATCGCGCCGGCGTAGAACGACGCGATCTGGTTGAGCTCGGTGTCGGTCGTACAGAGGAAGCGCGAGGTGTGGGCGGTCTCGCTGACGTGCACGCTCTTCGTGTCGACGCCGTGGCGTTCGAGCCAACTGCGGTAGTCGTCGAAGTCCTGGCCCACCGCGCCGACGAGAACCGGGTGGCAGCCCAGCTGACCCATCCCGTACGCAATGTTGGCGGCGACACCGCCCCGCCGGACCACGAGGTCTTCCACCAGGAACGAGACGCTGACCTTGTCGAGCGAACCCTCGAGCAAGGAATCCCGGAATCGACCCGGGAACGTCATGAGGTGGTCAGTGGCGATAGAGCCGGTCAGGACTGTGTTCACCGGCCGCAGCCTAACGGCCGCCTAACGGTGGTTTCGCTGGGCAGGGCCCAGCGCAACCACGAACCCGCTCAGTTGAACGAGTCTCCGCACGCGCAGGAGCCCGTGGCGTTCGGGTTGTCGATCGTGAAGCCCTGCTTCTCGATCGTGTCGACGAAGTCGATGCTGGCGCCGGACAGGTACGGCGCGCTCATCCGGTCGGTCACGACCGTGACGCCGTTGAAGTCGGCTGTGACGTCGCCGTCGAGGCTGCGCTCGTCGAAGAACAGCTGGTAGCGCAGGCCGGAGCATCCGCCGGGCTGCACGGCAATGCGCAGCGCCAGGTCGGCGCGGCCTTCCTGCTCGATGAGCGCCTTCACCTTGGAGGTGGCAACCTCGGTGAGGATCACACCGGTCGCCGGGGCGTCCGTGGTGGTCGGCGCGGTTTCGGTCTGCGAAGCGGTCATCGAGTGACTCCCGTGAGTTCGGATGGTGCGGGACGCTGATGGTGTCGCCGTTTGCAACGCCACGTGTGCAGTTCCTGTTCCAATGGTAGGTCACGATGCCGACATCAGCCCACATCAGCCGACATCAGTCCGACATCAGTCGACATCAGCCGCCCGAAGGAAGCCTCACGACGTGGTGGGCGTTGGACATGTGGGACGATCGTTACCCCTTCGCCAGGAGGTTGTGTCGTGACTGCTCCGCCCATCGGGCGAGCCCCCGGCCCCGCGAGCCCCACCGAATCCACCGGGCCGGTTCTGCTGCTGCTCAGCGCGCCGATGGACCCGTTGTCCGAGCGCGGGGTCGACTGCCCGGGCGCCCTTCCGCCGGCCTCCGACCCGAATCTCGTTGCACGGGCGACGGCTGCGAAAGCCGCGCTCGGCGACCGGGTTTTCGTCCTCGGCCATCACTATCAGCGCGATGAGGTCATCGCTTTCGCCGACGTCACCGGCGACTCATTCAAGCTGGCCCAGCAGGCGGCGGCCCGGCCGGAGGCCGAGTTCATCGTGTTCTGCGGCGTCCACTTCATGGCCGAAAGCGCCGACATCCTGACCGCGCCGCACCAGAAGGTCGTCCTTCCCGACCTCGCCGCGGGCTGCTCGATGGCCGATATGGCCAACGCCAACCAGGTCGAGGAGTGCTGGGAGGCACTGACGGACGCGGGAGTCGCCGACATCACGGTGCCGGTCAGCTACATGAACTCCTCCGCCGCGATCAAGGCGTTCACCGGCCGTCATGGCGGCACGATCTGCACCTCGTCGAACGCCCAACGAGCCCTGACCTGGGCGTTCGGCACCGGGCCGGACGAACGCGGCGCCGAGAAGGTGCTGTTCCTGCCGGATCAGCACCTCGGCCGGAACACCGCTGTCCTCCGCCTCGGGATGGGCCTCGAGGACTGCGTGGTCTACGACCCCCGCAAGCCGAACGGCGGCCTGACCGTGCAGCAGCTGCGCGAAGCCCGGATGATCCTGTGGAAGGGACACTGCAGCGTCCACGGCCGGTTCACGACCGACGCCGTGGCCGACGTCCGCAAGCGGGTCCCCGGCGTACGCGTGGTCGTCCACCCCGAGTGCACGTACGACGTGGTGACGGCCGCCGACGAGGTCGGCTCGACCGAATACATCATCCGGACGATCAACGAGGCCCCGCCGGGTACGGCGTTCGCGGTCGGCACCGAGCTCAACCTGGTCCAGCGGCTGGCCGGCGACAACCCCGACAAGACCGTCGTCTTCCTCGACCGTTCGATCTGTTACTGCTCGACGATGAACCGCATCGACCTCCCGCACCTGGTGTGGGCGCTCGAGTCGCTCGTCGCGGCGGCGGACGAGTCGACACCCCAGGCCGTCCCGAACGTCATCTCCGTCGATCCCACCGTGGCCGGCCATGCCCGGGCCGCGCTTGAACAGATGCTGGAGCTTCCGTGACAGACCTCGGCGACGCCCCGACCACCGGCAAGGGCCGCCCCACCCCGAAGCGGAACCAGGCCCGGGCGGCCCGAGCAGCCGAGCGGAAAGCAGCTCCCCAGGATCGCAAGGCCCGCGCGGCAGCCCGGCGCAAAGCCGTGCAGGAGCAGCGGGAAGCGCTCAACCAGACCGACGTCTCGAAGCTGCCGCCGACCGAACGCACACCCGAACTCATCTACGTCCGCGACCTGGTCGACTCGAAGTTCTACGCCGGACAGGGCGCCGTCTGGTTCGCGGTGGCCGTCTTCGTGCTGGCGATGTTCCCTCCGCTGACCGTGCTCGTCGACGTCATCGGGCTGGTCGGTCTGCTGATGATCGCGGTGCTCACGTGGCGCGATTCGCGGGCGATCAGCCGCGCTGTGCGCGAGCGGTATCCGGACAGCACCGCCCGCGTCCGCGGCTACGCGGTCCGTCGAATCTTCTCCCCGCGACGGTTGCGACGGCCCGTCCCCCGCGTCGCCCGCGGCGCCCAGGTCCGTTAGCCGCGGATCAGTCCGCCGGCAGCAGGCTCATCGGGCCGTAGACCTCGCGGTCGTCCTCGAACAACGTCACGCCGACCACTCCGGCCGCCAGCAGGTTCTTCCACTGCTCGCCCACCCACGTCTCGGCGTCGGACTGGGTCGGAAAACCGTTGTTGTCAAAGCCTTCCGGCGTCGCGTCGTCGCCGGCCATGGGCAGGACCGACAGCGGCACGGGTTCGCCGACCGCGTTCTCCAACCGCCATGTCCACGTCGAGTTCGTCACCGGGAAACCGTAGCGAGAAGGCAGCCGGGATCCATCAGCGCGTTGACGGCTTGACGAACGGCGGCCGGACGACCTCGAACTCCCCCGGCCGACCCCGGACGTCGACGATCACCGTGTCGCCCTCGTTGACCGAACGCTGGAGCAGCGCAAGGCCGATGCCCACCTTGCGCGTGGGCGAGAACGTCCCCGACGTCACCTCACCCAGGCGGTCTCCACCGGCGGCGAGGACGGCCATGTGCGGACGCGGAATCGAGCGGTCCTTGGCCAGCAGCCCCCACAACAGCGGCGAGGTGCCCGCGGTTCGTTCCGCGAGCAGCGCCTCCCGGCCCCAGAACCGCGGCTTGTCCCAGCCGACCGCCCAGGTCGACCTCGCCTGCACGGGCGTGATCGACAGCGACAGGTCCTGGCCGTGCAGCGGGTAGCCCATCTCCGTACGGAGGGTGTCGCGCGCACCGAGACCACAGGGCTGCACGCCGAACTCCGCGCCGGCGGCAAGCAACGCATCCCACAGATCACCGGCGTCGTCCCAGCGCGGCAGCAGTTCGTAGCCCCGCTCCCCCGTGTAACCGGACCGGCAGACGATCAACGGCCGGCCGTCCCACTCGGCCGGCACGAAGGACATGTACTCGTGGTCCGTGGGCAGGTCGAGCGCGGCGAGCAGGTCGTCGCTGTCCGGGCCCTGGACGGCGATGACACCGAGCTGGTGGTGGAGGTCCTCGACCTCGACGTGCGACGGCGCCGCCGCGCTCAGCCGGCGGACGACCTCGGCCGTGTTGGCAGCATTCGGGATGAGGAAGACCTCCTCGTCGCCCCGCAGGTACGCGATCAGGTCGTCGACCACACCGCCGGTCGCGTCGTCGCAGCAGAGCGTGTACTGCGCCTGGCCGGGGACGATTCGCCGGAGGTCCGCGGTGAGGCAGTCGTTGACGAACTCCACCGCCCGATGCCCGCGTACGACGCCCTTGCCGAGGTGCGACACGTCGAAGATCCCGACCCGGTTACGGACGCAGGCGTGCTCAGCCAGTACGCCGCCGCCCGCGCCCGGATACTCGATCGGCATCTCCCAACCGCCGAAGTCGGCCATCTTTGCGCCCCGCGCGACGTGCCGGTCGTGCAGCGGGGAACGGTTAAGCGACGTGACCTTCGTAGCCATGGAGTGCACGGTAGCGGCCCACCGGGCCGGGCGGGCACGACCAAACGGGCTGCCCCCACCGATCTTTGCCGCCAGCCCCGTAGAGTCGCCGCATGACGAGCGTGACCGTTTCCAGCGGGAATCCGGCGTCGGCCAAGGCGGACGTCGTCGTGATCGCGACCCAGCCCGCCCCGAACAGCCCCAGTGGCAAGAAGGTGGCCGTCCTGGCCGCCGGATCGGCCGCCGTCGCTCAAGGCTTTGACGGTCGCCTGACCGCCGTGCTCGCCGACCTGGGCGCGACCGGACGGGCGGGGGAAGTCATTCGTATCCCCACCGGTGGATCACTCGGTGCGCCGCTGCTCGTCGCCGTCGGTCTCGGACCAGACGGCCCCACCCCGGCCCGTCTCCGCGCGGCCGCGGCCATCGCGACCCGGGGAGCCAAGGGCAGCAAGAAGGTGCTGTTCGCGCTGCCGGCGCCCGATGTGGCGTCGATCTCCGCGCAGGCCGAGGGTGCGCTGAGCGGAACCTACGACTTCACCGCCTTCCGGCACACCACGCTCGAAGGTCGGCAGACACCACCGTCCGCCGTCCAGATCACCGTGTCCCCCGGCGACGTTCCGACGGCGACGGCCCGCGCCGCGGCGAAGCGCGGCGTCACCATCGGGAACGCGCTGGCCTTCGCCCGCGACCTGGTGAACACCCCGCCGCGCGATCTGCCGCCGGCTGCGCTGGCCGATGCAGCCCGGACGGCGGCTGTCGCGGCCGGCGCCACGGCCGAGATCCTGGACGAGAAAGCCCTCGCCCGGCGCGGTTTCGGCGGCCTGATCGGCGTCGGCCAGGGCAGCACCCGGCCGCCGCGCCTCGTCGCGCTGCGGTGGACGCCACCGCGCCCCAAGGCCCGGATCGCGCTGATCGGAAAGGGCATCACGTTCGACTCGGGCGGCCTGTCGCTCAAGCCGCCGGCGTCGATGGAGACCATGAAGACGGACATGGCCGGCGCCGCCGCCGTCGCGGCGACGATCGTCGCGGCCGCGGCTCTCAAGATTCCGGTCGCCGTCACCGGTTGGTTGTGCTGCGCCGAGAACATGCCCTCGGGTACGGCGATCCGCCCTAGCGACGTCCTGACGATGTACAGCGGCACCCGGGTCGAGGTTTTGAACACCGACGCGGAAGGACGTCTCGTGCTCGCCGACGGGTTGGCCCGCGCGGCGGAGGACAAGCCTGATGCTTTGGTCGACATCGCGACCCTCACCGGCGCGGCGATCGTAGCCCTCGGACCAGCCATCGCCGGCTTGATGGCGAACGACGACGCATTCCGCGATCGCGTCGGGGCCGCTGCCGCGACCGCAGGCGAAGACGTCTGGCCCATGCCGTTGCCGGCCGAGCTACGCGACCGGCTCGACTCGGCGGTCGCGGACATCGCGAACGTGCCACCGAGCGGCGGCCGTGACGGCGGAATGCTCACCGCGGGCCTGTTCCTGAAGAGCTTCGTCAAGGACGACCTGCCGTGGGCCCACCTCGATATCGCCGGACCGTCGTGGAACGGCGGCGAAGCCCGCGGCGACACCGCGAAGGGCGGCACCGCGTTCGGTGTTCGTACGCTCCTCGCGCTGCTGGAGTCGTACGCAAGCTGAGGGCTGCCGAAACCGGCGGTCAGTGACTCCCGGACAGTTGTAGGCCCACGACGCCCGCAATGATCAGCACGATCGAGACGATCTTGAGCGTCGCGACGGCCTCGCCCAGGAAGATCATGCCGACGGCGGCCGCGCCGGCAGCTCCGATTCCGGTCCACACCGCGTACGCGCTGCCGATCGGCAGCGACCGCAATGCCAGGTTCAAAAGTCCGAAGCTGAGCAGCGCGAAGACACAGAACAAGATCGTCGGCACGATCCGGGTGAACCCGTTACTCATCTTCAACGTCACCGCGAAGATCGTTTCGCACACGCCCGCGATGATCACCAAGGCCCAGTTCATCGCACCACCCTGGCATGAGTCGGCGCGCAGGTCGGTGGACAGGCAGTCATGGCCGTCGCCGCTCAGACGAACGGGTCAGGCGGCAGCTCATCGTCGGCCGGCCGCTCCCGCTCCGACCGGAGTGGGCTGAGTTCGCCGGCTCGCTTACGAGCGGCGGTCCATGCCCGCATTCGAGCCGGGTAGCCGGTCGCGGCAACCTCGTAGACCGGGATGCCGGCCCGCGCGGCCAGATCCCGCGCGGAGTCAGCGTCTTCGCACGCGCGCCGGGTCCACTCCCCGTCGCGCGCGACCAGGACCACGGTGCACGGCGTGACGTTCGTCGCGGGCTCGATGTATGCCTCGACGCCGCGGCGCGTCGCGAGGAACGACTTCAGGTGGTCGCGATCATCCGGCGTAAAGCCATCCCGGCCGAAGTCTCGGCCGGCCGGTACCGGCCGCTTACCGCGCTTTCCGAACAGAGCCACGCCGCACCTTTCCGCGCCGCACTGTGCAACATCGTCGTCGTTTCTACCAGTCGCGGCGAACCAGCTTGTCGACGAGGATTGTGCCTGGTGAAGGATGGAGTCGGATGAGAATCCGACGAAGGCGCGACACGAATCGACATGGGAGCAACGAGGGTGGCTGAAGCGTCAGCGAGTCAGGTCCCCAGCGGTCCGGTTGATGTCGTCATTCTGGGCGGCGGCAGCGGTGGTTACGCGTGTGCGCTCCGGGCGGCTGAGCTGGGCCTTTCGGTCGTGTTGATCGAGAAGGACAAGCTCGGCGGTACCTGCCTGCACCGTGGCTGCATACCGACGAAAGCCCTCCTGCATGCGGCCGAAGTGGCCGACACCGCGCGGGAGAGCGAGCAGTTCGGTGTCCGTGCCTCGCTGGACGGCATCGACATGCCCGGCGTCAACGCGTACAAGGGCCGGGTCATCGAGAAGATGTTCAAGGGCCTGTCGGGCCTGATCGCTTCGCGCGGCATCGAGGTCGTTGCCGGTGAGGGCCGGCTGGTCTCGCCCACCGCGGTGCAGGTCGGCGATCGACGCATCGAGGGGCGGCACGTCGTGCTGGCCACCGGCTCGTACTCACGGACGCTTCCCGGCCTGGACATCGACCACCAACGCATCATCACGTCCGAGGACGCGCTGGCTTTGGAGTACGTACCGCGCTCCGTCATCGTGCTGGGCGGCGGCGTCATCGGCGTCGAATTCGCCAGCGTCTGGCGGTCCTTCGGCGCCGACGTCACGATCGTCGAAGCCCTGCCACATCTGCTTCCCCTCGAGGACGAGTCGAGCTCGAAGCGCCTCGAGCGGGCTTACCGAAAGCGCGGAATTCGCTACGAGCTGGGCTCGCGGTTCACCGGCGTCAAGGTCGCCGAGTCGGGTGTCACGGTGTCGCTCGAAAACGGCAAGTCCGTCGAGGGTGACCTGCTACTGGTCGCTGTGGGCCGCGGGCCGGTGTCGGCCGGCCTCGGCTACGAGGAGGTTGGCGTCGCGATGGACCGCGGGTTCGTCCTGGTCGACGATCGGCTGCGGACGAACATCCCGACGATCTCTGCGATCGGCGATCTGCGGCCGGGGTTGCAGTTGGCGCACGTCGGTTTCGCGGAAGGGATCTTCCTGGCCGAGGAACTGGCCGGGCTCGATCCCGTACCGGTGGATTACATCAACGTCCCGAAGGTGACGTACTGCGACCCGGAGGTCGCCAGCGTCGGGTTGACCGTGGCGCAGGCCACCGACCTCGGCCACGACGTGGTCACGGCGGCGTACGACTTCGCCGGCAACGGCAAGGCGCAGATTCTGGGTACGACCGGGGCCGTGACGGTTGTCGCGGCCAAGGACGGCCCGGTCCTCGGGATCCACATCGTCGGCGCCCGCGCCGGCGAACTCATCGCCGAGGCTCAGTTGATCACCAACTGGGAGGCCAACGCCGAGGAGGTTGCCGCGCTGATCCACCCGCATCCGACGCTGTCGGAGGCCGTGGGCGAAGCGCACCTCGCCTTGGCCGGTAAGCCCTTACACAGCCACAGTTAGTCAAGTCACAGCTCGAAAGACGAACCTCAACCAAGGAGTCGGCAAGCATGGCAGTCACCGTCACGATGCCCCAGCTCGGCGAGAGCGTCACGGAAGGGACCGTGACCCGCTGGCTGAAGCAGGAGGGGGACCACGTCGAGGCCGACGAGCCGCTGCTCGAAATCTCGACCGACAAGGTCGACACCGAGGTGCCGGCTCCGGCGTCCGGAACCCTGATCAAGATCACGGCGGCCGAGGACGAAACGGTCCAGGTCGGCCAGGAGATCGCCGTCATCGGCGACGCCGCAGAAGCGGGCGTCCAGGCCCCGAATGCGGCCCCGCCCGCGGCGGCGGAAGCGCCGGCCGAAACGCCTGAAGCTGCCGCGCCGCCCGCGGCTCCGCCCGCGGCGCCAGCCGAAGCGGCGCCCGCCACCCCGGCACCGGAGGCGGCTACGCCCACGCCGGCCGATGTCGCACCGCCGGCCCCGGCCGCCGACCCGTTCACCCCGGCGCCAGCCGCGGCGGCCGCACCGGCTCCCGAGCCGGCTGCGGCCGCGCCTGCCGTAACGCCCGCCCCCGCGCCTGCCGCACCCGTCGCGACCGAGAGCGGCGCCGCCGGCGCGTACGTCACGCCGCTCGTGCGCAAGCTCGCCGCCGAGCACAGCATCGACCTGAGCCGCCTGACCGGGACGGGAATCGGCGGCCGCATCCGTAAGCAAGACGTGCTCGACGCCGCAGGGAACGGCTCGGCCGCACCGGCGAGCGCCCCGGCCGCGGCAGTATCCGCGGCACCTGCCCCCGCGGCTCAACCGGCCCCGCGCCCGGCACCCGCAGCCCGAGCCGCGGATGCCTCAGCCGTCCGCGGCGGGACCCAGCCGCTGTCCCGCCTGCGCCGAGTCATCGCCGAGCGGATGGTCGAATCGCTGCGCGTTTCCGCCCAACTGACCACCGTCGTCGAAGCGGACGTCACGGCGATCGCCCGCCTACGCAAGCGCGCGCAGGCCAGCTTCCAAGACCGCGAGGGTGTGAAGCTGACGTTCCTGCCCTTCTTCGCGCTCGCGGCCGTCGAGGCGTTGAAGGCCCACCCGTCGCTCAATGCCTCCATCGACCTCGAAGCCGGCACGGTGACGTATCACGAAGCCGAGCACCTCGGCATCGCGGTCGACACCGAGCGGGGCCTGCTCGTGCCCGTCGTCCAGGGCGCCGGAGACCTCAACCTCGGTGGCCTCGCCCGCAAGATCTCCGACCTGGCCGAACGCACTCGTACGAACCACGTTTCGCCCGACGAACTCGGCGGCGGAACGTTCACGCTGACCAACACCGGATCGCGCGGCGCCCTGTTCGACACCCCGATCATCAACCAGCCGCAGGTCGCGATTCTCGGCACCGGAACGGTCGTGAAGCGGCCCGTCGTCGTCGACGACCCGCAGCTCGGCGAAGTCATCGCCGTCCGGTCGATGGTCTATCTCGCCCTCACCTACGACCACCGCCTCGTTGACGGCGCCGACGCCGCGCGCTTCCTCGTCGCCATCAAGGAGCGCCTTGAGGAAGGCGACTTCGAGGCTGATCTCGGCCTGTGAAAGTCGCCGTCACCGGGTCTACCGGACTCATCGGCTCGCACCTGGTCGCCTCGTTACGGCGAGACGGCCACCACGTCGTCGCTCTCGTACGGCGACCCCCGCAGCGCCCGGACGAGATCCGATGGGACCCGGCCGCCGGCAAGCTGAATCCCACCGAGCTCGAGGGTGTCGAAGCGGCGGTCAACCTGGCCGGCCCCGGCATCGGTGATCGCCGGTGGACGCCGGCGTACAAAGCGCTCGTCCGGCGGGCCCGCGTCGAGGCCACGACGTTGTTGGCGACAACCCTCGCGCACCTCGATCGCAAGCCCTCGGTGTTGCTGTCCGCGAGCGCAGTGGGCTACTACGGAGATCGCGGCGCGACGCCCCTGACCGAGGACGACGGTCCGGGAACCGGCTTCCTCGCCGACACCTGCGTTGCGTGGGAAAACGCTACCCAGCCGGCCGTCGATGCCGACATCCGGGTTTGCACACTCCGTACGGGCATCGTCTTGGCCGCCGAGGGTGGAGCCCTCGGCAAGCTGCTTCCGATTTACCGGCTGGGTTTCGGCGGCCCGCTCGGCAGCGGCCGGCAGTACCAGAGCTGGATCACGCTTGAGGACGAGATCGCGGCCATCAACTTTCTGTTGACGGCCGATGCGGTCGGCGGTCCTGTGAACGTCACCGCGCCTAACCCCGTGCAGCAGAAGGGCTTTGCGAAAGCCCTCGGCGCGGCCCTGCACCGGCCTGCGCTGGTCCCGACACCAGGCATAGCGGTACGCGCCGCCTTGGGCGAGTTCGCAACCGAAGGCGTCCTCGCCGGTCAGCGGGCGTTGCCCGAACGCCTCACCGAAGCGGGCTTCGCATTCCGACAGCCGACCATTGATGCGGCGTTCGCGGCTGTCATCCCGGGCTGACCGACGCAAAGCGCCACGGAACTCGGCCGCGGCCTGCGGTTCGCAGTGTGATTGCCCAGGTCGTCGAGCCCCGTCCCGCTACCGACTGCACCGGTGTGCCTCCTGAATCGACCAGTCGATACGAGGGAAGGGTGTCGGTCACGACGAGGTCGACCCGGTCGGCGCGCTCGCTGACGACCTGCACGTCGGTGACCGTGAAGGTCAGCCCAACAGCCCGTAATCCCTTGTCCTGCAGCGACTTCCAACGCGCCACGTCGTCGTCGTACGCCGCGCTTCCCGCGACGTCGACGTCCTCCAACACGGCGCCGCCGGCGAAGAACGCCGACCGGCGCGCGTCAAGTTCCGTGAGCACGGCTCGCCAGTCCGTGGCTTCCGATGGGCCCGCCGATCCGGCGGCCCCATCGGGCGTTGCAGTTACACCCGCCTGATTCACCGCCAGCCCCGACCCGGCTTGCGCCGGGTGGCCTCGCACCGAGAACCAGCCGGCCACTGCGACAACCACCACCGCAACCACCAACGCCACGGGTCCGCGGACGGCGCGCAACCTTCCGCCACCCGAGCCGTTTCGGGCCGCCCGCGCCAACCGATGCCCGCCCCTGGCCCGGCGTCGACCCCACGCCTCCGCCCACGACCGAACCGGCACGCCCGGTCCAACCCGCGACAGCGCCAGCGCGAGCGCCGCGCAGTCCGCGGCCGACAAGGCCTGCTGAAACCGGTCCGCGACGCGCGATCGATCCGGGCGAACCAAGCGTCGCAGCAGGTTCACCAGCGACCGCCGATCGTCCTGCGCCGAACCGGGTGCGCCCGAGACAAGTCGCTGCGCGAATCGGTCGATCGCGAGGACGGACTTTCCCGATGCGTCGATCATGATCTCCGCCGCGAGGTCGTCCGCGCCGAAAGCCACTCCCCTGGCGTGCAAAGCGGCCAATTCCCGAGCGATCGGCACACCGATCCGCACGGCGTCGCTCACCGACAGCGCCCCAGGGCGGCCGCGCACACCCACCGCCGTGTCCAGCCGGCGGCCGCGGAGCGGCGGCGCGATGATCGCGACGCCGACCCGGCACGCGGTGATGTCAACGACCGTCTGGCGATGTCCGAGGCACGGCACACGCAAAGCTTCGAGAGCCTCAAGCGCCCGAACCCGATCATCCGGATCCGGGGAACGTCGCAGGACGATCACATCCCGCGACGCACCCCCGGAGTCCGTTCCCTGCCACGTGAATTCCCGGCCTTCAACAGCCGGGCCGAGGACGACCCCCGCCACCGCCCCCGGATCACGCATGCCTCGAGATTGCCAGGATTGGCCTGACGTCATCAGGGCCCCTGTGGACAACTAGGCTCGACGCGCAGGCCGGTCCGCGCACAAGCGCTGCTCACGGAATGGACGAGATCACCGCGCAATGACAGCATCCGCCCCCACAATCCTCGCCACCTCAGGCGGTTACGTACTCGGCGATCGGCAGGTCCCCGTCGTGGGGCCGCTGCTGGAGTACGCCATGCAGTTGTCCAACGTCGAACGTCCGAAGGTCTGCATCGTCAACACGGCCGGCGGCGACGACGCGCGCTGGCAGTCATGGGGCTACGCGGCGCTCGCCGCGGCTGGCGCACAGCCGACGCACCTGAGCCTGTTCACGATGCCGAACGTGCCCGACATCGAGGCGCATCTGCTGTCCTGCGACGTGATCTGGGTCGGCGGCGGGTCGGTCGCAAACCTGCTGGCGCTGTGGCGGTTACACGGTGTCGACCAGGCGATGCGGGCAGCTTGGGAAGCGGGCGTCGTGCTCGGCGGGGTCAGCGCCGGCTCGATCTGCTGGCACGTCGGCGGCAACACCGACTCGTTCGGTCCGGACCTTCGGCCGGTGACCAACGGCCTCGGCTTCCTTCCGTACAGCAACGCGCCGCACTACGACGCCGAACTACAGCGCCGACCGCTGTTCCAGCGGCTGATCGCGGACGGAACGCTGACCGATGGCTACGCGACCGACAACGGCGCCGGCTTGCTCTACCGCGGCACCGAGCTCGTCGAATGCCTCGCCGAGAGGGAGAACGCATACTGCTGGCAGGTCGTGCGCGACGGCGACCAGGCGATCGAGACTCGCCTCGACGTCCGGCGACTCGACCAATCCTGAGTCTCGAGACGCGGACGTAGACTGGAAACGTGGAGATCCGCTGGCTGGGCCGGGTTGGCTATGAGGCCGCCTGGCAACGGCAACGCGACTTGCACGAAGCGATCGTCGCTGGCACCGCAGCGGACACCGTCCTTCTCCTGGAACACGACGACGTCTACACGGCCGGCAAGCGAACCCGGTCCGACGAACGCCCGGCCGATCCCTCGGTTCCGGTGATCGACGTCGACCGTGGCGGAAAGATCACCTGGCACGGGCCCGGGCAACTCGTCGGTTATCCCCTGCTGCACCTCGCCGAGCCAGTGGACGTGGTCGCGTACATCCGTCACCTCGAGGATGTACTCATCGACGTCTGCGCGGCGCTGGGCCTCGAAACCGCCCGCGTGGCAGGACGTTCCGGGGTTTGGACCGCCGACGGCGAACGCAAGATCGCGGCGATCGGCGCGCGCGTCGCTCGAGGCGTCACCATGCACGGCTTCGCGATCAACGCCAATCCCGACCTGCGGGCGTACGACGCCATCATTCCGTGCGGCATCACCGACGCCGGCGTGACGAGCTTGTCCCGAGAACTGGGCCGCACTGTCACGGTGGCAGAGCTGCTTCCCGTCGTCGAGGCACACGTGCCCGCGCTCGCGGGGGTCGCGGTATGACGACCACGCCTGAGGGCCGTCGCCTGCTGCGCCTCGAAGTACGCAATGCCGAAACGCCGATCGAACGCAAACCGGACTGGATCAAGACCCGGCTGCGGACGGGACCCCAGTTCACCGAGCTGCGGTCCCTCGTCCGCCGGGAAGGCCTGCACACCGTCTGCGAAGAGGCCGGCTGCCCGAACATCTACGAGTGTTGGGAAGACCGCGAGGCCACCTTCCTGATCGGCGGCGACGCCTGCACCCGGCGCTGCGACTTCTGCCAGATCGACACGGGCAAGCCGGCCGGCTTCGATCGCACCGAGCCGGCCCGGGTCGCCGACTCGGTCCGTCAGATGAACCTGCGCTACGCGACGATCACCGGCGTCGCCCGTGACGACCTCACCGACGGCGGCGCATGGCTGTACGCCGAGACGGTCCGGGCGGTCCACGCCGCGGTCGACGGCTGCCGGGTCGAGTTGCTCGCCCCCGACTTCAACGGCACCCCGTCGCTGCTTGCGGAGGTCTTCGAATCCCGGCCGGAAGTCTTCGCGCACAACATCGAAACGGTGCCGCGGATCTTCCGCCGGATCCGGCCGGCCTTCGACTACGACCGAAGCCTCGGCGTGATCACCGCCGCGCGGGCAGCCGGACTGGTCACCAAATCGAACCTCATCCTCGGCATGGGCGAGACCGACGACGAGATCGAGCAGGCGATGCGCGACCTGCACGCCGCGGGCTGCGACCTGCTGACGATCACCCAGTACCTACGACCGACGCCACGGCACCACCCGATCGACCGCTGGGTCCACCCTGACCGGTTCGCCGAGTTCGACGCCGTCGCCCGCCAGATCGGCTTCGTCGGTGTGCTCAGCGGGCCAATGGTGCGTTCGTCGTATCGGGCCGGGCGCCTCTACGACCAGGCCATCGCGCAGCGCACGCCCGTCATTTAGTAAACCGGCGGGTCGACCAACTATCCTGCGTGCGTGGCACGCGACCCCTCCTCGAACACCGCCCCCGCCGCCCGTCGGCGCTTCGGCCGTAAAAAGCCCAAGCGCGAGGGGCCGAGCACGTTCGAGCAGATCCGGGAGACGTACAAGCTCGCGCGCAAGCACGACAAGCTCATCCTCGTCGTTCCCGTGCTCTGGATGCTCGGCACCATCGCCGTTGGCGTGGGCATCGGGTTCGCAATCGGCCACACGCTCCTCGCCCCCATCGTGGGAGCGCTGCTTTCGCTGCCGATCGGACTCCGGGTGTTTCTGGGCCGCGCCCGGCCGGCGATCTACAGCGAGGCGAAGGATCGGCCCGGCATTGCCATCCACGAGGTCCGCCAGCTGCGCGGCGACTGGAAGATCACCGAGGCCGTCCAGTTCAACCGGAGCCAGGAGTTCGTTCATCGCGTGGTCAGCAAGGCGGGCGTCATCCTGATCGCGGAAGGCCGCAGCCGGAACGTACGCGATCTGCTGGCCTCCGAAGCTCGGCGCACCCGCCGGATCGCGCCGGACAGCCCCCTCCACGAGATCCTGATCGGCGACCGGGAGGACGAAGGTCAGGTCCCGCTGGTCAAGCTGCGACGCAAGCTCATGCGACTGCCTCGCAAGCTCAACGCGCAACAGGTCAAGGCGCTGGACGTGAAGTTGAAAGCCGTCGCCAACACGTCGATGCCGATTCCGAAGGGCCCGATGCCCACTCGCGTTCCGCGCAAGCTGCGCTAGCGAATCCGTACGACGACCGTGTTGCACAACCGGTCGTGCCAGCCGCGGCGGTCGCGGTTCACGAACAGAGCCGGGATCAGTAGCGCGACCAGAATCTGACGGACGAATGCCCGGGGGCCGACGCGCTGGCCATCGAGACGGACGACCTGCAGGGCCGCGATCCGCATGCCGATCGTCCGGCCCGAGGTCAGCAACCCGATGGCCGTGACCAGCACGAAGACGATCACCGAGACCGAGTTCCAGGTCCGTTCCTCGCCGACTGTGTGCGGCCGGACGATGACCAACCCGATCAATGACGCAACTGCGAGGTCGATCACCAGCGCGAGCAGTTTCTCGCCGAATGACGCCACCGATCCGCGGCCGGCGTCAGGCAGTCCAAGGCTCTTGCCCGGGTAGCCATCCGTTCGCCGAGGCGGACCCTCGAGCCAGCCGCCGAGGGCACGTCGGGTATCAGAGATGCCGCCGCGTGGCTTGGTGGGCTGGTCCGTCACGCCGTACAGCGTAGGGGCGGGCAGGCGTACGGGCCCGTTGAGCTAAAGGTTTACATCCGCGTTACGCCGGTGCGTCCAGGCCCACAGCGCACGGTGCTATACCTGTGGAAGTCTGGTGCCCGTACGTCTGGCACCATCTTGCTTGTAGGCAACTCACCCGGAGGCTTTCTTGTTCACGAATCCCGACGAGCTCCTCGCGTACGTCAAGGACAACGATGTCGAGTTCGTCGACGTCCGGTTCTGCGACCTCCCCGGGGTCATGCAGCACTTCACGCTGACGGCGAATGCATTCGACGAGTCGGTCTTCGCGAACGGCCTCGGCTTCGACGGCTCGTCGATCCGCGGCTTCCAGCAGATCCACGAGTCGGACATGGAACTACGCCCGGACGTGACCACGGCTCGCATCGACCCGTTCCGTGACCACAAGACGCTGCTGCTGAACTTCTTCATCCACGACCCGCTGACCGGCGAGCAGTACACCCGCGACCCGCGCAACGTCGCGAAGAAGGCGGAGACGTACCTCAAGGGCTCGGGCGTCGCCGACACCGCGTACTTCGGCCCCGAGGCCGAGTTCTACATCTTCGACTCGGTCCGTTACGACACGACGTCGAACGCCGGCTACTACTACATCGACTCGGTCTCGGGCGCCTGGAACACCGGCACCGACGAGCCGGGCGGCAACAAGGGCTACAAGCAGCGCGTCAAGGGTGGTTACTTCCCCGTCTCCCCGACCGACCGTTACGCCGACCTGCGTGACGAGATGGTCATCGAGATCGAGAAGGCCGGCATGCAGATCGAGCGGGCGCACCACGAGGTGGGCTCCGCCGGTCAGGCCGAGATCAACTACAAGTTCAACACTCTGCTCGCCGCGGCTGACGACCTGATGCTGTTCAAGTACATCGTCAAGAACGTCGCCTGGCGCAACGGCAAGACCGTGACGTTCATGCCGAAGCCGATCTTCGGCGACAACGGCTCGGGGATGCACTGCCACCAGTCGCTGTGGAAGGACGGCTCGCCGCTGTTCTACGACGAGATCGGCTACGCCGGACTATCGGACACCGCGCGCTACTACATCGGCGGCATCCTCAAGCACGCGCCGTCGCTGCTCGCCTTCACGAACCCGACCGTCAACTCGTACCACCGGCTGGTGCCGGGCTTCGAGGCACCGGTGAATCTCGTTTATTCGCAGCGCAATCGCTCTGCGTGTATTCGTATCCCGTTGACCGGTTCGAACCCGAAGGCCAAGCGGATCGAGTTCCGCTGCCCCGACCCGTCGAGCAACCCGTACCTGGCGTTCTCGGCGATGTTGATGGCCGGCCTCGACGGCATCAAGAACAAGATCGAGCCGCAGACGCCGATCGACAAGGACCTCTACGAGCTGCCGCCGGACGAGCTGGCGACGGTCCCGCAGGTACCGGCGAGCCTCGACAAGGTGCTCGACAGCCTGGAAGCCGACCACGACTTCCTGCTCGAAGGCGGCGTGTTCACCTCCGACCTGATCGAGACCTGGATCGACTACAAGCGCAGCAACGAAATCGACCCGATCCGGCTGCGTCCGCACCCGCACGAATTCGCGATGTACTACGACATCTAGGGCTCACAGGCCTCTGACCTCGGCGTTTACCCGTCGGGGTCAGAGGCAGTCCACGAACTGTCCACACTTCGCGGAGTCGACGACCCCGGAAGAGGTAGTTGGCCCAGTACGCCACTCGGGTGCATCGCACGTTCGGCTCGGCTAGGTATTGGGGTCGCTCGATATTGTGGTCAGAAGTGACGCGACCTCGATCTGACTCGCGTCGGCACAGAGCCGTCAAGCCGTATATGCGTTGGGGGAACAGTGCGCCGGTTCCGAGTACTGGCCGTAGTCGCGTCTTTGACGATCGGCCTGCTGGCATCGATCGCTGCGGTGTCGTCAGCGGGAACGATCCCTGCCGGTCCGGATAGCGGGTCGTTCGTGTCGATCGCACCCGAGCGGATTATCGATACCCGGGACGGGACAGGTGCTCCTGCTGCGCCGATCGCTCCCGGTGACACGTTGACGTTCGACTTCGGCGGGGCCGATTCGGGGATCGCCGCAGTCGTGATGAATGTGACCGTGACGCAGCCAACCGCAGCCGGCTACATCACCGTCTACCCCGGCGGAACGACCCGCCCGCTCGCGTCGAACCTGAACTTCGGGCCCGGCCAGACAGTCCCGAACCTCGTCGTCGCGCCCATCGGCGCTGATGGAACTGTGGCGTTCTACAACGGATCCGCCGGCACCATCCATCTCGTCGTCGACACGTCCGGCTACTACCTCGCCGGCGCGCCCACCCAGCCAGGCACCTTGGAGCCGGTGCCGCCGACAAGGCTCCTGGACACCCGCGACGGCACCGGTGCACCCCAAGGTGCCGTCGCGCCGAACGGAACAGTCGCGTTACAGGTTGCCGGACGCGGCGGCGTTCCCTCGTCGGGAGTGTCCGCCGTCATCTTGAACGTCACGGTCACGGCACCTCAAGCACCCGGCTACATCACCGTCTACGGCGACGGAACCCCTCAACCTCTTGCGTCGAATCTCAACTTCAGCCCGGGCCAGACTGTGCCGAACCTCGTCATGGCACCAGTCGGACCTGACGGCAAAGTTGACCTGTTCAACGGATCCGCCGGCGACGTTCACCTCGTCGCCGACGTCTCCGGCTACTACTTGGCTGGGACGGCGACCGAACGAGGAACGTTCACGTCGATGACGCCGACACGGATCTTGGATACGCGCATCGGTCTTGGCGGCAGCGGAGTCGTGCCGGCGGGAGGCACCGTGTCACTCGTTGTCGCCGGTTCAGCAGGGATTCCGACACTGGGCGTCGCAGCGGTCATCCTCAACGTCACGGTGACTCAGCCTACGAGCTTCGGCTACATCACAGTCTCTGCAAGCGGATCCCCTACACCACTGGCCTCGAACCTTAATTTCTCTCCGGGGCAGACCGTCCCGAACCTGGTCGTCTCTCCGGTTGGCCCCGACGGAGTCGTGACGCTTTACAACGGCTCGGCCGGGACCGTTCATCTCGTAGCGGATGTCACGGGATATCTCCTCAGCAGAGCGCGCGATGCTTGGGGTAGTGGTCGGTTCTTCGATCGTCCATCAGGTGGGTTCCAGTCCATCTCATGCCCGAGTTCGACGTTCTGCGTGGCTGTCGACAGATCCGGCTACGCCACCCTCTTCAACGGAACATCGTGGACGGAACCCGAGCCGGTTGGCGGATTGCGCGCCGTCTCCTGCGTATCGGATAGCTACTGCGTAGGAATCGGCGACGGTGCGGCATACGTCTTCAACGGTACGGCTTGGAGCACAGCGATCCCATCACCCCCGACTTTCGGTGCTGAGCTGCTCGCAATCTCCTGCACATCTACGACCCTCTGCAATGTGACCGGTCCAGCTGATCGCTCACTGACGTTCTCGGGGATGAGCTGGGTCAGTTTCGTGAACCTCGGGTCCACCGCCTACCTGGGCAAGATCTCCTGTCCGACTGCGTCGTTCTGTATGGGCGCAGAACAGGCGTACAGCGCGCAGACATTCGTCAAGGGACCTTCGGGGTGGGGATCGCCGATCGCCCTGCCTAACACCGGAATCTTGGGCGATCTGAGTTGCGCATCAGCTTCGTTCTGCGTCGCCACGGACACGAATGGCAACGCTTTCGTATTCGACGGATCTTCCTGGAGCGCCCCGGACCAGATCGACGGCGACGGCAGCTCCGTCGTGCTCAGCGCTGTGTCGTGTCCGACCGTCACGTTCTGTCTCGTCGTCGATTCACAAGGCAAGTCGTTCACGTTCGACGGGGTGCAATGGAGCACGAGTTCATCGATCGGGATCGACGAGGAACTTGCCCCTCAGCTCTCCTGCCCGTCGGCGGGCACCTGTTTCCTTGCGGACAACAGTGGACGAACGTTTCTCTACGACCACGGCACGTGGAGCCCACCGGATTGGGTTGACCCCGTCGGCGGTGGTGCGGGCATTTCGGTTTCCTGTCCGACGTCGATGTTCTGCGGTGCCTCAGATCTAGCGGGAAACGTCCTTACCTATGACGGAACCACCTGGACCGTGCCGCGCGAAGTGGCGCCCGACGCGCAGCTTGTTGCCATCTCATGCGCGTCTTCGACCTTCTGTCTCACCGTCGACCGGAACGGCGGCGCGTTCGTTTACAACGGAACCGCATGGAATGCGACGCCGGATCCGAGTGACCCGACCGGTTACTTCACCACGGTGTCCTGCGTCAGCGAAACCTTCTGCATGGCTGCGGACAACCGCGCCAACACTGCGATTTTCAACGGCAGCACCTGGAGCTCCTTGGTTGCCACTCACGCATATCAAGAGAGCAATCAGAGCATCACCTCAGTGTCATGTGCGAGCCCTACGACCTGTATCGCCGTGGATATAGGCGGGGAATACCTGAAATACAACGGCGCAAGCTGGACGTATCCCGTCGGGTTTACGGCCGGTCAGCCGGCCATTGCAGTCTCTTGTCCAATCATGGCTTCCTGTCTCGCTGTCGACGCAATCGGAAACGGCTACTTGTACGACGGAGCATCGTGGACGATTTTCCCCATGCTCGACAACGACATCTTCCAAGCTACGGCCGTCTCATGTGGATCAGGTGGACGCTGCATTGCCGTAGGAACCCATGCAAAAGCCATGACCTTTGACCAATCGGGATGGAGCGATCCCCATCCGTTGGAACCCGACGGCAACTTGACTTCGGTATCCTGTAGCACAGAACGAGCCTGCATCGGTGTGGACGACACCGGCAAATACTTCAAGACCAGTAGCTAGGTGTAATGCCCGTGACCGTTGTTGACGGCGTGGTTGGTTGATTGCAGAGAACGGTGTCTCACGCTAATGCCCGGTTGACGGTGCACGGCCGTTTGGAGTTGGTACGTCGTGTTGTTCAGGATGGCCGGCCGGTCGCGCACGTCGCGGCGGAGCTGAACTGCTCGCGGGCAACCGGTTACAGGTGGCTGCGCCGTTGGCGCGGGGAAGGCCCGGACGGCTCGCGTGATCGTTCGTCGGTAGCTCACCGGTTGCCAGGCAAGACCGCGGTCGAGATCGAGTCCCGAATCATCGAGCTGCGTCAGTCCCGCAAGCTCGGGCCAGCCCTGGATCGCGCCGCTGGTCGGTGTCCCGGCCTCGACCGTGCACGCGGTGCTCACCCGGCGTGGACTGCACCGACTCGCGTGGCTAGATCGCCCGAGCGGCGAACTCGTCCGCCGCTCGGGTGAGCCCGGCCCGGCGAGCTGATCCATGTCGATGTCAAGAAGCTCGGGCGGCTACGCGATGGCGGAGGCTGGCGAGTGCACGGCCGTGACAGCGATCAGTTCCGGCGCGCGCCCAGCACGCCCCGGGTCGGTTTCGACTTCGTGCACTGCGCGATCGATGACCACACCCGCATCGCCTACGCCGAGATCCCCCCCAACGACGTCTTTCCTCGAGCCCCCTCAGACACGCGCGTGAGTTCCGGTCGCGGAATTTCGCGATCACGGGCAGCGTCGCCCGTGCCCGCCCGCAACGCGATGCACGAACCTTACGGAAGGTCGACCAGTGCGTACAGCGCCTCACCGGCCACGATCGCCGACACGTTCGCCAGCCCGCTCACCGGAACCGGAACCTCGGTCGGACTGGTGTGGTCCGAGCCCAGAATGGGCGTTTCCACGCCGGCGTAACCCCAACCGACCACGGTCTTGTCCGTGAGGATGGCGTAGGCGGTGTAGAGCCCGGCGCCGATGCCCACTGCGTTGGTGACGCCCTGGACCTGCACCGGTGTGTCCGACTCCCGGTTCGGGTCCAGCGCAACGCCGTCGCCGAGTTCTCCGTCCGGGCCGTAGCCCCATGCCGAAACGGTTCCGTCGTTCTTCAGGGCGTAGCCGTTATACGTGGCGGCCGCGATGGCCGTGATCCCCGTCAGCCCGGTGATCTGCGTGGGCGACGCGCCATCGGTGGTCACACCGGTTCCGAGCGCACCGTGTGCACCGCCACCCCATGACCACACCGTGCCGTCGGACTTCAGCGCATAGCCCGTGCCCAACCCGCCGGCAATGGCGGTGATGCCCGACAGGCCAGCGATCTGCAGAGCCGTCGACCGGTCCGGACCGACGGCTCCCCCGCCGAGCTCACCGGCGCCGTTCGCTCCCCACGACCAGACCGTCCCGTCCGCCTTCAAGGCGAAGGCGGCGAATCCGGTGGCCGCGATGGCGGTCACGTTCGTCAACCCGGTCACCTGAGTGGGCGTACCGATGGCAGGCGTGGTGCCGTTGCCCATCTCGCCGTCCGTCCCACGACCCCACGCCCAGACGGTTCCGTCAGTGGCCAGGGCATAGCCGGTGTGCGTGCCGGCAGCGATGGCTTTCGCAGGCATGGATAGGTCGAGCAAGACCGGGCGATTCATCGGGTCGCCGGCGGCGCCGTTCGCGAACTCGCCATCGGTGTTCTTCCCCCAACCCCAGACGAATCCGTCGGCATCCAACGCGAGGCCGAACGCACCCTTGGTGGCAACGGCGGTCACGCCGGTCAAGCCGTTCACGAGGCCCGGCACGCGATTGTCCGCGTTCACCCCGTTGCCAAGCTGGCCCGACAGACCGGTGCCGGAGGACATGAGGACGCCACCACCGGACAGGAAGTAGCCCGCAATGTCGGCGACCAGGTCAACTCCGGCCGCGGACCCGTTGTAGAGGGAGACCTCTCCATCGGAGCCGACCGGTACGACGACGAGGTTCGGCACAGTCTGATTGGGTCCGAAGTTCAGGTTGGACGCCAGCGGCAGGTTGGTGTCGTGACCGTACGCCGTAATGAATCCGAAGGTGCCCGGGCTCGTCACGGTGACGTTCAGTACGACCGCGGAAACCCCCGTCAACGGCACCCCGGCATGACCGGTGACCTGCAACGCCGCAACCCCGTTCGCGGCGATCTGACCCGCCGCGATGCCCGTCCCATTACGGGTGTCGAGCAACCGCGTGGGGGTCAACGACGTCATGGCCCCGGCGGCGGTAGGGCTGCCACCCAGGATGTAACCGAACACGTCGGCGACCAGGTGCACTCCACCGCTCGAGCCGTTGAACAGGGCGACGTTCCCACCGGAGCCGACCGGCACGACGACGAGGTTGGCCACGGTCTGGCCCGGCTGGAAGTTCAGGTTGGAAGCCAGCGGCTGCGACGTTCCGGCCCCGTACGCGGTCAGGAATCCGGGAGCCTGTGGCTGCGTAACCGTCAGGTTCAGGACGACGGCCGCAACGCCGGAAGCCGGTACTCCGCCGTTACCCGCGACCGCGAGGGACAGCGTGTCCCCAGCCGCGACGAATCCTTGCGGCGCTCCGGTTCCGATGCGGGTGTCGAGCAGTCTCGCCGGCGTCAGCGGGTGCAGAGCCCCGGCGCCGGCCGGTGTTCCGCCGAGGTAGTAGCCGGAGATATCGACGACGAGATGGACGTTCCCGCCCGACCCGTTGTAGAACGAGATCGTGCCGTCGGCCCCTACCGGGACGACGCTGAGGTTGGGCACGGTCTCACCGGCCCCAAAGTCGACGTTCGAGGCGAGAGGACGCGTTGTTCCGCCGGGGAACGCCGTGATGAAGCCGAACGTGTCGGGCTGCGTCACCGTCACGTTGACCACCACCGCCGACACGTCGGTGTTGGAGTCCGCGACCGCAACGGTCAGCGTTCCGCCGGCAGGGATCGCGCCAGGAGCGCTTCCGGGGTTTCCGAGACCGGTCCGGGTATCGATGATCCGCTGCGGAGACACGGACACCAAAGACCCGGCCGCGGGGCCAGGGGGAAGCGTCACTGCCGACGCGGGGCTCACAAGCCCGAATACTCCGACGGTCAACGCCGCCACGACGGCGAGCACCCTTGCTCTCATAACAATCCCCTCAGCACCGTTCGGTCCCCTCGGCGTCGAGTGGACCGCTACCTCATGAGTTTCTGGATCGTAGCGACCTCGCTCACGGCTGGGGGTACGAATCCGAAAAGTCGATCAGCGTTCAGGCGCGAGTTCGGAACGAGGTAAAGACGGACCGGCTGTTCGATACGGTCCAAGCGGTCCCCGCCGCCTTCTACGCCGTGGCAACAACGCTGAAGCACCGAAGCGCGGGCCGGACCCCGGATCCGCAGGGCCTCAGGGCCTCAGGGCGATCCAACTCGGGCGGCTCATCGTGAGAATGGTCAGCCACCGCCTGTGGCTCGCCGGGATCCTTGCCGACACCGGCGGCCTGGGCCTTCAGGTGTACGCGCTTCATCTAGGTGCCTTAGCCGTCGTCCAACCACTGCTCGTCATCGGACTTCTCTTCGCGCTCGCGTTGAACCACGTTACGAGCGGCGGCCACGTCCGCTACCCGAACTCGGTATGGCAGTGGCGCTTTCGGCGGGGCTGGTTGGCTTCCTCTCCATCGCCGGTACGCCGCCGCACGACCCGACTGGAACGGCGGACCACGGCCCGGCCGTCGTCGCCGGCCTTCTCGCTTTGATCACCGCCACCGCCCTGATCGCGGTCAGCCGCCTGGTTCGGCGCGGATTGGCGGCCACCCTGCTCGGGATTGGTCCTCAACCAGGTCGCTTTCCAAGCCGGCCCCCTCACCGCAAGCCTCCCGGCAGCAACGACCGTCGATCCGCTCGTGAGCATCGCGATCGGCATCTGGATCTACGACGAACGCATCCACCACGGAGCAGGCGCGATCGCGGCCGAACTGTTCTGTCTCGCCGTCATGACCGTCGCAACGATCGGCCTCAGCCGGCTCGAAGCCGAAGAGGAGACGAAGCGAATCGACGAGCACTCAAGAACCGCGGAAGGTCGCGATCCGAGACGAGTTCGAGAGTTGGCCTCCGGCATCTCGAATCCGTGAGCTTGGACCACGAACCACCAGCGACAGCAACGTCGAAGTCGAGATTGCAACCGATCCACCCATCGGTAGTTCGTCACCTTCGTCTATGTCGACGGCGGATGGGCGGAGGGCTTCAGCCAGAAATTCCTGACGATCCGTGAAGAGTAGGAGTCAACTTCCGGGTCGAAGCGAGCGCAAAGGTGCTGCGGTTCAACGCGTCTGATCCGGCACCGATCGAGGCAACGGTTGGGAACGGGTGACCGCAACAGTGCGCCATTGAAGGTCGGCAACCCTCAAGTCCTGTCGCAATTCTGCCGACAAGGACGTTGCTGCTTCGGCAGTGTCAGATCTACATAGCAAGTCGTGATGTGGTTTGCGTTCGTCCAACTGCATTAAGCGTGCCTGGCTCCGTACGGACCCTGCGCCCCCTCGCCGCTTCGAAGATTCCCTACGGCATTCGGGGTGCACTGTGTGTCGATACTTCTGCATATCAACTTTCTTGCGTGGGGCTAACCCACCAGACGACTCCCTCCGCGCGTGACGCCGGGGTGGTCCTGCCGACAGGGCCGTCTTTTCCTGGACTCCGCCCAGCGGGTGCTGTTCACCGTTGCTCGCGCGCAGATCCAGACCCGGGAGCTGTACGAGGCGCGCGTCTTCGCGCCTCCTCGAGCCGAGGAGTTCGTAGCTCCCATTTCCGGCCCCAATAACTCAATGGCTGGGTGATCCGTCATGGATGAGATCTACGCTGCTGCAAGCGGTTTCGACCTCAATTTTCCCGAATACGACGCGCTGGTAGCGGACCGGTCAACACGCCCACTTTTCTACGCCGTCGAGAGCGAGGATCTGGAATATCTCGCTCACCGGATCGAACACCGCCGAAATTATCACCGCCCTTCCGATGCCCAGTGGGGGGCGGCGGGCTGGCTCACCGACCTCGATTGACCGCGAACCCTTTGTCCAAATTGACGTCATCGCTGGAGACACCATGGACCATAATTCGGCAAACGTTCGCCCACGTTCTAGGCCCTTACGGAGTGCGGGGCGGGTCGTCGCCCTCGTCATGCCGCTTCTCTTCCTATCGATCGTGCTCGCACCACACGTAGGAGCAGCGCCTTCTGCTAACGCGGCCTGTGAAAACGGTCCACTGGGCGGTGTCGGAAGCCTGGCGCCGACCGGTCAAACCTCGTCGGTCACGGCCAAACTTCTCGACAACGCCTGCGCGACCCAACAAGTAAGCCTAGTTTCCTATCAAACGGAAGGCCCGGACTACAACAGCGCCGGGACGGAGACGCGGTTCGACCTGGCGACAACAGATTTGACAGCGGTGCTGCAAACGCTGAACGTGCTCGTCCCTGGGTGCTTCTTCCAGGTCGACCTGATCTACGGAGCAGATGCTCCGACAACGCTGCAGCACCAGGAGCTTTACTTCACCCGTCATGGAACGTTGATCGCCTCCTACAACGGCGGGACCGAGAGCTGCGCGGCAGCGCCTCCCGAGAACGCACCGAATACTCCGGCGCCGGTTGAAGCACCCCCCTCCATCGCAATCGATCTCCAAAGCGCGTCACGGCCACCGGTCGTAGACCGGCCGCAAATCCCGATAATCCCCCCTACCCCTCCGGGAGATGAGATCGCCGTGATCGAAACCTCGATACCTGCGGACGACGCCGTGATCTCTCCGTCGCTCGAGACGTCCGTAATTGCCCAAACCTTCTACCAGACCTCGAAAGCTGGTGGCCTCCCGTTCACAGGTCTCCAGCTACTTGCGATGGCCTTGCTCAGCACTGGACTCTTGGCCGGCGGAATCTCCATCGCCGCGGTGGCTCGACGACGTCCTGGAGGTCGGCGCCACTGACTCTTGTCGAGTCAACGCCGATCACGCGGTCGACTCCTAGTCGTGCAATCCAGAACGACCACCTTCAGATCGGGGAAACTGTCGTGGGCAAACCGCAGCAGCGACATGCATTTTTGCCGGATTCCGAAGATTTCGATCGATACTGCGAATCGATGTCCATCTCACTCGATGACGAGCCCGTAGCGTTCGCGGCATGGCTCAACACTATTGCCGCAGATGACGACATCCAGCTCTGAGCGAGCCAGGATACGTAGTCTTTCGTCGTCTATTTTGGCGAGGGCCTCGTACCCATGTGGTCGAGCACGGCGATTGGACTGAGCTGCCGTGTGATTACGGCTCTGGAGAGTTCTCGGAGGGGCAAGTTGTGATCACGAGAATACTGACGTAGGACACCGAATGCCGCTGCCATGTCGAGGTTCCCTTGCTGCGCAATGAAACCTTTGGCTTGTTCAATGGTGACCCGGCTGTCGAGGGCACTTTGTAGCTGTTCGGCGATGAGGTCTTTGTCCGCAGAGGCTTTGCTGTGCACGATGGCGACGCTCGCGACGTGCGCGAGTGCAGTTCCGAGGCTGAGATCGTCTTCGCTGAGCGCGCCGACCTGCGTACCGAACAGACCGAGGGTGCCCAAAGCGTTGTCGCGCAGACGCATCGGGAGCGCGTGCACGGACGCGAAGCCAGCGGCTGTCGCGGCGGTCACAAAGTGGGGCCACCGGCCGATCTCTGCGGCCAAGTCGGGAATGATCACCGGCGTGCCCAACCGAAAGCAGTCAAGGCAGGGACCTTGCTCGCTTTGAAGCTGGAAGAGCTCGAGGTCGCGGGTGGTTTCCGAGGATGCCGCCGCGACGTGCAGCACGCCGTGCCGATCGGCGAGCAACAATCCGGCGGAAGCGACATCGAGCAGCTCGCCACAGCGCGTTGTCAAGTCGGTGAGCAGCTCCACCGCATCGAGACCACTAGCCAGATCGTTCGCGAGCGAGACGAACGCTTCTGTCACTGAACGTTCGCGTGCACCGGTCATGATTCTTCCCTCTTGTTTGAGTCGTCGCCCCACGCGTCATCAGCTACTAAGGTCAGGCGACGTTCCACGATGGCCCACGCGACCTCGCTGGCTGTCAGGTCCTGCGCGAAAGCGTGTGCACGTAGCCGGGCTAGCGCTTCTGACGTGTCGAGGTTCAACTGCGCCATCACCATTCCGGTCGCTTGATAGACCTCGACCCGTTGCAGCGCGGCGAGACGCGACCAACCGTCTTGTTCTTGTTCTTCGGGTGGGTAGCCGGCGTGTTCGGCGGCAAGATCCACCAGCGGCAGCGCGGCGAGTTCAGCGGCAAGCAACGCGCCCGCGTGTTCGTAGTCCGACAGTGCTCCAGGATCTGCGCGAAACAGGTCCAACGATCCGACATGCGAACCGGCGAGCATGACCGGTATTGCGAACACTGCCCGGATTCCGGCTTTGAGCACCGCTCCCGAGTACGCGGGCCATCTCTGCTCCCGACGATCGTGCAGATCGGCGACTGCGATTGGTCGACCGGAGGTCACTGCGTCCATGCACGGCCCTTCGCCGAACGTGAACTGGTACTCATCCAGCCGTCTACTGAGCGGGCTAGACGATCCGTACGTCGCCTGAATCGCACCACTCACCAGCGAGATCGCCGCCCCGTCCACCCCGAGTAACCCGACACACACCGTACATAACTTGTTCGCTCCCGCGAGACTGCCACCTTCGCCCCGCAGCGCCTCAGCAAGCTGACCGCGCAGCCCGTTGAAACTGTCGCCATCTGTCACGACACAGCTATCCGGCGGGCTTTAGATCCGGACAGCAAGAGGAGCGACTCCAGCCCACCCGCCCGAAACACCCGCTCGACGAATGGCGGAATATCCGTCAAACTCAGCCGTTCCCCTGCGGCACGCTGACGATTGTGGATCCGCACAACAGACCCCAGGCCTGCCGCGCCGCAGAAGGTGACCTTCTCGAAGTCGAGCCACACCAACCCCGGGCCGGTCGAATAGAGCTTGGCTGACGCATTGTCAAAGACCGGCGTCGTTGCACAATCGAGTTCGCCAACGATGCGGATCAGTCGCTGCTGGCAGTCGAGTTCGACTCTGAACTCGTCGTCGCCGAAAAAGGCGTCGGTCAGACCCATCCGGGTCATCCGTTCCGACGCACCGATTTTCTGGAGTGCACCTATAGGTAGCAAACCGAGAACGGAGCGCGGTGAATCCGCGATCGGAAAGCGATCTCGACAACATCAACTGTACCCCTGCCGCGCCGCAATGTCTCCAGCCGTCGGCATCGACCGCCGACGTTCCGCCCCGCGCACAGTTCACAAAGAAATCCTTCACCTGCGGTGGTGAAGCGGCGAGTCACGACGAACAACCGGCATCTTCGGGCTCGGGCGAGTTGCTTGATGATCCTTGCGTTCTCGGGGTGATGCGTCGGAAGACTTCTATCGGTCGATCACCGATCGCCAGGGGGTTGTGAGCGGGTGATCTGCGGCGCACGATAACCACACCATCAGGTGTGCGATCTGGGCCCCGTCGCGATGTCTGAAACTTCTGCCGATGCGCATCCGAGGCTCTCATGCTCAACGCAACCGAATATGACGCCCTCCTCAAAGCCGCGGTAAAAGAACTCAGGGTCGATTTTCCCGTTCTCAACCCAGCAGAGCTCGTGCACGCCGTCGCCCGCGCGAGCCTCGAGATTCGGGCTGGATACGACCCATTTTTTGCGATCCGGGACGTCGACTGGATTGAACACGCTCGAGTCGTCACGATGCTGGCGCGCAAAGATCTTGAGTACATCACTGGACGGCGGTCCCCACCCGCGCCTCTCAATTCATCGAAGAGCTCTACCAGCCCGGTATCGACTAGTTCTGGTGACGAAGGAGAACCGTCGTCGTCGACGGGCTCAAAGGCGGCCGATGGCTTCTCAGCCGGCGTGGCCTGTAGGTCCAAGCGTCCGCACACCCGACGCCCAATTTGATCTAGGTCTAATTTCGGATCGTAGGGAGAGCCGCCTCTAACGCCCTCGCGTGCAACGCACTGTCCCCGTGCTGGTCAACGAACGTAAGCGACGCGCTGAACTCCGCAGACGAGTACCAGCACACATCCACGGACGTGAGTTCTTGTCCTTTGTAAGTTAGGTAGGCGCACGTGACTTCGCCAAAGTTTCGATGCGTGTGGGAAGCCAGACGTACGTCGCCCGCCTTCGCGTGATCCATCGACCCCCGTCCAGCGAGCAGATAGATCCGCGGGAACCCGCCGTACATCGCGCTGACCGATGCATTCGAGCCGAACATCTTCTGCAGGATGGGCTCCATTTGCACACCCCAGGCCGCCGCATCCGGGTCGGTCGCGTGGTACATCCCGGCGATCGTGTCGGGGAAGGCAAGCGGCCGCGTATCGGGAGGCGCGGCCTTGTGAGAACGGCTGGCGACGAACGTCGCGACGCCGGCGACGACGACGAGTGCCGTCAGAACGGTGATCAACAATCCGAATCCGCGCGGCCTTGTCGGCTGCGGCACTGGGCCAGACGCCGGCACCGGAGCGCTCTGAGAACCGGATGAGCCCGCGAAGAAGTCCCCCGAATACGTCACGGTCATGACGTCGAACCGAGTTGCCGGACACTTGAGACCTAGGCCAAAGGAATCGACGACCGACTGCGCAACCTCATCGTGATCGGCAGGTGCGGCCGCCGACGTCAGTAGCCCGAATCTCCCCGTACGCAGTGCACAAAATCGCCGGACCTGGTCTCGTACTTGTCATGGCAGCTGCTGTAGCGGTGGAGTACGAATCCCAGAATTGCGCCGCTGATCGCGACACCAAGAAGAGCGAAGACGAGACCGATGACCGCAACCGCTCGGTTCGATGCAACTCCGCGGCTCACGCGGCCGGACCCCGATGATGCCGCAGATCAAAGCGACGAGCGCTGGGATGAGCCCGATGATGACAAACGCGAGAAAGAATCCGACGACGCCCAGGCAGCAGCGGCCTTCAGCGACAAGGAAGGTCGCTGAAGGCCGTCTCCCACGCATCAAGTTTACGTTTGGCACCGGCCGAGCCGGCCAGGGAGATCATTAGATCTGCGCGTAGGTCTCCGCTGCTTTACTGTCGAATTCGTAGCAGACAAAGGGATCGTTGCCCGAAACCCATGCGTCGTGACCCGGTTCGATGACATACGCGTCGCCTGGACCAACTTCGATTTCGGTCCCGTCGCTATGACGAACGCGAAGCTGCCCCGCGACCACGGCCCCGACGTGATGCACCTGGCAACTTTCGGTGCCGACGAGCGGCTTGATGCAGTCGGACCATTTCCAACCGGGTTGGAGTGTCATCCGAGCGGCTTTGGCCGCTCCGAGGTCGACGACTTCAACCTGGGTCCGATCCGGAGCGCGGCGTTCATCGGGATTTTCGAAGCTCTTCTTGGTAGCTCCAGCCATCTCACACCTCCAACGCGCGAGTCGATGTGAGGCCATGCCTACCACTGCGCCGTGATCACGTAAATAGAGAGATCGAGGCCTCGCAAGGGGTCGCAGTCCGGATGGTCTGGAGCACGACGCAATAGCGCTCCGTCAGCTTGAGCAATGTCCCGCGTTGCTCTTCGTTGGCGTCCGTGTCGAGCTCGAAAGCGAGCCGGATGTCGGCGAATCCGACGGGCGCCGCCTTGTCGACCGCGAGCGTCCCGCGGAAATCGAGGTCTCCTTCGGCGCGGACCGTCCCACCCCGGACTTCGATGCCAAGGGACGCGGACACCGCTCGCAAGGTGACTCCGGCGCACGCCACGAGGGCCTCAAGGAGCATGTCGCCGGAACAGAGTTGCGAGCCGTCTCCCCCGGTCGCCGGATGGAGGCCGGCAGTCGCGATGGCACGGCCCGTATCAACCGTGCACGACACCCCATCGTCGAGATGGCCCGTCGCCCGCAACGTCACCAGGGCAGCGCCTGGGTCTTCCCGGTACTTCTGCTTCAGCGGTCCTTGGATCGCACTCAACGTCGACTCGGCCATACGTCACGGTAAGCCCGCGATCCGCGACGGCTCAACCGGTTGACGCTGACGCCATACTGATGCTCATCCCACCCGCAACCCAAGGAGACCGCAATGGCAGGCAAAGACAAGGGTGGTCGGGAAGCGAAGAAGCCTAAGGCCTCCGCGAAGAGCAAGCAGGTCCCTACGGCTTCCCGCCCGCTCGTCGTCGAAACAAGGCCCAAGGCCGGTCCAACTCCGAAGTAGCTGGTCCGGTCGTCGGACGGACGACGAGTTCAACCTGTACTTCTGCTTCAGCGGTCCTTGGATCGCACTCAACGTCGACTCAGCCATACGTCACCGTAAGCCCACCATCCGCGACGTCAACGAGTCGCTACGACAGGCGGTGGCCGCCGAGGCGAGTTACCCACGCGGGGTCCCGGTGGCTGAAGAACAACGACTTCCCGGTGTCCAGGGTCGCGATCTTTCGCATTTCGTCCTCGCTAAGTGCGAAGTCGAAGATGTCGAAGTTCTCTTCCATCCGCTCCCGCCGGACCGACTTGGGAATGACCACCACGCCGCGCTGGACTAGCCAACGCAAGACGACCTGCGCCACAGACTTGTCGTGCACCGCGGCAATAGGCGTGAGAACCGGATCCTGGAACAGGTTGTTACGGCCCTCCGCGAATGGCCCCCACGACTCCGTCTGAATACCCAGTGCGGCCAAGAGCTCCTGCTCATCGGCGCGCTGGTAGTACGGATGCGTCTCGATCTGATTCACGGCAGGTACGACCTCATTGTGGTTCGCGAGATCTACTACCCGGTCCGGAAAGAAGTTCGAGACGCCGATGGCGCGGACCGAGCCCTGGCGATGAAGTTGCTCCATCGCACGCCATTCCCCGTAGCAGTCGCCGAACGGCTGGTGGATGAGGTACAGGTCGATGTACTCAAGCCCCAGCTTGCGAAGCGATTCCGCACACGCTTGCAATGTGTTCTGTTCAGCCGGGTGATCCTGAACCCAGAGCTTGGTCGTCACAAAGACCTGGTCCCGCGGAAGACCGCTACGACGGATCGCACGACCCACCGCCTCCTCGTTGCCGTACGCGGCCGCCGTATCGAGGTGGCGATAGCCGACGCTCAGTGCATCGATGACCGCCCGTTCAGTTTCTGCCGGCGGGATCTGGTAGACGCCGAAGCCGAGAATCGGCATCTCGACCCCGTTGTTGAGGACGACGTTCGGGACGTTGCGGCTCATGCGTACGGCTTCCCTCCGAAGTGAGCAAGGCAATCCTCACACTAAGTCGAATCGCACGACGCGGCGGGTGGCGCTCCCAACAGCCCCAGCTGGTAACCTTGACCCCAGCGGCATTGGCCGCGTTCTTTGCGGGCAAGCCGCCCGCGCCCGGTCGCAGAAGTTAGTTGCTCCGCTTTTCGAGCCAGCTGCACATGCACGCGGCCCTTTATTGCTGGAGCAACTTCGTGCCATCACGCCCCCACGCCCATCGACCACGCCCATCGGACCGGCCCCGCACCCGGCGGCCGGCCCAGTCGGCGCCCAAACGACACGAGTCCCCGACGTCCGGCCTGGACGCCGCGCTCACCGAAGCCGAAGGTCGGCCACAGCCAGCGCAGCTTTCCTTCGCTGACCTGGGCCTGCCGGCCCCGCTGGTGACCGCGCTAGCCGCATCGGGCGTATCCGCGCCCTTCGCCATTCAGGCTCGGGCGCTTCCCGATGCCCTCGCCGGCCGGGACATCCTGGCCCGGGCACAGACAGGCTCCGGCAAGACGCTGGCATTCGGCCTGCCGATCTTCGTACGGCTCGCGGAGAAGCCCGGCCGCGCCGGCTCCTTCCCGCGCGGCCTGGTACTCGTACCGACTCGTGAACTTGCCCAGCAGGTCGCGGACGTCTTCGTCCCGCTCGGCAAGGCCGTGAACGTTCGCGTCACCACGGTGTTCGGCGGGATGCCGATCGGCCGTCAGATCGAACGCCTCCGGAACGGAACGGACCTCATCGTCGCGACGCCGGGCCGGCTGCTCGACCTCATGGAGCGGCGGGCCGTGAACCTCGACGCGATCGAGGTCGCGGTTCTCGACGAGGCCGACCACATGGCCGATCTGGGCTTCCTCCCGCAGGTGACGAAGATCCTCGACGCCACCCCGAATGGGCGCCAGTGTCTGCTGTTCTCGGCGACCCTGGACCGCGGTGTCAGCAAGCTGGTCACTCAGTTCCTGAACGAGCCGGCGATCCACGCCGTCGCCGAAGCGCGGGATTCCGCCGCCAAGATGGACCACCGCATGTTCGTCATGCGGGCCGAGGACAAGCTGGCTGTGGCGACCGAGATCGCCGCCCGCCCTGCGCGCACGCTGTTCTTCGTCCGTACGAAGCGGGGTGCCGATCGCTTGGCGCGGCAGCTCAATTCGCCGGACGTCAGTTCGGTTGCGATCCACGGTGACCTGAACCAGAACCAGCGGTTACGCGCCCTTGATGCGTTCACCTCGGGCCGCACCCGGGTGCTCGTCGCCACCGACGTCGCCGCCCGCGGTATTCACGTCGACGACGTCGATCTCGTCGTGCATTACGACCCGCCGCAGGACCACAAGGACTACCTGCACCGCTCCGGCCGGACAGCCCGTGCGGGGGCGGCCGGCACGGTGCTGTCATTCGTTGAGCCGCACCAGACGCGATCCATGGAGCGCATCCACCGTGACGCATCGGTGCATCGGGTAACGCCAACGAATGTTGCCGTCGGTCACCCCGAAGTCCGGGCGATCGCGGCGTCGGGAAAGCCGATCATCGTCACCGCGGAAGCACCGCGCGAACGGGCTCAGGCCTCGCGAAAGCCGATGCAGCACAAACGACGTGGGCCGAAGCGCCCGGGGCAGCCGTCAGGTCGTTCCTGACGGCTGCGGCCGAGCACCTTCGGAACCGAACCTGGCACTAGGCCTGTTCGGCGTCTGACTTACGACGGATACCCACGGCCGTCGCGGCACCACCGAGGACCATCAGCGCGAGCGCGAGCTCGATCAAAGTTGCTGTGTCCGAGCCGGTATTGGGCAGCGTCGGCACGGTCACCGCAGCTGGGACCGGTGCTGGCGGTGCTGTCACTTCCAACGCCAAGACAGCCGTCGTCGAATCGGAAAAGCCACTGGCGCCGGCGAACTGGGCCGTGAACGAATGCGACCCCGCGGCCAAGCTCGTGACCGTCAGCGACGCCACCCCGCCCGAAACCGCCCCGGTACCAAGCACAGTCGCGCCGTCCAGGAACGTCACTGTCCCGGTGCCGGCCGGCGACACCGTCGCGGTCAACGTCACGGGCGAACCGGCCACACCGGAAGCCGAGTCGACGCTCAGCGTCGTCACGGTCGTCACCGACGGCACGGTGTAGGAGATCGTCACCGATGCGGCCAGCGCGCTGGTTCCGGCGGTGCCACCCGGCGCGTACGACGAGCCGCCGCCACCGCCGCCCGCACCAGCGAAGTTGAAGTTGTTATAGCCGTACGAACCGCCACCGCCACCGCCGTACAGCCCACCGCCGCCACCGCCACCGCCGGTGTTGTTGCTGTTCCCGCCGTTGCCGGCCGTGCCGTCGTTGCTCGTTCCGTAGAAGCCGACGCCGCCGACTCCGCCGGCGCTGCCCGTGCCGGCCGTTCCTCCCGCGCCGAACTGCGCCGGGCCGGGCGAGCCGTCGCCGCCGTCGGCGTCGGCGTTCCCACCGTCGCCACCGTCGGACATTGCTGCGAGCCCGCCACCGCCGCCACCGCCGGCAACGACGAGACGGCTGGCAAGCGTGTTCGCGGTGTCGGAGTTGGACACGGCACGCACGTCCGAGGCGCCGCCACCGCCACCGCCGACGCTGCCGCCGTCCGCGCCGCCGTTGAAGCCAGGCATGCACTCCGAGCCGTCACCACAGGACGAGCCGTCGTCGAAGCCGGCCCCACCGACCTCGACGTACAAGGTCGCACCCGCGGTCACCGTCACGGTCGCGGTTGCGCTGCCGCCGAGGCCGCCGGCGCCCCCCACGCCGCCATTGACGGTTCCGCCGACACCGCCGGCGCCTCCGATCGCGGTGACGTCGATGGAGGTCACGCCGGTCGGCACGTCGAAGGTCTGTTCAGCGCCGGTATAGGCGTACGTGCAGGTCACGACCTGTCCAGACTGCGAACAGCCGGCAGGAAGGGCAAAGGCCGGAGTTGCGACGGCCGCGCTGATCGCGCCCAACGTTCCGACGAGGAGGACGGACGCCCCTGCGCGCCCCCAGGTTCGACGAACGGAAACAAGTTTCGGAGCGGACACCACGTACCTCATCTCGTGCGGGCAATCACGTCCCCACGAGTTACGGCACCTTCAAGATCAAACTTGAGGGGCTTGTTCAGTGACTTCCGAGTTCATGCAAGAGGTGGCTCGCCGGCTCGAGCTGGAACGTCGAATGCTCGACATCGAAATGACCGACCAGACAGCCTTGCAGGTGGTCCAACAACTGGGGTGCGTGACCGTCAAGGAAGCAGCTGTCGTCGATGACGACGTGAGCCGACAAGGACGGCAAGTCGGACGTGACCGTCCAGACATGCAGGTCGTGGACATCCAAAACATGCTCTGTTTCAAGGAGATGCGACCGTACTTCGTCGAGATCGATCGACCGCGGCGCCACCTCCAGCAGCACTCTGCCCGAGGCGCGAAGCAGGTCATACGCCGCGCGCAACATCAAACAAACAACGACGATCGACGCAATGGCGTCCGCCCGCTGATAGCCGGTCGCGATGATGATCCCGCCCGCAATAGCCGTACCGGCAAATCCGTACAAGTCGGTCAGAATGTGCTGAAATGCGCCCTCGACATTGAGTGAGGACCGGTTCGCCTTGGCCAGTGTCCAGGCGGCCACGAGGTTGACCGCGACCCCCACCAACGCCACCACCAGGACGGCCGTGCCCTCGACCTTGGGCGGGGTAATAAGCCGTCGGATGGCCTCGAACAGGATGATCCCGCCGATCACCAGCAGCGTGATGCCGTTCGCGGCAGCGGAGAGGATCTCGGCCCGCTTCCAGCCGTAGGTCCACGCGCCCGAAGCCGGCCGGGCTACGAGTCGGATCACCCAGAGCGACGCTGCCACGGCTCCGATGTCGGACAGCATGTGCCCGGCATCCGAGAGCAGCGCCAACGAACCGGCCAGAATCGCCACCACGAGTTCGATGACCATGAAGGTGCTGAGCAGCACCAACGCGATCGTCAGATAACGGCTGTCCGAGTCGGCGCTGACGCCATGCGAGTGGCCCCCGTGCTCCTGATCGTGGCCGTCGTGACTGTGATCGTGTTCGTCTGCCTCGGCGACGTGGGCGCTGGACCCGTCACACAAAACGTCCGCGGCGATGGCCCCGATCTGTGACGAGGGTGAGTCATCGCGGCTAGGCATCCAGTCGCTCATGTCAGCCGGGAAGCGGAGTGCCGCTCACCTGATGGTGAGCCTGGAACAGGGCCTCGGTCAGCAGATTCCGCACGTGACCTCCACACAGTCGATAGACGACGCGCTGTCCCCGTCGCTCCCCTTGAACAAGGCCCGCGAATCGCAGTTTGGAAAGGTGCTGGCTCGCGACGGTGGGCCGGCACCCCGCGGCCGCGGCCAGGCTCGCCACATCCAACTCAGCGCCCCGCAAAGCCCAGAGAATCCGCACCCTCGTGGGATCAGCCAGCAGCGCGAAGGCGGTGACGGCTGCGGCCACCTGGGCCGAGTCGAGGTCGTCCGGATGGACGGCGTCGTCGACCGGCACGGCGGGTGAAACATCCATAGCCCATGACTGTATCCGCATATTCGCAAGTTCGCAGATACCCGCCAAACATCGCCTCTGACGACAAGGTTCTCACCCGAAGGGAAGACAGAAAGATGATCGACATCTAGGACTACTTCGGTACGATTTCCGCTCACATGAGGCGCAGGAAGGTCAGGCGGTGGCTCGAGATCGACCGGGGAACCCGCGCGGACCAGTCCGTCTCTCGGCACTCATCGCTCTCATCGGCCTTCTAGCGACGGCCGTCGTCGCCTTTGCCACCTGGCAGGCCGATCAGAACAACGAACGCCGCCTCCTTCGCGGACAAACACGCCAAGCCGCCAACGCGATATCCGGCGCCATCTTGAATATCCAGGCCCCGCTGGCCACCGGGGTCGAAGTCGGATACGCGACCCAGGGCAACCAGGATCGGTACACCCGATACATCGCCGCCTACGTCGGCCCCGGCAAGACGTTCATCAACGCCTCGCTCTGGCGCCTCGACGGGCCCACCCCGACGTTGATTGCGGCCACCGGCGACGCGCCCGAACTCAGCCTCACGTCGCCCACCGGGCACGACTTCTTGAAGCACGCCGCGCAGAGCAAGACCTTCGTGGTGACGCCGATCAACGTCGGCCCCCTGCAGCGGGTCGCATACGCCCTGTCCAACGCCGAGGACCACACGTACGCGGTGTACGCCGAGCGCGTCATCCCGGCCAACCGGCGGGTGCCGGTCGAAAGCGATTCAGCCTTCGCCGACATCCACTTCGCGACGTACTTCGGACCGTCCACTGACATGGCGGACCTGCAGACGACTGACCTGCCGAACTCGAGCCTGCCGCTGACCGGACGGACCGCACGCCAAGACGTCGCGTTCGGCGACAAGACGATCACGCTTGTCACCTCACCGGCCAAGCACCTCGGCGGGAGCCTCGAGCAGAATCTGCCCTGGATGATCGTTGGCGGCGGCGTCCTGCTCACCGCCGCGGCCGCCGGGCTCGGCGGTCAGCTTGCTCGCCGACGGCTCAGCGCCGAACAGGACGCCAGCACGATCAGCCGCCTCTACCGGGAACTCGATCTGCTCTACGGGAAACAACGGACGATCGCGGAAACCCTCCAGCACGCCCTGCTGCCCCAGAACAACCCACACATCGCGGATCTGACGATCGCCACCCGCTACGTCGCCGGCGCCCAAGGCGTCGACATCGGCGGTGATTGGTACAGCATCATCGCGCTCGACGAGCATCACTTCGGATTTGTCGTCGGTGATGTGTCGGGTCGCGGGATCGACGCAGCAAGCTTGATGGCACGGATTCGCTTCACGCTGCGCGCATACCTTGTCGAGGGGCACCCGCCGGCCACTGCGCTAGAAATGTGCTCCCGCCAGGTCGACATTCTCGATGACGGGCACCTGGCCACGGTCATCGTCGGTATCGCCGACACCCGGACGCGGGAATTGAGGCTTGCCAACGCGGGTCACCCCAGCCCGCTGCTGGTTAGGAACGGCGTCGCGTCGTTCATCCCCACCGAAGCCGGACCGCCGCTGGGAATCCGGGACGGCTCGTACACCTCGACCACATCCACGATGCCCGCCGGCTCAACACTTTTGGCCTTCACCGACGGGTTGGTCGAACGTCGGGGCGAAGACATCGACGAGGGCTTGGGCCGCCTTGCCGCCTATGCCGCGACCGCCGGCACGGCAGCGACATCGCTTGACGATCTGGTTTCGGCGGTCGTCGAAGGCATGGTGTCACCCGACGACGGCGAGGACGACATCGCGATCCTCGCGTTCCGCTGGGCGGAAGACCGCAGTAGCTAGAGCCTATTTCGCGGCATTGGCCGCGACCGCCGCGCGAATCAGGTCGCCTAACGCCGCCTCGGGCACTGGATCGCCTTCACGAAAGTCGATCGCCCGCCGGACCTTTCCGTCGAGGCTCGAGTTGAACAGACCAGTCGGATCGGGCAACGAGGCGCCCTTGAAGAAGGTCAGCTTGACGGTGGACTTGTAGCTCTCCCCCGTACACAACCCGCCGTGATGCGACCAGACCGGCACCCCAGGATTCGTGGGCTTGACCCACTTCCACTCCTCGACGACGGCGGGCGCGGCACCCAGAATCACCTCGCGGACCTGCCGTAGCGTCTCCCCGCGCCAATCGCCCAGCTCGGCGATCCGCTCGTCGATCCGCTGGGACGCGCTGTTCGAGTCATCGATCACGCCGCCAGCCTACGACCGCAGAGGACGTTTGACTTCGCGTGATCGAGCCGGTTCGATGACGCGTGCCTGGCTCGCGGACCGCAACATTCCTGCTGTCGTGTCCCGACCAGCCCGGCCTGGTGGCGAAAGTAGCCGACTTCGTATACCGGCACGGCGGCAACGTGATTCACGCCGAGCAGCACATCGACCGCGATCTCGACATCTTCTTCCAACGGGTCGAATTTGAACTCGCGCACGTCGACCTCGACCGCTCCGGTCTCGAGGCGGCATTCGAAAGCTTCGTTGCCGGCCTGAACATGCACTCGCAGATCAGGTTTTCCGAGGATGTCCCTCGCGTCGCGATCCTCGTGTCGAAGCAGCCGCATTGCCTGTACGACATGCTGTCTCGGTTCCGCAACGACGAGTTCCCCGCTGACTTGCAGGTCGTCATCAGCAACCATCTGGACCATGCCGACATCGCCGAACACTTCGGCGTCGACTACCTCTACCTACCGGTCACGCCCGCCACCAAGCCTGAGCAAGAAGCGGCTGTCATCGCCGCGCTACGGGAACGCAACATCGACCTCGTCGTCCTTGCCCGCTACATGCAGGTGCTGTCTTCGGACTTTGTTCGCCGCTACGCGAACCGCATCATCAACATTCACCACTCGTTCTTGCCGGCATTCATCGGCGGGCGCCCGTACCACCAGGCGCACGAACGTGGCGTGAAGATCGTCGGCGTGACCGCGCACTACGCGACCGACGAACTCGACGAAGGGCCGATCATCGAGCAGGACGTGGTCCGGATCAGCCACCGGGACACCGTCGAGGACTTGATCCGCAAGGGAAGCGATCTCGAGAAGATCGTGCTGGCCCGAGCGGTCCTCGCGCACGTCGAGAACCGAATCCTGGTCTACGGCAACAAAACCGTCGTCTTCGGCTGACTCACCGAACGCCGGCGAACCGTACGACCGGCCGCCTTCGCGGCGAGTTACAGCCGGGTACGCGACGGGTTCGCGACGAGCTTGCGCTCCTCAGGAGCGTCGCCGTCGTCGCCGCGTACCGCGTCCAGTTCTTCCTGCCCCATTTGGTCGTCCATGCGGCCATCCTCCCCGCCGGAGATAGCGCGCCGGTTACGCATGCGTGATTTCCGGTGCACATCACGTAAATTCCGCGCCCCCCTTGGCACAGTGACCAAACCGTATCAACACGGCTGAACGCGTCGGAGCTACCCCAGAGCTGTGGCAGAACCTGCGACGCTGTCGGTGTGAGTACGGCGCATGATCCGAAGCCGGAAGCCTTCGAGACGTTGATGGGCCGGCTCAATTACCCGATGTTCATCGTGACGACGACCACAGAACGCGAGAAATCCGGTTGTCTTGTGGGCTTCGCCACGCAGGCAAGCATCAATCCGTCGCGGTTCCTGGTCGGTCTGTCGAACAAGAACCACACGTACCGGGTTGCCCGCGACGCATCGTTCTTGGCCGTGCACGTCCTGCATCGCAGCGACAAGCGGCTGGCCAGCCTCTTTGGGGAACAGACCGGCGACGAGATCAACAAGTTCGAGTACTGCGACTGGCTCGAGGGCCCGGAGGGACTACCCATCCTGACGGATGCCGCCGCCTGGTTCTACGGCCGCATCCTGCTGCAGAATCCGCTCGGCGACCACGTGGCGTTCTTGCTCGAACCGATCGGCGGCGGCGTCGAGCCGGCCGAATCGCCGGTCCTGACGTTCGCGGAGGTGTCGGAGTTCGACGCGGGTCACGGCGCCTGACCCCGGCGTGGCCGGCGATGCCTTGACGGCTGTCCGGTTCCGCGAAATTGTCGGTAAATAAGATCGACGAGGTCGACATTCGCGGACTTTTCCCCGAACGGTCGTTGTTCAACTTCGTGATCCAGAAGCAGCGCGGCGCGGCGATATGTTCGTATCACCGCCGAAGACGAGAGGAACACGATGGCACTTCGACTGGGCGACGAGGCCCCGAACTTCACCGCGGACACCACTGAGGGCAACATCGACTTCTATCAGTGGAAGGACGGCAAGTGGGCCGTTCTGTTCAGCCACCCGGCGGACTTCACGCCGGTCTGCACCACCGAACTCGGCCGGACGGCAGCCCTCAAGGACGAGTTCGACAAGCGCAACACCAAGGCGATCGCCGTCTCGGTCGATCCCCTCGAGTCGCACCAGGGTTGGGCGCCGGACATCGCCGAGGTCGGCGGAACCGAGCTGAACTTCCCGATCATCGCCGACCCGGACCGCAAGGTCTCCGAGGCGTACGACATGATCCACCCCGGCGCCGGCGACACCTCGACCGTCCGTTCGGTCTTCATCATCGACCCGAACAACAAGGTTCGGCTGACGCTCACCTACCCGAAGTCGGTCGGCCGCAACTTCGACGAGATCGTGCGGGTTCTCGACGCTCTTCAGCTGACCGATCGCTTCCCGATTTCGACCCCGGTCGACTGGGAACCCGGCCAGAAGGTCATCGTCGCGCCGACCGTATCGACGGACGACGCGAAGGCCCGCTTCGAGGACGTCAACGAGGTGAAGCCCTACCTCCGTTGGGCCAAGCAGCCCAGCTAATCACTCGTCCGAACAACGTCCGGCGGCCTGGATCGATCAGGCCGCCGGACGTTTGCTTTGTAGCCGCCTACCGGTCAGCCCCGTCCGCTCGCCCGTTGTCCCCTGCGCGACAGCGAGTCCAGCGTCACCGCGGCCAACGTCACGCCGCCGGTCACCATGAACTGGGTCGCGGACGGCAGCGACAGCAGAGCCATGCCGTTCGTGATCGACGTGATCACCAGAATTCCGAGCAGCGCCGAGTAGGCCGATCCGCGACCGCCGAACAACGATGTTCCGCCGATGACCGCCGCCGCGATCGCGTACAGCACGGTGTTCGTTCCGCCGGTTTGCTGACTGACCGAAAGCAGCTGGCTGGTCGAGAAGATCCCACCGATCGCCGCCATGATGCCCGCGATCACGAAGACAGACGTCCGGATCAGCCAGATCGAGATGCCGGCGCGGCGCGCGGCTTCGACGTTGCCGCCGACCGCAAGGACGTGCCGCCCGTAGGTCGTCCGCCGGATCACGATGTCGAAGAACACGATCACGCCGATGAAGATCACCAACGCCAGCGGAACGCCCGGAGAGCTCGTGTAGCTGTTGAACACCGCGACCGCCACACCGGTGACGACGCCGAGCAGCACGAGACGGAAGCCGATCTCCAGCCACGGCCGCGGCCGGAGCCCGGCGCGGGAGCGTTGGATGCGTTCCCACACCTGCCCGAGCAGGGAGACCAACAACAAGATCGCGAACAGGATCCAACCGGCGGTCTTGCTCAGGAAGTTGTACGTCAGCTCGTGGACGAATCCGGTCGTGACCTGCACCGTCCCGGTCTTTCCGAGGATCCGGAGCTGAAGTCCTTGCCACGCAAGCAAACCGGCCAACGTCACGACGAAGGACGGCACGCCGAGCCGGCTGAAGAACAGGCCGTGAATCAGACCGAGCCCGGCACCGAGCAGGATCGCCAGCACGATCGCAACTCCCGCGCTGCGATTGTGCTGGGCGATCTGCGTACCGAGAAGTGCGGCACAGACACCGCTGATCGAGCCGACGGACAGGTCGACCTCACCGAGCAGCAGCACCATCACGATGCCGACGCTGATCATGCCGATCGGCACCATCTGGACGGCCAGGTTGCTGAGGTTGCCCGCGGACAGGAACGAGTGCTCACGGCTCCAGAAGATCAGCCAGATGACCACAAGACCGACGATCACCGGGAGCGAACCCAGCTCGCCCGAGCGCACCCGCCGGACGAACGCGATCCCGTAGCCCTTGATGCCGGCCTGGTCAACCAGCAAGCGCGGGTCGAGTTCGGCAGCACTGCGCGCAGCGGTCGGGTCACCGGAGTCCGGGCGGGTCATCACGTGGCCGGTCATGACGTCTCCTCAGCGGACGCGGCGGTTGCTGTTCCTGTTGCGGGCGTGGCTGCCGCCTCGGGCGGCGCGGCTCCCTCGACACTCCGGGCGTGCATGGGCGTCGATGGCAGGCCGGCCCGGCGGCCGGCGGCCGACCGCACCCCGGTGATCGCGGCGACGACGTCGTCCTCGTCGACCTCGCCGACCTTGAACTCCCCCGCGTTGCGGCCGAGTCGCAGGACGACGATCCGGTCGGCCACCGCGAAGACATCGGCCAGGTTGTGGCTGATGATCACGACGGCGTGACCGCGCTCGCGCAACCGCACGACGAGGTCGAGAACCTGCGCGGTCTGGGCGACGCCGAGAGCGGCCGTCGGCTCGTCGAGGATGACGACCTTCGGCTGGCCGAGCAGCGATCGAGCGATCGCCACACTCTGCCGCTGGCCTCCGGACAGGGATGCCACCGGCGTACGCACGGTCGGGATCGAGACCGAAAGCTGCCGCAGGAGTTCGAGCGCCTGCCGTTCCATCGCCAGCTCATCGATCCAGCTGAACAGCCGGAACGGGCCAGCCGGATGGCTCTCCCGGCCGAGGAACAGGTTCGCGACGACGTCGAGGTTGTCGCAGAGCGCCAGGTCCTGGTAGACCGTCGCGATGCCTAGCCGAGTGGCGTCCTGCGGACGGAGGATCGAGACCTCCTTGCCGTCGAAAAGGAGCTGCCCGGACGTCGGTGGCCCGACCCCGGACATCGTCTTGATCAGCGTCGACTTGCCGGCTCCGTTATCGCCGACCAACGCGAGGATCTCGCCGGCAGCGATGGATACGTCGACATCGGAAAGCGCCTGCACGGCGCCGAACCGCTTGCTGATCCCACGAAGCTCGAGCACGGGCTGCGACACGGGAGCCTCCTCATCCGAGAGCGACCTCGCGGTGAGCGAAAGTGCAACACATTTCGCTCACCGCGAGCGTGCGGTTATGAAATGCCGGCCGCCGTACACGCGGCTGCCGTGGTTCCGGTGCAGATGTCCTTCGCACTGAGGAACCCGTCAGCGATGACGGTCGACTTGATGTTGTCCTTCGTCACTGCGACCGGGGTCAACAGGAACGAGGGGGTGGAACCGGAACCGTTCTGCGTTTGGGTCAACGAAACGCCGGCAAGCGAAGTTGGCTTCTGCTTCGCGAGAATCGCGGTCGCCAACTGAGCAGCGACGGTTGCTTCCGGCTTGATCGCCTTGTAGACGGTCATGTACTGCTTGCCTTCCAAGATGCGCTGGATTCCATCGACCTGCGCGTCCTGGCCGGTCATCGGGGGCACCGGGCTGATCTGGGCGGCTTGCACGGCCGCGTAGATGCCGGCCGCCATTCCGTCGTTCGCCGAGTAGATGCCGACGATGTTGTTCTTACCGATCTGGGTGATCGCGGCAGCAGCTTCCTGCTGGGCGACCGACGGGGTCCAGTTCGGCGTCGCGATCTCGTAGCCGATCGTGAAGCCGCTCACCCCACCCTTCGGGATGACGCTGTGAGCACCTTGCGCGAACAGCGTGGCGTTGTTGTCGGTCGGTGAGCCGTTGATCCAGATCAACTGGCCGGTCTTGCCGTTCGCCTTCAGCGCAGTGAGCAGCGAAGTTGCCTGCAGCTCACCAACTTTCACGTTGTCGAACGAGATGTAGTAATCCGGCAGCGCACCGCCGCCGGTGATCAACCGGTCGTAGCTGACGACCGGAACGTTCTTGGCCTTCGCCAAGGCGACGATCGACCCGGCGGTCGTTCCGTCGACTGGGTCCAGCACGAGAACGTCGGCGCCCTTGGTCAGCGCTGCCTGAGCCTGCTGGAGCTGCGTGCTGCTGTCGTTCGCCGCGTTGGCGTAGTCGAGCGTGCACTTCGGGCAGGCGTCCTTGAGCGCTTGGGTGAAGTAGGGGCGGTCGTACGACTCATAGCGCGTCGTGTCGTTCTCGGGAAGCAGGAGCGCAACCCGTCCCGACGCCGAACTCGTTCCTGCGGAACTCGAGCCGGTGGTCGACTTCGACGACGAGCCGCAGGCGGCGAGTGCGAGGCCCGCCAAGGCAATACCCGACACCGCGAGAGCGGTGCGACGGTAACGGAGCATGTGTCCTCCATGCGGAACGCAGGGCAAACCTGGATGTAACGCACGATGCGCTCGACTCCTGAGATATGTCAAGGTACGCACGGAAGCATTCGGGAATGAATCTCGCAGATCACCTCGCAGCAAGCGGATCCGCTTGCAAGCCCCCGAAGTTAATATGTCGGGTGTTTGACGTATCTCGTTTCAAATCGCCATGATGTGCGCATGGCTCCGACAATCAGACGCGAGTTCAGCGATCCGGTCACCGACGTGGTTGGCGTGCTACGAGCTCACGGGCCGCTCACCCGATCCGATCTTGGGCTGATCACCGGGCTCTCCCGGACCACCATCTCGAACGTCCTCATGGAGCTGCGCCGTCGCAACCTGGTGGACGACGCCGTGCACATCGAGAACGTTCAAACCGGCGGGCGCCCCGCCGGCCGGGTCGCGTTGACCCGCCACGCGGGCCTCGCGGTCGGCGTGGACCTAGGCCGTACGCACATCGCGATCTCGGTAGCCGACGGCGGTCATCGGGTGCTCGCCAAAGACATCGCCCGTTTCGACATCGCCAGCAACCCCGACGGAGCGGTGGAACTCGCGAAATGCCTTGTGGAGAAGCAGCTTTCAGCCATTGACGCGTCGATCTCAGACGTCCTCGGCATCGGTCTCGGCATCCCTTCCCCGCTCGACCAAAACGGCAGAATCGGTGTGTCCAACATCTTGCCGGGCTGGGTGGGCAAGTCCCCCGCGGACGAGCTGGAGCGCGCGACCGGTGTGCCGGTACGGGCGGAGAACGACGCCAACCTTGGCGCGCTGGCCGAATCGCAGTGGGGTGCCGGCCAGCACCACCGCTTCGTCGTCTACATCAAGGCCGCAACCGGCATCGGGGCGGGCCTCGTGGTTGACGGGCACCTATTCCGCGGCGCGAGCGGGACGGCCGGCGAACTCGGCCACGTCGTCGTCGTGGATAACGGCCCGGTGTGCCGCTGCGGAAACCGAGGTTGCCTCGAGATGCTGGCCGGTGGACCGGCGCTCCTCGCACAGCTGTCGTTCTCGCAGACCAACGTCCGTAGCGTCAGCGAACTCGTCGCCTTGGCCCGCGAGGGCGACCCGAGCTGCCGGCGGGTGCTGGCCGATGCCGGCGAGCACATCGGGATGGCCGCCGCGAACCTGGTTAACCTGGTGAACCCTGAACTCATCATCTTCGGCGGGGAGCTCAGCCTGGCCGGCGAACTCGTCTTGGACACGCTGCGCGCTCGCGTAAGCCGGGCGTCCTTGGCGCCCGCTGCCGACGCCGTGTCGATTCTGCCCGCGGTCCTTGGGGATCGCGCCGAGTCCCTCGGTGGCGCGCTGCTGGTGCTGCGCTCGACCGATCGATTCGACGCCCAGCGCGCCGCCGACTACCTCACGACCTGACGTTTCGGGCCGCTGGATCGTGGCCGTCCGGCAGGCCGCGTGGGAAGATCGGTCGGTGGCCGTCCGCACCGAATCACGTGATGTCGGTGCGTCCGTGGGCCCGTCCGAGCCCGGCCGCCACCGTCGGCGACACCGCGCGGCCACCGCCCGCCTGCAGTGGTGGCACGAAGTACTCCTGATCGCCGTCGGTTACGCGATCTACACCGTGATCCGTAACGTCGTCCCGCGACACCACGACCGCGCGATCCAAAACGCGATCGACATCGAACGGTGGGAACGCGACCTCGGCATCCTGCGCGAGCACGGGATCAACACCTGGCTGGCCGCGCACCATTCGATCGCCGTGGTCGCGAACTACTGGTACGCGACAGCGCATTTCGTCGTGACGATCGGGGTCGCGATCTGGATCCTGTGGAAGCACCCGCGCTACGCCCGACCGCTTCGAATCGCCTGGTACTCAACGAATCTCGCCGCCCTCGTCGGTTTCTACTTCTACCCGCTGGCGCCCCCACGGCTGATGCCGGGATTCGTCGACACGATCGTCAAGTTCGGGATCTGGGGATCCTGGGGCAAGGAAGGCAGCGCGGACGGCGCGAGCAATCCGTACGCGGCCATGCCGAGCATGCATGTCGGATGGTCCGTGTGGTGCGCGATTGTGATCGTGGTCCTTGCACGCCGATGGTGGATCAAGGCTCTCGCCGTTGCGTACCCGGTGGTCACCATCCTCGTGATCAGCGGGACCGCCAACCACTACTTCCTCGACGCTGTGGGGGGTCTGGTCGCACTCGGCATCGGCTTCTCCGTGGCCCGGCTGATCACCGGGGCCTGGCCGTTCACGCCGGAGAACCACCCCGCCCCGGCGGAAGCTACGACAGAAACTGGACGATCGCCGGCGTGACCGCGTCGGCGGCCGTGACGTGCGGCCGGTGACCTCCACCCGGGACGGTGATCTGTTGACTGTCCGCTGTCCCGCGGGCCAGGTCGCGCAGCACGACGGCGGCGGCCGGCGGCGCCCAACGGCGTAGGTCCGTCCCCCACACCAGCAACGCCTTGTCGACGGCCACGTCGGGTAGCTGCCTCCGGCTACCTCGATGCCCACGCAACCACCCGGCGACGGCCGAAGCCGCGGCAGCCGGATGACCGTCAGCCGCCGGCTGCAACAGCCGGCGCACGTCGGTCGGGTGATGCAGCGGGCGCACGACGCTTCGTTGCCGGGTCCGGTACGGCGCGTTGATCAGGACCAGCCGGCGAACGAGGTCCGGGCGCGCGCCGGCAAGGGCGATCGCCACGTTTCCGCCCATGCCGTGGCCCACGAGATCCACCCGGCGCTCCCCCGTGAAACCCTCCAGCAGGTGCAGCGCCAACTCGCCCACCCGATCACCCACGGCGATGGGGTCGTACGGACCCCGCCGTTCGCTCCCGCCGAATCCCGGCAGATCGAGCGCGTACACGACCCGGTCGCGGCGCAGCACCGAGGCCAACGCGGTGAAGTCCTCGGCGGTTCGTCCAAGGCCCGGAATCGCGATCGTCAGCGGCGTACGCCGGCGCCGCGGGGGCTCCCAGCGGAGCACCCGGAAACGCAGCCCGTCGGCCGCCACCATCTGCTCGTTGGGCGGCACTGGCGTGCGCGTCGGCGCTGGGGTCTGGGCTGGGGTCTGGGCTGGTGTCACGGCTGACCTCCGGCATCGTCGTAGAACAGTCGCTCCATCACGGCGCGCGACCGGCGGGCACGGCCCAGCAGGTCTTCGAGGAGTGAGGCCGGTTCATCCGGAGGGTAGCCGAGCAGGTGCGCGACGGCGGCCAAGCTACGAGTCGCCCCCGCGGGTGCCAGGTCCGATGGCTTCCCGGTGACGAGCGTGACCGCGTTGCGAACTCGGGACAACAACGTCCAGCCGCGTTGCAGGATCTCCGCGTCAGCCGGCTCGATCAGCCCCTCGGTGGTTGCGACCGCTAACGCGGGCAGCGTCCCGGTGACCCGCAAAGCGCGGACGTCGTGGGCGTGGCGCAGCTGCAGCAACTGGACCGTCCACTCGACATCGGACAGCCCCCCGGGTCCGAGTTTGATGTCGCGGTAACGCCGCGCCAACGACACCCGCTCGGACTCCATCCGAGCTTTGAGCCGGCGCACTTCGCGTACCTGGTCCGGTCCGAACGTGACCGGGTACCGGGCCGGGTCGGCGACATCGCGGATGAAGCGCTGCCCGAGGTCGGCGTCGCCGGCAATCGGAACCGCCCGGAGCAGCGCGTGCGCCTCCCACACCGACGACCACCGGGCGTAGTACGCCCGGTACGCATCCAGACTGCGGCTCAGCGACCCTTGCCGTCCTTCCGGCCGCAGGCCCGGGTCGAGGGTCAGCGGGATGTCGGGGCCTGGCTGGGCGAGCAGCCGCTTCGTTTCGAAAGCGACCCGGCGGGCCAGCTCCGCAACGGCGTCGTCGTCGGCGCCGGGATCCGGGTCGTGGACGAAGACCACGTCGGCGTCGCTGCCGTAGCTGCTCTCGCGGCCACCCAGCCGGCCGAGCGCAATGACGGCCACCCGGAACGGCAGGTCCTGTCCGGTTTGCTGGGCGACCAGCCGACTCGCCACCTCGAGCGCGGCATCGATCGTCGCCGCGCTCACCTCACTGAGCGCATTGCCCACGGCGACAATGTCGAGCTTGCCCAGTACGTCCGCCGCGGAAATGCGGAACAGCTCGTGACGACGGGCAGCTTGAATCGCGGCGATCGCCTCCTCCGGGCTGGCCGAACGTTCGATGGCGTAGCCGGTTTCCTCGGCCACCTCATCCCGGGTTCGCGGTGCAAGCTGTTCGTCGTCGGCGAGCAAGCGCATCGCGGCCGGTGCCCGGGTCAGTAGATCGCTGGCGTAGCGGCTGTCCGCGAGAAGCTTGGCCAGCCGCTGCGCGACCATTCCCTCATCCCGTAAGAACCTGAGATACCAGGGGGTTTCGCCCAGCGCGTCGGACACCTGACGGAACGCCAGCAGCCCACCGTCAGGATCTCCGCCGGCGGCGAACCAGCTGAGCATGACCGGGAGCAGGGCCCGCTGGATCTCGGCCCGCCGGCTGACCCCCTTCGTCAAGGCGACGAGGTGTTCAACGGCTCGATCAGGGTCGGAGAAACCCAATAGCTGCAGGCGATCTTGGGCCTGCTCCGGGCTCATGCGGACCGTCGCCGAAGGCAACCGCGCGACGACCTCGAGCAGCGGACGGTAGAACAGCTTTTCGTGTAGGCGCCTTACGTCGGCGCTCACCGCGTCGCGAGCCTGGTCGAACGCCTCGACATCGACGTAACCGCAGGCCCTCGCCAACCACCGCCGGTCCGGACCCTCCGGCGGAATCGTGTGCGTACGACGAAGTCGCTGCAGCTGAAGCCGATGCTCGACCCGCCGTAGCCAGCGGTACGACTCGGCCAGCTGGTCACCGTCCGCGCGGCCGACATAGCCGTACTCCCGCAGGTCATGTAGTGCCGAGAGCGTGGTGCTCGACCGAACCCGAGGGTCGGCGCGACCGTGTACGAGCTGCAGCAGCTGGACCGCGAACTCGACGTCCCGCAACCCGCCTCGGCCGAGCTTGAGCTGCCGATCGGCGTCCTTCACCGCAACCGAGGCCTCGACCCGCCTTCGCATCGCCTGAACTTCGCTGACGAACCTCTCGCGTTCGCTCGCCGACCAGACCAGCGGCGCAACATCGTCGACGAACGCCTGGCCAAGCTGCAAGTCCCCCGCCACGGGGCGTGCCTTCAACAGAGCCTGGAACTCCCAGGTGTGCGCCCAACGGCGGTAGTACGCGCGGTGGCTCGCGATCGTCCGGACCAGCGGCCCGGCGCGGCCTTCCGGTCGGAGGCCGGCGTCGACCGGGAACAGCACACCGCTCGGGCCGGGCTGCCCGCATACCCGAATCAGCTCTTCGGCCAGCCACGTACACGTCTGCACCGCCGCAGCCTCATCGCCGTTCGGATCGAGCGGTGCGCCGACGAACACGACGTCGACGTCGCTGACGTAGTTCAGCTCGTGTCCGCCGCACTTACCCATGGCGATCACGGCCAGCCGCGCAGGTGCCAGGCCGGCCGGCAGGCCGGCCGCGGCCATCGCCAGACCGGCCTCGAGCGCCGCCGCTGCCAGATCGGACAGCTCGGCAGCGGCGTCGTCGACCGCCACGGAGTCGGTCAGGTCCCGCGCGGCCAGCAACATCAGCTGGCGGCGATACGCAACCCGCAGCGCCTCATGGGTCTCGACGCTGTTGTCGACCGCGCGTGCGCCACCCGTCCCCCATGGCAAAGGCTGATCCGGATCGGCTCCGACCGCGTCCAGCAGCCGGCGGCGCAGCCCGTACGCACTGGGCCGTGCCGTTGCCAGCGCATCGTCGGCCAGCAGCTGCCAGTCGTCGGCGTGCACGGCAAGGTGTTCGCCGAGCGCGCTACTCGCCCCGAGTACGGCCAGCAGCCGGCCACGAAGGCCGGTATGGAACCGCAGTGCCGACATCAGGTCGCCGGCGTGCGAGCAACGTGCGGCGAGTCGGGCCAGCGTGTTGAGCGCCAGGTTCGGATTCGCCGTGCCGGCAAGCAGGTCAACGACGGCCACCCCGTCGGGATCGCTGGCGTCGTCCGCGTCCAACGGCAGCCCGAGTTCGGTGAGCACCCGCGCGACGTCGTCGGTGTCCGCGAACCCCAGGCGGGCGAGTCGGGCGACCGGGCGGCGGGCCCAGAGCGGGTCGGGATCGCTTGTCACAGCGAGATTCCCGCGAAGCCGCCCTTCACGATCCGCGCGAAGCTGTCGATCGCGCTCCGCCAGGTCCGCTCGAGGTCGACGTCCGGCGGGAAGGGCAGGACGTACGCCTCGTTGACGCCGTCGGTCTGCGCCCAACGGCGGACCATGTCCTCGTCGACTTCGACGTGAAACTGCAGTGCCCACGCCTTCGCGCCGGCGCGGAGCGCCTGATTGCTGGTGTGCGTTCCCCGGCAGAGCACGTCCGCACCGGGCGGGAGCGTGGACATCTCGTCGCTGTGCCAATGCACGACGTCGGGCAGGAACGGCACCGTCCGGAAGACCGGGTCTTCAGCGGCGACGTCCGTTCGTAGCACGATGCCGTGCCCGTATTCGGGGCCGGCCGGATTCCGCGTCACCAGACCGCCCGCGGCAACCGCCAGCAACTGTGCGCCCAGGCAGATCCCGAGGATCGGCGTCCCCGCGCGGAGCGTGTCGGCGATCAGCGCCAGCTCCTCGACCTGGCCGGCGTCGGTGTCGTACGCACTCTGCGGGCCGCCCATCACGATGAGCGCGTCATGCGAAACCGCCTGTGGCAGTTGATCTCCGGCGTGTAGCCGGACGAAGTCGAGCTCGACCCCGGCCGCCGGCAACCACTCCCCCAGCGCACCCGCTGTCTCGCCGACGATGTGCTCGACGACCAGAGCGGTAGCCATGGCTTACAGACTCGGCAGGTAGCGGTCGAGCTCGAACGGCGTGACCATGCGGCGGTAGTCGTTCCACTCAGAACGCTTGTTACGCAAGAAGAATTCGAAGACGTGCTCACCCAGAGTCTCGGCGACCAGTTCGGAGTTCTCCATCGCCGCGATGGCGGCGTCGAGCGTTTGCGGCAGCGGCGCGAAGCCCATCGCCTTGCGCTCGGCGTCGGTCAGCGACCACACGTCATCCTCGGAGCCCGCCGGCAGCTCGTAACCCTTGTCGATACCGCGCAAGCCGGCGGCGAGCACGAGGGCGAACGCGAGGTACGGGTTGCAGGCGCTGTCCGGCGAGCGGAGTTCGATCCGGGTCGAATTCCCCTTCGACGGCTTGTACATCGGCACCCGTACCAACGCGCTGCGGTTGTTGTGGCCCCAGCAGACGTACGCCGGCGCCTCGTTCCCGGAGATCAGTCGCTTGTACGAGTTGACGTACTGGTTCGTGACCGCGGTGATCTCGCTCGCGTGGTGCAGGATGCCGGCGATGAACGACCGGGCAGCCGCGGACAGGTGGTACTCGTCGCCCGGGTCGTAGAACGCGTTCCGGTCGCCCTCGAACAGCGACAGGTGGGTGTGCATCCCCGAGCCCGCCAGGTCGCTGAACGGCTTCGGCATGAAGGAGGCGTAAACCCCCTGGGAGAGAGCCACTTCCTTCATCACGATACGGAACGTCATGATGTTGTCGGCCGTCGTCAGCGCGTCCGCGTACCGCAGGTCGAACTCCTGCTGACCAGGAGCCACCTCGTGGTGGGAGAACTCGACGGAGATGCCGGTTCGCTCGAGCATGGTGATCGCCTCACGGCGGAAGTCGTGCGACGGACCGCGCGGGGTGAGGTCGAAGTAGCCGCCTCGGTCGACCGGCTCAGGCGCCGGCTTGCCGGGCTGGGGCACACCGTCGAGCAGGTAGAACTCGATCTCGGGGTGCGTGTAGAACGTGAAGCCCTGCTCGCCGGCCTTGGCCAGGGCCCGGCGCAGCACGTGCCGCGGGTCCGCCGGGGCAGGTGAACCGTCAGGCAGCAGGATGTCGCAGAACATCCGCGCGGTGCCCGGGTTCTCGCCGCGCCACGGCAGGATCTGGAAAGTCGCCGGATCGGGACGGGCGAGCATGTCGGCCTCGTAGACCCGGGTGAAACCCTGAATCGCCGAGCCGTCGAACCCGATTCCCTCCGCGAAGGCGCCTTCGAGCTCGGCCGGGGCGACCGCAACCGATTTCAGGACGCCGAGAACGTCGGTGAACCAAAGCCTGATGAACCGGATGTCGCGCTCTTCGAGCGTCCGAAGCACGAACTCCTGCTGCTTGTCCATACGAACATCCTCGCAGTTCCCGGCTCGGGAATCGCGCAGAGCGAAGCGCAGGCCGCAGCGTGGCGGCCCGCGCTTCGCCCAAACGGCTCCTTGGCTAGTGGCGGAACGCCCCTCGGCGCCGAACCGCGGCGCACCAACCGCCGGTCACCAGCAAGAGCGCACCCAACGCCAGAGCGATGAGAGCGTTGGCGCCGGTGAACGGCAGGCCTGACCCCGTACCGGCGACCGCGCTGTTGCCTTCGACGGCGGTACCGCCGGGGGCGGCCGCGGCGGCCGTGAACGCGGCGACGTAGGTGTAGCGCCGCGTTCCGCTGTCACCGAACGGGTTGGTGACCCGGACATCAACCGGGCCGGCCACGTGCGCCGGGGCCACGAGGGTCAGCGACGTCGGCGAGTTGACGGTCACCTGCGCGCCAGGCGTGCCGTCGAAGGCCACCGTCGTGGCTCCGGGGACGAAACCGCTCCCGGTGATCGTGACGGTCTGACCGCCGGACACCGGTCCGTTGTCCGGGTTGATGCCGTCGATGGTCGGCGCCCCCGGAGCGATGTACGTGTAACCGTTGGCGAGCATCGCGTCGGGTCCGGGCTGGACGACGGCCACGTCAGCCGGCCCGACCGCACCGGCCGGAGTCGTCGCCGTGATCGACGTTCCGCTCGGATCAACGTTCACCGCGGTCGCCGCCACTCCGCGAATCGTCACGGCTGCGCCGGGAGCGAAACCCGAGCCGGTGATCGTGACGACCTGACCACCGGTCGTCGGTCCCTGGTCGGGGTTGATCGCGAGGATCTTCGGTCCGACGTAGGTGTACGCGAGCGGGCCGCTGGCTCCGGCCGGAGTCGACACCGTCACCGTCGTCGAGCCATCGGTCGGCGATACCGGCGTCGTGGCCGTCAGCGACGTAGGACTCGTCACGTTCACATCGGTGGCCGGCAGGCCGCCGAAGCTCACCTCAGTCTGCCCGGGCACGAAGTCGGTGCCGGTGATGGTGACCGTCTGGCCGCCGTAGGTCGGGCCATTGTCGGGGGTGATCGAGCTGATCGTCGGAGCCACCGCCGACGTCGGGTCCGGGCTCTGGCAGCTCGTCGTGGCGAGCGCGACCGTGCCGAGCGGCACGTTGACCGCCGTCCCGCCGACCAGGGTCGTGCCGGTCAAGGTCAGGTCGGCGAGCAGACCCGTCGCCGCCGCCGAGGTTGCCGTCGTGGAATGCGGCGCCGACACCGTCACGGCGACATTCGCGCCGAGCAGGCCGGCAACGGTGACGGTGACATTTCCCGAGGCTCCCGCCGTCGCGTCAACCGCCGTGCCGCCGATCGCAACATTCGTCGGATTCACTGTGGCAGAGGGGGTTCCGCCGGCCGGGCACGTGACGTTCGACGAGATGACGCCGGTGCTGAGCACGCTCGTCCCGAAGGCGGTGACGCCACTCGAGTTGACCGTCGACTCGGCCGACGTCGTGGCACCGGAGCGGGTCGCCGACGTGGACGTGACGTCAATCGCGGCGGCAGCGGTGAGCGCCGTGATGTTCAGGCCGCCGCCCTGGCTGTCCGTGCCGTCCGTTGCCGGTGCTTGGGCCGGCGTTGTGGCGCCGGCGAGCCCCAGCCCGAGATTGAGACCGCCGACGGTTGCGGCTCCGCCCAATTCAACGTCCGCCGCCTGCGCCGTCGCACTTCCGGTCGCGGCGTGTGCCGTACCGACGAGGACGCCCGTGATGGCGACCGTTGACAGCGAACCCGCCATTCCCAGCGCGAGCGCTCGGCGGATCCGTTGGTGTGAAAGAGCAATCCATGTCATGGCGACCCCACCCCGAGGTTCCGTAGGAATGATTCTCGGTGTTTATTCGCGGCACCCGTGATCGACAATCGGGCCGATAGGGTGAGATGCGTGCCGGCTTCCTCTGTGCCCTCCAGCGCCGTCATTCGGCTCGGCCTCGCACAGTGCCGCCTGACCGTCGGCGACGTCACCGGCAATGCGGAGATCGTCCGACTGGTCGCGCGACGTGCCGCGGCCGCCGAGGTGGGCGTGCTGGCCTTCCCGGAAATGACGCTGACCGGATATCCCCCGGAAGACCTCGTACTGCGGTCGTCGTTCGTCGAGGCATCCGAGGCGGCGTTGGTCAAGCTCGCGGCCGATCTCGCCGCCGACGGCAACGGCCACCTGGCCGTTGTCGTCGGATACCTTCGCGCCGGGTCCGGGCGGCGGCCGCAGAACGCCGTCGCCGTCCTGCAGAACGGCACCGTGCTCGGCAGCGGGGCGAAATTCCACCTGCCGAACTACGGCGTCTTCGACGAGGCTCGTTACTACGAGCCTGCGGACAAGGCGACGATCTTGCGGTACGGCGATGTCGACATCGCGCTCACCATCTGCGAGGACCTGTGGCAATCCGGCGGTCCGGTGGCCGCCGCGGCGGAATTCGGGGTCGGCCTAGTCCTATGCATCAACGGGTCCCCGTACGAGCGTGGGAAGGGCGCGTTCCGGCTCGGCCTGTGCCGATCGGTCGCGGCGACTGTCGACGCACCGGTCGCGTACGTGAACCAGGTCGGCGGCCAGGACGAGCTCGTCTTCGACGGGGCGTCGCTCGTTGTCGGAGCAGACGGAAGCTTGCTGGCCCACGCGGAGCAGTTCGCCGAAGAACTGCTCGTCGTCGACATGACGGCACACACGCACGCCAACCGGGGAACGACAAACCTCCTCGAGCAGACCGCACACACCGAAGGTGTGCTGCCCATCAACTGGATCAACGCCGAGCCGGCCGACCCACCAACCAGCCCCGCACCGATCCGGCTGGCCGACCAGCTCGACGACCTCGCCGAGGTGTATGAAGCGCTAGTCGTCGGCACCCGCGACTACGTCGAGAAGAACGGCTTTTCCGCTGTCGTCATTGGACTTTCGGGGGGTATCGACTCGGCGCTCACGACGACGATCGCGGTCGACGCATTAGGCGCCGACCGCGTTCATACCGTGGCCATGCCGAGTGCGTATTCGAGTCAGCACTCCCTCGACGACGCGGCGGAACTCGCCCGCCGGCAAGGCACCCATCACCGGGTCATTTCCATCGAGTCGATGGTCGAGGCGTACCAGAAAGCACTGCAGCTGAGCGGGTTGGCGGAGGAGAACCTGCAAGCCCGGGTCCGCGGCACGCTGCTGATGGCCCTGTCGAACAGCGAAGGCCCGCTCGTGCTCACGACCGGCAACAAGAGCGAGCTGGCGACCGGGTTTTCGACGTTGTACGGCGACAGCGCAGGCGGTTTCGCCCCGATCAAGGACATTCCGAAGACGCTGGTTTGGGAATTGAGCCGCTGGCGCAATGCGCAGCCCGGCGGGCCGCCGATTCCGGAGAACTCGATTTCGAAAGAACCGTCGGCCGAACTCGCACCCGGGCAGCGCGACGCCGACCGGCTCCCGTCGTACGACCTGCTCGACGCCCTTCTCGACGACTACGTCGAGAACGACCAGGGGCGCGACCAACTCATTGCCGCCGGCCACGACGAAGCGCTGGTCGACCGGACGGTGCGGCTCGTCGATCTGGCCGAATACAAGCGTCGGCAGAATCCTCCCGGCCCCAAGGTCACCCCCAAAGCGTTCGGACGGGATCGGCGCCTGCCGATCACAAACCGCTGGCGCGAGGGCTGATTCAGGCGGGCAAGGCGCCGGACAGCAGAATGTCGATGGATTTATCGATGTCGGATTTCGTCGCCGGTGGACGTACCGCAAGGAACAGGCGTCTATAGACAATGGGGGAAAAACACAGATCGCAGAGGACCTGATAGTCCAGCCCGGCCCTGATCTCGCCCCGCTCTTCGGCCCGTCGCACGCGCTCGACGAACAACTCCCGTCGCGGTCGGACTGCGGTGTTCCAATAGACCGTCATCAGTTCCGAATCGTCGATCGCCGCACCGAGCAGGCACGGCATGATCCGACCGGCCACGCTCGAGGCGAGGCGGAGCCGAAGCCCTTCCGTCATCGCGAGCAGATCGGCGCGGAGGTCGCCGGTGTCGACGAGTACGGCTGGTTCGGTCACCCGCATCACCGCGTCGATCAGGACGTCGGTCTTCTTCTTCCACCGCCGGTAGATCGTCGCCTTACCCACCCCGGCGCGCGCCGCAAGTGCCTCCATCGTGATGCCTTCGAAGCCCAGCTCCGCCAGCATGTCGAGCGCCGCATCGAGGATCGCAGCCTCGGCGCGCTCAGATCGGGGACGACCCCGGACCGGGACATGCACCCGATCATGGTCGCACGCGTCAGACTCGTACCGATCCGTGCAAGAGTTCTCGGGTGACGACGGACGGGGACCCGCCAAGGGCCCCGAACTGGAAGGAGCCACGCATGGCCGAAACATCGGCAACGACGCCGAACCCGGCCCCGTATGGGGCAGCGGCACGTATCAAACGCACAACGATCCGCGACGTGCAGGCGTTCAAAGAGCGCGGCGAGAAATTCGCCGTCCTCACCAGTTATGACCGGCAATCCGCGGCCGTCTTCGACGAGGCCGGAATTCCGCTTCTTCTCGTCGGCGACAGCGCCGGAAACAATGTCCTGGCCTACGACGACACGCTGCCGGTCACGGTCGAGGAACTCCTGCCGCTGTGCCGCGCGGTGGTTCGCGGGGCGCCCCACGCGTTGGTGATCGCGGACCTGCCGTTCGGTTCGTATCAGGAAAGCCCCGAGCAGGCGCTGCGGACCGCAATCCGGTTCATGAAGGAATCCGGCGTCCAAGCGGTCAAGCTCGAAGGCGGCGCCCGGCTGGCGCCCGCGGTACGGGCCATCGTGGCGGCCGGAATCCCGGTGATGGCGCATATCGGCTTCACGCCGCAGTCGCTGCACGCGTTCGGCGGCTACCGGGTGCAGGGCCGGGGGGAAGACGGCGAGCAGCTGGTCCGCGACGCCGCCGAACTTTCCGATGCGGGCGCCTTCGCGATCGTCTTGGAGATGGTCCCGGGCGATGTGGCGGAGCGCGTAACAGCGAAGGTTCCGGTGCCTACTATCGGGATCGGCGCGGGTCCGGCATGCGACGGCCAGGTCTTGGTCTGGCAGGACATGGCCGGGTTCACACCGCCGCCGATGGCAAAGCTCGCCAAGGCGTACGCAGACCTTCGCGGGACCCTTCGGACGGCCGCCGCCACCTTTGCGGCGGAAGTTCGTGACGGCGCGTTCCCCGGGCCCGAACACACCTACCAGTAGCCGGGCCGGCCACCGCCGAGCCGCTCAGACGTCGGTGATACGCAGACCGGCGTGTGCCCGGTAGCGGCGATTCATGCTAATCAGGTTCGCCGTGAACGCTTCGACCTGGTGCGCGTTCCGCAGGCGTCCGCCGTAAATGCCCCGCATCCCGGGGATTTCGTCGACCAGGCCTTGGACCAGGTCCGTCGCGGCACGGTCATCGCCCAGGACGAGCACGTCGGTGTCGACCTCGTCGACGGCGGGATCGCTCAACAGCACGGCCGACACGTGATGAAAGGCGGCGACCACCGTGCTGTCGGGTAGCGTCGCCGCTGCCTCCTGTGCCGCGCTGCCGGCCGGCACCGGTAACGCGAACGCACCTTGCTTGTCGAAGCCCAACGGATTAACGCAATCGACGACGATCTTCCCGGCCAGCTCACCGCGCAGACCGGCCAGCAGACTCTCGTGGCCGTCGTACGGAACAGCCACGATCACGACGTCAGCCGCGCTCGCCGCGCCCGCGTTGTCCTTTCCGCGGACCGGTAGCCCCGCATCGGCAAGCCCGCTGGCCGCCTCGGCGGCCCGCTCAGCGGCGCGCGACCCGAGAATGACCTGGTGGCCGGCCAACGCCAGGCGCCGCGCGAGTCCCAATCCCTGTGGCCCCGTACCGCCCAGTACGCCGATTGCTACCTGGTCAGCTCTTGCACCTGCGGGCGGGTCTTGGTTGGCTAAACGATCGACGGACATCCCGCGATTCTGCCTTACCCGCACGTATGGTCGTGTGGCAGGATTTTGCGCCCTCACAGCGAACTTACGAAACGGGGGCAAGAGTCGTCCCAATCGGCAGAAGGAGAGGCAGCGTCATGGCGTGGAAACGCCAGCTCTCCCCTGTCCTGGTTTCCGTCCCCCCGCCGACGTCGTCCGCTACGGACGAAGAAATCCTGGCGGTAGCGCGCGCAGCGCATGAAGACCTCGCCGAACTGCGACGCGACATCACCGCATTTCGCGCGTTCACCCGGTCAGCCGTCGCGACTCTTGTGCGGCCCGACATCTCCAGCGACGCGCTCCCCGCGGTCGACGCCCATCGCTGGCAGCCACCGCGGAACTACCGTCGGGGCTTGCTGGCGGCCGCGGGTTTGATCATCATCGCCCTGATCTCGGGCACCGCGGTGGCGGCCGTCGCCCAGCGCGGCGGAACTCGTGACCGCTCTGCAGTTCAGGCGCTCGAGTTCACCGCTGCACAGCAGTACGGCGTCCTGGCGCTGGCGGTACAAGACCATTCACCGGGCCAGATCTACGCCGCATCGGTCGCCCTCCACGCCTGCATCCAGCCACTGATTCGAGAAGCCTCCAACGACGAACACGCCGCCAACACCGCTCTGGTGCTTCTTCAGAACGAGCGGACGCTGCTGATGAACGGCCCCGCACAGGCCGCTCCGATCAACAACGCCTTGCAGGAAACCCAGGCCCTGTTGACCCAGCTGCAGAACACAGTCAAGACGCCCCTACCCACGGCCGCCAGCATTTCGCCGATCGTGCTGCCGCCGACGACTACGCCGACCAAGCCCGCTCCGACGGTCCCGGCGACCGAGCAGCCGACGGTCGCGCCGACCACACCGCCGGCCACCGAACCGCCGCCGACGCCAGCACCGAGCAGCACGCCGGAACCGCTTCCCACCCCCACAACGTCCGGATTCTCGCTCGAGGTTCCTGACCTGCTGGGCCACGCCACGACGGCTCCGGCGACCTCCGCGCCCCCGCATTCCTAAGCTTTCTGTTTCACCTCCTTCAGGTTGACCAGCTATAGTGGCCTCGTCTTCGTGAAAGTTTTCACATTCACAATGTGCCCAACGGCGGGCACCATTGAGCCGGACGAGGTGACTGGGTGATCGAGCAGGCGATCGGACAAACCACCACGCGTTTCGACTGTCACAGCGAACGCCCGGCCGCCATCACCTCGGACTGGGAATGGCAACTGCAAGGTGCCTGCCGGCACGCCGACGGGGAGCTCTTCTTCCACCCGTACGGCGAACGCGAACCGTCCCGGGGCCGCCGGGACCGAGCCGCTCAGGCCATCTGCGCCGAGTGCCCCGTCCTGCTTCGATGCCGGTCGTACGCCCTGGCGACCCGGGAGCCGTACGGCGTGTGGGGTGGCCTGACCGAGACCGATCGGGTTGAGATCCTGGGCGCCGCCAGCGACCGTGGGCTTCGACACGCCGTAGCCGCCAGCTGATCAGAACGCGTCGGCCGGCCGGTAACCGAAGAAGCATCGCTTTTTGATCATCTCCGAGACCTCCGGTGGGACCATCGCCTCCCAGGCCGGATCGCCCTTTCCGATGCGGCGCAGTACGTCGCGGCTCAAGATCGGCAGGTAGTCCGGCTTGTAGTTGTCGAGGTCGACGAAACTCCCCCGCCGGGCGAGGTAGTCGTACAGCGGCTGCAGCTCGTCGGACACCTCGAGCGAGTTCACGGTGACGATCTCCTCGTCGCGCAGCATCGGATAGACGAACAGCTTCAGGTCGTTCTTGAAAAGGCGCCCGAAGCTTTCGAGGATTCCGCCCGGCAGGTCCTGGTAGCTCGCCTCGTTGAACAGATCGATGAGCGACGGCACCCCCATGACGATTCCGATCCGGCCGTCCGTCTGCCAGGCCAGGTACGCGGCGAGCCGGTGGTACTCGACGTAATCGGAGATGAGCACCGTCATGCCGCAGGCGCCCAGCAGATCGGCGCGGGCGAGAAAATCGCGACGATCCAGACCTCCGGAGGCCTTGAGGTTGGCCATCGTCAACTCGGTCAGGACAAGGATTTCCCGGTCGGCGACCTCCGGGTCCGCTTGGAACTTGGCCATCGCCGAATCGAGCATGTCGATGTTCACGACCGTCGGCGGGCGGAAACTGCCCCGCTCGACGAGGATCGCCTTCTTACGCAAGATCTCGCTGGGCTGCAGCACTTCTCGCTCGGGGCTGAACATCGCGGCGCCGCTCAATCCGAGTTCGACGAGCTTTAACGCCATCAGCCGGTTGTCGACCGCGCGAAACTCGATGCCCGACATCTCGATCATGTCGATCTCGATGCGTCCGACTGTCAGCCGGTCGAGCAGGCTTTCGACGAGTTCGTCCGGTTCGTGGTGCTGGAAGAACGCGCCGTGCAGCAGGTTCACCCCCACGACGCCGAGCGCCTCCTGCTGCAGACCAGCTTCCCCGTCGAGCATCCGTACGTGGATGACGATCTGGCTAGGCTCGTCCCGGACGTGCGCCTGGAACTTGACGCCCATCCAGCCGTGACATTCGTTGCCGCCGCGGAAACTTCGCGCGACCACGGTGTCGGCGAACGCGAAGAAGGCGTTCGTGTCTCTCCGGCCATCGCTCAGTCGCTCGACGTTGAGGGCGAACTCGTGGTCGAGCATCGCTTGCAGGCGGTCTTTGGACACGTACCGGCTGGATTTGCCGTAGACGGCGTCGCTGACCTCCATGTCGTACGCGGACATCGACTTCGCGACGGTGCCGGCCGCTCCCCCGGCTCGAAAGAACCAGCGCGCAACCTCTTGGCCCGCCCCGATCTCGGCGATCGTGCCGTACCAGCGCGGATCGAGGTTGACGCGTAGCGCCTTCTGCAGCGTGTCAGCGGCAGGCTCCACGGCGACTCCTTCGTGCGGGCTCAGTCCGCCGCACGGTAGGCCGCGATTGTTACGTCCAGATGGACAGCACCTGGCGTCAGCGGGCCGGGATGGTTGCGATCAGCTCGCGCGCCCGCTCGGCGACCTTGTGCTCGACGAGCACCTCGTACTTGGTCGCAACCACCTGGGTTACGGACGAGAAGTCGCGGTGTCCGTTGCGGGTGGCCGCGGCGAAGCCGAGCTGGCTCAGGACGAGACCGAACAGTGCGCCGAGCAGCGGCGTGGTGAGCAAGAAGCCGAGTTGGCCGTCCGTACTGAACAACGCGAAGGCGATGCCGACGAACAGACCCATCCAGAATCCGGACAACGCGCCCGCCGCAGCGACCTTGGCGCGGGTCACCCGACCGGTGACCCGCTCGATCGAACGCAGCTCTGTACCGACGATCGCGACGTTCTCGACCGGGAACTCGTTGTCAGCCATGAAGTCGACGACGCGCTGCGCCTCGTCGTACTCGTCGAAGACGCCGAGCGATCGGGGGTAGGCCAAGCTGAGGCCGCTTTCCGGCAATCCACGATTCGGAGGCACAGCACCGACCTTTCTCCTTCGGGCGGGGACCGCCAGGTCCCCATTCTTGTGCACAAGCGGTGGAAAACTGCCCTCGCTCGGTGGAAATTCAGGCGTCTTCTGTGGAGGACCGGGACACGCCGGGACGACACGCCGAACCGGGCGTCAAAGGCCCTTGCGCGAGGCTGTCCTCCGCGCGTACAACTATCTACGTCATCGAAAACGACAGCCAAACGCGAGCCGTCACCGGCAGCGTCCGGTAGCCGAGAAATCGGTCACCGAATGGATGTGCGCGACGGTGATCTGTTCGAGAGTGGTCTCGATCCGAGCAATCGGTACGGGCGAGCTCTTCGAACCGGGCGGGCCCCTCCATCTCATACATGGAGGGGCCCGCTTCGTTGTATCGAATTGTTTCTCGCGCCGGGCTGCTTTCCCGGCAGGACACACCGTGTTGACGGCCGCTTACTCAGCCGAACATTTTTGCGGGGGTGTTCACCTTGTCCGGAGCGACCTTGAGGATGGTCCGGCCCTGCGGGCCGATCGGGTTCTGGTAGTCGGTTCCGACGTACCTCCGTGACAGCTCGTCGATGTGCTCGCGCGCTTCGGTCCCACCGATCGTCTCGACCACGTGGCCGCGCACCTCGGACCAGTCGTACGGGTTGTCAGCGACGTGGATGAGGACCGTGATCCGGGGATCGCGCGCCACGTTCTTGGCGCGCTGCCGCTGCGGTTCGGTGTTGATGAGGATGTGTTCCCCGTCGGTGTCGACCCAGGTCAGCAGAGCCTGCGGCGTGCCGTCGGGCATCAGGGTCGCGACGGTAGCCAAATTCGGACCTTTGGCGAGGCGGATGGTGTCGTCGTCAAGAGGCATGCCTGCAGACTACAAAACACCGTCCCAGGACAACGGCACCGGACGGGTAGCCAACCGTGCGCTGGGTACCCCTGGCGCAAGGTGGCGGGCCATCCTCACCGACGACGAAAATAGGAGGAGTTGTGCTCGCGTTCTTGCTGTTTCTCGTCATCGTCTGGATCGCGCTCGGGATCATCGGGTTCGTCGTCAAGGGACTGATCTGGCTGTTCATCATCGCAGTGATCGCCTTCTTGCTGACGGTCGCATTCGGCGGAAGCCACGCGAGTCGACGTCGCCGGTCACGCAGGTGGTAACCGCCTTACGCCCGTAGGCACAGCCGTTCGATGATCTCGTCGACGATCGCCTCTGGGCGTTGGGCGACGGTGATCCGCGCGAACTGTTCGTCCGGCGTCGGCGGCTCGAGGATGTCGAGTTGCGAGTCGAGCAGCGCGGCAGGCATGAAATGACCGCGCCGTGCCCTCAGTCGCGCCGCGACGACATCTCGAGGTCCGGTGAGGAAGACGAACGTGATGCGGGGATCGTGAAACCGCTCCCGATATTGACGTTTCAGCAGGGAGGCGGCGACGACTGCCGACCGGCCCGCGTCCAAGTGCTGAAACGTCCACTGCGCCAGCCGGTCCAGCCACGGCGCCCGGTCTGCGTCGCCGAGTGGCGTGCCGGCGGCCATCGACGCAACGGCCGATTCGCTATGGAGCGTGTCGCCTTCGCAGAAGTCCCAACCCAGCCGCGACGAGAGCAAGCTCCCGATGGTCGATTTCCCGGCTCCGGACACCCCCATCACGATGAGCGCTTTCGCCGGCATGCCCTCAGGCTAGAGATTGCCTGTCACTCGCGGGGTGTTACGAATTCCGACGGCGGAGATGGCGGCGCCGCCCACCATCAGCGCCGCGCAGACGATCATCGAAGACCGGAACCCGGCTGAGAACGTGTGCGGATCGGTGATCGCGTCGCCGGTCAGCCCGGTGAGCGCCGGAACGGCAGCGATCGCGAGCAGCGCCCCGGTCCGGGCGACCGCGTTGTTGAAGCCGGAAGCCACGCCGGCGTGTGAACCCGGTACGGACGCGAGTGCGGTCGCGGTCAGCGGCGCGACCAGCGTCGCGAGGCCGATCCCGAAGACGACCACCACGGGCAGCACATCGCGGACGTAATCGGCGTTCGAGTGGATCCGCAGCGCAAGCAGGATCGCGACCGCGCAGATCAGTGGACCCACCGACATCTGCACCCGCGGCCCGATGCGGCCCGCGAGCCGGCCGCTGAGCCGCGAGAACGCCAAGACGAGCACGGTCACCGGAATGCTGGCCGCGCCCGCGCCGAGCGGGCTCCAGCCGACGACCACCTGGAGTTGCAGAACGAGCAGCAGGAAGAAAAGTCCGAGCCCCCCGTACACGACGAACGTGCTCGCGTTCGCGGCGCTGAATTGCCTGATACGGAACAACTCGAGGGACAGCAGCGGCGCGCGGCTCGACCGTTCGACCTGGAGGAACGCGGCCAGGCCGCTCGCCGCCACGACGCCGGCGACCACAACGGCGATCTGTCTACGACCTGAAGGTGCCTCGATCAACGCGTAGGTCAGACCGGCGAGGAAGCACACCGTCGCCGCCGCGCCGGCGTAGTCCAGGCGTCGTCGTTCCGACTCCTCGTCACAGGACTCCGGCATGTGCCGCAGGCTGAGCGCGACGACGACCGCGGCTAGCGGCAGGTTCACGACGAAGACCCACCGCCAGCTGCCGAGATCGAGGATCCAGCCGCCGAGGAACGGCGCTAACGCGGCCGCGATGCCACTGAACCCCGCCCATGTGCCGACGGCTGGTCCCCGATCCTCAGGACGGAAAACCGACTGCAGCACAGCCAAAGACGCCGGTGTCAGCAGCGCCCCGCCGATACCCTGTACGACGCGGGCCGCAATGAGCGTCTCGATCGTCGGCGCGGTCGCGCACAGCGCCGAGGCGATGGCGAACCAGACCGTGCCGATGAGGAAGACCCGCCGCCGGCCGAACTGGTCCCCCGCCGCCCCACCGAGCAGGATCAGGGCGGCGAGCGTGATCGTGTAGCCGGTGATCGTCCACTGCAAGCCGGCGAATGATGCGCCGAGATCTCGGCCGATCGAAGGTAGGGCAATCGAGACGATCGTCCCGTCAATCGTGGCGATGGCCGACCCGAGAATCGTCGCGAGCAGGACCCAGCGGCCCGCGGCAGACGCGAGAACCAGCCCGTCCGTCGGCTCGTCGACGCGGCCCGCGGGCGCCTCCGACTGAGTCATAGGCCTGACCCTAGAAGGCCAGGCCGAAACACCTTGACCCGATAACGACCGTACCTTTACCCAACCCGTACAGATCCAGCTAATACTGTCCGCTGTGAGCAGCCAGTCTCCGACCTGGGTCGCCGCGTCGCGCCTTGTCCGGCGGATGGGCTTCGGGTCGACCGGCCCGGCGGTCGACGCGGTCGTCCGTACGGGTACGGCCGCATACATCGACGCCGCCGTGCGCGCCAATCCGGCCAGTGACAAGGGCGTTGCCGCCACTCCCCCGCCGACGTTCGCGCCGATCACGCCGTTGCCGGCCAATGCGACAGCCGACCAGCGCCAGCAGCGCAACAAGGACATCGCCGCGCAGCTGAGCACGCTGACCTCCTGGTGGCTCAAGCGGATGGTCGCCGTCGAACAGCCGTTCATCGAGAAGGTCACATTCGGCTGGCACAACCACTTCGCCACCTCGGCAAGCAAGGTGCGCGACGCCGGCTTGCTGGTGCAGCAGAACGAGGCGCTACGGAAGCTCGGCCGCGGTGATTTCCGCACCTTGTGCAACGCGATGCTCACCGATGCGGCGATGCTCCGCTGGCTCGACGGCGACCTCAATACGGCGACCGCACCGAACGAGAACCTGGCCCGCGAATTCATGGAGCTGTTCACGCTCGGCCATGGAAACGGCTACAGCGAAAACGATGTTCGAGAAGGCGCGCGAGCGCTGACCGGCTGGAAGGCACGGGCGGACGGGACCACGTTCCTGAACGTGAAGCAGCACGACCAAGGTTCCAAGACGGTGCTCGGCGTGCAAGGAAACCTCGACGCTTCAGGATTTTGCGACGCGGTGCTTGCAGTGCCCGCCGGCTCGCAATATCTCGTCCAGCGGTGGTGGGGACAGCTCGGCTCGGAGAATCCACTGCCCTCGTCGTCGGTGGCGAACGTGATTACGGCGTACGGCGCGAATCGTGACCTGGCCCAGCTGTTTGCCGCGCTGTTCCGTGCTCCCGAGTTCGGTAGCGGCGAACGAAGCCTGGTCGTCTCGCCGGTCGAGTGGCTCGTCGGCGCGACGCGCGCGCTCAAGGTGAACATCGCCGCCGACGCCGCCGCGCAGCGGCTGGTACGGGTTCTGCAATCGCTGGGTCAGGTGCCGTTCTATCCGCCGAACGTGAGCGGTTGGCCTGCCGGGCAAGCCTGGCTGTCGACCGCCGCGGTGGACGTCCGGATGCAAACCGCCTTGATCCTGGTGAAGACGGCGGACCTGTCGACCGTGACCGATGCGGCCGTCACGGATCGCGTCGACGCGGCGGGCTACCTCCTCGGCGTCGGTTCGTGGTCCGACCGTACAGCCGGGGTCCTGCGCGATCTGCAGACCAATCCGCCCAATCTGGTGGCCGTTGCGCTCACCAGTCCCGAATATCTCGTTCACTAGGCGGCCGCAGATGAACGACATGACGCGACGGCGCTTCCTGATCAAGGCCGGCATGGCCAGCGGCGCGGGGCTGGCCGCCGCGGGAGGTCTGATCACCTTCGAGGAACTCACCCGCCGCTCCGCCGCGAGTCCACCCGCACCGGCGGGCACCGGGATCTTGGTCGTCCTCACCCTGTACGGCGGCAACGACGGCTTGAACACGGTCGTTCCGTACGCCGATCCCGCATACGCGAGCGCACGACAGACCTTGGCGTACAAACCGGATGAGGTACTCAAACTCGACGACACGCTGGGCCTGAACCCGATGCTCAAAGGAACGCAGGCGCTGTGGGCCCAGCACAAGGTCGCGATCGTGCGCGGCGTCGAATATCCGAATCCCGATTTCAGCCATTTCCGATCGATGGACATCTGGCAGACCGCCTCTCCGGACCAACCGATCCAGACCGGCTGGATCGGGCGCTGGCTGGACGCGACCGGCGCGGACCCCCTGCACGCGATCAACGTGGGATCGGTCCTGCCGCCGCTCGCCATCGGCGCTCGTACATCAGCCGTCTCGCTGCAAACGACGGGTAGTAGCCCGCTTCCCGCGATCGCCGAATCCGCGATCACCGGTCTCGGGGTCGCCGGACCCGGCGACAGTACGACGACCAGTTACGTGACCGCCTCGTTCCGCGCGGAACGTACTGCGGCGCAGACACTTTCGAAGCTGCCGACCGACACCTCACCGACCGGAACCGACCTACAGAAGCAGCTCGACCTCGTCGCGCGCTGCATCAAAGCCGGCGTTCCGGCGTCCGTCTACTCCGTCGATCTGGGCAATTTCGACACCCACGCCGACGAAAAGGGAACGCACGAAACGCAGCTTGCGGACCTCGACACTTCGGTGAGCCAGTTCATGACCCAGCTCGACGGAGATCCGCGCCGAAACGACGTGGTGTTGCTCGTCTATTCGGAATTCGGTCGGCGCGTCACGATGAACGCGTCGAACGGAACCGACCACGGATCCAGCGGTCCGGTCTTCGTCATCGGCGATCGGGTTAAAGGCGGGTTCTACGGCGAACAGCCGAGCATGACCAACCTTGACAACGGCAACCTCCGGTCCTCGGTGGACTTCCGGTCGGTGTATGGCGAGATGCTCCACCGCGTTCTCGGCGCTGATCCTCAGCAAATCCTGAGCGCGACGAAGCCGGAGTTGGGTGTGCTGGCCTAGGCTCGACGGTGCCGACCGGCAGCGTCACAAACACTTTCGATTGGGGCCGATTCTCGATGTTGATCTCGACGATGAACGACGTTCCGGGATACCGAATCACGAAGGTGCTCGGTGAGTGCTTCGGCCTCACCGTCCGATCGAGGAATGCCTTCTCGCAGCTCGGAGCGGGCCTCAAGTCGCTCGCCGGGGGCGAGCTCAAGGGCATGACGAAGAACCTCCAGAACAGCCGGGAAGAGGTCATCGTACGGATGTGCGATGAGGCGCAGAGCCGTGGCGGCAACGCCGTCATCGCGATGCGGTTCGACACGTCCGAGATGGGCAGCAACTGGACGGAGATCTGCGCCTACGGGACGGCGGTCGTCATCGAACCCATCGTCGCGGCGACGCACGCCTGCTCAGGACCTGAATTCGGCCTGGGGCAGGACCTTTCCGTCAGCTGAGATCAGCCGGGCGAGCCGCGGACCCCTGAGCTGGGTCGTTCTCTGAGGATTAGGTGCCGGCCGAGCGGACAGAAAAGGCTGTGGCCACCACCTCCTCGTAGATCAGACGGGAGACCGTCCATGACAGAAAAGGTCGCAGACGTCCTGCTGGCTCGGCTTCGGGAATGGGGGGTCGATCAGGTCTTCGGCTACCCCGGAGACGGCATCAACGGACTGCTCGCCGGTTGGGCCAGGGCGGACGACAAACCTCAGTTCGTCCAGGCGCGCCACGAAGAGATGGCGGCCTTCGAAGCGGTGGGCTACGCCAAGTTCTCCGGCAAGGTCGGGGTCTGCGTGGCGACGAGCGGACCGGGCGCGATCCACCTGCTCAACGGCCTGTACGACGCCAAGCTCGATCACGTACCCCTCGTCGCCATCGTGGGGCAGACCGAACGTTCGGCGCTCGGCGGTTCGTACCAGCAAGAGGTCGACCTGCCGAGCTTGTTCAAAGACGTGTGCAGCGACTACGTCCAGACCTGCATGGTTCCGCAGCAGTTGCCCAACCTCGTCGATCGGGCGATCAGAATCGCGACGAGCGAAGCGGCGCCAACGGCGTTGATCATTCCTTCGGACGTCTTCGAACTCGAGTACGAAGCGCCCGGGCACGCGTTCAAGAACGTCCCGTCGAGCCTGGGGATGTCGAAGTCGACCGCGACTCCGTCGGCCGACGCACTTGCGCAGGCCGCCCAGATCTTGAACGAAGGCGAGAAGGTCGCGCTGCTGGTTGGGCAGGGCGCCCGGGGTTGCGTCCCCGAGTTGACGCAGCTGGCCGACACCCTGGGCGCCGGCGCCGCAAAAGCCCTGTTGGGAAAGGACGTATTACCAGACGACCTCCCCTGGGTCACCGGCTCGATCGGCCTCCTCGGCACGGTGCCGTCGTACGACCTGATGATGGGGTGCGACACGCTGCTCACCGTCGGGTCGAATTTTCCGTACACGCAATTCATGCCGGACCTGGACCAGGCCCGCGCCATCCAGATCGACCGGTCGGGCAAGTGGATCGGCATGCGCTATCCATACGAACTCAACCTGATCGGCGACGCCAAGGCGACCCTGCAGGCGTTGCTCCCGCTGCTGACCCGGAAGGAGGACCGGAGTTGGCGCGAGGACATCGAGTCGAAAGTCGGCCGCTGGTGGGAAGTCGTCGAACGGCAAGCCATGACCGACGCGGTACCGATCAACCCGATGCGGATCTTCTGGGAGCTGTCGGAGCGGCTACCGGCGAACGCGATCGTGGCGGCCGACGCCGGGAGTGCGGCGAACTGGTACGCCCGGCATGTGCGGTTCACGGCGGGCGTACGTGGTTCGCTGTCCGGCACGCTCGCCACCATGGGACCGGGCGTTCCGTACGCGATCGGGGCGAAGTGGGCCTTTCCGGACCGGCCCGCGATCGCACTGGTCGGCGACGGCGCGATGCAGATGAACGGGATGGCCGAACTCATCACCGCCCGCCACTACTACGAGCAATGGTCGGATCCGCGTCTGGTCGTGGCCGTCCTGCACAACAACGACCTCAACCAGGTCACCTGGGAAATGCGCGCGATGGAAGGAATGCCGAAGTTCGCGCAGTCACAGACTCTTCCGGATGTCGACTACGCCGCTTTCGCGCGGAGCATCGGGCTGCACGGCATCAACGTGGACGCGGCTGACCAACTCGGCGGCGCGTGGGACCGAGCCCTGGGCGCCGATCGTCCGACCGTGCTGGACGTCCGCTGCGATCCAGACGTACCGCCCATTCCCCCACACGCCACCGGCGCCCAGGTCAAGGCGACGATCTCGGCGTTTGTTCACGGCGACGAAGACCGTTGGGGCTTTGCCGAGCAGGGGCTCAAGCAGAAGCTTCAGGAATTCCTGCCAGGACGGAAGGACTGACGTGAAGGTCGTCGACACCGCGCTGCACGACGTGCGGACGGGTCGCTTCGAACGCAGCCTCTCCGCCCTCACGGCCGCTGGCGCAGCCATCACCGCTGCGGAGATCTACCTTTCGCACGACGCGGCGAGTTTCGGCAACAAGATGATGTGGTGGCCGGTCATCACGGTGCCCGCGGCGATTCCTGCCGGAGCGGCGGCCGTCTTCTCTCGACGCGCAGCCAAGACGATTCTCCCGCTGGCCAGCGCGGCCATTGTGGCCAACGGAATTCAAGGCACCTACCTGCATTGGCGAGGCATCGGCCAACGTCCTGGGGGCTTCACGAAATACAACGTGGAAGCCGGGCCGCCGATGTTCGCTCCCCTGCTCGCGTCGTTGGTCGGCGGCATGGGGCTGCTGGCTGCCGCACTTCGGCGGGAGGACCTTCCGGTTCCGGAGCTCGGCTGATGTACCGAAGCGAGGACGCACGTGCCCAAACCCCGCAGGGCAAAGGACGTTTCCCCGGATTCGACGTCCTGGGCCAAGTCGGAACCTGGGACGAGGTGACAGCAGGGGTGGTGCTGGCCCGCCTCGCCCTTCCCGGGGCCCTGTCTTTCTTCACGCCGGACGAGGTTGCCGTGGCGGGACCACTGCTGGATCACCTGCTGCTGCAGGACAACGAGCCGCGGATCCCGGTCCTCGCGCTGATCGATCAACGGCTTTCCATCGGGGAAACGGACGGCTGGCATTACGACGACATGCCCGAAGACGGCGCAGCATGGCGCGAAAGCCTCCGCTTCCTCGACAACGACGCCCGAAAGCGCAATCGGACCCGGTTCGCTGAATTAGAGCCGACTCAACAGGCCGCCTTGATCCAGGCCGTACAAGACCGGGCGACGCACGGAAAGCCTTGGCACGGTTGGGATGCCGGCCATGTCTGGAGTTTGTGGACCCGTTATGCCTGTACCGCCTTCTACTCACACCCCTGGGCTTGGAACGAGATCGGATTCGGCGGACCCGCATATCCGCGCGGCTATCTGAACCCAGGAATCAATGCCCGCGAGCATTGGGAGGTGGCCGACCACCGCGACGTTGATCCGGTCCCGTTCGCGCAGCGCGTCGAGGAAGCGCGACATCAGCATGAAGACTTGGTCGCGGAAGAAGCTCGGCCGTGAGAAGCAATTACGGCGACATCCGGGCGCGCAACGAGTCGGCTTGGCTGATTCCGAACGACGGGACGCGTACGAACCACCGACTCCGCGGCGATATGCGCCGCTACGCGCCGGACGACGAGGTCGACCTCGTCGTCGTGGGCGCCGGCGCCGGTGGCGCCGTCCTCACCCAACGCTTGGCTCGCGCCGGGTGGAAGGTCGTGTGTCTGGACGCTGGTCCGTTCTGGGATCCCGATCGCGACTGGGTGTCCGACGAACGTGGAGCGCACACGCTGTACTGGACCGAACCGCGCCAGGTCGGTGGCCAACACCCGGTGCCACTCGGCTCGAACAACTCCGGCCGCGGCGTCGGCGGTTCGATGGTGCACTACGCCGGTTACACGCCCCGGTTCCATCCGTCGGACTTCCGGACATTCACCAACGACGGAGTCGGAGCCGACTGGCCCATCGAGTACCGCGATCTCAAGCCTTATTACGCAGCACTCGAACAAGAGCTGCCGGTCGCCGGGGAGGACTGGCCCTGGGGTGACCCGCACCGCTATCCGCACCATCCGCACCCCGTCGGCGGCAATGGCAGTGTCTTCCTCCGCGGCGCGAAAGCGGCTGGGATCGAAGCCCGAGTCGGACCGGTTGCCATTACGAACGGCCGGTTCGGGAACCGCCCGCACTGCATCTACCGCGGCTTCTGCCTGCAGGGCTGCAAGGTGAACGCCAAAGCGAGTCCGCTGATCACCCATGTGCCGGACGCACTGGCCCACGGAGCTGAGATCCGCCCGGACAGCATGGTCAGCCGCATACTCATCGACGATCATTCGCGGCTGGTCAACGGCGTCACGTACTTCCACGCCGGCCGCGAACTCCGGCAGCGCGCCCGAGCCGTCGCGGTCGCAGGCTACGCAATCGAAACCCCACGGCTGCTGCTCCTTTCGACGTCCTCGCGCTTTCCGCACGGCTTGGGCAACGACCACGACCAGGTGGGCCGGTACGTGATGGTCCAAGGCGCACCCCAAACCGCGGGACGCTTCGACGAGGAAATTCGGATGTACAAGGCTCCCCCGCCCGAAGTGTCGTCGGAACAGTTCTACGAGACAGATCCGAGCAAGCCGTACAAAAGGGGATGGTCAATTCAAACGGTGTCGCCTCTGCCGATCACCTGGGCCGAACACGTGACAGCGCAAGGGCATTGGGGTGCTCCACTTCGCGAGTACATGCGCGACTACGTCCACTGGGCCACTCTCGGAGCGCTGTGCGAATTCTTGCCTCAGCCCGACAACCGGGTGACCTTGGCCGACGAGACCGACCGGCACGGACTACCGGTGGCCCACTTCGCGTACGCGCAATGTGAGAACGACAAGCAGCTCGTCGAGGCCGCGACCAAGTCGCTGGAAACCATCCTCAAAGCCGCTGGCGCCCAGGAGGTTATGACGGTCCAGCGCTACGCCCACCTCGTCGGCGGGGCTCGACTCGCGACACGGGCCGAGGACGGGGTCGTCGACCTCGACCATCGGGTTTTCGGCGTACCGAATCTCTACGTCGTCGACGGCAGCACGCTGCCCACGCAGGGCGCGGCGAACCCGGCGCTGACAATCATGGCGCTGGCCGCTCGCGCGGCGGATCGACTCGTTCGCCTGAGCCGGCGCGGGTTGACGGAGGCTGAGATGGCGACATCATGACCGCGGACGCGCACCGGATACATCGCGTCGCCACGGCGGTTTACCGGTTTCCCACCGAGCGCCCCGAAGCGGACGGGACGCTGGAGTGGGATGCGACCGTCGCCGTCACTGTTCACGTGGAGGCCGGCGATCAGATGGGTTTCGGATGGACGTACAGCAGCCCCGCGGCAGCCGATGTGATCGATCACCACCTCGCGGACGTGGTTCGTGGCGCTCTCGCGCATGACATCGCCGGCAGCTGGGAGCGGATGCATCGTGTATGCCGGAATATCGGGACCAGAGGCCTTGTCATGCAGGCGATTTCGGCCGTTGACATCGCGATGTGGGATCTGAAGGCAAAGTTGGTCGACATGCCGCTCTCGGGGTTGTTCGGACAATGTCGTACCGAGGTTCCGATCTACGGCTCCGGCGGCTTCACGTCGATGACCGATGACGAGTTGCAGCAGCAAGTGGGATGGTGGCAGGCCGCCGGCTGCACAGCGATGAAGATCAAGATCGGCCAGGCATGGGGTACCGAGGAGCTCCGGGATCTAGCCCGCGTGGGCCAGCTGCGGGAGTTTGCCGGCCCTGACGCTGCGCTGATGGTCGATGCGAACGGTGGCTATACCGTCGGTCAAGCACGACGCATTGGCGCAGAGCTCGACGAACTGGGTGTGATCTGGTTCGAGGAGCCAGTCAGTAGCGATGATACGGAGGGCCTACAAACGCTCCGCCGGGCATTGCGCTGCGATGTGGCGGCAGGCGAATATGCCTCAGACCTCTACGCCGTTGCCGCGCTGTTGCCCGTCGTGGATTGCCTGCAGCTGGATGTCACCCGTTGCGGCGGATACACCGGCTGGCTACGGGGTGCGGCGCTGGCGCAGTCGCGCAATCTGCAGGTATCCGCGCACTGCGCGCCCGCTCTGCATACGCCCGTCGCGGCGGCGGTTCCGAACCTGCGTCACGTCGAATGGTTCGTTGACCACGTGCGACTTGAGCCCCTGCTCGCGAGCGGAACTCCGGAACCAGCCGACGGGGTGCTTCGAGCCCAGGATTCGGAACCCGGGCACGGCATGACGCTTCAGCCGGACAGCCAGCGCTATCTCGTCAGCCGCTGACCGTCGTCATGACGTGAACGTTGCTTGGGCCAGGATCTTTCCGTCGGCGGCGATCAGCCGGGCCGAGGTGATCCGCCCTAGTCCGGACGGTTCGGGTGTTGCCCACGAACCGCTCCCGTCGACAAGGTCGAAGCTGCCAAGCGTCACGATTCGACCGTCAGCCGAAACCACCTGGCATGCAACGGTTCCCGATGCCCCGATGTCCTTGACGACCATCCAGAAGTTAGGCGGCTTGCCCTCCGTATAGACCGTCCCCACGTTCTGGCCGTTCGCGACCAAGCTGGCCCGAATGTCCGGCGAACTCTGCGGACCGGCCGACAGAACGAGCACGGTCGCGACGGCCGCAGCTGCGACTGCGAGCGCCGCGCCCACTCCCCCGACGAGCCAACGGGGTCCGGGCGTACGACGGCCGGGGCGCCGGGCCTCAAGGACCCGGCGGTCGAAGCCTGGCGACGGTTCCGCGGCTGGGATGACTTCCAGCAGCTGGTCGCCGAGTCTTGCGAAGCCGTCAGCCTCGCGACGGCACTCCGGGCAGCGCAGTAGGTGCGCGGCCATCGCTCCCCGCTCGTCGGGGTCGAGGATGCCGAGTCCGTACTCGGGTGCCAGGTCACGTGCCTGTTCGCACGTCAGCTCGGTGATCACCGTGACTCCCGAACGTTGACGTCGTCGCGCAATTTTCGCAGTGCGGTCCGGATCCGGGTCTTGGCCGTACCGAGCGGAATGTCCTCTGCTGTCGCGACTTCCTCGGCCGTCATCCGGTACATCCCGGCCATGACCAGCGCGCGGCGTTGCTCGAGCGGCAGCTCGCGAATGGCCGTACGGAGATGGTCTGCCTGATCGGTTCGGACGGCCCGTTCCAGCGGGTCTTCGTCGGCGGAGCCCAACAGACGAATCAGGTCGACGGGGTCGACTGGCAGCGGACGGCGAGTTCGCAGGGAATCGATGGCCACGTTGCGCGTGATCGCGGTGAGCCAGGTCTTCACGCCGGCCTTCGCGCCGTCGTACCGTCCGGCACTCTTCCACGCCCGCTCGAAGGCGAGCTGCGCAATGTCCTCCGCCAGAGCCGGTTCGCCGACGATCGCCAGTGCCACCCCGAACACGTGACCTTGGAAGCGCCGGACGAATGCGACCGAAACCTCCGCAACACCGCTGGCATAACCGGCCAGCAACGCCTGGTCTTCCATCCGCTCGACGGGCACACCGATTCGGGCCACCTCATATGTACGGCTCAGCCGTCGCATCGGATTGCCCCGCTTCCAGGCCTTGGTGTTACGTGGTGCCAACCGCTCTCAGGTTAGCCGTCGGCGCGGGCGAACTGACGGGTGACGGTCGCGTCGACGCTGAACCGGCCAGCCCCGATGAATGCCGCCGCCAGGGCCAGTCCGGCCAGGGCCACATCAAGCTGGAAACCCCCAGCTGACCGGGTAAATCCGTCGTCGCCGGTCACTGTGATGATCGCCATCACCATGTCGCCGAACAGTGCCAGGCCGGCGAGCCGGGTCGCGAGCCCGAGGGCCATCGCAATCCCGCCGCCGAACTCGACGAGGCCACCGACGACAGCGAAGAACGTGCCGGGGTGGAGGTGCGCCGTGTCCGCCATGAACTGCGCGGTGTCGTGAATGCCGTGGCTGCCCGCACCACCCGGAAAGGCGCCGAAAAGCTTCGAGGAGCCGTAGTAGATGAACACCCACGCGAGGGCCGCCCGCAGCGCGAGCAACCCGATGTTCACCGCCGGGTCAGGCGATGTGTTGCCGACGAGGAGGCGTAACCAGTTCGAGGACCGGCGGTCAGGCATGGGTTAGACCCCTTTGTGTTCGGACGGGACGGATCTTGCGGAATCGCGGACGGACGCCAGCGCGACGGGTTCGCGCCACGGACGGAACGGTCCCACAAGTTGCGCCGCGAGGACCTCAAGGTGGTGCGGACGCTCGCCTTGCTGTTCGACACGGAGGGGCCGGTTCGGCAAGCCGGTGTCGGCCCGGATCGTCTCCGGCGTCGGAAAGACCGCGCGGCGAGCAAGCTGGTCCCAGATCGTCAGGGTGAAGCCAAGGTTCACGTCCTGCGGCCCGCGCAACCGATGGTGGATGCGGTGGAAGTTCGGGCTGACGAAGATCCGGTCGAGCGGCCCGAAGCTCAGGTTCGTGTTCGAGTGTGCGAAAGCGACGGCGCCACCGTACAAAACGAGCAGTAACGTCGACAGTTCCCCGTTGGCGAGCAGGACCAGGCCCGGCACCACCGCGAGCAAGTACGACACGTGAATGAACGGATGCGTCCGAAACACCGTGAGGGCATTCATGTCCTCTTGCGAATGATGTAGTTCGTGGAACCGCCACAACATCCGGACGCGATGATTTGCCAAGTGCACCAGCCAGTTACAGCCGTCCATGGCGATGAGGATCGCGATCGTGACGGCCCAGCGCGGGACGACACCGAAGTCCGGAATGACGATCCACGGAGCCGCCTTTCGTACAACATCGACGAACGCGAGGGTCAGCGCCGCGACGAACGGCAGGACGACAATGGCGTTGAGCACCGTGAAGATCAGGTCCTGGCGATGCCCGCGCGCGACGAGCGCTCGGCGTTGGGCCGGACGTACTCGTTCCGCGATCAGGCAGAGTCCGAGGATCGCCAGGGCGAGTGGGCCGACGGTCGTAACCCGCAGGCTGGTCTGCGAATCAGCGAGGCTGACCCCGCCCCAGTTCGACGTCCAGCCCACCGCGAGCAGGGCCGCGGCGACGATCGGAACGAGCAACGCCGGCAGGTAGACCCACGAGGACGCCCGGGTCGACCGCGCAGCAACCGTGCGCGTCTGGGTCGGCGCCCGATCGCGGACGAGTGCAGCTTGCATCTCGGTTCCTAGAACGCCGCGCCGCCGCCGCTAGGAGCCTTGCTGGTGGTGGGAGCGGTCGCGCCGGGCGAGCCAGGGTTCACCTTGGAGCTGCTCCCGCAGGCGGTAAGCCCGGCAGTGACGCCGGCAAGCGTCAGGCCCACGATCACCATTCGAACAGTCCGGCCACAAGCAGTCATCGATCTCTCCTTTAAGACGCGGAACGCGGTCAAGGAGAACTACGAGACTGGCGGGCTAAGGGATTGCGCAACACCGCCACCTTCAGGATAAGTCGTCGGTGGGGGCTTGCGGCAAGCCCCCGGTCGTACGGCAGACTCGCTCGTCCGATGTCCGGAGTGGAGGGGGTTGCGTTGTCCAAGCCTGTCGCGGAGGGTCCGTTCTTCCATGGCACGATCGCCGACGTGCGCGTTGGCGAGCTGCTGACGGCGGGCCGCCCGTCGAACTACCGGCCCGAGATCGTGATGAACCACATCTACTTCACCGCTCGCGTCGACGGAGCCGGTCTCGCGGCCGAGATCGCGGCGGAACTTGCCAGAACTGGCGCGACGCCGCGGGTCTATGCGGTCGAGCCGACCGGTCCGTTTGAGGACGACCCGAACGTGACCGACAAGAAGTTCCCCGGCAACCCGACCCAGTCGTACCGCAGCACTGACCCGTTACGCGTTGTCGAGGAGATCACCGACTGGACCAGGCTGACCCCGGAGCAGCTTCAGATGTGGCGCGAACGGCTGGCCGTGCTTCTCACCGACGAGAGCGCGGAGATCATCAACTGACCGACCCCACCCCGGCCTTTGGATCAATGGGATGTTCCCTGTGGGTGGCCGTCGGAACGGGTGACCGAACCGCCCGCTGCGAACTGGACCGGATACCAGGAACTGGTCGGGGGTATCGGTCGCCTGCTTCACCGGCGCTGCTCCGTTCCGTCCATACGACGGCGAATGCAGAAGCCGCCGAGCCCGGCAACGATCATGGCCAGCGCAATCTCGACGAGTTGCGCTGTCCAAGCTCCAGTGTTCGGCAGCGCGGGAGTGACAGGTGCCGCGACCTGCTCGCTCAACACCAACGTCACTCCGGTGGCCTGAGCCGCCGCAACGTTCGCGTCACCCGTGTAGGTGGCTGTGACGGCATACGAGCCGACGGCCAACGTCGACGGCGTGACACAAGACGTCGCCGGCAGTGTCGCGGTGCAGAGCGGGATCAGACCGGGTCCAATGAACGTGACGGCGCCGGTGGCACCGGCCGGTAGGCCGTACGCGGTGAGCGTGGCCGTCGACCCGACGGTGATGACGGACGCGCTGGCGCTTTCAGTCAGCGTCGGCTGGGCCTGGCCGATCTGGAGCGAGGCGCCAGTCGCGCTCGCCGGATCGATGTTGTCGTCACCCGAGTACAACGCCGCGACAGCGTACGTACCCACGGGCAGCGCCGGGGACGAACTACACGACGTGGCCGGCAAGACCGCCGTACACAGCGTGATCGGGCCAGGTCCGGTGAACGTCAACGTGCCCGTCGCGCCCACGGGAAGTCCAGTCGCCGTGAGTGCCGACAAGGTGCCGTACGCGACGACTGTCGGGCTCGCCGATTCGCTCAGCGCCGCGGACGCTTTGTTGACGATCAGCTGGATGCCGGGCGCGGTCGCCGCGACGTAGTTGGCGTCACCCGAGTAGGCCGCGGTCACTGCGTACGTCGCTGCCGGAAGCGTTGTTGCGGTGACGCAGTCCGTCGCCGGCAAAGTAGCTGTGCACAGCGGGTTTCCACCAGCACTGAAGGTGACGGAGCCTGTTGCGCCGGAAGGAAGTCCGCTGACCGACAAGGTGGACGTCGCGCCGTACACGATCGTCGCGAGGGTGGCCTGGGCCGTGATCGCCGTCGCGCCAGCGCCCACGGTCAGTGTGGTTGTCGTCGACGAGGGGTCGTAGTTGCCATCGCCGCCGTAATCAACCGCAACGTCATGGGCCGAGGCTGGGGCAAGAGCGGTGCCGTTGCACGATGCCGACCCCGCGGTGATAGTCGCGCTGCAGATCAGGCTGTTCGTCGTCGTGTCGCTGAAGGTGACCGTGCCCGTTGCATCCGCCGGCAAGACCGAGGCCGACATGGCGACGGACCCGTCCACGGTGCCGGTGGCAGGCGGGGACGTCACGGTGCTCGAAGCGTGCGCGATCGTCAGCGCGAACGAGTCGGTCACCGCGGTGGCGTCCGTCGATGCGATGACCCACCCGATCGAAACGTTCCCCGGCGAACCCGGGGCAGTGAACGGCAGGGTGAGCGCGGGAAGAGTCGTTCCGGGTGCAATGGCGGAACCCGCTGTGTAGGTGCAGGTTTCGGTCTGTGTGTTGATCGAGCAGACCCAGGGCGACGAGGCTGAAGTCGTCGGCGTCGTGCCCGTCGGGAACGTGACGGTGGCCTGGATCGGCTGATCTTCGGTGCCACCGGCCGCCGTCACGACAGGCGTGATCGTCAGCGCGTCGGTGGCGTCATGGGCAACGGTGCCGCTGTTGGTGTCCGAAGCCGTTGCGGACAGCACCGGCACCTGGCCGTTGATGGTCTGGGTCTGCACGTTGTTGATCTCGTGGATGTCGACCGCACCTCCGGTCGATCCGACCCAGCCGTATGTGAGCTTGTACGGATATCCGGTGATCGGGTCGATCCAGGAATTCGGATACAGGCCGGGAGAAATGCCGCCGTTGAGGGTCGACGGCAGTGCGCCCGTCAACGTGTGCTGAGTTCCACCGAAGGGCGTGAAGACCACCATGTACGAGTCGGCCGTGACGGTGATGTTGGAGCCCGATGTCGACAGGACCGCCGAGCTGCTGGGGTTGATCAGCACCTCCACCGGAACGATCGAGTCCGCTCGCGTCGTACCGAGCAGGTTGCCGTCCAGGCCTGCGGCGGACGACAGGACGCAGTAGCCGTTCACACCGTTGCCTGCACCTCGCACGCTCACGGTGTTGGACGAAAAGCCCGGGGCGCCGTCGTGGAAGCTATCCGACCCGTTGCAGTCGACGCCGTCTTCGGCGGGATCGCGGTAGGCGCCGTAGACGTCGAGCCCAACGCCGAGGTACCCGTACGCGAGCCCGGCGTGTCCCCCGTTGGGAACTGAGGTGTAGCCCAGAGCGCCGCCTGGAATTCCGAGGCTGCTCGGGACATCCGGGTTGAGCGGATCGGTCGCCGCCAGGTAGAAGCCCAGCCCGTCACCGTCGCCGAAGCCCGAACTGCCGTCCTGGTACTGGTAGCTGTTGAAGACGGCGTCCAAGCCCTTGGTGATGGGCACCGATTCGGTCGATCCCACTCCACCTTCTTGCGCCTGGCCATCGGAGGTCAGCCGCAGCGCACCTGCCCCGGGGGCATCGAGGCCACCGCAGCCCGGGATCGGCGATTGAGCGGGATCCGTACCGGCGGTCAGACAAGCGGAGTTGAAACCGACCGGGGCATTCGGCAGCAGGTAGTTCGGTCCCGCCGTCGCGTCAGTGAAGCCCTCGTTGACGAAAACCGTCTGCGTGGGCGGCGCGGCCGAGGCGGATGTCGTTGCGAGCGTGATCGACACGGACAGCACAAGCGTCAGCGCTCCGGCGATGCACACAGTTCGCTTGCCGGATGTGGCAGATATCGACATAGCCCCTCAATCTGGTGAAGACGGCTACGGATACCCGCCGGCGTCGCATGTGCTCGCGACATATGCATCGGACGTAGGCGGGGCCGATATGAGCCTGAAGCGATTCGCACACAAGCGGGCCCGACTAGGTCACGGTCGGCAGTACCAAAGGCGTACCCAGACCTCCGAGATCCAGCCCTGCCTCGGGAAGGCGGTCGACAGGCTCGACGATTCCCTCGAACCCGTTGGTCTTTGTCGCGAATGCGGCCACGTTGGCGCGGTCGTATCCACCCTCCTGGTAGTGGCTCACCGCAGAACTCGCCACCCGTACCGACAATGCTTTCTCGTTGGACAGGACGCGCAGGCCGTGGCTGAATCCGGTTGGCTTCCGCATTCCGAGAACAAGGTTGTCGAGCTTGTACATCACGTTGAGCGGGTTGTGTCGGATCGGATCGCAACCGCTGTTGACGTACGTACCGATCAGGCCGGCGTCGAACACCAGCCCGGCGGCGTGCGCCTCGCGCGCCATCCAGAGCAGCGACGTGTCCGACAGTCCCGTTTCGGCATAGCCGCCGCCGACGTCGGAGTGCGCCCCCTCGAACCACACCTGCTTGACCCGCGGGTCTTCGGTCGATGTCGGCCCTGCCGCGTGCCCGACCTCCCAGAGGGCGGGCGCGAACTTCAGCCTGGTCTCGTCGATGGCCAATGCCTGCCGCGCGCACAGGACCTGGTCGCTCAGCTGCACGCTGTGGAATCGCGGAGTGCTCTTCGCGAAGCCAGGCACCCCCAGCGCGCCGACGGTGTCGAAGACGCCAAGGAACGTGATCTTTGCCCGGTGGCAGTGGTCGTGCTTGAACTCGTCGATGCTTTCGCCGAAGTCGCCTTGGGGCATCTTCGTCCGCTGATAGAGGTGCACGGCCCAGGGCAGACGTTCCTCGACAAGCGCGACCTTGGTCAAAAGGCCAACAGCCGCAACCATTCCGGCCACCGATCGGGCGTTGTACGCACCACGGCTGAAGCCGATGATGAAGATCTCGTCGCCCGGCTCGTAGTTCTGGGCGAGGAATCGGTAGCAGGCGATCACGTTATGGAAAAGGCCGAAGCCGAAGGCGCCGCCCAGCAACCGGTCAGCCTCGTAACTGCCGGCGCCGACACCGCTGATGTAGTAGACGAGTTGGTAGACGCCACCCGTGCGCGACGGATCGGTTTGTACGGTGCGCGCGATCTTCTCGACGTTCGTGACGTTTTGGTTGTCGGGCTTGCTCCACGTCCCGTCGCAGCACACGACCAAGCGCTTCATTTATGCATCGTGGCACAGCGGATAGCCGGAAACGTGATGGCCCATCAGGCAGGCCGAATACGGACCCTCGACCGGCTATCGTCTGCGCAATTGCCCGTGGCTGATCAAGCCTTGGGTTCACGTCCAGAGCGGACGACCCTGCTTCGATCCCAGCTCTGTCTTCCGGCTGCTCAACTCCCGTGATTTGAGAACTGAGGAACGCCGGTCAGCGAATCGATGTAGCTATGCCCTCGACTACGGCCGTCAGGACCCGCGCCAGCTCGGATCGGGGCGCGCGAGCCAGGACGTCGAGATGCCCCGCCGCCCGGGCGACGAAGATCCCGGTCAGCGCGGCAACGGCTGTTTCGGCCTTGAGTTGAGCGTCCGCAATGTTACGTTCAGCCAGGAGTCGGGCCAACGGATCGACGAGCCGTTTATCAATATGCGGGCGCGCGGCGGCGCGAACCTCAGCGGCGGTGTCTGTCCGGACTAGCACTTGCATCAGCGCTCCAGGCCCTTGACGCTCAAGCCGGTCGAGCATTCGATTGACGTAGGTCTCGACGTCCGGACTGTCGACGAGGATCCCCGAACCTTGACCGTCCTCGGCCAGGCTCGCGAGATACAGGTTCAGCTTGTTTCCGTAGTAGCGGGCGATGAGCGCTGGATCGACGCCGGCCCGGTCCCCGATTTCCCGAATGGTGGTCTGGTTGAAGCCCCTCTCGCTGAACATCTCGCTGGCCGCGCGAAAGAGCGCGCTCCGACTCGCATCCGCGTTTCGCGGCCGAGGGGTCTTGGCCGCGGGTGTGCTCGCAGTGGTCATGTCGCGCCTCCCCACCGGGGGACGCGACGGCCGTCGTCAGGGGCTGCTTCAACTGCGATGCCGACCGGCGCTAGCTCAGCGTTTTCGATCGTGACGGCGTCCGGCACGACGACCGGCCGGGCAGGTCCGGGGAGGAGGTAGCTGAAAACCGCTGTAGCAGCGCACAACCCGGCCCCGATGAGCAGCGAAACCTCGAAGGCAGTGACGCGCGGTTCGGCTCCGCCGGTGGTGAACCTCGCGAGGATCGCGACGTTAAGCGCGCTGCCGGTAGCCAGACCGATATTGCGCAACAGTTGAAAGAAGCTCATCGCACTACCGGTCGCGAGCGGGTCGACGTTCTGCGCAATGAATCCCGGCATCGCCGCGTAGGTGAAACCTATGCCGACGCCGCCGATGCCGGAGGCGACCAGCGCCTCCCACAGCGACGTATGTTCAATCGCGAAACCTGCCATCGCGACCGCGAAAAGCACTGAGCCGAAAGGGACCATGGTGCGGCGACCGAACCGTCGCTCGTACGCGGGCGCGATTCTGCTCGCCGTTACTGAACCAACAGACATCGGGATGAGTATGCATCCGCCCACGACGCTTGACACGCCCAAGCCGTAGCCAGAGCTGGTGGGAGCCCGCGCCAGCTCGACCATCATCGGCATGAAGAGGTACATCGCCACGGAGATCGTGAAGCCGGCGAGGTCTGCCATGAGAACCATGCGATGGCGGGCCTGCCGCAACTCGATCAACGGATCGGGGGTGCGCAGTTCGTACCGCGCCCACAACAGAGCGAGAACGATGGCGAAGGCGAACGGACCGATGACGGTCGCCGACAACCAGCCCCAGCGGTCGGCCTCACTCAGCACGACGATCAGGCAGGTCAGCGCCATGCTGATCAGCGCGGCCCCGACGACATCGAAGCGCCCTGCCGCGACCGGCGCCGGGCCTGGTAGGACAACCACAGCAGCCATCAACGCCAGCGCAGCCACCCCGGCACCGGCCCAAAACGCAGCGTGGAAACCCCAGGTCTGCGCCACGAGGCCAGACATCGGAAAGCCCAGGCCCGTGCCGGCGACCGCCGTCACCGACAGAGCTGCGATGGCCCGCCCGGCTTGATCGGGCGCTAGATAGCGGCGCGCGATCGTCATCGTCACCGGCATCAGGCTCACACCTAAGCCCTGCATCGCGCGCCCGACGAGCAGGACGGCGAAGTTGTCCGACACGGCAGCCATCACCAGGCCGGTCAACACGATCGACAGGGCCGCCACAACGACGCGTCGCTGGTACGGCCCGTCGGCGACCCGACCCATGATCGGCGTCGCCAGGGCCCCCGTCAGCAGCGCCGCGGTGAGAAACCAGTTCGCCGCGCTCAGCGAGACGCCCGTCGACCGGGCAATCGTCGGGATCAGTGGTGCGCCCAGGCTGGCCATCACGGCCGAGATCAGGGTGACCATGATCAACGTGACCTGCAATGTCCGCGGATTGGGCAAGTCGCGGGAAGCCTCGGCGAAGGGGCGGGTCTCGAGCATTGTGCCTCGGATCAAGTAATCATCATTAGATGACATCATACGCTGACACGAATCCGCGCAGCGCGTGACTTGCTGAGGCCCGAGAGTCCAACCAGGCCGGCTCTCGTCCGAACCCGGATGACAGACCACCGACATCCCGCCTCGACAGTTGGACGCGCAGCATTGGGTGGGCCGGGTCCGACGACATCTGCGTTACACCGCCACTGGCTGCAAGCCACGATGGTCATGCGCAACGTTTGGAAGCCTTCGCGAAGATTTCCGTCCCCGGACTCGCCCAACGGAGTCCTCATGGGCGAACACTTACGGGGCTTGCAGTACCGGCGGAGCGAGCTGCTGGACGAGTGACGCCTCAATCGCACCCGTCTTTCCGCTTCCTGTGTAACCCGCGTCAACGATGAGCGTCGTTCCGCTGACGAAGCTTGCAGCGTCGCTGTTTAGGAAGACCAGCGGATAGGCCTGTTCCAGGGCGGTGGCGCCGGGACGACCCATCAAGCTTTGGAAGGTGCGTTCGAACGCGCGCCAGGCGTCATGCTGGGCCATCAAGGGCGTCAGCGTCGGACCGGGCCCTGAAGCGTTGATCCGAATGCCAATTCGACCGAATTCTGCCGCACGCCAACCCACGTACGCTTGAATCATCTGCTTGGAGAAGGTGTAGTTACGGTGCTCCGGATGTTCCGTGATCCACTGGGCGGCCTCATCGAAGTCAGTGATTTCCAGCAGCATGCGCAGAATTGGCAACTTGGCTTCCCAACCGATGCCGGCGATCGATGCGATGATCGCAACCGCCGAACCGGGTGGCAACAGACCCATGCTGACTGCAGCTTCGATCAGGTGGCGCTGGCCGATGAAGTTGACCGTTACGACATGATCACTTTGATCAATGCCGGCGCACGAGAAGAGAGCGTCGACTTTCGGACCGTCACTAATGTGCGAAACGGCGTCGTTGATCGAGCCTTTGTCCCGAAGATCCACCTTGATGAATTCCACGTGGTCACGCGGGGTTTCGATGTCGACGACCGCGACAGTGGATCCCAGTGATGTAAGCAGCTGCGCGGCTGCTTGGCCCATGCCGGTTGATCCCCCTACAACGACGCTGTGCTTGCCGCGGAACGAAAACTTGTCGGGCACTTTTCCTCCTATGGCTATCGACAAACGATGACGTAAGCCGGTTGGCGCGCAAAGCTCACACCAATCAGCGTGGCTGGCCGTTCGTACAGTTCACGTCTACGTGGCTCGGCGGACCCCGCTCGTCACTGGAACGTTCCTCGGCGGCGCTTCCCCCACGGCACCCCGAGCTGCTAAGCGCGCCGGCTCTCGAACGATAAATCGCCCTCGTCCGAGGGTCAGCCATCCGCGATTGACGAACGCGTTGAGCTGCTTATTCAAGGTTTCGCGTGACGTCCCGACCAGTTCGGCGAGCTGCTCCTGGGAGAGAGCGTGGTCCACTTCGATCCCCCGCGCTGTTGCGGTCCCGAACCGGGTTGTCATGTCGATAATCGCTTTAGCGAGGCGGGCCCCCACGTCGACGAAGAGCAGATCCAGGACCTCGTCGTCGGTGCGTCGGAGACGTCGCGCCAGGATGCGGAGCAAGCGCTCCGAGACGTGCGGGCGGGCCAAGACCCAGTTTATGTAGCTCTCCCTGTCGAGGCTCGCGATCCGCGCCCCCGTGAGTGTGGTTGCGGTTCGTTCGCGAGAACCGGGGTCAAGAACCGACAGTTCGCCGAAGGTCTCGCCCGGTCCGATCAACTCGCTGCGACCGCGCCCGCCATTGCTCCGACGCGTGATCGAGACGCGACCGCTCAGCAATACGTATAGCTCATGATGATCGACGGCGCCCTGAGCGTAGATCACCGCTCCGCTTCTCCACTCGCGAATCGAGAAAGCATTCAAGAGCGGATCGATGTCGTCTTTGGCCAAGCTTCGGAAGAGCTGAGCTCTCTCGAGGATCGCTAGGTCTTCGCTGGATGCAGACATGTCATCAACGGCGCTAAGCGAATACAGACAAGCCATGTCGTCCTCTCATCTCATTGCTGAGGTCTGTGGGCGAGGTTGCGGCGCGCCGCTCGAGCTCGCCCGGGTGGACGAAAGACCAGTGCGCCACCTTGGCCATCGACGCCCCCCAGCCCGGCCGCCCCGGCACCTTCGCTCGCCGACGAAGTTCGTGCGCGATAGCTACCGCCGAGAAGGCTTCCTTGATCTCGACGAGGTCCGAGTCGGCGACGCTCGGACCCTTGCGGGCAAGGACTGCCGCAGTCGCTCTCGACGGCTGCTCCCGGACAGGATTGTCAGGGGCGGCGACTTCCGCGGCCGTACCTGGACCGACAGCGCGGCCCTTAGTCACCGAAGTGGCCACATCGGGTGAGCCGCATGTCTGATCACATTAGCGCCACACGTCGTGGCGAGAAAGGGGGTTGGTCGGCCGGAACGGGCCAGCGACGCGCAAGCAGGTATCCCAGGCGACGGTGGTTCGTTATAAGATTACGGACGCATCAGGCCCGCTTGAGGTCGGACGGCAAGGAGTGACATGACCCTGGTGAGAGACAGCCTCCGGCTCGACGAGGTGCTCGAGGAGCACAGTAGGTCCCGTCCGCATGAGCTGTCCGTAGTCGACGGCGTCATCCGGCTGGACTATGCCGAGATGACCGAACGACACCATCGGCTCGTGCAAATGCTGCTCGACCGAGGTGTAACGGCGGGCGAACGGGTGCTGTGGTTAGGGCAGAACTCGTTCCGCGTCCTCGAGTTGATGATCGCAGCGGGCCGGCTTGGCGCAATGGTCTGCCCGGTGAACTGGCGCCAGTCCGTCCCTGAGCTGACCTTCGTGATCGAGGACCTCGCACCGGCCCTGGTCGTCGCCGACCCAACCGGGATGGCCGACACGTTGCAGCAGGTGCGGGCGAACGCCCCGGATGGCTCGTGGCTCATGGTGGATGACGGCCCCGACGGATACGAAGCCGCAGTATCCGCCACGCGGAGGTCGACCGACGTCGTAGATCACGCCGACGACACGCAGCCCGTCCTGGTCATGTACACCGCGGCGCATGAGGGACGACCGAACGGCGCGCTCATGACCCACCGGGGCCTGATCGCGGCGTCCGTTCTGCACGGCACTATGAACGGAGCGTTCGAGCGCCGGCAGGTGTTCCTTGCGGCCTCGCCGCTATATCACATCGCGACCCTCATGGGCTGCCTCACGACATTCCTACTCGGAGGTACGAATACGTACCTCCCGCGCGTCGACGTGAAGGAAATGCGGGAACTGATCGATGCCGAAGGCTGCACGTGGGCGTACATCACCGGGCCTACCATCGCCCAACTCGCCGAGGCAGCAGAAGCGGCGCAGTCCACTTTGCCGACACTCAGTAGGTTCAATGCGTATGTCGCCGCTGATCCCAGGTGGACGCAGCTCGGCGTTCCATCTACCGCGCCGTGGTCGCTCTACCCCGGCTCATTCGGGCAGACAGAGATGACGGGGATGGTCACCTACACCGCGCTGGGCGTCGGTGCCATGGGCGCCGCCGGTCGCACGTCCCCCTGGTGCCTGACACGACTCGTCGACGAAGACGGCAACGAGGTCGCGCCCGGCGAGACGGGCGAGATCACCGCCCGAGGTGTGACCGCCGGCGCGGGCTACTGGAACCGGCCGGATGTGAACGCGGTTCGATGCCGTGGCGGCTGGTGGCACACAAACGACCTCGGGCGTCGGGAAGCTGACGGCTCGCTCTCGTTCGTCGGGCCGAAGACGCGGATGATCAAGTCGGGTAAAGAGAACATCTACCCCGTAGAAGTCGAGCGGTGTCTCCGCGAGCATTCGTCCGTCGCGGATGCCGCGGTCATCGGCGTGCCCGACGATATTTGGGAGCAGTCGGTGACCGCCGTCGTCGTCCTCCGCGACGGGGCGCAGCTGTCGGCGGAGGACCTCATCGCCCACTGCAGAAACTCGATTGCGCCGTACAAAAAGCCTAGGTTCGTGTACTTCGTCGAGTCGCTGCCCAAGGTAAACGGTCAGCTAGATCGCGACGCGCTTGACAGCATCTTCGGGGGGGGCGGATACCCGGGCGTGGGCTGACCCGTGGCACGCCCGTCGTGCTCGTCAGCACGACATTCAAACCTTGTCCACCGTCGCGGAATGTCACCTATTCGCTGGAGCGAGGTGGCGACCGACTCATTCACGTCGAGGTCACCCAGCCCTCCGCTTGAGGCGGGAGCAGAGCCCATTCGCCACGAGCTACCCGACGCAAAGTCATGTTGTCTCCGAGCTCAACTGATCCGACCGAGCGGCTCGGCGCCGGGCAACGGCGATCGACACCTCGGCATGAACCGGCGCCCAAAAGAGTTCGCGCGTACGTAGATATGCAGTCCGGTTGAGCCCGGAAAGGCTCTGCGCGCGGGCGACCGCCGTGTTGACGACTTCATCGGCATCCGCGATCTCGTCGAGGTAGCCCACGGCTAGTGCTCCATCGGCGTCGTAAACGACCCCTCCCACGGTCGCTCGCCAGAGGGCACGCGGATCCAGTCTCGCCCGAGCAGCAGCAACGGCAAGCGGGCCGAGCGGCAAGCCAACCCCGGCCTCGTTGAAGCCGATCTTGGACGGCACCCGCGCACCGACGCGATAGTCGGCCACGAGCAGCAACAGAGCACCTGCCGCGACCGCATGCCCCGTGCACGCAACGACGACGGGCCCTGGGTACCGCATGACCGCGTCGTACAAGGCGGTGACCTGCCGGAGTCTGCGCGAGACGGCGGCGCGATCTCCGCTGAGCATTGCCGCTCGATCAAGTCCGGCCGTCAGGCAGCCCGGACGACCAGCAATGACCAAAGCGGCGTCCGCCGGGGCAGCCGTAACGACCGCGATGAGGCCGTCGATCATGTCCAACGTCAGCGCGTTGACCGCGCCGTCGTCTATGCGAATTAGGTAGGCACCACCGATGCGGTCATTCGTCAACGGCGTCACAACATCCTCGATTCGATCCGTCCGATATTCTGATCAGAATACTGCCGAAAGGAAGGCGATGACCGGGTTGCAACCATTCCCATGCGTCTTCGTACACGGCTTCGCCGACGACAGCACCACGTGGTCAAGGCTGCTCGTGCAGCTACCCGCCGTGGACGCCCGCTGCTGGGATCTGCCGGGCCACGGGACTCGCAAGACGGCAGCGCCCGAGCTGATGACTCGCGATGCGGCCGTCCGCGAGCTGCATGAACACCTGGACGGCATCGGTCGTCCCGCAATCCTCGTCGGGCACTCGCTCGGTGGATACCTGGCCCTGATGGCCACGATCCTCCGCCCCGAGTTGGTTTCTGCTGTCGCCCTCATCTCATCCGGGCCGGGATTCCGCCGGAGCGACGCCAGGGAAAGTTGGAACGCCTACATCGACTCCATCGCCGCCGACACCGGAATGCCAACGGCAGTGACAACACTGGCGCATCAGCCGGATTCTTTTGTCATTGACAATCTCGGCTCAGTGCGGTGCCCGCTCGTGCACATCATCGGGTCCCGTGACCATCGCTACCGCGCTGGGGCGGACCATCTGCGCAAGGTGCTACCCCACAGCTCGCTCGTCGAGATCGACGGCGCGGGCCATCACCCGCAGCGCACGCACCCGAAGGAGGTCGCGGCCGCAATCATGGCGTTGACCGCATCGCTGGAGCGCTCCGCCGACTAGCGGGGCAAGCCGAGGACGCGTTCGCCAATGATGTTGCGCAGGACACCGGTCGTGCCACCTTGAATCGTGTACGCCGGGGCGTACATCGCGCTTCGGCTCACCCGATTGCGCAGTGTCGCCTCCATCCCGAAGACTCGCACGGCGAAGTCCGCGATGCGCTGCTCGAACTCGGTGCAGAACACCTTGGTCACCGACGAGTAGCCAGGCGGTGCTTGGCGCAAGACATTGCGCAAGACCATGTCTCGGCCAATGGCGTAACCGCTCTCGAAGTAGCCGATGTCCTGGCGCACGATCGGGCTCGCAAGGTCCGCCGCGGCGAGAGCCATCCGATACACGGCCTTGTTGCTCACGAGCCGGTCAATACCGCCGCGTTCGTGCTCCAGCTGGCGCATCGTCTGCCTGAAGGCGCCGTTCGGCTCCCCGACAAGGTGATCGGCCGGGACGCGCACCTCGTCGAAGAAGACTTCACAGAAGTGACTGTCGCCCGTCGCATCACGGATGGGCCGCACCGTGATTCCCGGGCTATCCATCGCCACCACGAGCTCGGAGAGTCCCTCGTGAGGTTTGGCGGTGGGGTCAGTTCGGCAGATGAGATAGCACCAATCCGCGTGGCCGGCGCCGCTGGTCCACACTTTCTGCCCGGAGACCACGAAGTGCTCGCCGTCGCGCACGGCTGATGTGCTCAGGCTGGCAAGATCGGAACCGGCGCCGGGTTCACTCATGCCGATGCACCATCGCGACCGGCCGGCCGTCATATCGGGAAGCCAGCGCTTTCGTTGTTCCGGCGTTCCGTACTGAAGAAGGACGGGACCAATCTGTCGATCACACATCCAGATGCCCGCAAGCGGTACACCGTTCGCGATCAGCGCCTCCGCCACGACAAAACGTTCCAGTTCGCTGCGGTCTCCGCCGCCGTACTCGGCGGGCCAGGTCATGCCGACCCAGCCGCGTTCAGCGAGCGCCGCGTTCGCCTCGTCGCTGTATCCGACGACCCATGAATCGTCCACGGCCGGGTGTTCGAGTAGCCACTCATCGGCGAAATTGACCGCTTGTTGCTGGACGCTCATCACGTCTGCCGGCCAATTCAGGTCCATCTCGTTACTCCCACGTCGTTCCGGCCAAGGCGATGATCGCTCGAGGCGTTAAGATATGGGTGAAATCGACCTTCGCCTCCACTGTGACGATGTCTCGGGCTCCGCGGAGCCCGAGGTCGGCTCTGCAGCGCAGCATCCGGCGTCGCGTCTCGCTGACACGTGCATGAGGAGACGTTGTGGCACAAACGAAGGTCGCTTCCGACGTAGCGCGCCGACTCATGCGCGAAGCCTCTGAGCGCGGGCTGCAACCAGGCGATCACCTGGGCGCCGAGGGGTGGCTGCTCGAGCGCTATGGCGTAGCGCGCGGCTCGTTGCGAGAAGCGTTGAGGTTGCTTGAGGCGCACGGGGCCGTGGAGATGCGCCGAGGGGCTGGTGGAGGGGCCATCATCGCGCGCCCGCAACCAGCCCAACTCGCGGGCTTTCTGGCCATGATCCTGCAGAACGGTCACGGGGACATGCGCACGATTCTCGAAGCACGCAGCGCGATCGAACCGACGACGGCCGCGTTCGCTGCGGAGCGACGCACGCCCGAACAGCTCCAGGCGCTGAAAGAGTGCACGGAGAACCTCATGAATTCCCGGCATGACACGGCTGCTTTTCACCGGCATAACCGGCAGTTCCACGACCTCCTGGGCGAGGCGTCCCACAATCTCGTACTCGGAACGATCCTGCCGGCCCTGAGCTGGATGTCCGAGGCGATGGGTTGGGAGCTCGATCAGCGAGTCCGCAAGCGCATCGCGTCGGAGAAGCAAATGATCTACGAGGCCGTCGAGCTTTGCGACTCGTGGCTGGCGTCGCAGCGGATGAGCCGAATGATCATGGGCTACGAGGAGATCGAGCGATCCAATCCTTCGAAACTCAATGCACCGATCGTCTGGGCTGACGTCGACGAACTGCTCGAGAAGTACCTCGCACGTACCGAAGACGACGCCTGACGAGGCGCCGGAGGAAGGCCCCCTACGGCGGAGACGACCGTTCACGCGTACCGCTCCCCGAGCCCTCCCGCAATCACCAGTTGATCACCGTTGCGCCGCCCCTCGAAGGCTGTGTTGGTCTCGTCGATCGTCCACATAGCGATGCTGAGCCGGTCTCCGGGGTACATCGGCGAGACAAACCGCGCGGAGATAGCCGGGAACCGCGTCGTGTCGCCTTCGCATGCGAACGCGAGCAGCGCTCGGCCGACGAAGCCGAAGGTGCACAAGCCGTGGAGGATCGGTCGCTCGAAGCCGGCCGCCGCCGCGAAACGAGGGTCGCTGTGCAAGGGATTGCGATCCCCAGACAACCGGTAGATCAACGCCTGGTTATCGGCGACGGCGTAGTCCATGCAGCGGTCCGGCTCGCGGTTGGGTGTCGCAGTTCGCGAGCCGGCAGGACCGCGGTCTCCTCCCCAACCACCTTCTCCCCGAATGAAGGCGACTGATCGGTTCGTGAATAAAGGCTGTCCGGCCTCGGCGTCCGCGGCGATGGTCTCAATCTCGACGGCCGCACCCGAGCCCTTGTCGAATACGCCGGTGATCCGCGAGTAGTAAGAGATGTTGCCTGCGGGCGGCAGCGCGCCATGCAGGATGACCGTCTGGGAGCCATGCACGAGCATCTTGCGGTCGTAGTCGCCCATCGCACTCGCGACCTCGGGCCCAGGGACAGCCAGCACGACCGACATCGTCGGTAATGCCCGTAGCGGCGTGTCACGCGTATCGTCCGTGCAGAAGGCGAGCTCGTCGGGCCCGCAGCCGACCCCTAGCGCGTAGAGCACGGAATCGTGCTCCGTCCAGGCGCGCGTCGTCGTCGAACTCGTGAATCCTGCGCAATCGACGTTCAATCCCATTGGCGGGCCTACGCTTCCGCGACAGTCGGCGCGCTGCCGGCCAGAGCTTCGAGCTCCTTCGCTAGATCCGCGACATCCCACCTCGAGTCGCGTTCAACGCGCGACTCGACCGACCACGACTTGTAGAGCTTGACCGTGCCGCCGGCGACCCAGAAGACGCGGCCAGTCACTGTGCTGTGCTCAGTGGCCAGCGAGGCGACTAAGGGTGAGATGTTGGCCGGATCCCACGGGTCAAACTCCCCCTCCCCGGGCGCCTCCATGATGGCGGCAACTGACGGAGTCTGCTCGATCAACCGAGTTCGGGCGGCGGGAGCGATCGCATTCACGCGCACGCCATACCGGCCAAGTTCCTTGGCCGCGATCTGCGACAAGGTCGCGATACCGGACTTGGCTGCGCCGTAGTTGGCCTGGCCCGCGGTCGCGTGCAGGCCGGACGTGGAGGAAGTGTTGATCACCGAGGCGCGAACGCCGTGACCCGCCTTGCTCCGCTCGCGCCAGTAGCCAGCCGCAAAGTGCAGGGGAGCGAAGTGTCCTTTCAGGTGGACACGGATCACCGAATCCCACTCGGCCTCCGACATCTGCGCCAGCACTTTGTCCCTGAGGATCCCGGCGTTGTTGACGAGCACGTGTAGATCCCCGAACTCACTCACGGCCTGTTCCACCATCCGCCGGGCACCATCCCAGTCGGATACGTCGTCACCGTTTACGACCGCCTCGCCGCCGAGCCTGGTGATTTCGTCGACGACTTCCTGGGCAGCCGTTCGGTCGCTCCCGCTGCCGTCGCTGGCGCCGCCCAGGTCGTTGACGACAACCTTCGCCCCCTCCTTCGCGAAAAGCAATGCGTGCTCGCGGCCGATGCCTCGACCCGCGCCCGTAATGATCGCAACGCGTCCTTCAAGTGTGCCCACGTGGGTGTCCTTCCATATGGCGCCGCGCCCGCGTGAATCGGCAGCGAACGCCGGGCGGGGCTGGTTGCAAAGAGGCGAACGGATTGAATATTATCAGATTATACGTGCGCTCGGAAGGCGCCGCCGTCCAAGCGAGGGACCATGGAGTTCGTGTTTTCAGCGGAGCAGGAAGAGATGCGCGACTCTGTGCGCCGGTTCCTCCAAGACAGTTCGCCGGAGCCTGAGGTGCGCAGGCTCATGGCTACGGACAACGGATACGACGATCAGGTTTGGCAGCGGCTCTGTTCCGAGCTCGGACTTACAGCGTTGTTGATCCCGGAGCAGTACGGCGGGCTGGGCTTTAGCTTCCTAGAGGCGTCGATTGCCCTCGAGGAAATGGGCCGAGTGCTGCTGTGCGCCCCGTACCTCTCTACGATCATCGCCGCCAGTGCGCTGCTGCGCACTGAGGACGAGACGGCCTGTGCTGATCTCCTTCCGGGGATCGCGGCCGGCACGACTCTGGCGTGCGTCGCCTACATGGAAGATCCGCGCGACTGGGCGGGCACCTCGACGTCCGTTGTTGCCGAGTCGACTGGTTCCGGTTGGCGGCTAACGGGCGCGAAGCGATTCGTCCTCGACGCGGTGGTCGCCGACGTGATCCTGGTTTTCGCGCAGGCCGAGGGTGGGACGACGCTATTTGCGGTCGATGCGGCGGATGAGGGAGTCCATCGCACGCTCCTACCGACGATGGATGAGACCCGTAAGCTCGGGGACATTACGTTCCAGGCCGCACCTGCGCGCCTGATCGGTGGCGTTGGGGCGGCAGCCGACGTCCTCTCGTACACCCTCGACATAGCCGCCACCGCTGTTGCCGCCGAGCAGGTCGGTGGCAGCCAGCGAGTACTAGACATGAGCGTCGATTATGCCAAGCTCCGCGTTCAATTCGGCCGGCCGATCGGCAGCTTCCAGGCTATTAAGCACAAATGTGCGGACATGTTCCTCGCCGTTGAGTCGTCGCGATCGGCGGCCCAGCACGCAGCGTGGGCGGTGGCGGGGAACCCCGCGGAGCTGCCAGTAGCGGCGAGCATTGCGAAGGCACATTGCTCCGAGGCGTATGCATTCGCGGCGGGCGAGAACATTCAGATTCACGGCGGGATCGGGTTCACCTGGGAGCACCCTGCGCACCTGTACTTCAAGCGCGCGAAAAGCACCGCGCTGCTCTTCGGTGACGCCGTTTACCACCGCGACCTACTGGCTCGTCGGCTCAGCGTCGCACGGTAAGCGTCATCGGGGTCATGTTGCGGGAAATGAGACAGTGGCCGTGCCCGGGAACAGCACCGCGCCGTCGTCCGTGCGCGTCCACACCTCCACTTGCACCACGAGCCGATTGTCTCGGGTTGAGATGGCGCTGACCGTTCCCCCCGCCGTGACTCGGCTGCCTTTGAGGCTGGGCGCTCGGAAGCTACCCCCGACCCGGTCGATGCGCCCTCGCTCCCCCACAAAGTCCCGAAGCACATCGTGAATCCAGGACCACTGCAAGTACCCCATGCCGAAGGCGCCGTCGTAGCCGGCCGACCGCCCAGCTTCATCATCCATATGAATCGGAACGAACTCATCGTTCACCGCGGCGAACCGGTTCCACACTTCGAACCCTGCCGTCCACGTCCGGCTTGGCAACTCGTCGCCAACCGTCAGCTGCTTTAGTTCGGTCTCACTGCTCACGTATGTGCGCTCCTCTTCGGGCTCGGCGCGGTCAGTAGCGGATACCGGTTTGGGAGCGCACCTGAATTGTTGTGCCGTTCTGATCCGTCCAGGTTTCGCGGACTGTCGTGAAGAGCATGCGGCCGAGCCGCCCGTCGCGCTCCCGGTACCCGGCAAGCACTCGGACGGCAGTGACTACGTCGTCGACACCGAAGTCGTGCAGATACTCGACGTCCAGACCGCCGTTGAGTTGGCGGGTGAGACCCGGGCCGTCAATACCGAGGGTTTTTTCCAAGACGTCCGGATCGAGCCTGTCGATCGCCGGGAAACCCTTAGGGTCGAAGGTCATCCAGGCGAAGGGATTGAACTCGTGCGGGGCGATGAGTCGCCCGCCGCTCGAGTCCTCGTCCCAATACCGGGCCGGGGGCTGATGAGGGTAATAGACGGCAATGGCCCACCTGCGGATGTCGGATGCTGAAACGGGAAAGGAGACCCGACGGCTGATCGTGCCCCCGACCGCCTTACGCATGTCGTCGGTGATGTACGACTCCGCGACGCTCATCGGGGAATGCTCAAGTTCGGTGCGGTCATGGCGTCCAATCGGTCGGCTTCGGCTCCCACTGCGGCCGCCAGCGTTGTCGCGCGCTTGACGATCAAGCCCGCGTCATGTTCGTCCGTGAAGCCGATCCCCCCGTGGTTTTGTACGTTCACCTTGACGTTCGTCCGCGCGGCATCCAGCGCGAGGGTCAGGGCGGCGGCGCTCTGGAAGCGCGCGTCCGCCCATCTCTCCTCGACAGCCACTGCGGCCAGATGCAACTGCGCGCTTGAGACGTAACATCGGACGGCCATGTCGGCGCACCGGTGCTTGACGGCCTGGAACGCACCGATTGGTTGCCCGAACTGGTGCCGGATTTTGGCGTAGGCCGTTGACTGCTCAAGCGCCGCCTCCGCGACTCCGGTGAGCATCGCGGACTGCAAGACCCAGAGCCGTAGCTGCATCGAATCGCCCGCTGCCCGGGCCACGATGTCGCCGACAGTAATGCGGCTGACGCGGGTCGCCGGGTCGATGCTCTTCAGCGCACTTGCTTCGACAACCGGAGACAACTCGGCGCCGGATCTGGTCACGGAGAGGGCCAGGCGGCCAACCTCGACGTCGTATCCAATCGCACCGACTCGCAGCCCAACCCGCGCGTCGCCGGCGCAAATTGCGGAGCTGAGCTCGTCGTCGCCGGCCTCGTGGGCGACGTGCGCCGCCACGATGGACGAGACCGTCGGGCCCGGAGTGAGGTGACGGCCGAGCTGATCGACGACCAAGAACTCCTCGACGAGTCCGAGGCCGAGACCGCCCACCGAGTCGGGCAGGCCCAGTGACAAGAATCCGAGTTCCGCCCAACGGCGCCACGTCTGGTCGTCGATGACCGACTCTCGGTCCGCCAGCGCGGCATCGCGAACCCGAGAGATGGAAAATTCCTTCGCGAGGTACTCGGCGGTGGACTCGGCGATGTCTTGTTGCACGGGGCTCGGGGTCAGCCTCACCGGCTCACTCTCCTGGTCTTCCAGCGGTCGCTGTCCTTCTGGTCACGGGTGCGATTCATCGCGGCAGCCCAAGGACGCGCTCGCCGATCAGGTTGCGCTGGATATCGGAGGTCCCGCCAGCGATCGTGGCGCAGAAGTCATTCAGCCAGCGGTTGGCCCACGGAATTTCCTCGGCACCGGCGTCCACCATCGTCATCGCCAAGCTCGACACCCGTTGGCGCAACTCGTTGCAGTGCAGGCTGAACGATATGCCGGAAGCTGACGTGACCCCCCCGCCCGTCGACGGCGACACCAGCCGGTAGGCCATCGCCCGGATCGCCGCCGCGCCCGCGCGCACCGCGGCGAACTCGCGGGCCAGACCGGTGTCGGAGAACAAGCCGCGGTCTGCGGCCAAGGTGGCGAGCGTGTCGAGATCGGCGACCATACGTAGTTTGGCGTCGAGGAACGCCGGACCGCGTTCGAGCGCTAACGTGGACAGCGCGACCTGCCAACCCATATCCAACTCGCCGACAATGTTTTCCATCGGAACGCGGACATCGTCGTAGAACACTTCGGCGAACTCGGCGTTGCCGTCGATCGTCCGGATCGGCCGTACCGTGACACCGGGCGTCGTCAGGTCGACGACAACCCAGGTCAACCCCCGGTGACGTGACTGCTCGGCATCGGTCCGCACGAGCGCACCTTGCATCCGGGCATACGGGCCGAAGCTGCACCACACCTTCGAACCGTTGAGGACGAGGTCACTGCCGTCGATCGAAGCGCTCGTCCGCAACGAGGCGAGGTCCGATCCTGCGTCGGGTTCGGAGAACCCTTGGCACCAGATCACCGAACCGTCGAGGATGCCCGGCAAGTACTCCCGCTTCTGCTCCTCCGTCCCGCAAAGCATGATCGTGTGGCCGATCTGATGGAGGCCGGCGGCGAGCACCGACTTGTACGGTGCCCGCGCGCGGGCCAGCTCCTCGTACCAGACGACCTGTTCCAGCGCGCTCGAGCCACGCCCGCCGTACTCGGTGGGCCAATCGATACCGGCCCAGCCGGCGGCGTGTTGGCGGCGCTGCCAGGCGACGTCGTAGTCGACAAGTTCCCGGCCGTCCCGCGGTCGCGGCCCGCGTGGCACGTTGTCGGAAAGCCATTCGCGGGCTGCCGCCCGGAAGGTCGCCTCGTCGCCCCCGTGTTGGTTGGATTCGTCCAGCATGTGGTCAGTGGCCCGTCTCGTCATCGCGGTCACGATCGGGGATGAACGAATACAAGGTGACGTCCTCGCCATCGACGTCGGTGTAGGCGACGGTGACCGGTAGTCCGATCCTGACCTCGGGCAGCGGGCAGTCCGTGAGTTGCGCGAGCACGAGCATGGGCCGCGGTCGCTCCTCCATCTCGGCAAGGATCAGCACATACGGAACATCGTCATTGAACGCACCGGGACCTCGGTGCACGATCGAGTAGCTATACACCGTGGCCCGGCCGCTCAGCGACACCCACTCGAGGTCCGTCGACAGGCAGGTCCGGCAGGCGACGTACGGAATCCACCCGAAGTCGCCGCAGTTTTTGCATCGCGGGGCCTGAAACCGTCGTTCCCGCAGCCCGGCCCAGAACGGCTGGTTCTCCGGGCTGATCGCCGGGAGCGGTTTCGTGTATGTGCTAGGGCTCATCCAGGCTCACCTCAGTCGCGAGCAAGGATGACCGTGGATGCCAGTCCGTGGATGGACCCGCCCTGTCCGAGTGCGACGCCGATCTTCGCGTTGGGGACCTGACGGGCCCCGCAGTCTCCCCGCAATTGCCGGACGATCTCGATCACGCTCATTCCCGATGGGTTGGAGTTGTGGCTATTGGACAGGAGGCCACCGTCGGTGTTGCACGGCATGTCGCCGCCCAGGTTGGTGTGTCCTTCGCGGACGTAGTCGCTCGCCTCGCCCAGCTTGCAGAACCCCATCTCTTCCAGATTCCGCAGCATGGTGATCGTGAAGCAGTCGTACAGGTTCGCGACATCGATCTCGGATCGGTCGACGCCGGCCATCTCGAAGGCCATGTCGGTGCACCGTCGCACCGCCTTGCCCTCCTCGGGAAACCATGGATCGTCGAACGTTGCGTACACGTCGGTAGCGGTTGCCTCCGCACCGCCGAGAACCCAGACGGGGTCGCGGCGGCAGTCACGCGCTACCGCTTCCGATGCGACGACGATGGCGTAGCCGCCGTCGTTCTCGATGCTGCAGTCCAGTAGGTGAAGGGGGTCGGCGATCATACGTGACGAAACGACGTCTTCGACGGTGATCGGCCCCTTGGGGCCCATCACCGACTCGGGATTGAGCACTGCGTGATCGCGGTGGATCACGGCGACCTGGGCAAGGTCCTCGGCGGACGAACCGAACTCGTGCATGTAGCGCTGCGCCCAGAGGGCATAGAGAGGGGTCATATAGGCACCCTGAATCTCCCAATGAAAGTCGGGGAACCTGGGCGCCGAGTCGAGCCTTGGCTTGGAGCCCGGCGAATTGCCCCCACCTGCGTGCCCGACCCACAGGACTGCGACTTGGCAGCTGCCAGCGCTGATGGCCGCAGCAGCCTTGGCGACGGCACCCTCTCCCTGACCGGTTCCAAGGTACGTAATGGGCCGGCCGCCAAGTTGCTCGGCCCAGTGCATGTGCGTCTTGCTCCACGGCTCGGCAAACAGCGGCGACAGGCCGTCGACGCGACTGTGCGGTAGCCCAGCGTCTTCAAGTGCGCCCTTGAACGCCTCAATCTCGAGAGACAGCTTCGTCCGGCCGAGCCGCTTGCCTTGTTGCGTCGTGTACACGCCCACAATGGCGGCGGTGGTGCCCATAGACACGGTTACCTCCTCTCGTTCCCGGCCTTTCGGGGGTCATTCGCCCGTGAACTGGGGCGTGCGACGCTCGCTGGTCGCGCGAACTCCTTCCACGAAGTCCCGCGTGCGTCGCAGGCGGGTCTGCTCCGCAAGTTCATGCGCGACGACTGCACGCACCCGTTCGGCCAGCTCGCGGCGCAGCGTGTGCTTGATGGCGCGGACGGCCTGCGGTGCCGATTCCACGAAGGCGCTGGCGAACTCCCTCGCGCGGGCACGTAGTTCTTCCGGCTCGGCGAGTTCATCACACAGACCGATGGCCTTCGCTTCGACGCCGCTGACGTTGCGGCCGCTGTACAACAGCTCCGCGGCCCTCGACGGGCCCACGACATTCGGCAAGGTCACCGAGATGCCGAAACCCTGGTGGAAGCCGAGCCGGGCGAAGTTGGCCGTAAAGCGCGACGATGGCGTCGCGACGCGGAAGTCAGCAGCGAGCGCCAGGCCAAGGCCACCCCCGATGGCCCCCCCCTGCACGGCCGCGATGATCGGAACACCGGTGACGAATAGCCGGACGCCATGCTCGTAAATGCGTTCAGCCGCGCTCGGGGCAGCCATCTCGCCTTTGAAATCGGCCCCGGCGCAGAAGTGCTTGCCCTGCGAGCACAGCACAATTGCCCGGCAGTGCGGATCCTGGTCAAGGCGTTCGAGCGCATCGGCGAGGTCCGCGATAACGGTCGGATTGAAGTAGTTGTTTGGCCCACGCGTTATCTCGACTGTCGCAACGAAGTCATCGCCGAGGTCGACCACGACGTCGGAGGCGGTCATTCAGCACTCTCCAAGGGGTATTCCGGTGGGCGCAGATAAGCGACGAAGTCGACGGCGGTGGCACCTTGCCCGCGCTCGTGGACGATCAGCGGGTTGATCTCGAACTCGATCAATCGGTCACCCAACAACTCGGCAAGATGCCCGGTGGCCGTGATCACCTCTGCAGCGGCGTCGACGTCAAACGGCTTGGCCCCGCGGAAGCCGTCCAACAACGGATATCCCTGGAGCCGCTGCAGAAGCGACACCGCGCCCGAGTGATCGATGGGCAATAGGGCCGTGGCGACATCTGCGTACAGTTCGACCGCGGTTCCGCCCACACCAACGGTGAGGAGGGGCGGGTACCCGTTGTCCTGCACCTGCACCCCGATGAGCAGTTCAACGCCGGCCGGTGCCCGCTGTTGAACGAGAACGCCCTCGATTTCGGCCTCGGGTATCCCGCGCCGCGCGCGGTCCATCAGCTCGTCGTACACCTCGCCAGCAGCACCGGCCGCTACCCCCACGACGACGAGCCCCAGTTCGGTTTTATGGGTGATCTGCGGCGACTGCAGCTTCAGCACGAGGTTGTCGCCGAGGCCGGCGGCAACGCGTTCGGCCTCGGCGCGATCGGTGACCAATTGACCCGAGGGCGTAGTGATGCCGCTGGCTTGCAGCAACGTCGCACCGTTCGCCTCAGTCATCGCCCAGTGGTGAATGCTTGCCTGTGCTGCCCGCTTCTCACGTACCCGTGGCGCTGCGCGTTCCGCAAGGCGGCCTAGCGTGCATATGGCACTGCGGATCGAACTGAAGACCGGGACCTTACCGTCGGCCAACATTTGCCGAACGTCGAGTGTTCGATCGTGCGACGCCAGATAGGCCATGCTTACCCGCCCGGGGCGGGCAGCATTGACGTTCACGACGCTGCGGGCGATGGCCTGCGCAGTTACTCCGACGACGGCCGAGACCACGACGAGCACCTGGTCGACCTGTGGATCGTCAGCCACGAGCGTGCAGACCCGCTCGAGATCGTGTGGCCGGGAAGCGACAAGGTCTGCAGTGACATCGACCGGATTCTGCGGTATCGCAAAGTCGGACAGGACGTTCGCCAGGGCACTCTTGGTGGCCGGGGCCAGCGACGCCATCCGCAAGCCGACTTTCCCCGCGAGATCCGCTGCTAGCCCGCCCGCACCGCCTGAGGTTGTGACGATGCCGAGCCGATTCCCGACCGGACGATCCTGGTGAACCCACGACATTGCAACGTCGACCATCTCGTTCACATCAGAAACTGTGATGACCCCGTTGTCATGGGACAGGAGTTTGAAAGCTTCATCTCGCCCGACTAGGGAACCTGTGTGGGAGGCGACAGCATCTCGGCCCGCGTGAGTGGTCCCCGACCGCAGCACGACGAGTTGCTTGCCTAATTCAGCAGCCCGCCGACATAGCCTCAACCACTCGACACCGTCCGGCACGAGCTCGAGGTAAAGCATCAGCAACCGGATGTCGGCCCGCTCGAGCACATGCTCGGCCACCTCGACGACCGTCAGATCGGCCTGGTTACCGGTACTGACCCAGACGGCCGGCAGACATCCCCGTTCCCGACCGAGGTCGAAGATCGAGCCGCCAATGGCCCCACTCTGGCCGATGTAGGCCACCGGTGCGGCCCCACCGAGGCCGTCTACCCAGAGCGCATTAGAAAAGGTCGCCGCCAGACCCGCCGCTGTCGCCACGACGCCCTGACAATTGGGGCCAAGGATACGCATGCCGGTTCGTCCGGCCAGTTCGACGATCTCCCGCTCGCGGTCCTTCCCATCGTCCCCGGCTTCGGAGAAACCAGACGCGAAGATCACCACCGCCTTGACACCGGCAGCTACGGCATCGGCGACGCTGGGCAGGATCTGGTCGCCGCTGGTAAACAGCAGGGCAAGGTCCACACCGTGTGGCACCGCCCGAAGGCTCGGGTAGCACGGAGTGTTTGCGATCTCAGGCGCCTTGGGATGGACGACCACGAGTCGTCCCTCGAAGCCGAACCGCTTGATCGTCTTTAGGGTGCTGTAACCGAGACCCCGTCGCGCACTCGAAACGCCAACGACGGCCACGGATCGTGGGGCGAGCAGAGCATCTATCCCGAAAGCGCCGGCAACGCGGGACGGAACTGCCTCGGCTGCCTCATGCAGGGTCACGCCAGACCCCGCTTCGAGACGGACCAGGGTACGTCCCGGTCCGAGCGAGGCTCAGGGGGCAGGCCGAGAACTCGTTCAGCGATGATGTTGCGCTGGATCTCATCGGTGCCGCCCCGTAGCGACAGAGACGGCGCCGTCATGGCGGCGTCGTGGCCGCGATGCGTCGTCAACATCCCCTCGGCTCCTTGAAGGTCTTTGAGGAGGTACGCACGCTGCTTCGCAGAGTTGGCCAAGCGGACCTTCTGACCGGAGCCTTCAGTACCTGGACCGCGCCGCTTCTTCGCTTGGGCTGCCGCACGAGCGCTGGTAAGCCGTGCCACCTCCGCATTGATAAACACCGCAATCGCCTCATCCCGGCGAACCGGATCGTCGAGCAGTCCGGCGTCGGCGGAGGTCCGCAGCCAGGCGGGAGCCCTCTGACCGCTGTCACGGCGCGTCCCCCGGCCGGAAGACGCGGAGACGGCGATGGAGGACCGCTCGAACGCGAGGACCGTGAGCGCGATCTGCCAGCCAGCTCCCACCTCGCCGAGACGGTTTTCGTCGCCGATCTCGACGCTGTCCAGAAAAACCTCGCTGAAGTGGTCGTCGCCGTTCATCTGGTGCAGTGGGCGAACGGTGACCCCGGCGCTCTTCATCGGCACGACGAACATGGAGAGACCAGCGTGCTTGACCACGTCGGGGTCCGTACGCGCAAGGCACAGCCCCCAGTCGGCGTATGCCGCGCGGCTCGTCCAAACCTTTTGCCCGTCGAGCCTCCACCCCCCCTCCGTTCGCACGGCTCGCGTGGAAACGTTCGCCAGGTCGGACCCGGCACCGGGTTCCGAGAACATCTGGCACCAGATGTCGCGGCCGTCAGCGATCCGCTTCAGCCATCGCGCCTGCTGATGTTGGTTGCCGTACTGCAACAGCGTTGGACCGATCATGTGCAGTCCGACGAAGAAGGGATAGAGGTCAGGAGCCGGCTGAGCGCGAGTTAGCGACTGAATTCGCGCCGCCTCAGCCTTGTCGGCCCCTCGACCGCCCATTCCCGCTGGCCAGGTCGGCACGAACCAGCCGCCCTCGGCGAGAGCACCCAGGTAGTTCCGCCCGGGATCAAGATGTTCGTCGTCAATCGTTGAGGGCTCGGATGCCGCTAGGCCAGCCAGCACCGCCTTCAGGTCGGCATAGTCCTCATCCAGGCCTCGGTTCTGGGCCGCAACGTCCTCGTCAGTCGCGCGACCCGACGCAGTCATTCCCGCGCCTCCTTCGATGCCGCGGATCTCGCCCGGATGCGGGCGACCGCATCGGCCACCTCAGGTGTTCCGAACGATTCGCACTCGGTGGCAAGGCTGAAATCGAGCACAGCGTTCATGGCGACCTTCAGATGCAAGTTCAGCGACCGCTTCGTGTCCTGCACCGCTTGTGGCGGCAGGCCGGCGAGCCGATGAGCTAGCTCGAGCGCGGTCTCACGCAGCTCCCCCGGTGGGACGACGCGGTTCGCCAAGCCGATTCGTACCGCCTCGTCCGGCAGGACGCGTTCACCTAGGAGCAATAACTCCTTCGCGCGGAGCAAACCAGTGAGGATCGGCCAGAAGGCCGCTCCCCCGTCGCCCGCCACTAGGCCCACGAGAACGTGCGTGTCGGCCAGGTAGGACTCCTCGGACATGATCACGATGTCCGACAACACCGCCAGGGTGGCCCCGAGACCAACCGCCGGCCCGTTAACCGCGGCGACCACCGGCAGATGGAAGCCGATCACCTCGTCAGCGAGCCGGCGGGCGTTGCGCAAGCTGCGACGCCGACGCTCCACGTCCTTCTGTTGAAGCAGGAAGTTGTCGAGGTCGCCGCCGACGCTGAACGCGCGACCGGCCCCCGTGAGCACGACTGCCCGGGCATCCGCGTCAGCTGCGATCTGCGACCACACCTTGATGAGACTCAGCTGGAGGCCCGGGTTAACCGCGTTCAGCGCCTCGGGCCGGTTCAACGTGACGATCCGAACCGGCCCATCACTCTCGACAGTCAATTCTTCGGACAGGTCGTAATCCACCACTGCCTCATTCAAGTTAGCTGAACACGCGAGCCCGCCGTGTGCGCGCTCGACCGTCCACCGTTGTCGGCGGATGCTCAATTCTTATCATGTTCTAGGGGGCCGTGAACAGGTGGGTAGCCCGTGTCGAATGTCACGCCGGGACGCCCAATCTTTCGCGAAAAGGCCCAGACACAGCTGGAATATGTCCTGCGCGTCGTTGTCGCCGCGAATCACGCCAAGAAATCGGCGGCGATGGAAAGAAACGACGGCAAGCGGGGCGCGTACGACTCTATGCGGGGATTGGGTTCCGGACGGCGCCGGTTGTGCTTGATGTTCAGCAGCATGGCCGCGGCAGAGCGGAAGCGACTCAACGCCGCGAACCAGTTGAGGTCCGTGAGGTGGGCGCCGGTCGCCTCCTCGTAGACCGCGATGGCCGCGTCGGAGCCCAAGAGGCCCGGGGCTTCAGCGCGGATGGCGCTCGGCAGACCGTCAGGCGACAAGGTCATGAGGAACCAGGCCACGTCGATGCGTGGATCCGTGAGCGACCAGATCTCCCAGTCGAGAATCGCCCGGACTTCGGAGTCGTCGCAGACCAGGTTGCCCAGCCGGAAGTCGCCGTGGACGACGACCGACGTCAGCGGCTGGGGTACCGACGCGCGGAGGCGCTCGGCGCAGGACTCCGCCTGTCGCATCAAGGCGATGTCTGCGGTCCCAGCGGCGGCGTCCGCGCCGCGGCGCTGGAGAGTAGCAAAGACTCGGGCCCAGCGATCGACCTCGCCTAGCAGGTCGGCGAACTCCACGCTGTTGCCGAGATCTCGGCTCCGCAACGAAGCAGGATCGAATCGGTGGAGTCGGGCCAGGACCTGGGCTGCGTTGGTGCTGCGGGCCATGAGGACGGCCGCGGCGGGGAGCGGCCCCTCGTCGATGAGGGGTTCGAGGCAACTTCCGGTGACGGCCGCAGTGACGAAGAACGGCGGTATATCGGGCGGCGAGCCCGCGTCTTCGAAGAGCACGCGCGCGACAGGCACTGACCCTTCCTGGTGCAGTTCCTCAATAACCGCAGCCTGTCGGAGGACATCGCGGTTGGCGACCGGAGGCAGGCCTGGCGGCGCGACCTTCACATAGGCAGGCACAGGTTGGCCTATGCCGTCGGCAAGCAGCACCGAGTAGGTGAGACCTGAACTCCCCTTCGTCACTGCATCCGAGGATTGGACGGTCGCGCCAGGCGACCAGCGTTGGGCAGCCAAGGCGATCCGCTCGATGAGGCCTTCGTCGAAGGATTCCGCCGCACGTGGACCGCTACTCACATCGGCCCGCCGTCCACCCGCACAATGCCACCTGTGGAGAAGCTCGACATGTCGCTCGCGAGGAATAAGGCCGCGCCGACGATCTCACGTGGCTCGCCGGCGCGTTGCAAGGCATAGGTGAGCCGGTGCCGTTCGGTCGTCTCCGGCGGCCAGTGTTCGGCAACGTCGGTGCGGAAGGGGCCCGCCACAATGGTGTTGACGCGTACAGAGGGCCCGTATGCGCGGGCAAACCCCACGGTCATCGCGTTGAGCGCCGCTTTTGCCGCCGCGTAGGGCAGGTAGGCGGGGTTCGGCGACAACGATGCATAGCTACTGACATTGATGATCGATCCGCCGCGCCCGTCGGCGACCATGCGTTCGCCGACGAGCGTCGAAAGCCGGAATGCGCCCTTGACGTTGACGTCGAACACCTTGTCGTACAGCGCTTCGCTGACATCGCCGAGGCTGTTGTACAAAGGGGACATGCCGGCGTTGTTCACGAGTACGTCAACCCGCTCGAACTGCTCGTACACGGTCTCGACGAGATCGTCGATCGCCTGCCACCGACCAACATGGGCGGACACCGGGAGTGCGCGGCGGCCGGTGGTCTCGCGAACCTGTCGGGCGACATTCTCACAAGACTCCAGATTCCGGCTCGCGATCACAACGTCCGCACCGGCCTTGGCAAACCCAAAGACCATCTCCCTCCCGAGGCCGCGGCTGCCTCCCGTAACGACCGCGACGCGACCCGAGAGGTCGTACGGTTGGGCGGGCCGCACGTCAGACATCAGCACGCTCACCCGCTCCCGCATGGTCCGACCTCTCCTGCTCGTCGGCAGGCGGCAGGTGGAACCGATCGGCCAGGCGTTCTCGGACGGCGGGGATGTGTTCTGAGGGAAATAGGCCTTTGGCCGGCGTCACATTTCGGAGGATCTGCCGGGCGAGCGTGCTCTTGTGCACCTCAGTCGGACCGTCGGCCAGACCCATCGTGAAGCCATCGACCAAGTACGCGATGAGCGGTAGTTCGTTCGTCGTGCCGAGTGAGCCGTGCAGCTGGATCGCGCGGCTGGTCAGGTTACGAAGGACGCTCGGCATGAGGGCCTTGACCCCCGCTATCTCGCCGCGCAACGCGCCGTAGCCCTGCTGGTCGGCCTTCCAGGCGGTCTGCAGGACGAGCAAACGGAACTGCTCCAACTCAAGCCAGGAATCCGCAATCATTTCCTGGACAAGTTGTTTGCTCGCCAGCGGTTCGCCGCGCGTCTCCCGCGATACGGCTCTCTCACACAGCATCTCCAACACCCGACGGGCCTTTCCCACGGTCCTCATCGCGTGGTGCATGCGCCCACCATTCAGGCGGGCCTGCGCGACCTGGAACCCTGCGCCGCGCTCGCCGAGCAGAGCGTCGCGCGGCACCCGCACATCGTCATAGTGGATGTACCCGTGCGTGCCCTGGCCGCCGACGTGGTCGCCTCTGCCTACGTTTCGGATGATCTTGATGCCGGGCGTGCCCGCTGGGACGACGAACAACGACATCCGGTTCTGTACGGGCTGGTCGGGTTCGGTCACCGCCACGACGATGAAGAAGCTGGCGAACTTCGCGTTACTCGAAAACCACTTGTGTCCGCTAATGACCCAGTGGTCCCCGTCGAGGACCGCGCGGGTCGTGAAGACGCCCGGGTCCGCGCCGCCCTGCGGCTCGGTCATCGAGAAACAGGAAACGATCTTGTTGTCGAGCAGCGGCCGCAAGTACTGCTCGCGTTGAGCGTCCGTTCCGAACGCGGCGATGATTTCGCTGTTACCTGAATCGGGAGGTTGTGATCCGAATACCATCGGCCCGCAGTCGGAGCGGCCAACCCACTCGTTCAGCAGCGCCAGCTTGAGTTGGCCGTATCCCTGACCACCCAGTTCGGGGCGCAGATGGCAGGCCCACAATCCGTGGTCCTTGACCTTCTGCTGGAGCGGCGGGATCAGCTCGGCTCGGATGGGGTCTCTGAGGTCGTACGGTGACGCGATCACGGTGTCGAGCGGTTCCACCTCCGTGCGCATGAATGACTCCGCCCAGTCGAGACTCGCCTGGAATTCGGGGTCGGTCTGGAAGCTCCATGACATGGGGTTCGGTCCTTTCGACGGTAACGACCACGCGGTGCGCGCAGCACGTATGGCCCGATCAATCCTCGAGGCCGAGCAGACGTCCGCTAATGACGTTGCGCTGAATCTGGCTGGTGCCGCCGTAGATCGACGCCGCACGGCTGTACAGATACTTCTTGAACCAGCCCCCGTGCCCGAGCACCGCCGACGGCCCGAGCACGTCGAGCGCGGTGTGGAGCAGCAACTGTTCGGTCTTGGTCATTGTCAGCTTGTCGATCGAGGTCTCGGCCCCGACCGGACGGCCGCTAGCTCGGTCACTCAGCCGTCGCATGGAATGCATACGCAACACCTCAAGGTGCATCAGCACACGTCCGATCGCCTCAGCGGTGGAAACGTCGCCGGCCAGACCGCGCCGGGTCGCCTCGCCCGAGATGTCGGCCAGCATGCGCTCATACTTCGCCAAATAGCCGAGGTCGGCCGCACCGCGCTCGTACGCCAGGGTCGCCTGGGTGACCTTCCAGCCACCGTTCAGCTCCCCGACCAGGTTTTCACCCGGAACGACCACGTCGTCGAAGAAGACTTCGGCGAACTCCTCGTCGCCGTTCGCCATGATCAGCGGGCGTCGCGAGACGCCCGGCGTCGTCATGGGGACGATGAGTGCCGAGATCCCGCGGTGCCGGCTCTCCGGGCTGCCGGTGCGGGCTAGCACCAGGCAGAAGTCAGCGAACGACCCCCGGCTGGTCCACAGCTTTTGCCCATTGATGACGAAGTTGCCGTCATCGTTCCGCACTGCCGTCGTCCGTAGCGAGGCGAGATCCGAACCGGCCTCAGGCTCCGAGAAGCCCTGACACCAGATCTCATCGCTGGCGAGGAAGCCAGGAAGGTAACGCCGCTTCTGCTCCTCGGTCCCATGCGTCAGCAGCGCGCGGCCGAGGAAGGTGAAGGAGGCCGCGGGCGGCGCGCCTGCACGACCTAGTTCTTGGTTGAGGATCGATTCTTCGATGGGGCCGAGCCCCTGGCCGCCGTACTCGCGGGGCCACGACAGGGCGACCCAGCCGCCCGAATACAGCTTCTTCTGCCAGCGGACGACAAAGTGGAAGCGGGCCGGCATGGTCGCCGGTTCCGGCTCGGTGGGCATGTTCGCCTCGAGCCACGAGCGAAGACGCGCGCGGAAGTTCGCTTGTGCTGGCGTGTCACGCAGATCCATGATCGGCCTTTCCGCGTAGAGCGACGAACTCACTCCCCAATTCCCGCAGCAAGGTTCGGGTGTCGCCGAACGCTGCCGAGAACTGATGGGCGCTACGCAGGTACAGGTGGGCCGATGACTCCCACGTCACGCCGATACCGCCGAGCAGTTGAACTGCGGTCTCGACTGAACGGACTGCGGCATCGCCACACCAGGCCTTGGCGATCGCGGCAGCTCGCTCGGCGGCCTCCACATCCGCGTTGTCGACCGTCCATGCCGCGCCCTGGCTGACGGAGCGGCAGGTCTCGAGGTCGACGAGCAAATCGGCTGCCATATGCCGGACCGCCTGGAAGGCCGCGATCGGGCGGCCGTACTGCTCCCGGGTAGCGATGTAGCTCCACGCGAGCCGGGCCGCCCCATCCAGACACCCGGTCAGCGCAGCGGCCGACGCCACCCGCATCGCGGCTCGGGCCCGCCGGGCCGGCACGCTCACCGCGAAGTCACCGTTCGTCGGCCGACTCGCCGACGACGCCAACAACCCGACGGGGTGCAGGGGATCGACGGCGGACGCCGGTTCGATCTCAGTCAGAAGGACCGCCGTCATGCCGTCGAGTTGCAACGCGGCACGCCCGGGTTCCCAGTCGAGACACACCGACCCCGGCTCGCCGGCACCGGGCCAGTTGAGCGTCTCATCGACGACGAGCGCAATGGGATCTCCGTCCACCACGCGGCGCAACTGGGTGTCAGCGCTGCCCGGCACGAAGGTGTTCAGCGCGAGCAAAATGCTCGGCACAGCCACCGCAGCCGTTAGATAGGGGACGGGTGCCAGCGCGGCGGACAGCTCTGTCAGCACGACGCAGGCATCGAGCACTCCCCCGCCACCGCCGCCGAATTCTTCGGGTACCAACAGCGCAGTAAGACCGGCGCCTTGCAACTCCGACCAGCCCTTTCCCGCGCCAGCGCGGTCACCACCGAGGGCTTGGCGTGCAACCGCCTCACCGAACCGATCGGCCGATAGGGCGCGGGTGGCCTCAGTGAGCATCTGCTGCTCTTCAGTGAGGGAAAAGTCCACTGACGCCTCCGTCGCGTTGGCCGTCCGGGCCGGGTCGATGATTGGTTCGGGATGAGCGAATACGTAGGTGGTCGACGAGCAAGTCGATGCAGACCGTTCTTGCTTTGGTGGGATCGATCAGGTGCGCGGTTCATCGACAACGCGCGCAGCCTTGTACGCTGCGCGGGGCAGCGATCCCTCCGCTACCCATTCAACATCGACCGGGACCCCGAGCTGACTCGTGAGGCGATCGACGAGGTCCGACTCTGGCGTGCCTTCGACGCGCAGTTCGAGAACGTCGGCTGAGGGTCCCCGGCGCACAAGGAAGAACTCCACACCGAGCGGCAGCGCCGTCCACACGTCGATCGGCAAGATCCATTTGCCCCGCACGTCGACGACGTCTTGCAGCCGCCCGTCGTAGAAGGCGCGCCGGGAGGTCTCGCCGCAGGTACAGGGCGTCGAGTCGATACGGATGACGTCTTGCAGGTCGTACCGCAGGGTCGGATTGTCCCGCCCGAGGGAAGTGCAGACGAACGTTCCACGCTCGCCTTCTGGGACTGGCTCGTAGGTATCCGGGCGCAGGACCTCGACCACCGCGTAATCCTCGGCGATGTGGGCGCCGCGCAGCGCTGGCGCATCACAGGTACTACCAAGGGTGCCAATGCACTCCAGCCCTGCACTGATCGCCGACCACTGCCGAGCCGGGGTCATCGCCTCGACGGGCGGGAGGTTGCCGCGCCAGCCGATCCGGGTCGCGACATCGCGTATACGCGCAGCTGCCGCCGGCAGCAGAGTCCAGTGCGCGATTGGCAAGTCCTCGATGGTACGCAGAGCCCGAATGACCTCGTCGTCGTCGGCGGGCGGACCGATGGATACCGACAAACAGCCCATGTACTCGACTGCGCCAGCCATGATGGCCTGACCGCCGTTGAGGTAGCCGGGGTGCGCATTGACGACCACGTCGCCCGGGCGGACGCCAGAACGCCAATGGCGCCGAGCAGACAGTTCATAGTCGACGGTGAGGTCGTCCTTGGTCCAGAGCATGAAGGTCGGTCGGCCGGACGTTCCCGTTGACGTTGCGAGCCGGACCGCCGCCTCTAGCCCTCGACAGCGATAGTCGCCGACAGGAGGGTGCTCGGCCTCGTTTGTCCGAAGGTCGGACTTTGTGAACGTCGGCAACATCGTGACGTCGGCTGCGGTGACGATGTCGGCCGGCTTGACGCCCGCCGCATCCATGCGTCGCCGATAGAAGCCACTTCCCGCATACGCACGTGCGACGGCTTCCTGCACACGTTGAGTCTGCAGCTCGAGAAGCTTGCTCCGTGGCATCGTCTGGGCCTCGGGGTCCCAGAAGGCGCGATCGGGCATGGTCATGTACCACGGCTCCTTTCATACGCGACGGCTCCGTCCCGGCGGATGTCGGGCAGCGGCATGGTCGTCAGGCGTCCGCGACGGCGATCTCGCGCGTTGGTGAGCCATCCTATCGCAGATTGCGTTCTTTTCTTATCAGGTTTATCGTGCCCCCGTGCTCTTTGGATGCAGCACTCCATTCGGAGACGTCTCAGATCTGGCCTCGTTCGTTCCGGAGTTCGCGCGAGCGGTCGAGGAGCGCGAATTCGATTCGCTCTGGCTCGGTGAGCACACCCACCTGCCGGTCGATTCGCATCACGCGTATCTCGAAGACGGGCACGTACCAGACCGGTACAAGAGCTTCCCGGATCCGTGGGCGGTGCTGGCCACGGCGGCGGCGGTGACGGATCGCCTGCGACTCGGCACAGCGATCTGCCTCGTTGCCGAACACCAGCCCTTGGCACTGGCGAAGCAGGTCGCCACGGTCGACCAGCTCTCCGGCGGACGGGTCGAGTTCGGCGTCGGATACGGCTGGAATCCCCTCGAGATGATCAACAACGGCATCGATCCGAAGCGCAAGCGGGCGGTCTTCCGCGAAAAGATCCTCGCTATCAAGGCGCTTTGGACGACCGAGCACACCGCGTTCCAGGGGGAGTTTGTCTCGTTCACGGATAGCTGGTCGTTGCCACAACCGGTTCAACGACCGCACCCGCCCATCCTCATCGGCGCTGCTCCGACGTCCGGCACCTTCACCGATGTGGTCGAGTTGGCCGATGGATACCTACCAGTACGCATGGCGGTCGCCGACCGCCTGGCCGAGCACGTGACGGAGTTGCGTCGCCGCGCAGTCGAGGCGGGCCGTGACCCCGACGCGCTGCAGTTGACCCTGTCTTACCCCGAGACCTCGTTCGGCCGCATAACGCTCGACAAGTTCGCCGAGCGCCTGCCCACCAAGGACCGCATCGCCGCGTACGCCGACCTCGGGATCCGACGCATCACCTGTTCGATCCCTAACCGCGATCGCGAACTGATGTATCGGACCCTCGATCACTTCTCGGCCCTCAGAAGCAGCGTGTCGTGACCGCGATGACGTTGTCCGGCACCTCGTATTGGCCGCTGGACGACAGCTTGCCGTTCATCGAGACCACCATCGGGGCCGTGCTACGAGAGCGGGCCACGACCGGCCCGGATCGACCCGCCGTGTACGCCGACGACCGCGGTTGCCTGATGATGGTCACCTACGGTGAGCTCCTGCGGGAAGCCGAGGCGTTGGCGCACCGCCTGCTCGCAATCACCGCGCCCGGCCAACGGGTCGTCACCTGGACGCCCAACACCGTGGAGTGGGTAGTCGTGCACTACGCCTGCGTCTTGGCCGGCGTCGTGATCGTCCCACTGAACCCGGTGTTCACCGACCGTGAGTTCACCGATATCGTCGAGCGGGCTGACGCCGACGTGGTGTTCGCAGTCAACGACTTTCGCGGTGCGAACCTCGTCGAGCGGGCGCAGGCATGCCTTCCGCCACGTCGCGCGGTCGTCGACATCGCCCACTGGGAAACGCTGCCCGTGTCGGAGCGGCCGCTCCCGACCGGCGATCCACACGACCCCTATCTGATCCAGTACACCTCCGGGACAACCGGGAAGCCCAAGGGAGCAGTGCTGTCCCACCGGACGGCGTACAACAACGCTCATCTGCGTGTGTTGCTGTTGCAATCGGGTGATCATGAGGTTTGGTGCTCGACCGCAGGCTTCTATCACGTGGCCGGCTCGGTTTCGCGCGTCGTCGGTGCGCTCGCGGCGAACGGTGCGCTCGTTGTTGTCACCGAACCCAAGGCCCGAGCCATGCTCGACCTGATCGAGCGCACGCGCACCACGCACACGGGCTTCATCGGAAAGATGGCGCTGGACGTATTGGACGACGACACGCTCGAGCAGCGGGATTTCAGCGCCCTGACCAGCGTGGCGCTGGGCGGAACCGCTGCGTCGCCACACCTGGTCGAGGAACTGTGCCGTCGGCTGGGGGTGAGCGTCGTCAACGGCTACGGTCAGTCCGAGTCGCCGCACATCACGGGCACCCGGGTCGACGACTCGTTCGAGGACCGACTAAACACGATCGGACGGCCGCTTCCCCACCGCGAGGTTTGCATCCGGCGGATAGGGACCGGGGAGATCGCGGCTCTCGGCGAGACCGGTGTGATCTGCACGCGCGGCCCACTGGTCATGGATGAGTACTTCCGCGATCCCATCGCGACGGCGACGACGATCGACCAGGATGGCTGGCTGGATACCGGGGATCTCGGTTCTATGGATGAGCGCGGTTTCCTGACATTCCGGGGCCGCAGCCGCGAAGTCATTGTCCGCGGCGGCGAGAACGTGTACCCGCAGGAGATTGAGCAGGTCCTCGACCTGGCCCCCGGGGTGGCGGAGTCGGTTGTCGTCGGCACGGCTCACCCACGTCTCGGCGAAGAGGTCACGGCCGTCGTCCGAGCCGAGGCCGGAGCTGAACTCGTCGAGACCGTCCTGGCGGCATTCGTCGCCGAGCGTCTCGCGGCTTTCAAGGTGCCCAAGCGCTGGGCGTTCGTCGAAACACTCCCGCGTACCGCGTCCGGCAAGGTTCGCAAGAACGAAGTGCAGAAGCAATTCAACGAGGCCTTCGGGAACGACGCTTCATGAGGAGCGCCGACTAAAAGACACCGGAAGTACCCGGTTAGACGTGCAGGACCGCGGCGCATACGGTCGGTGACCCGCCGACCGTCACCAGGCCCGTGTCGGCTCCGGACACCTGGCGGACCCCTGCGGAGCCCCGAAGTTGACGGACTGCCTCCACCACCGCTCCAGCGCCCTGTAGCCGTCCTTCGCTCAAGTTGCCGCCATATGTGTTCGTCGGTAGGCAACCTGTCCGGCTGAGGTTGCCGTCGCCGATGAAGTCTCCCGCCTCTCCCCGCCCGACGATGCCGAGCGCCTCGAGCCACATAGGGACGTAGACCGAAAACCCGTCGTGGATCTGCGCAAAGGACAACTCAGAAGGTGCGATGCCGGCACGCTCCCAGAACTCCGCGCCCAGCTCGGCTGGGAACATCCGCGTGTAGTCAGACTGGAAGACCCAGTCCGGCCGGGGCCCAAGCATGGTCGCCACGTTCGCGACGTGGACCGGCCGCTGCCGCAGGTCGGCCGCGCGCTCGGCACTGGTGATCACCACGGCGACCGCAGCGTCGACCGGCATGTCCGCGTCGTAGAGGCAGAGCGGCTCGGCCAGCCAGCGGGACCCGAGGTACTCATCCAGGCTGAGCGGAGCGTCCATGACCGCGAGCGGATTGTTGAGCGCATTGTCCCGCTGGTCAACGACAAGCCGGCCGAGCTGCTCGCGAGTGATGCCGTGCACCGCCTGTAGCCGCGAGTACACGCTCGCCATGATCTGCACGAACACGCTGTACCCGTATGGTGCCAGGTAGGCGATAACGCCCCGCGCCTGCTGAGCACCCCGATAGTTGTACGCAACGGCCCCGCGTACCTTCGGACGGATCATCGCGTGGACCGCAAGCGCCGTCGCGCACTGGCCGGTCGCCACGGCCTGCACCGCCGAGGCCACAGACCCCAGCAGATAGGCGCCGCCGAGCGGACCGGAATGCCAGCGCAATCCCGGTAATCCGAGAGCCTCGGTGAGAACGAACGGGGTAGGCACGGCCTGCTCGGGACGGGTGTCTGTGTACGGGGTCGAGATGCCGTCGATGTCGGCCACGGTCAGCCCAGCGTCCGCAACCGCCTCGGCGATGGCACGCAGCCAAAGGACCTGTGGGGGCACGCCGGCATCCTTCGAACAGCCGGTATGACCGACACCGACGATGGCCGTTCGATCACGCAGAGCGTTGTCAGCGGGCGCTTTCATCGTGTCGGCGCTGGTTGCCATTGCGGCAGAGTGACGGCCTCGTTGAGAACCTCGAACGTAACTTCGACGGGCATGCCGACGGTGATGTCCTCCCTGGCGCAGTTCAACAGGTTGCCGACCGTAAGCAGGCCGGCCTGTTCCTCGAGCTCGACTACCACGACCGCAAACGGCGGCGTGAAGCCAGGCACCCCAGGCAGGTTCATGATCGAAAATCCGTATACGTGACCGCGACCGCTCACCGGTACTGCCGTGGGGCTCTCCCGCAAACAGGACGGACACACCGGCTGCGGCGGGTGGATGTAGAACTCACATGTCTCGCAGTACGTGATCAAGAGTTGCCCCGCTCGGGCGCCGCCCCAGTACGCCTCGGACCACGGTTCCGGAATCGGCACGGGCCGATGCAACGGGACGTCAGCACCGATCGTCATGCGGACCCTCCGGCTCTCGTCGACCTGCGCCATCGTTCACAGGGGCTCTCACATCGCGGCCAGCACGGTGCCGGTGCCTAAGCCCCCGCCGCAGCACATTGTCACCAGCGCATACTCCGCACCGGCGTGTTCGAGCTCGTTCAGGGCCTTGGTAATGAGGATGGCGCCGGTCGCGCCGAGTGGGTGGCCGAGCGCGATGGCGCCACCGTTCGGGTTGACAATGTCGTCGTCGAACGCGAACTCGCGCTGCCATGCCAGGACTACCGACGCAAACGCCTCGTTGATCTCCACCACTCCGAAGTCTCCCGGCGTCAGTTTGGTCCGAGCGAGCAGGCGGTTCGTCGCGTCTATCGGTCCGGTCAGCATCAGGACAGGGTCGGAACCCACCAAGCAGTTGTCGAGGACGCGGGCCCGCGGGGTGAGCCCGAGCCGGGTCGCGGCCTCCTCGCTGGCGATCAAAACGGCCGCAGCGCCGTCGGCGATCTGCGATGAGGTGCCTGCGGTGTGGAGGCCGGGCTCTGGACCGATCACCCTGTCGTGCGGACCGATGACCGGGCTGAGACCGGCCAGCGCTCCTCGATCCGTCTGACGAAGGCCTTCGTCCCGAGACACGAGGTGAGTTACGCCGGTTGGTCGTCCGTCGTCACCTAGGTCGGGCGCCTCGACCGGCAAGATCTGACCGGCAAAACGGTCGTCCCGCCAAGCGGCGGCGGCACGCTGCTGCGAGCGAAGGCCGAACTGGTCGAGTTCGTCACGAGTGAGCGCCCACCTTCGAGCGATCAGTTCGGCGCCTTGGAACTGGGTCGTGAACTGGTACATCCCAAAGTATGACTTCGGAATACCCTTACCGACACCGGTCCCCATGCTGGATCCCATCGGGACGCTGCTCATGTTCTCGACGCCGCACGCTATTGCGACGTCCACAACGCCGGAAGCGACAAGGCCGTACGCCAGCGCGAAGCTCTGCTGACTCGACCCACATTGCGCGTCGACAGTCGTGGCACCGACAGACTCCGGCAGCCCGGCAACGAGCGTCGCCGTCCGAGCGATGTTGAACCCCTGCATCCCGACCTGGCTGACACAGCCGCCGATAACTTGGTCGATCTTGTCGGGTGCGATACCCGAACGTCGGACGACCTCGGCGAGGACGCTGGCCAGCAGATCGGCCGAATGCACGCCGCGAAGTCCTCCGTTCCGCCGGCCGACCGGGGTGCGGACCGCATCGATCACGACGACGGAAGGCATGAGACTCCTCGTGGCTTAGACCCGAATCTGATAAGACTAGACGGAGCAAAGAGTAGATCCTGCACCGGCCGATGCCAATGTCCTCGACACAACAGCACAACTACCGGTCGAGCGCTCTTCACGCTTGCAGTCCGCACCCGAGCGCGCTGAGGTTGCGGGTGCGCGCCCACGACTCCTGGCACGATTCGCGGCCGCTGTCTGTCTGAGCATGTCCCCGCGGTGCGGTCACGGGTGAGTTGGCGGATTCGTGCGCCACGACTCGTCGCACACCGGGTCGCTACCATCCGCCGATCCGCGCAACCACCCGGACGGGAAATCAAAGCCGGGAAGCACCGGGTCGGTACGTGTCCAGTCGCAGACGCACCGGCGCGACGAAATGCGCCATCGCTCGTCGCGAAATGTAAACACGTCAAGGTAACGCAGGCCCACCACTCGATCGCGTGGCTCGCCGTCGGCGTTGAGCGCAGGCAACCGATGGTAGGCCAACGCATAGGACTCACTCCGGGCCACCAGCCCGGCGACCTCGATCACGACGTTACCGAGGAAGTGCATCGTCCGCTCACAGCGCGCCAGGTTCTTGGCCGCCCTTTCAAGGAAGCCGTCGACGCCGCCGACGTAGTCGCCGTGCTCCTCCGCCGCCTCCGGGTGATAGCAGGATCGAACCAGATCGAAGTCTCGGCGGTCGATCCCACGGCAGTAGCGGTAAAGCACATCGGTGATCTCCGCGCGCGCGAGGAGCTGCTCGACTCGCTGAGAGTGCGAAAGGCCGCTCACGGAAGGAGCCGTGTGTGGCTTTGGTGACGCGAGCCCGCCCATCGGTACTCCCCGCACCAAACCTTTGCGCGTCCAGACGAGCCACGTTCTTCTTCGCCGCAATCGGGGATAGGCAGACCAGTCGCTTCCTGATGATCGGAATCGCCCGCCTGGCCCGCGTCACTGGGCAGTCCGGGTTCACCTCTGCGGAAGTTTCCCTCGGCATGGACGACGTCAGGCGAGGCCTCCGATGCCGTGCGCTCCCGTTCGGGCACCTCACGCATTAGCCACCTTCAGCGATGAGCGCGGGACGTCGGCCTGCTCGCCGGTCCCGCCAATTTCGGTAACTCGAGGGTGAATCTGATGATATTTGGAATCTAGCGAGGGGACGGCGCGACTTCAAGAACTCGCGCGGGCGAACCGAGGTGTCGAATCGACGGGAAATATGATTAGTATTTTGTACTTAGCCCCGGTTCGTCGTAGGGAGGCAGATGCACTTCGGATGTTCTGTTCCATTCAGCGACACCGACGACCTGGCGGGATTCACACCGCGCATCGCGTCTGCGATCGAGTCGCGAGGCTTCGAGTCGCTTTGGCTCGGTGAACACACCCATCTACCTGTCGACACGGTGTATCCCGCAAGCCGCGACGGTGTCCTCCCGCTGCGCTACCGACGGTTTCCCGAGCCGTGGACCGTCTTGGCGGCAGCGGCGGCAGTCACTGATCGGCTTCGTCTCGGAACGCTGATCGCGCTGGCCGCAGAGCACAATCCACTAGTCCTCGCAAAGCTCGTCTCGACGGTCGATCAGCTCTCCGGCGGCCGGGTGGAACTGGGTATCGGTTATGGCTGGAACAAGCTCGAAATGATCAACAACGGCCTCGACCCGGCGCGGAAGCGATCCGCGCTGCGAGAGAAGGTGGCGGCGATGCGCGCCCTGTGGTCAGGCGAACCGGTCTCATTCAACGGGGAGTTCGTTACGTTCTCGTCGAGTTGGTCCCTACCAGCGCCGGTTCAGCGTTCGGGGCCAAAAGTGCACCTCGGGTGCGCTCCGACTGACCGGAACCTGACGGAAGTGGCTGACATGGCGGACGGGTACCTCCCGATGCAGTCAATGGTTGATCGCGACTTTCGCAGCGACATGATGCGCCTGCGCGAGCGCGCTGAGGCGGCCGGCAGGGATCCAGGTTCGATCGAGGTGAGCGTGGCCTACACGGCAACCTCCTGGGGTCGGACAGACCTTGAGGCGTTCTGCCGCCGCCTCCCGTCCGCCAAGGATCTCGACGGCTACCGCCAACTCGGGGTCACTCGTGTCATCTGCTCGATCCCGGTGGATCAGGGCGACCTAGCCGAACGTGCTCTGGACGCTTGGCGCGATCGCGTCTTCGAAGCGACATGATCGATCGATTCGACCGAGGAGGCCATGCCCGTGAATGACCCCACGGCAGCCGTGGAGGCTCTTGCCGTGCTGGATGCCCTCTACCGAGCGGCAGAGGCGACGCCGGGCGTAGAACTCCTCCTCAACTCTGTCCCTGTAATCGAGGGCGGCACGGCGACTGTCAGCAGTGTGAGCGTCGTGCTCGGCGGTGACCTACGCCATCCCGACGTCAGGCTCTGTCGACGTGTGACCGATTCGCTGCATCGCGACAGCTCGGGTCGGTGGTGTGTCGATCCGCGCCCTGATGGTGCCGACCTGGATGCTCGCGAGCACCGAACAAGTCCAAGCTAAGAACCCGGAGACCACGATCGACGCATCGATACGGGACGGCGTCCTCGCGCTACTGGCGCGCTACGGCCGTTGCGCCGATCACGATCCGGCGGGCTCTGGGTGGTCGGACTGCTTCGAAGATGATGCTCTGCTGTCGTCTTATTCGCCGCGCCCGGGACGACCGCCGGCGCTCCTCAGGGGGTGTGCGGCGATCGAGCGTGCCTTTGCGTCCGCACCGAAGACGGCGGCAACGACCCATGTGACCTCCAATGTCCTGATCGAGCGAGCCCCAGGCGATCCGATTGTCGCGATCCGGTCCGCATTCGTGCGGTTCGATCACCTTCCCGGGATTGGGGTCGTCGTCGGCTCGTTTGGCAGATACAGCGATCGTGCGCGACCGTGTGACGACGGTCTATGGCGCTTTTGCGAGCGCGAGATCCATCTGATCTCGCGTCGCTCGCCGCCCGCGGCGGGAATGGCATCGCAGCAGCCGTCTACGTAACGAAGGCGATGACGTCCCCTTCGGCCCCCAACCTGACCGGAAGGTCGCGCAAGCTCCGCGGGAACATTGACCAGCCGCTCAAGATAATAGGCAGCCGGAAATCGGCTGCCAAAAGAACCGTTCAAAATATCAAGATCAAAAGACCGGCTCATCGTAATCACCAATCAAACGAGTTAACCGTTACCGGCTATCAACGGTACGGCCGGTGATTACGAGAACGTGACTTCGGGAGCACTGACGGAAGAACGGGACAAAAGTCACTACTTGGCGGCGTCGGAATAACGACGGTTGGCCTTCAAGCCGAAATCGACGTGGTTTTCGTCACATGCCTCGGAGGGCTGGGTGGCCACTCGTTGTTTGGACTGTTCGGGCGACTTTGCTCCGCACGGCCCGGTCGTGGACACGACCGGTAACGGCGCCCTTACGCCTCTACCCGCGGGATCTTGCGGAAGTCCCAAGAGAACACATGTGAGGGTCGCACGCGTAGCCAGCCGTGCTTTCCGTCGTAGGTCGGTTCGGGGGTGCCCCGATACTTCGATGAAAACAGCTGCTCGGGCGCCTCCAGCTCGGCAATGGGAGCGCCGTTGCGTGGAACCTCACCGACGATCTCCACCGCGCCGGTCATCTCGACGCCACGCAGCTCGTGGTATCCGACGCCCGCGTCAACAAGGATCGCGACCCGCGAGTCGTGTCGCAGATCCGCCCACCGCTGACTCGCCACGAGCGAATTGAGCCATACAGAACCGTCATGCCACACGAACCACAGCGCGGTGAGCCTAGGCCCTCGGGCAGAGCTGGTGGTCGCCAAACGGCAGGTACGTTCTTCCGCAAGGAATGCGTCGATCTCATCTGGCGTCATAGCAATCCGCCGCCCCCGCCGCTGGGTATTCGGTGTTGTGCTCAACAGTTCCTCTCCTCCTAGAAGCCAGACCACTGCGGGTTCCGGCGCTCACGAAAAGCGCGGACGCCCTCCTGCATGTCCTTCGACGACCAGACAGCGGCCTTGGCCGATTCGGTCTGCGCCCATCCGTATTCGTCGTCGGCACGGGCGAACGCGTTAACGACAGCGAGGGTGTGCTGCACCGCCACCGGGGCGTTGGCAGCGATGCTCTCGGCGAGCGAGAGCGCTCGGCTGAGCGCATCGCCGGCGGGGGTCAAGCAATTTACGAAGCCCAACGAGTGCGCCCGCTTGGCATCGAGGGCCTCTCCGGTCAGCAAGAGCTCCCGAGCAACGTTCAGGGGGAGGGTGCGCGCGCTGCGGAAGAGTCCGCCGTAGAGAGCGATGACCCCACGTGTCACCTCGGGCAACGCGAAGCGCGCCTCCTCTGAGGCGACTACCAGGTCACATGCGAGGACAATCTCGAAGCCCCCGCCGAGTGCATACCCCTCGACCGCCGCAATGAGCGGCTTGCGGCGGCTGCGGCTGATTAAGCCATAGGCCCCGCCTCGCGCGGTGGCCTCCCCGGATCCGGCGCGGAGGTCGTTGCCTGCTGAGAATACGCGTTCGGTGCCGGTGAGAATGCCGACGTGCAGGTGCGGGTCGTCCTCCAGTGCGTCGAACGCCCGGCTGAGCGCCGCAGTCATGTCAGGGTCAATGGCGTTGCGCTTCTCTTCCCGACGCATGGAAATCACGAGGACCTTGCCTCTTCGTTCTGCCACAACCATTGTTCTGTACCTCTAATGGATGATCATCGACAGACCCGGACCAGTGCGTACCCGTCGTTCAGGAGATGGCGGCACCGCTTCTCGTCGTCCGCAGCCATCTCATATCATCGACGCCCACCTGCTGCACCTGACGTCTCGGAATCCTCGGAACCCACAGCGATGCTCCCGAGTTGGTTCGGAGATACGGGAACATTATCAGGTTCGCCTCGTTATCTCGCTGCCGTGCCGTCACCATCTAAAGGACACCATTCACGACGGGCGACAGTGCCCCGACCGCACTCACGCGAACACCTGCGACCTCGAAACCAGTCGATGGCTGCGCCGACTCGGCGTGCGGTGGTGTTCGCTCAGCCACCCCGAACATGAACCCGATCTCAGTTGAGGACCGCCGGCTCGATCGTGTCGACGCTCGCGCCCCGTGCCACCCAAGGAAGCCGGTCCCCTGACGTTCTCACAGCACGGTATAGCTCAGGTCGTCCACGTTAGGTGACCCCCGATGGCGCCCCTTCATCCATTTCTCGCGCTCCGGGTAGTCAACGGCGAGCGGCGTGACTTGGTCCCAGTCGTGCAAGGCAACGCGGGAACTAATGCGCCACTCGCCGGCGACCTTGCGGAGGCGGTCCAAGTATCGGCCGCCAAATGTGATGAACTGTTTATCAAGGGGCGGGCGACTCATGACGTAGTACGCCACAAAGTAGGCCTCGGACCTAGCCTCCTCATCCAGGATGATCACTGTGTTGGTCGAGATCGTCCGCTGCGCCGCCTCACATCCTTCCAGACCAGCCACGAGTTCGGGTAGCACCTCGCGAGCGGGCCCAGCCTTGCCTTCATAGAAGGTGATCGTCGCGTCGGCCGTGAACACGGAAAACGCTAGGTCAAGATCGTGCCGATCAAGCGCTCTGCAATAACGCACCAACACGTCCTGAATCGCAAGACGGTCGGCTAAATATATCAAGTCCGCTGTCATCTTTACTCCTCGATGTGGACACTTCTCGGACCGTTACGCTCCTCGCCGGACTCTGGTCGTGGAATGCTGGCGATACTGCTGTCGTCGAGTCCGGACACTCAGTCGAGATCCCGCCGCCGCGCCGTCCGGCCTGGCGTCGACGACCGAGCTCTTTGTAGGCGGAGTGCCAACAGTTCGCACAGCAGATCGGGTATCCAAGAGGAGATATCGATTGTAGACTCCGGTATCGATGCCATCGAGTACGGAAACCGAGATTGAAGATGACCGCGAAACTTGAAGCGCAGGGCTTTCACATCGGGATGGTCGTCGAGGACGCCAGGGCGATAGCCGCCGAATATGAATCACTCCTCGGCGGTACCTGCGAATTCTGGGAATACGTCAAGCCTCCCCCTGGACCGGTGGCGCCGAACCTCGAGGCCAGCCGCTTACTCATAGGCTACGGCCGATTCGGTGGAATGACTATCGAAATTATCCAGGTCCTCGAAGGTCACGGTATACATGCCGATTTCATTGCCAAGAGAGGTTCTGGGGTCCAGCATCTCGGTTTCTGGGTCGCGGACTTAAGCAAAGCGCTTGAAACGGCTCTCACCTGGGGAGCAACACTCAACTCGGCCCACTTCGTCGGCCCGCAGGCAGCGGTGGCAAACTTCTCGGTGGCAGAGCCGCGCCAAGTCGCGTCAATGATCGGGGAACTTCCGATATATATCGGAACCGCCAACGGACCTGTCGACCTAGAGTTGCTCGGTCCAGCCACCTTCAGAAGCCTTCGCCAGCGGTTCGGCGCCCGAACTGCGGCTATCATCGACAAGCCTGAGTGGGCTGACTAGAAAGCCGCCACCGACAACACCAGCTCCAGCGGGTTACCGCACTATCGCGCAGTGCGCTGCTCGCCTGCTCCGGCGTGTTGATCTAAACCAGCACCCCAAGCAGCGCTATTGCAATCGTGCATCCGTCAGTTCCCACTTGCCACCCGTGGTCTAAGCCGGGATTAACGACGCAGTCTCCCGCAATAAGGCTCAGTGTCTGCGTATCCAGCACCAGATCAACACTTCCATGCAAGATGCAGATGCAGTCGAGCGTGTTGGTGCGATGCATCGATGCGACGTGCGTTGGTTTCCAATGCACGATGCGGAACTCGAACGAATCTCGGCCGACCCCAACGTCACGTACAGGTGCTTGTCCACCAGGGTTAGGGTGTGCGAGCAACGAGGCAGCGAACACCGTCGTCAGTGCCAGGCTGGACCCAGCACCGAACTCTGCGGTCTCAATGGCACCTTGCGAAACGACATCAGTACGGCCATCGACATCCTGGCCAACCACTAACCAGCGCAACAGAACCTCCTACCGCCCCGAGCCCCCGACTCCTTCCGCCGAATGGAACCCTCATTCCGGTTGAGCGTTACACCACGGCTAGGAGGGGCCGCCTCCGACTGCAACGGACCGGACGGTGCGTTGCTACTTTGATTCTTCTTATTGCTAGAACTAGAGCATCTATTCTTCGCGACGGCGGCAGGCTGCAGCCGAGCGTCTTGCACGGTCTGCAATGCGCGTCTGTCCGAGTCGACAATCCGCCAAGCCAGGAACGGACACCGCCCAGGTCTCGTTGCCCAGAACCGAACCCGCTCGAGGATCCATCTCAGGACGCTGAACCAGTACGCCCTCCCCAATAGGACAGGTCTTCCTCATCGCGGCGACCCGCCGCGGAATTCTCCCAACCGGGGAACCTGGCCGCGATCGGCTGAACGCCATCCCAGTCACGTACCGCGTCGCGTTCGGCGATCCGCCAGTCGCCGTCGCGGCACTCGTACCTTTCCACGTATCGTCCACCAACGGTCGTAACATACAGTTGCTCTCCGCGGCGACTTAACGTGTGTTCTATGAAATAGCATTCCGAAAAGGCGGTCTCGCCGTGGATTTCTATGGTCTGGTTCGTGAGGTGGTGTTGCTGGCCGAGTACGACGTTCTCTGCGGGCTCGAAATGCCCAATGCCGATGCGGTCAATGGGGGGCCTCGACATTACCCAAGTGATCCATTCCCGGGGGCCGACCTCATTCAGGAAGCCGTGCCGCAGGACAGCATCGGGATGAAAGGCACTGAGAGCCAGCGGGGCGTCACCCCGGTCAACGCCCCGAGCGTAGCGTTGCAGCGCTTCGCGAATGGCCTGCTTCGCAATGAGGCTGCGCAAGCCAATAGCTTCATCTGTCACTTTTGTGCTCTCCCTCTTTGGAGTTGTGCACGGTTGGGATGGCGATCGGATGCTCACGCGAGTAAGTCGTGAAACCGCTTCTTGCCAACGCAACTCGAAGGCCCGAATCATCGCCGCCAACCGCATCAGAGCCGTACGCAGGATGCGGATACATGACGCCTCGTGAGCACCGTGCGGGTTGGCGGGCACCGCCCCGCGACCTCATTTGAATATGACCATGTTTCCAGCAGTTGCGTGACGCGTCAAGGAGGGAATGGCCCCGATAACCACACCCTGTGCATTTCATCCACTAGTCGCAAGCAACTGAGACGAGCTACATGAATCGCCTCGGCCTACGTGACTGCAGCACATACAACAAACCCTGCGACATCCGTGGCCATGCAGGTCTGATCACCCCAGTGCGCCGATGCGCCGCAAGCGCGTTTGCTCCTCGTCGTCGGCACCGAGTTCGGCGAGCACCTCCGCCGTGTGCTCACCAGGTGCGCAAGCGGGTGCCTGTACGGCGGCCGGAGTCCGGCTGAACCTCGGCGCGGGCGCCGGCTGGAGCACGCCGTCGATATCGGCAAAGGTCTGCCGAGCTACGTTGTGGGGGTGGGCCGGCGCCTCCGCCCAGCTCAGCACTGGAGCGACGCACGCGTCCGTGTGCTCGAGCAGGCTCTGCCACTCGTCGCGAGTCCGCTGCGCAAAAAGCCTCTGCATCTCCTGCTTCCGGGCCGGCCAGCTGCTCCTGTCGAGCTGGGGCTGACGGCGATCGGCGTCCAGGTGCTCCTCGAACCCGACTCCTCGGCACAGCTCCGCGTAGAACTGCGGTTCAAGTGCGCCGACTGCGACGAATCGTCCGTCGGAGCACTCATAGACGTCGTAGAAGGGCGCCCCGGTGTCGAGCAGGTTCACCCCGCGGGCGTCCTCGTGCAGGCCCCGCACCCGCATCTCCCAAATCAGCATGCTCATGAGCGCCGTGCCGTCAAGCATCGCCGCGTCGACGACCTGCCCCAAGCCACTCGCCCGCGCTTCATGAAGGGCGGCCAGTACGCCGAAGGCGAGCAGCATCCCGCCACCGCCGTAGTCCCCCAGCAGATTGAGCGGCGGCGTCGGCCGCTCGTCCGGCCGCCCGATCCCCCAGAGCACGCCGGAGAGCGCGATGTAGTTGATGTCGTGGCCGGCGGTGTGGGCATTCGGCCCGTCCTGTCCCCACCCAGTTGCACGTCCGTAGACAAGCGACGGGCGGGCGTCGTGGCAGTCCTCCGGTCCGAGGCCCAGCTTCTCCATGATTCCTGGCCGATTACCCTCGAGCAGAACATCAGCGGTTCTCACCAGGTCCAGGATTACGCCACGTCCGTGCTCGTTCTTGGCGTCCACGACGATCGACCGGCGTCCCCGCTTGGTCAGGAAGAGTGCCGGATCTTCTGCGGGCGGAGGGCCGGGCCGGTCTACTCGGATGACATCGGCTCCCAGATCCGAGAACAGCATCCCCGCAAACGGAACCGGACCGAGTGCCCCCATTTCGACCACGCGAACGCCGACGAGGGGGCCGCCACGGCGGCGCCGGCTCACTGCGGCCTACCCAGGTCGACGATCGATCCGACGTCGATCCCCACAGCCCGGTCGAGTGCCCGGTCCATCTCCGTTGCTACCGCCTCCGGCTTCATCGTGTCAGGCTTGCCGGGTTGAGCGCCACGAGAAGCGTCGCGGGTCGAACCGCCCGGCGAGCCACCCGGCAAACAGGATGCTTTCCGCAGCATAGCGAAGGCGTCACTTAGCTAAGAGTTAGAGCGAAGACACCGGAAAATCGAAGCACAACAATTGCGCACCCAATTCCCCGGCTCTAGACACGTCCAGGCTCGGATCGGGTGCGCGACCCCATGTCCCCTCCCCGTGCCGGCGACCTTCTACGTCGAGCGCGCCGACTAGAATCGTGAACAGTCGACCGGCGCCCGTCAGCGGCGGCAAGACAGGGCGATGGCCGGGGGCTACGGCAACCTGATGCAGCGCCAACCCGTCGTGCGCGTCAGAATAGAGCGTCCGACTTCCCCAGCTACCTTCATCTCCGGCCATATCAAGATGGATGCTCAGACTTCGGCCTGACCGTGGCTTGCCGACACGCGACTCGGGCATGAAGCCCGCTCCCACATCAGCTTGCATCCTGATTGTGAAGTAATCGATTCCCGCGTCATCGGCCGAGATGGGACCGTACGTGGTCCACGGATCAGCGTAGTGGACCACAGGCGTGGCGATGGGTTTCCGACCTAAAGTCGCCTCACCCCGGGTAAATAGCTGAAACTGTGACACCGCATGAAAATGAGCATCCAGAACGCTGTTAGGGCCTTGACGAACCAGGAATACCTGCGGCCCAGGAAGGAGCCGAGAGCTATCCCCCAAGAAACTTTCGACCCGAAAGTGCACATTGTTTCGACCCACGACGTCGAGGGCGTGGAGCGCGGTTGACGACATCTCGGGAGACATTTCAACCCCCTGCCGATGACGCCTGCCCGGGAGTTCCCGGATCAGTGTTCCCGGACCGGACTAGTCGCCCTGGCTTCGCCGCAGTCGCCTGCCCGTCACGATAGGTCACCTGGCCAGACACAATCGTGGCACGGAATCCCGTCGCGTGTTGCATCAGTCGTTTTCCACCCAGCGGAAGGTCCCGAACGACAGAGACCGGACTGTAACCGATGTTATCGAAATCGATGATGTTCAGGTCCGCCTTCAGCCCGACTTGTATTCGCCCCCGGTCAGCCAAGCCCGCCGCGTCGGCCGTATCCGAGGTGATACGTCGGACAGCTTCAGCGAGCGGAAAGCGCCCGCGCTGCTTGACCCAATAGGAGAGCAGAAAGGTCTGAAAACCAGCATCCAAGATGAACCCGACGTGAGCGCCCCCGTCGCCCAGACCCACAATGGTATTACGGTCGTTCAGCAGCTCTTCGCAGACACCGAGTCGTTGTGGTTCATCGTCGAAGTAGTTCAGCAGCGGAATCATGATGAAACCCATACCGTCATCTTCGAGCAATACGTCGTACGCCACCTCGGCAGGTGTGCGGCCTTCGCGTTGCGCGATCGCAGCAAGTGAATCGTCCGGATTGGGCGCGTAGACAGGCGGATTTCCCAACCTGAACATGTTCGAACGCGACGTTCGGTCGAGCAACGAGAACGTACTGAATTCCGTGGGGTCGTCGGCCAGCATCGCGGCGCGCACGTCGGCCTTGCGCATCGCAGCAACCCGTTCCGCGAGCGGGAGATGGGCGATGGATCGGTACGTTCGCGTTCCCGAGAATGGATTCTGGTTACTTTCCAGACCGAGCAACATTCCAATGGGTCGCGGCGCAATCACTGGTCGCATTGACACGCCGTCCGCGATCGTTTGGTCGGCGAAGTCGAGCAGCTCGCGCCATAACTCGACGCTCGTATCCGGTTGGCTGAGAGTGAAGACGGCTCGCTGGCCGGTTTCCGCAAGGGCATCGGCAATCATCCGGTACTCCGGCAGGACGCTGGGGTCACGCATTTCGCTGACAACCTCAAGGAAGCCGCGCCCTGCGTCATCCATACCACGCAGCAAACCGGTGACTTCGCTCTGCCGGGCGCGCAGCGTAGGCATGTAGTCACCGTTGACCGCTCGATGGGCGGTTGTCCGAGAGGTCGACACGCCGAATGCGCCTGCAGAGACTGCACGTGCGACCAGCGCCCGCATCTTGCCGATGTCGTCTGCGGTTGCTGGTTCAAGGTCCAGAGCCCGTTGACCCATGACGAACACTCGTAGCGGCGCGTGAGGCAATAGCGCGCAGACGTCTACGTCCCATCTACGGGCCTCCAAGGCATCGAGGTACTCCTCAAAGGACTCCCACTCCCAGGTGAGGCCTTCAGCCATCACGGCGCCCGGGATGTCCTCCACCCCCTCCATGAGTCCGATCAACGCCTCGCGGTCCGATTCGCGGCAGGGCGCGAAGCCCACACCGCAATTGCCCATCACGACCGTCGTCACACCGAGAAGAGAGGACGGCGCGAGGGTGTCATCCCAAATGGCCTGACCATCGTAATGAGTATGAATGTCTACGAATCCGGGGGTAATTATGTGGCCCTCGGCATCGATCTCCTCGACCCCAGTTTCCGTGATGGTGCCGACGGCTGCGATTACTCCGCCCTTTATCCCGACATCAGCAATGATGCCGGGCGCACCGGTGCCGTCGTATACGGTGGCACCTCGGACTATAAGATCCATGGCAGGATCCACCTCCGCTATCCTCGATGTGAAGAATGTGCGCCGGATGGCATTCTTAGGTGACGTCGAGGTTGTAGACGCGGGCAGCATTGGTGCTGAGCAACTTCTTGCGCGTGCCGTAATCGACAAGCTCCAGAGTCGATGCCACGTGTTGAAGCGGCTCAGGATAAAGACAGGTCGGATGCGGGAAGTCGGTTTCGAACATGCAGTTTTCGACCCCCACCGCGTTGACGTCATCGATGAACTTCTGTCCGGCGTGCCCTTCGTACCAGAAGCACGCGTACATCTGACGCTTGAAGTACTCCGACGGCCGGTGTTCCAACTCGACGTTTGCTTCAGATGCCTGATAGTCCAATCCTTCGAGAAAGAACGGGATCCAGCCGATACCGCTTTCGACCGACACGATCTTCAAACGAGGGAAACGATCACAGATTCCGGAAAAGATTATGTTCGCAAGGACACGAGCATTACCGAGCTGGAGCATCGCCGAACCGAGGGCCAATTTCTTGTCATTGCTGAACGAGGGCCACGAAGCCGACCCGAAATAGCTACGCTGCGTGGCGCTTGCACCGATATGGAAGTTCAGTGGCAAGCCACATTCCTCGAGCGCTTCCCATACCGGGTCCCAATGCGGCTCGGCGAGGTCTGGCAGCCCAGTGGCCTGTGGATCAGCTGACATGACGACGCCTTTGAGTCCCAGCCGGTGGACTCGCTCAATTTCGCTGAGGGTCGCGTCGATGTCCCACCATGGCAACAATGCCATGCCGCACAGCCGTCCCTCGGACTCTTCCTGGTTCTCGGCCATGGCGTCATTCCACAGCGTTGCGCATAGATTTCGGAGGGTGATATCCGCGATCAGAGCGAAGTCCTGCCCACCGAAACCGACTACGTTCGGATAGATTACCTGCGCCCAGATTCCTAGGGCATCCATCATCGCCACCCTTGGCGCGGCAAACGAGGCTGCTGGAGAGCACTCACCGGCTTCCCAGTCGACGAAGATGGAGCCACGCACTTTCTCGTTCTGCTTGTCGATAACACTGCCGTTGCCGGCGGGCCCCAGAACTGTGTCGTTGCCAACGACCCACACCGACTGCTTCGACGTCTGCCCCAGCATCGACCGTTCCCGCGCCTGCGCACTCATCGCCGGACCGAGCTCATCCGTCGCAACGATCCGAGGGACGAGATCGGCATACTTTTTGGGAGCACGCGACGTCCAGATATCGCCTGGTTCGGATAGGTGCGTATCGACGTCAACTACCTTGATACCCTTGAGTGATTCAAGCTCTTCGACAATCGGCCGATCAATAGTCGTCATGATGGTCCTTTCCGGGCTTGCGTCGGCGCGAGACCCGAGCGGCGCCGATCACGGATCAGAGACGGGTCGGCGAATGACGGAGACAGAGCTGTTGCGTGAGCTCAAAGCTTATCAGAGTTAGAGGGGCTCGCAAGGTCTCTGGATTCGGAGTTCGGCCGCGTACAGGGCCCGGCGATCGCTGCGGCACCTCCCCGCCTCATCGCGGCGAACCTGAAGCCGACGTAGCTCCGCCCCGTCAGCGCGCGCTGACGGGGCGGAGCTATCTTCTATCTGCGATCAAGACGAGGACTTGATCATCCCGTTGACCAATGGCCCGGCGGTAAGGAACGTGTACGCCGAGGGATTTGGCAGCGGAACGTGGTTCTGCTTGTCGAAGTACTTGTTTTGCATGACGGTGTCGGAAACCGATCCGAGCGCTTCCAGGGCTTGCGCCGCCTTCAAACCGTCACCAGTGCCGGACTTATTCAGCGCCGCCGCCGCGAGGATGATCGGATCGTACGAGTAACCGTATGAGCTGATGGCCTGGTTAACTCCTCCATTTGCGAGCAGCGCTTGATAGAACGTCTTCCGAGCGCCGGTCAGCGCCGAAGGGTCTACATACTGAGAGATCGTCGAGGCCTGAAAGGTCAGGTTTTGGAGCTGTGCTGCTGTCGCGAGCTTCGTGAGGTCGGTCGTCGAGAACGTATTTCCGCCGACCATTGGGGTTGAAATCATTCCCAACTTATCGCGATCTTTGAGGATGTAGCCGATGGGTGCACCGAAAGCTTCGACGACAATAGCGTCCGGATGAGACGCTTGAAGCGTCTGCATCTGGGATGTCATGTCCAACGCAGTGGTGTCGAACGTTTCACTCGCGGCGATCGTGATACCGGCAGCCTTTATCGCCTGCGTGTACTCAGTCTTCCAGGCTGAGCCGTATCCATCGGTAGCCGACAGCATGGCAATCTTGTTATACGACTTACTCTTCAGATACTTCGCCATCTCACCGGCGAGAGCTGGGAGACTGGGCGAAGTGGTGAACTTCGTGGGGTTGTGGCTTACATTCGCATCGGTGAAGAGGATGCCCGACGAACTCGCTACCGTGAAGATATGTTCCTGCTGTACCACCGGCGCCATCGCCAATGATTCGTTCGTCGTCCCCCCATCCACGAGGATGTCGGGCTTCTTGCCTGAGCTCACCGCGGCCCGCAACAACGTCGCGGCCTGGGCGCCGTCGCCCTTGTCATCTTGTACATCCAACGTGAGCATCCGGCCCTTGACGCCACCGGCAGCGTTGACTGTGGCAATGGCCGCCTTCAACGCCTCCTGGTTATTGGCCCCGGTCGTTGCGAGCGAGCCGCTCATAGGCAAGATCGCTAGCACTGAAATCGGTCCAGTGCCCCCGCCAGACTTGGTGGAACTACTGCTGCCGCAACCGACCATCCCGATGGATGTGACGGTGGACAGCGCAACAATGAGCGCAGATCGCGCGGTTCGATTCACAGGCCTTCCTCTCGCTGATGAGGCTCCCGTCGGTGTCGTTGCCGACGTTGTTTGCCGCGCACGGTTGCCTCTAGGCCGGAGCTCCGTTGCTGGCGAGTGGGACCGTAATCTAATAAGATCCACCTTTACAAGGGGGGTGGCGCATTTTCTTATCAGGTTCGTGCGTCGCCTATGGGGCCACGACCGCCAGAGTCGACCATCGACGCCGGAGTGGCCTCCTCGGATCGCGTACGTCGAGCGATCACGGCGTCTTCGGAGGCTCGACAAAAGGCAGTCGACTGATACCGTCCTGCCTAATATTATAAGAGATCAAGCGGAGGGGCAGGCCGTCGCCCTCCGCCCGTGATCTGCCATCACGCGACGAAGGACTTACATGACGCTGAGCCCGCTCGCTGACTTTCCACTGCCAAACAGTGCCCTGATGATTGGCTCTGACCGGCTTTCGTCCTCGTCCGCAGGGACTGCAATTCACTACTTCGCAGCCACTGGCGAACCCGACCCGCCTATCCCGATTGCCGGCGCGGCTGAGGTCGACCGGGCAGTGGCGGCAGCGCGCGAAGGGTTTCGAGTGTGGGCTGGCCTGACCCCGGATCGACGGCGCGATGTAATGTTTCGTCTCTCCGATCTGTTAGTCAGCCATGGTGACGAGCTAGTCGCGTTGTCGATTCGGGACAGTTCCTTCCCCGTTCCGGTGGCCCAGTTGGGACCCGAGCGCGCAGCAGGCGGCCTCCGCTACTACGCGGGCTGGGCTGACAAGGTTGGTGGCGAAGTCGTGCCCACCTGGTTCGGTCCAGCCTTCGACTACGCGGTCGAGGAGCCGTACGGCGTTGTGGCCATCTTCGCGACCTGGAACACCCCGGTGTACAACGTCGGACTCACCATCGCGCCGGCGCTGGCGGCGGGCAACGCCGTCATCGTGAAGCCTTCAGAGCTTGCGCCGTACGCGTACCTTCGCTTCGGCGAGCTGTGTTTGGAGGCCGGCCTACCCCCCGGCGTCGTGAACGTTCTTCCCGGCGGACCGGAGGCAGGCCGGGAGCTGACGATCCATCCGGGGGTCGACAAGGTCCACTTCACCGGGGGCGGTGCCGCCGGCCGGGCAGTCGCAGCACTCGCCGCCTCCGTCCTCAAACCGATCGAACTCGAGCTGGGCGGCAAGTCGGCTAACTTAGTCTTTCCAGACTGTGACCTCGAAGACGCAGTCCGCACGTCGATTGGCGCCGTCGTCGGCGGCAGCGGACAGACCTGCATCACGGCCAGCCGGATGCTGGTTCACGAGTCCGTCGTTGATGAAGCGGTAGACATCGCGGTCGCACTAGCGGAGTCGGCCGTCATCGGACACCCATTCGATCCGGCGACGACCATGGGACCAGTGATCAGCGACCGCGCTCGGGAGCGCATACTCGGCATGATCGGGCGAGCCCGAGATGAAGGCTCAATCCTGTGCACAGGCGGGGACGAGCCACAGGGTGTCCCTGAGGGCGGCTTCTACCTCAAACCGACTGTCTTCCGCGACGTCGACCCGCAGAGCCAGCTGGCGCAGGAAGAAGTGTATGGACCGGTACTGGCAATCTGCTCGTTCTCGACCGAGGACGAGGCGGTGGCCATCGCGAACGGCACCCCGTACGGGTTGAGCGCGTACCTCCAAACCAACGATGTGAAGCGGGCACATCGCATGGCCTCTCGCTTGCAAGCCGGATCGGTCTATGTGAACGGCCGCGGTGGGCTCCCGCCCGGGGTGCCGTTCGGTGGTTACAAGCAAAGTGGTTACGGTCGATTAGGCGGTCGGCAAGGGCTGCACGCATTCCTGCAGACGAAGAATGTGTGGCTCGGGTTGTAGTCGCTGCAGCCGTCCCCTCCGATCCTCGAATGTGGGCTGCTAGACCGCCTCCCACTTTTCTAATCTGATAAGAATGAGTACGCTGGGGCCAGCCGATGCAAGGAGCAGCCAATGCCACTGCAACCACACATGCAAATGATTTCCGTTGACGACCACGTAGTCGAGCACCCGACGGTCTGGACCGACCGGCTGCCAGCCAAATATCACGATGTCTCGCCGAGGGTCATCACGGCCGAAGAAGAGCTCCGTGCGCGCCACGCCATCTTCGGTGAAGTCGTCGTCGGACCCGGTGAGCAGACCTGGATGTACGAGGATCGGCTCTACCCGCAGCTCGCGCTGAACGCCGTCGCCGGAAAGGATCCGAAGGAATGGCAGGACCGCGAGCCAACGAGGTATGACGACATCATTCCTGGTTGCTATGACCCGGCCCAGCGCATCAGGGATATGGATCTTGATGGCATCCAGGCCATGTTGATGTTCCCGACGTTTCCGCGGTTCGCGGGCACCGCATTCCTGCAGTCAAACGATAAGGACCTGGCGCTACTCTCCGTACAGGCGTGGAACGACTACATCTTCGAGGAGTGGGCCGACCCTTATCCCGGTCGGTTCATACCGATGTCGATCCTGCCGTTGTGGGACGTCGAACTCTGCGTTGCCGAGGTTGAGCGGATGGCCGCTCGCGGCGTCAAGGCAGTTTCCTTCCCGGAAAATCCTAGCCCTCTCGGACTGCCCAGCTGGTCGTCGCGAGGGTGGAACCCGCTCCTCGAGGTCCTGCAGGCGCACGACCTGCCGCTTTGCCTGCACTTCGGGACGTCGGGCCAAACCCTGCGTCCCTCCCCGGACTGCAACGACCTGGTGATCACCGCGACCATGGGCCTTAACTCCATGATCACGTTCGCCGACCTGCTCTTTTCCCCCGTGTTCCACGAGTTCCCGCGGCTCAAATTCGTGCTCTCCGAAGGCGGCATCGGATGGCTCCCGTACATGCTTGAGCGCGCCGAGACCGCGTGGCAGAGGCACCGCTGGCACGCGGGTGCAAATCCGGAAGTCAATCCCCGTGAGCTTTGGCAGCGCAACATGTTCGGGTGCTTCATATCCGACAGGGCCGGTATCCGGCAGCGGCATGACATCGGCGTCGACAAGATCATGTGGGAGTGCGACTATCCGCACTCGGACTCCGATTGGCCGCACGCGCGCAAGGTCGCCGAGGAAGCGCTGGCCGACGTGCCGGACGACGAGGTCCACCAGATCGTCGAGTTGAACGCCCGCCGGGTGTTCAACTTCCCGGCATGACCGACGTCGCCGCAGGACTGGTCGAGGCACCTTCGGTCACCCAGATCCCCATCGTCGGGTACCTCGAACTTGGTGCGCAGCCGCATCTCCGCGCACGCGAATGCACCGCTTGCGGGGCGCGCTACTTCGACCGACGAAACGGTTGCGCTCACTGTTTCGGGACTGATTTCCGAACGGTCATCGTTCCGCGCGAAGGGACGGTCACGGCGTTCACGATCGTGGCGGTGGCCGCGCCAGGTGTCGAGGTTCCGTTCGTACCAGCCGTCATCGACTGCGACGGTACAAAGGTCCGGTCCAACCTGATCAATGTTGCAGCGACACCGGAGAACGTGCACGTCGGCATGAAGGTGCAACTGGCGACTTATGTGGTCGGAAGGGACCAGGCCGGGACCGAGGCGATCGGCTTTGGATTCGAGCCAGAAGGAAGCGTGAAATGACCGACGACGTGTGGATCCTAGGGATCTCGATGACCAAGTTCGGGAAGCACCCCGACCTCGACATCGTCGATCTCGCCGCGCAGGCGAGTCAGAATGCGCTGAGTGACGCGGGCGTCTCCATGGGCGACATCGGGGTTCTCGCCGCCGGAAATCTCATGGGCGGCGGTCGACTTGGGCAAAGCCTACAGAAGCAGATCGGCCAGACCGGCATCCCCGTATACAACGTGTCCAATGCCTGCGCCACCGGGGCGACGGCGCTGCGGACCGTCATCATGGCTATCAAGGCTGGCGAGTGCGAACTGGGGTTGGCTGTCGGTGCGGAGAAGCTGGCCGGCGCAGGTCTACTCGGCGCGGGTGGGCTTGCGAAGCCGGCAGACAGCGTGTTCGAACCTCAAGGCCGCTTTGGCGCAGTGACGAGCCTGGACGGGCGGATTGGCACGGACACCATGCCAGGTGTGTTCGCACAAATCGGCATGGAATACGACTACAAGTACGGTGGCGCAACGTTCGACTTGTTCGCGCGGATCAGCGAGAAGAATCACGCACACTCGACACTCAACCCGTTGGCCGCCTACACCAAGCGCCTTTCGCTCGAAGCGATCAAGAGCGACGTCATGATCGCGTATCCGAATACGAGACCGATGTGCTCTGCTAACTGCGACGGCGGCGCAGCAGCCGTCGTGGTATCCGGCCAACGTCTACGCCGGATGGATCCGGACCAGCGACGTCGAGCGGTCAAAGTCAGCGCCTCAGTGCTGACCAGCGACCCGTGGAGCGATGGGTGCCAGGTGCTGCCGGACATCAACACACTCACTCGTAACGCCTCTGATCAGGCCTACGCAGCCGCGGGTGTCGCACCCGCAGACCTCGACCTCGTCGAGCTCCATGATTGCTTCGCGACCGCAGAACTGGTCCACTACGACAACCTGCAGTTGTGCAAACCCGGCGAAGCCGTCGACTTCTTCGAATCCGGCGCCACCTGGCGTGACGGCACGACCCCGGTCAACGTGTCCGGAGGGTTGCAGTCGAAGGGCCACCCCATCGCGGCTACGGGCATCGCCAACGTGTGGGAGATCTGTCACCACCTCCGTGGAGAAGCGGGGGACCGCCAAATCGCCGGCGCAAGGGTGGGGCTGGCCCACGTCATCGGGCTCGGCTCGGCCTGTGGTGTGCACATCCTCGAGCGCTCGGCGGCGTGATCGGGCAGCTGTCGCCGCCGCGGCTCCCGCGCAGCATCCGCAGGACCTCGACGATCGACATCACGTGTGACAACGCGGGCACACAGCTTTTCCTCGACGGATCGGCGCGGGATCTGGTGACGACCGGAGCCTTGGACGCAAGCGTCCTCGCGACGTCGCACGTCCAGGTCAGCGTCGACATCGCCACCGGCACCGTCACCGCCATCGACGAGGAGCCTGCGCAGGGCGGGCGGACCGCGGGGCTCGTCGGACTGCCCTCGGGTTCGGGATTTCGGCGAGCGCTCCGCCGACAGCTGCCCGAGATCACGAGCGACGGCTCCTTGCTGGGCCTCCTGCTCGACGAAATACCGGTCGCCGTTGTCATCGCCGGCAGCCTCCTGCGCAGGCGGGCCGGGGACACGCCGGTACGGGAGACTGGCAGTTCAATAATGCGCATCGCTCCCCGTCCGGCGCCCGGGGGCGCAGCCCGACCACTTCGCCCAGTCCCGCCGGTGGACGTCTGTGCGGGCTGGGCGCGAGGTGGGTTGCTTGCGCGGACCGTGGAGGAAACCGGCCGGCCGCCGCTATCCGAGGGACCCGTCGTGTCGCCCCTCGTCTCGCCAGGTGACCCGCTCGCGTGGCACACATTGGTGCCAATGGCGACATGGTCGATGCGCCGAGCGCGTCGCATTGACATCGCGTTCGGCGCCAGCCCAGGCGGGCCCTACGAGATCGATTCGCTGTTCCGCGATTCTGTGGTCGCCGGCGACGGCGTGGAACGTGGTGTCCACGAGTACGCGATCCACGCAACGGTGGACGGCGGCGGAAAAATTTCCGCTATCGAGGCGACGCCTCGCATTTTGCCCGCACCGGAGTGTCCCGCCGCAGCGACGAGCGCGCGCCGGCTGGTCGGAATGCACCTATCCGAGCTGCGATCGCACGTAGCCCGCGCGTTCACCGGCACCTCTACATGCACGCACCTGAACGACGCACTGCGTGCCCTCGGCGACTTGGACGTGCTCATCGGCATCGGGCTCAACGACTGAACGCGATCACGAGGCGAAGGAGTCGTGGACCTGCGGGTCGTGCTCGCGAGGGGCGGACCCCTGTTGTCATCGATTCGTTATCAGATTAGGCTGCGGCGCGGTGACTTAGCCCACACCGAGTCGGGCACCGTCAATCGGAGTTCCGTTCATTGACGAAGGGATCAGAGACTCTTGGACGTCTGCGCGAACAGCCGACCGGTCAACCGGTCGAGTCAAAGCATGGCCACCAAACACGACGAAGCGCTCGAAGTCGTCCTTGACACGGTATGGGCAGGATCAGTCACACGGCTGTTGAACGACAACGGCCATACCGGACCATTACTGGCGCACGACGCGGGCTCGCCGGAGGCAACCCTATGCTCATGACGACGATCTGGGCGGGTCTGACCGTGGGAGCAATTTACGCCCTGGTCGGTCTTGGGTACACCATCACTTACATCGGCTCGGCAGCATTCAACTTTGCCCAAGCGGGCTTCGTCATGACCGCCGTCTACATCGCGTATCTCGGCTTAGACCACTGGAAGTTGCCGGCGCTTGGCGTCATCGTGCTTGCCACCGGTGCGGTATCACTGCTGGCCGTCATAGTCCAACGGGTTGCCGTGGCACCGGTCCGGTCACACGATGCCCTTCTCATCACCACAGTCGGCGCCGCGACGCTCATCGACGGCGTCGCCCAACGGCTCGGCGGCGACCAGCCGTTACAGGTCTCGTTCATCTTCTCGAACCGTCCGACAACAGTGTTCGGCGGTCGGGTGCTGCCTGGCGAACTGTGGCTGATCGTGGCAGTGCCGGTCATCGCGATCACGCTTACGGTGATCTCTCGGCGCACATTAGTGGGCATGGCCGGCCTAGCCGTGTCGGCTGACAACGACGCCGCGCGCCTTTTCGGCATAAATCCACGGAGATACGCGGTTGGATCGTTCGCGCTTGCAGGAGCGATCGCGGGCCTGATGGGTGTCTTCGTTGGACCGGAGACCTCCGCATTCGCCACGCTCTCCTCCGCTATCGCCCTGAAAGGCTTCGTCGCACTGGCCCTCGGAGGTTTTCGTAGCTTCTCGGGCGCCGCGCTTGGAGGCTTTACGTGCGGCGTTGCTGAAGCGTTCTCAGCTCGCTATCTCGGCAGCGAGTACCAAACCCTTGCGATCTTCGCGCTGCTTCTACTGACGTTACTACTGTTTCCGACCGGTCTCCTGGGTGGCCGAAAGGTTCGGGCCGTCTAATGCCATCCTTAACATCGGTTCTTGCACTACAGGAACGAGCAGGCAAATACGGATGGATAGTCACTACCCTGTTGATGCCCGCCATTTTGCTCTTAGCGCCGCAGCTCGGCCTCAGTCTAGGTGACCAGAGGACCGTCGAGCTGATCGTTCTGCTCGCGCTCATCGTCAGCGGCTTGAACCTTTGCTACGGTTATGCCGGCGAGCTGGCCCTGGGCCAGATAGCTGTCTACGCCGGTGGCGCCTATGTCGCCGGTTACGTGTCGATCAATGTGACGTCCGACCTACTCGTCGCTGTGGTTCTTGGCGCACTGGTTGGTCCCATCTTCGGCATTATTACTGGCATTCCGGGCCTCCGATTGGGTGGCTGGTCGCTCGCCATGGTGTCATTCTTTCTCGTACTCATCATTCCGAGTGTCGTCACCATTCTGAAGCCCTACACCGGCGGAACGGCTGGCCTCATCGGAATCAAGGTCCCGACGCTCTTCGGCAGCGCTCTTGGCCAGCAGGACATGTACATGCTCATCATCGCAATCGGGGCCCTGTGGTTCGCAATTTTTCGCAACCTCGTTGTTTCTAGACGAGGTCGGGCATTGCTGGTTATGCGGGAGAGCCCGCTGCTCTCTTCTGCAGTCGGAGTGCAGGTCTTCCGGGCGAAGCTCGTGGCGTACATGGTCGGTGCCGTTCCGGCTGGTATCGCAGGAGCGCTATTTGCTGAACTCGACCGGTTCGTTGCCACGGAGTATTTCTCTTTCAGCTTGGCAATTGCGGTCCTGGCAGGGACGGTCTTGGGCGGTCGGACCAGCGTTTACGGCGCCGTTCTCGGTGCCGCAGTACTCGAACTAGGTCCGCTGCGTGCAGGTTCGTTTCAGAACTACACGTTCATGGTCTACGGATTCCTGCTGATCGTTGGCGGGGTGGTCTTACCGCGCGGTTTGACCGGGCTCGGCAGATCGCTGCTGCGCCGGTTGAGCCCAGCAACCCTCCCACGATCTATTGATGCGACCACGCCGCTTGATCCTCTGGAGCTACATGGCGACGTTCTGCGTGTCGAGAATGTGTCGAAGTCGTTCGGCGGCGTCTTGGCGCTCAACAAGGTGTCCCTTGAGGCGAAACCGGGTCGCGTCACCTCGATAATTGGCCCGAATGGTTCAGGCAAGACAACTCTGCTGAATTTGATCAACGGCTTCTACCATCCGGACCAGGGAACGGTTCGGCTCGGCGGCCAGGCGCTTCAGGGCCTTCGACCCCACCGGGTGGCCCGCCTCGGTGTCGCCAGGACATTCCAGACTCCGATCGTCTCTCCGGAACTGTCGGTGTTGGACATTGCATCGGCCGGTCGAGACGGCCTCGCCCCGTCGACATTGCTTTCCGTTGTAATGCGACTGCCGAGTTATCGTCGCGTAACGAAGGCGGATGCTCACATCGCGGGACAAGCCCTGCAGAGAGTTGGGTTGGCTGAACAAGCTTCGCTACCAGCTAGTTCGTTGCCACTTGGCAGCCGACGCTTGTTGGAGCTTGCGCGCGTTCTCGCCGTTTCGCCGGCCTTGATCTTGCTGGACGAGGTCGCTTCAGGTGTGGATGAAGAAGCTGTTGCCGAATTGGCTGTCCTGATACGCGAACTAGCGGAGGCTGGGGCGACGGTGATCCTCGTCGAACACAACTTTCGCCTAGTTCTTGAAATATCCGATGAAGTGTACGTGCTGGCTAACGGCGAGCTTGTTGCTTCCGGGTCGCCGAGCGAGGTCGCCAAACACCCAGATGTGATCGAGAAGTATCTCGGCACGCCCGCAGTTGCCGAGGGAGCGGAATGATGTCTTCGATGGCCATGACCGAAGGCTCGCCCGTCTTGACCGAAGGCTCGCCCATCCTAGAGGTCCGGGGGCTGCACGCCGGGTACGGTGACATCAAGGCGATCTGGGGCGTCTCGATGAACGCCTTACCGGGCCGTGTTTCGCTGATCCTCGGACGCAACGGCGCGGGGAAGACGACCACCTTAAGGGCCATCAGCGGGTTGACGCCGGCGCTCGAGGGGCAGGTCATCATCAACGGCAGGGATGTGACCAAATTGTCGGCTCACTCCCGCTCCGCTCTTGGCATCGCGTTCGTTCAGGAAGGCAAACGTGTATTCGTCGATCGAACCGTGGAGGAAAACCTGCTGCTAGGCACCTACCGCCAGCGTTGGTCGAAGGCAACACGCAAGCAGGCTTGTGAACAGACGTACGAGCGATTTCCGATCCTGGCCTCGCGGCGCCGACTGCGGGCAGGTTCGTTGAGCGGTGGGCAGCAGCAAATGCTTGCTATCGGGAGCGCACTTATCTCGGGGCCTTCGGTGCTACTGCTCGATGAGCCGTCAGCGGGCCTAGCCCCCGCCATTGTCGACGACGTCATGTCGGTCGTTAAGAATCTGTGCAGCGAGGGAATGGCGGTGGTCCTCGTCGAACAGAATGCCGAAAAGGCTCTCGCCGTCGCCGATTCGGTCATCGTCCTCGATCTGGGGCACGTAACTGTCGATGTCAAGGCCGCGGATGCGGACGTATCGCAATTGGTGCGCGCCGCCTACTTCGATGTCGGCTAGAAGCTCGCGCTGACTTGAGCGACTCCCCTCGACCAATCGGCCCCGTAGGCGATAATCTGATCAGGTTTGGTACGATACCGCACCTTGAGGAGGTCCCAAAGATGGGCGAACCGTACGACTCTGAGGCGAATAACAAGCAGGCGATCCGAGATGCGCTTCAGCGGTATTGCCGTAGCTTGGACCGCAGAGATCTCGATGTCGGTCTTTCGGCCTTCCACGCCGACTCGTATGTCGAGCACGGCTTGTTCAAGGGGTCGGGGCACGACTGGGTGCGGTTCGTGTTGTCTGCGCCGCCGGTCGATCGCGTCGGCATCGGGGATGAAGACCCTGCCCTCGACGTACCCGAGGCTCAACAACATCACGTCACGAACCAGCTCATCGAGATACACGGAGACGAGGCCTTCAGCGAGGCTTACTTCCTCGAGTACACGATGAGTCGCCGCGGACCGCGCCGATACCTATCCTCCGTTGGCGGCCGGTACGTCGAGCGATACGAGCGGCGGCTCGGCGAATGGCGGATTGCGGAGCGTTTCGCGGTGCGAGATTGGGATTCGATAACACCGATCGAGACTCGCTTCCCGGGCTGGGAAAAGTCCCCGCAGGGAACGCGGGACCGCTCGGACCCGTCGTACTGGCCGGGTCGCGCTGGCGCGGCGCCAAGTCAGCCGCTAGCCCCTACCCGTCAGAGCCACTGATAGAGGGACTGAGCGGCAAAGCGATGATCGACTACCTCTCGGGCGTCGATGGCACGGCGGTACGGGCGGGGATTGGGGCATGACCGCCGGGCTGTTCGACATGCCGCACTCACGGGTCGTCGTCACGGGTGCCGGATCCGGCATCGGTCGCGCGGTTGCCCTGGCATTGGCCGCGTCGGGTATCGGCGTGGTTGCCCTCGGTCGACGGGTCGACGCGTTGGCCGAGACGGCGACGTTGGCGGGCACCAGCTCAGCACTGATCCGACCACTCCCCTGTGATGTCACCGACCACGCCGCTGTCGACAAGGCGTTCACCGCGTTGGAGTCGGACGGCGACGGGTGCGCCACCGGCCTGGTCCATGCCGCCGCCGCGGTAGTGAAGCGTCCTGCTCGCCTGATGAGCCCCGAGCAGTTCCAAGAGGTCGTTGTGTCCGGGCTCTTCGGCTCGTTCAACGTCCTACGCCGCTGGGCCGAACCGCTGTTCGACAACCCCGCCAGCGGCGCCGCCGTCATGCTCACGAGCAATTCGGCGTCGCGGGGAACGCCCGGCGTCTCCCACTCGTCAGCCGGCAAAGCGGGAGTCGAGGCGTTGACCAAGTCGTTGGCGCGGGAGTGGGGTCCTTTCGGAATTCGCATCAACGCTGTGGGCCCCGGTCCGTTCCCGGTCGAGAAGTCGGCCCGGGCGTGGTCGTCGGAGTCCGTGCGTCTACGCATGCAGGAAGCAATTGCCCTCGGCCGTTACGGCGAGTTGCCCGAGATCGTCGCACCGATACTCTTCCTGCTGACGAACGGCGCCGCGTACATCACCGGGCAGACGTTAGTGGTGGATGGTGGTCTGTCTCTGACGCGGTGGGTCCTCTCCGAGGATGACATCCTCAGCGGACTCAACAATCAATATGAAGCGTCGCCCACCGTAGCGGAGCCATCTTTGCCACCAGCCAGCCAGCGGGCCGAGTAGCTGGCCCCGTCCAATACCGTAGAGGCCGATTTGATCGACGATCGTACGCAGCCACTCGGGCTTATCGGACTCGGTCCCTTTGGCGCGCCACTGCGCCCTCCGGTGGCTGAAACTGTGCACCGAACCCGATCAACTGATCCGAGACAATCGTTGTGAAGATCTCTCCTCGAATTTAGAACTGTCCGTGTTGACCGTCTGACCCCGAGATGGGCGCAGAACGCACCTTACCCGTGAATAGCACAACGTTCACAGACAGTTTCGATGATGTCGTTTACTTTCGGAAGAGGAGATTGGCTCGTGACGGATAAGATGGTAGTGCTGTCGAACCCGATCGAAGGTCGCGAGGACGACTACAACCGCTGGTACGACGACGTCCATGTGCCCGATGTCCTGACGCGCGTGCGCGGCCTCAGAGGTGCCAGCCGGTATCGGGCGGCAGAGCGGCAGCCGTTTTCGCCTGTGGTGTGGCGATTCATTGCGATTTGGGAGATTGACCCCGAAGTCGGCCTCGCGGCTGAGACGAACTCAGTTCGCGAATTGCGCGCAATGAAGAAGTCCGGCAACTTCGATCCACAAGACACGCTTTACCGACGAAATCCCGCCATGAAAGCCAGCGCGAGCACATGGTTCAGGCAAGTATACAAGGTGAACAGTGCGGGCGGATCGGATGCAAGCGACGACCATCTCCTGATTGCGTTCAGTAACAACGTCCTGATTAAAGGCGAGCAATTCGATGACTGGAGTGTCCAACACCGTCAAGAAGTGCTGCACAAGGTCGAGGCATCTAAGTCTGCGGAACTTTACACGGCAGCTGACGATCAGCTTGAGGAGCCAATGTACCGGCACATGCTGATCTATCGGGTTGCCAAAGATGAGTTCGGGAAGGCACAGGACGCCACGAGCTGGCAGGACGTCGAATCTGCCCACGCTCTGACGGCAGGCCCATCTACATTTACAAACAACCCCGTCGGGTGGTGGTTCATCCCACACTCACAGCTCTCGGTCGAGCAGCTCTCCGCCGCGCGCGATATTCAATGAGCTCGTCTCGTCCGGCTAGCACCTATCAGGCAGTCCTGGCTTGGCATGTTCTAGCGACGGTGCGACGTTGCCGCCACGCGGTCTGTCGGAAACTTTGTGTTTGGGGTTGGCGTGATTCCCGGGCCTGAGGTCGGGGGGCAAGGATGATCACGCTCATGACTGATGACGTTACGTCTGGAGAGCTGCTTCCGGCTGGAGGTTAGCTCGAGGCGGTAGACATGTCGAGGCTTGCCGAGCAGCTGGTTGTCTCGGCGGCCGGCCAAGGGGTGCAGCTGACCGGCGAGAGTGGCTTGTTGACCGCTGTCGCGGGTGACCGACCAGGTGCTGTCCCTGACCTTCGGCGACCGCCTGGGTCTCAACTAAGCCAGCCATGCCAAACACAAACAATCAGACAGACCCCCGGCAGTTTCACGTGTGGGGTGTGGGACGAGTTGGGCTGTAAGCCGGGTTCTGTGCACTGGCACCTTGCGGTACCAGCCGGCGACCATCTATCTAGGCCTGCCGTTGCCGACAGGCTCGTGCGGTCTACCCGCAGACTCGGGCGGGCCGCCCTCGAACATCTGCGCAGCGCCCGAAGGCGCCTTTTGACCTTGCTCCGAGTGGGGTTTGCCGTGCCGTTCCTGTCACCAGGAACGCGGTGGTCTCTTACACCGCCGTTTCACCCTTACCGGCGCCTCGAGAGGCGACCGGCGGTCTGTTTTCTGTGGCACTTTCCCGCGGATCACTCCGGGTCGGCGTTACCGACCACCCTGCCCTGTGGAGCCCGGACTTTCCTCGACCGCCGGGCCGAAGCCCGACGAACGCGGTCGCCCGCCCAACTCGTCCGCCGCAAGAGTACGCGAGCCCATTAGCCTCGAACATCATGTGGTTGATCGCGATCGTGGCGGGCGCGCTCGCCGTCGCCACCACCGCACTCCCCTGGCACGACGCCGTCGACACAACGCAACGCATCGGCCCGATCCTCGGCTTCCTCGTCGCGATCACCGTCCTCGCCCACGTCGCCGACGAGGCCGGCCTGTTCGACGTCCTCGCCCGCCGCGCCGCCCGGCACACCGGCGGCTCGACGATCCGCCTCTACGCCGTCGTCTGCGGCCTCGCCACCGTCACCACCATCGCCCTGTCCCTTGATACGACAGCCGTCCTGCTGACGCCCGTCGTGCTCGCGCTGGCCGCCGCCGTGAAGGTCGACGCCAAACCGTTCGCGTACGTCACGGTCTGGCTCGCCAACGCCGCGAGCCTGCTGCTACCGATCTCCAACCTCACGAATCTGCTTGCGCTGGACCGGCTTTCGCGCCTCGGTACGACCGGCTTCGCCGCCCGGATGACCCTGCCGGAAGTCGCCGCCGTCCTGGTGGTCGTCGCAGTCGGCGCGGTCCTGTTCCGCCGCCACCTACGCAACCGGCACGAACTGCCCACGCCGTACGACATCCCCGACCGCGCCCTGCTCTGGATCGCCGGCCTGTGCTGCGTGGCCGTCGCCCCCGCCTCGCTGTTCGGGGTCGCGCCGTGGAAGGTGGCCACCCCGGCCGCCGTCGTCCTGGCCGCCGCCGCGACCCTGCGCGGCCGGGCCCCGAACCTGCGCGAGGCCATCCCGTGGCGGGTCGTGCTGCTGGTCGAAGGCCTGTTCCTCGTCATCGCCGCGCTCGGCCGGCACGGCCTCGACAGCGCCCTGCGCCACCTCACCGGCCACGGCCCGCTGACCACCCATCTGGTCGGCGCCGCCGGCAGCAACCTGATCAACAACCTGCCGGCGTACGTCACCCTCGAACGCGCCGTCCCCACCGGCCACCGCCAGGAACTGCTGGCCCTCCTGCTCGGTACGAACGCCGGACCGATGCTGCTGGTCTCGGGTTCGCTCGCCACGATCCTGTGGCGCGACCGGTGCCGCGCCCGCGGCCTGCACATCAGCGCCAGGGAGTTCCTGCGCTACGGCCTGATCGTCGTACCGCTACTGATGGTCGCGACGTACGGCGCGCTGCTGCTCGGGCCGGCCTAAGCCAGCCCGTCGAGGTGCGCAGTGTCGTTCCAGCCGCGCAGCAATGCCGGACCGTCGGCGTACACATCGAGCCGACTGATCGACGCCAGGTCGAGATGCAGGACGTGCATCGCGGCGTGCGGCGCGCCCACCGCCAGCCGCCCGAGCACCTTGATCGGCGTCACGTGCGAGACGACCAGAACCCGTTGTCCCGCAGCGCTTTTTGCCAGGTTCTCCTGCGCCGCCGCGACCCGTTCCGTCACCTCGACGAACGACTCGCCGCCCGGCGGCGGTACGGCCGGGTCGGCGAGCCACGCGGCCAACTCGGCCGGATAGCGCTCGCTCACCTCCGCGTAGGTCAGCCCTTCGAATACGCCGAAGTCGCATTCGCGCCAGGCCTCATCGACCGTCGGCGTCAACCCCAACGCCCGACCGACGAGGTCAGCCGTTGCTCGCGTCCGCAGCCGCGGCGAGGTGATGATCGCGTCGATTCCCCCTGCAGCCGCAACGCGTCTCGCCGCCCGCGCCGCCTGCTGTTGCCCCAGTTCCGTCAACACCGGATCGCTCGTCCCGGAAAACCGCAGGTCGACCGAGTGCACCGTCTGCGCGTGACGCAGCAGGATCAGCCGGGCCGGTTCGAGGTCGCTGATCGGCCGCCAACCAGGCCGACCACCGCGGGTCTCTTCGGCGAGCGGAACCTGCTCTTCCAGCGGCGGCTCGAGCGCCTCGTCGATGGCGTGGGCGGTCTCTTCGTCCTCGGCCAGCCAGGTTGCGTCGGGCGGCGCGTCGTCGAGTTCGTCGTACGTCGAGCGGCGTGCGTCCATCGCCTCGTTCGCGAGCTTGTCCGCCTCGGTGTTCTGGGCACGCGGAATCCAGGTGAACGTGATCCTCGGGAACGCGCTCGCCAGGCCACTCGCCTCGCGGGCCAACGGCCGCATGTCGGGATGCTTGACCTGCCATCGACCGGACATCTGCTCGACCAGCAGCTTCGAGTCGAGCCGAACGTCGATCGCCGCGTTCGCGTCGAGCGACGCCGCGGCCTGCAAACCGGCGATCAACCCGCGGTATTCGGCGACGTTGTTCGTCGCGACCCCGACAAATCCGTTGCGCCGCGCCAGAATCGAGCCGGTCTCGGCATCACGAACCAGCGCACCAAAACCGGCCGGCCCGGGATTGCCCCGCGAGCCGCCGTCGGCCTCGACGATCAGCCGGCGCAAGGTCACAGGCCCGAATCTGCCGTACGAACCAGAATCCGGCCACAGTCCTCGTGGCGCAGCACTTCGTCCGGCGCGGCTTCGCGCACCTCGGTCAGGTCGTTGCCGGCCAGCTCCAAGTGACAGCCTTCGCACCGCCGCCGCCGAAGCGCCGCCGCTCCCACTCCGCCCCGGTCGGCCCGGATGCGTTCGTACAGCGCCACCAACTCTGCGGGCAACGTCGGCACCAACTCGCCGCGTGCCGCCAACGCCGTCGCCGCCTCGGTGTCGAGCGCGGCCACCTCGCGGTCACGGTCCTCGATCGCCGTCGCCAGCCGGGCCTCGATCTCCGCGATCCGGGCCTGCGCGGCGGCGGCGCCATGCTCGGCCTCCTCGCGTACCTCGAGGATTTCGAGTTCCTCGTCCTCCAGGACGTTCTGCCGGCGGGCCAGCGAAGCCAGCTCCGACTGTAGCGACTCCAGTTCCTTCGAGTTCGTGATCGCGCCGGAATCGAGCCGTTGCTGATCGCGGGTGTAACGGCTCCGCACCTGCTCGATGTCCGCCTCGAGCCGCGCCGCGGCCCGGCCCTGGTCGTTCATCCGGGTCTGGTGCGTCACCAACTCGTCGCGCGCGACGGCTAGTTCGGCCTCGGTCTCAGCGATCGTCCGGTGCGCAGGCAACTCGGCCCGCTTGACGGTCAGCCGGCGCAGCTGCGAGTCCAGGTCCTGAAGGTCGAGGATCTTCAGCTGAACGAACGGATCTACTTTCACAGGCCCATGTCTACACGGTCGCCCGCGGCCATCGTCCAGGGATCCGTCACCAGCTGCGAGACGCTCACCGACACCGAATCCAACGCCTCGCGCAGGCGGGCGCCGAGGTCCTCGGTCCACGGGAATTCGCTCGCCCAATGCGGCACGTCGACGATCGGCAGTCGCGCGTCCTGCGCCCGGTGGTGCTTGGCGTCGGAGGTGACGAAGACGTCTGCCCCGGCCCCCGCGGCATCGCCGTCGTGATCGAGGCACGAACCACCCGCGACGGCGACCGTACGAATCACCGCATCGGGATTTCCGGTCGCCCGGATTCCGGCGGCGGTCTGCGGAAGCGACCGCGCGACGTGTGCGACGAATTGGCCGAGCCTCATCGGCTCGGGCAATTCGCCCACTCGGCCGAGACCCCGCTTCGACGGCGTTGTTGTCGGAATCACCGTGAACGACGGTTCCTCGTACGGGTGAACCGCCCGCAGCACCCGCGCAATTTCGAACCGATTCCGGGGCGAGGCGACGAATTCCACCCGTGCTTCGCTCACCCGTTCGATCTCGCCGATCTGGCCTGTATACGGCGCTGCACCCGGACCGGGACGAAATGTCCCGATACCCTCCGCGATGAATGCGCACCGATCGTACGAACCCAACCGGCCAGCACCCACCGTCGCGAGAGCATCGAGAAGCTGCTCGGTGAATTCCGGCGGGATGTGCGTCACCCACTGATCGAGTTCCTCGTGCTCTCCGGACATAACCCGAAGATCACGCAGTCCGAGGGCCGCGCCGAGCGCATCCGAAACACCTCGCAGCGCAACGTCGGCGTTGGTGTGGGCCACAAAAAGCGCACAGCGAGCGGTCTGCAATTCGGTCAGGACCCGGCCCCGCTCCCCCGTAATCCGATCGACACCACCGAGCCACAGCGGATGGTGGGCGACCAGCAGGTTCGCGCCCATCGCGATCGCTTCGTGCGCAACCGGCAGCGTGGGATCAATAGCCAGGTGGATCTTCCGGATTTCGGCGGATTGATTCCCGGTGACAAGGCCGACGCTGTCCCAGGATTGCGCCCATTCGGGTCGATACCAGCCGTCGAGGAGGCCGATCACATCTGCGAGCGAAGTCACACGCCCATCTTCTCATCGCCGACCGGCATTACCGAATCACCTAGGGAATCGATGAGGTCTGGATTTGTTCTGACCATGGGGGTAACAGCGAGACGATCTACAGGATATTATTCTCCGTGGCAGTCCAGCCCTTAAGTATCCCGATCCCTCTGAAAGGCACAGCGTGGCACGAAAAGTAGAGACCATCGAGCACGTGCTTGACGATTTGGACGGCTCCGTCGCGAGCGAGACCGTCGGCTTCGCGTTCGAGGGCGTGTCTTACCAGATCGATTTGAACAAGCGGAACGCAAAGGCACTTCGTAGCGATTTCGCGAAGTGGATTTCGTCTGCTCGCAAGGTCAAGGCGTCCCCCGCGGGCCGTCGCTCGGCCGGCGCGAAGAGCAACCAGTCGTCCGCAATCCGCGCCTGGGCGGCCGCACAGGGCCTTCCCGTGAACGCGCGGGGCCGTATCCCCAGCTCCGTGATCGAGCAGTACAACAAGGCTCGCTGATCTGCGGCTTTCGGGCCCGAGTAACGCAAAACGAGGCTGGTCGGGGATCCGTTCGGATTCCTGACCGGCCTCGTTTCGTTCGTGGGCACGGCTGGTTTCGAACCAGCGACCGCCCGCTTGTAAGGCGGGTGCTCTACCACTGAGCTACGCGCCCGTAGACCGTCCAGGTTAGTGGGCGAACCGGCAAACCTGGACGGTGTGGGCTTCGTTACGACAGGTCGGCCAGCACCTTCGCGTACTCGGCGTGGTCGCGGGCGTCCGGAATCGCGTTGACGACCGACCAGCGGACAACGCCTTCCTTGTCGATCACGAACGAGCCGCGCAGCGCGAGGCCCTTCGTGTCGTCGAAGACGCCGTACGACTGCGCCACCGCGCCATGCGGCCAGAAGTCGGCGAGCAGCGGGAACTGGTAACCCTGCTGCTCAGCCCATGCCTTGTGCGCCGGCGCGGAGTCGACCGACACCGCGAGCACCTGCACGTTGTCGTTCTGGAAGGTGCCCAGGTCATCGCGTACGGAGCACAGTTCGCCCTGGCAGATACCCGTGAAGCTCAACGGATGGAACAGCAGGACGACGTTCTTCTCACCACGGAACGACGACAGCGTGACTTCGTTGCCGTTCTGGTCCTTGAGCGTGAAATCGGGAGCGAGCGCTCCCACCTCGATCGACACAAACGATCCTCTCGTCGGACGGCCGGCACAGCGCGGCCACGTTTTCCCGTCCGAGCAAGCATGCCAGGAAGTCGTGCGGGCTCAACGCCGAGGTTGGCGGCTTCCCTTCGGAGCGGTGAGTTTCATCGCGGTCCAGTCCGGCGCGACGCTGACCGTCGAGGTCTGCGCGAGCCCGGCGGTCGGCACAGCTTCGAGGACATCCGACGGTTCGACGTGACCGTCACGACCTGCCTTCGGCGTGATCAGCCAGATCGCGCCACCGTCGCTGAGCTGGGGCCGAGCGTCGACGAGGGCGTCCACGAGGTCGCCGTCGCCCTCCCGGAACCACAGCAGCACGACGTCGACGACGTCATCGGACTCCGGATCAGCGAGTTCTCCCCCACAGTGCGCCAGAACGCCTTCGACGACCGTGGCGTCGATGTCGTCGTCCTCCCCCAGCTGCAGTACCACGTCGCCGGGCTTCAGGCCCAGCCGCTGAGCCACGCTTCGGGCCGAGCCGCTCGATCCGGCGCCGTTCGCTTCCGCGTTTGCCGCGGTGGCACTCACCACTGCCTCCTCGTTGAACTCGCCGGTGTGGTCTCAGACAACGCTGTCACCACGAGACCGTAGTTCACCCGAGGACGCTCGATCTGGCAAGACCACGCCGGCATGCCCGCTGTGCCGTACGGCACGAAGCCGTACACAATGGACACACGCAGCCTGGAGGGAGTCAACGTGGTGGATCGAGCGGGAGTGAACAAGCCTGGCCGTCCGTCGTCGACGGTACGGCCGCCGGTCATCACGGATGGTCTGCCCAGCCAGATTCCGGATGTCGATCCCGCCGAGACCGCGGAGTGGCTGGAGTCGTTCGACGCGGTCGTGAACGAGGGCGGCCCGACGCGGGCCCGGTTCCTGATGCTCAAGCTGCTGGAGCGGTCGCGGGAGCGGGCGGTTGGTGTTCCGTCGCTGACCAGCACGGATTACGTCAATACGATCGCCGCGTCCGACGAGCCGTGGTTCCCGGGCGATGAGCACATCGAGCGGCGCATCCGGGCGTACATCCGGTGGAACGCAGCGGTCCTGGTGTCGCGGGCGAACCGACCGGAGATCGGCGTCGGCGGTCACATCGCGACGTACGCGTCGGCGGCGAGCTTGTACGAGGTCGGCTTCAACCACTTCTTCCAGGGTAAGGACAGCGGGGCCTCCGGCGACCAGGTGTACATCCAGGGGCATGCTTCCCCCGGTATCTACGCCCGGGCGTTCCTCGAGGGCCGGCTGAGCGAGGCCGAGCTGGATGCGTTCCGGCAGGAGTCGAAGCCGGGCGGCTTGCCGTCGTATCCGCACCCGCGGTTGATGCCCGACTTTTGGGAGTTCCCGACGGTTTCGATGGGACTGGGGGCGATCGGCGCGATCTACCAGGCCCGGTTCAACCGCTACCTGCTCAACCGCCGGCTGAAAGACACGAGCAATTCGCACGTCTGGGCGTTCCTCGGCGACGGCGAGATGGACGAGCCGGAAAGCCTTGGCGCCATTGGTCTTGCGGCGCGCGAGGAACTCGACAACCTGACGTTCGTCGTGAACTGCAACTTGCAGCGCCTGGATGGTCCGGTCCGCGGAAACGGCAAGATCATTCAGGAGCTGGAATCGTATTTCCGCGGCGCTGGGTGGAATGTCATCAAGGTCATCTGGGGTCGTGATTGGGATCCGCTGCTCGCAGCGGATCGCGACGGCGTGCTGGTCAACAAGATGAACACCACACCGGACGGGCAGTTCCAGACCTACACGGTGTCCGATGGCGCGTTCATCCGCGACGACTTCTTCGGCCCGGACCGCCGGCTACGGGCGATGGTGGATCACCTCAGCGACGAGCAGCTCACCCGACTCTCGCGCGGCGGCCACGACTACCGCAAGCTGTATGCGGCGTTCAAGGCCGCGCGGGCGCATGTCGGTCAGCCGACGGTGATCATCACCCACACGATCAAGGGCTGGACGCTGGGCAAGGATTTCGAGGCCCGTAACGCCACGCACCAGATGAAGAAGCTGACCAAGATCGAGCTCAAGGAGTTCCGCGACCGGCTTTACCTGCCGATTTCCGACGCGGAACTCGAAGGCGATCTCCCGCCGTACTACCACCCGGGCCCGGACAGCGAAGAAGTGGCCTACCTGCGGGAAAGGCGTACGTTGCTCGGCGGTTCGCTGCCCCGCCGCGTCGTCCGGGCGAAGCCGCTGGCGCTGCCCGAACCGGCGACCTACGACGAGTTAATGCACGGTTCCGGCAAGCAGGAAGTCGCCACCACGATGGCGTTCGTTCGGCTGCTGAAAGATCTGATGAAAGACCCGGAAATCGGGCCGCGGTTCGTACCGATCATCCCCGACGAGGCCCGCACCTTCGGTATCGATTCGCTGTTCCCGACGGCGAAGATCTACTCGCCGCACGGCCAGCAGTACGACGGCGTCGACCGCGGATTGCTGCTGTCCTACAAGGAATCTGAGCAGGGACAGATCCTGCACGAGGGCATCAGCGAAGCCGGCTCGATGGCGTCGGTGATCGCCGCCGGATCCGCGTACGCCACGCACGGCGAATTCATGATTCCTGTCTACCTCTTCTATTCGATGTTCGGATTCCAGCGGACCGGCGACCAGATGTGGCAGCTCGCCGACCAGCTCGGCCGCGGCTTCATCATCGGCGCGACCGCGGGCCGCACGACCCTCAACGGCGAAGGCCTGCAACACCAGGACGGCCACTCGCACCTGCTCGCGTCGACGAACCCGGCGTGCGTGTCGTACGACCCGGCGTTCGCCTTCGAAATCTCGGTGATCATGCACGCCGCACTGCGCCGGATGTTCGGTCCCGCAGGCGAAAACGTCTTCTACTACCTCACCGTCTACAACGAGCCCGTCGTCCAGCCGCCCGCACCGGAAGGCCTCGACCAAGCCGCGCTGCTCGCCGGGCTCTACCGCTACCAGGTCTCGCCGCTGACCAACGCCCCACGAGTCCAGCTCTTGGCCAGCGGCCCCGGCATGTACGCGGCGCTGCGCGGCGCGCAACTCCTCGCGGACGAATGGGGCATCGCCGCCGACGTGTGGTCGGCAACCTCGTGGACGCAGCTACGCCGCGAAGCAGTCGCCTGCGACGAGCACGCGCTCCTGCACCCCGACGAACCGCGCCAAACGCCCTGGGTCACCATGGCTTTGCGCGATCAACCCGGCCCGGTCATCGGCGTCAGCGACTACATGCGCGCCGTTCCCGACCAGATCGCGCAATGGGTCCCGGGCGACTGGAGTTCCCTCGGCACAGACGGTTTCGGCCGCTCCGACACGCGCGCGGCACTACGCCGGCACTTTCACGTCGATGGGCCATCCGTCGTCGTTGCGGCATTGGCGGCATTGGCGGCGCGCGGCGAGATCAAACCGTCCCTCGTCAACGAGGCCGTCGAGCGCTACCGCCTCGCCGACGACACCGTCGTCGACACCGGCGGCTCCCACGAGGGCGGCGCGACGTAACCCCCCGTCGCGCAGTGGTTTAGCCGCCGAACATCTGCATACAGGCGGCATCGTCGGCGAAACCGGCCTGATGTCCGTCAACGAGCAGCGTTCCGGCCAGGCGCTGGATCGGTGCGATCGTTGCGGTGAATGCGGCCTTGTCGCCGGCAAGCGCAGCGGCGTTCTGCGCCGCCACCTGATCACGTAGCGCCGTGGCCGTCTTCGTGAGCGTCTGCCACGTCGCCGCGTTCTGACCGGGCGGCGTCAGCGCGATCAGCTGGGACAGAGCGCCGTTGAACGGACTCGCGCTGAAATACGCCCCCTCGAGTTTCAGCGTGGCCACGTCGGGGTTGTTGTAGTCGAAGGTCGGATACGGGTTGGGATGCGCAGCGTTGTAGGCCACCACCGGCACACACATCGCATTCGCACGTGCCAGGAATGCCGCGTCGACCGGAGCCGTCGGCACGGCGGTCGCGCGGCTTTGATTCGCGTTGTACGACGCCGCGATCGAGGCGGCCAGTTCCTTCTTGTACTTCTCGTCTGCCGTCAGCATGTGACCGCATCCCGCGGTAACGGTGATCGCCAACGCCACGATCGGTGCCGCGACGACCGTTGCTCGCGTGATTCGCATTGCGCTGCGGATTGCCCTTCCGGTTCGGGGTGGACGACACCGCGCGAGAACGATGCCACGGCGGATCGGAGCCGACCTGTTGGAGTCTGCCCGGCGTTCCTGTGAACCGCCCGTTGTGGACAAGTCGCGACGGTCGTCGGCGCCGCGCGCCATGGTCGGAGCATGCCCGTCCTCTACCGTCCGGCCCGCAGCTGGCCGGCGCTACCGGATTCCGCACTGCTGCGCGTGCCCGCACCGCCGGTCCCGACCGACACAGGCGCCGGCTGGTTGGCCGCCCTGTCGGGTCTGGGCATGTTGCCGCTCCTGGCGATGGGCTTCACCGCCGGTGGATCGGCTGGGCCGTGGCTGTTGATGCTGTCCGTTCCGGGCGCGGTCGGCGGGGTGTGCGCGGCGCTGTACCAGCGCCGGCGCAGCCGTCGGCGGGCCGCCGAGCTCCGCTCGCGGTGGCGCGCGGCCGTCACCGCCCTGCTCGCCCGGTGCGCGGAAGCCGCACGGCAACAGCGGCTTGCGCTCGACCGCCTGCATCCCGGTGCGGAGGCACTCGCAAGCCTCGCGGCAAGCGAAGCCCGGTTCGAACGCCGCGCCGACGACGCCGATGCGCTCACCGTCTGCGTCGGCGATGGTGCGGTGCAGGCATTGGTGCGCATCAGCCCCGAGGAATCGGGGCCGGCGGCGGACCCGGAACTGGCCGCTGAGCTGGCCGCGGCCGTTCGGTCCACGCAACTGCTGGATGCGGCGCCCATCGCCGTCGGGTTGCGCGACGTGGGCGTGCTCGCGGTGTGCGGACCGCCAGCCGAAACGACGCCGGTGATGACGGCGCTGGTCGCCCAGCTGGCGGCGTTGCACCTGCCGGGCGAGGTCGCGATGGCGATCGTCGCTGCCGCCACCGGCGAGAAGCCTGCGTGGCAATGGGCCGAGGCGCTGTCACACGTCCGGCCCGCCCATGGCGGTGGCGGGTTGAGGTGCGACGCCGACGAGGCTGCCCGGTGGGCGGCCGCGTCGGGCGCGTCGGCCCACCGGGTGCTGATCGTGACCGACTACCTGCCGGGCCAGAGTGCGGAGCTGGATCGCGTGTTGGGTCGAGCGTTGGTGCCGGCGATCCTGGTGTGTCGAGGCGGGTTGCCACCGCGCGTGGGCGCGCGGCTCGACGTCACGGCGCGGACCCTCACGGCGGACCGCGCCTCGCCGGTCCGCCTCGCCGCCGTCGAAGGGATGTCCGCCGCGGCGGCCGCGGAAGTGGCCGCGGCGGTGGACATCCCGGATCCCCCACCGGCACCGACCCAGGCCCAGTTACTGGCCGGCAGTTCACCTGCCGGGCCGGGCGAGGTTCGGGCCCCGGTGGGTTTGGACCTGGATGGCGCGCCGGTCTGGCTCGACCTGCGCGAGCCTGCCCTGGGAGGCGATGGTCCGCACGGCCTGCTGGTCGGGGCGACCGGTTCGGGGAAAAGCGTTGCACTGCAAAGCATGATCAGCGGGCTCGCCGCACGCCTTGCGCCGCAAGATCTTTCGTTCTTGCTGATCGACTTCAAGGGCGGCGCCGCTTTCGACGCATTCGGTAGCCTCCCGCACCTTGCTGGATTGGTGACGAACCTCGACGTGGACCCGCATGAGTTGACGCGCATCAAGAGTTCACTCGGCGCGGAATTGGACCGGCGACAACGCGTCGCCCGGCAGCACCCCGGCGAGCGCCTGCCGTCACTGCTCATCGTCGTCGACGAGGCAGGCGAGCTGTTGACCGCGGCTCCTGACTTCGCCGAGTTGCTCGTCCGGATCGGCCGGGTCGGACGGTCCCTGGGAGTCCACCTGATCGTGTCAACGCAGCGGTGGGAGGACGGAAAGCTCCGCGCCCTCGATACTCATCTCCGACTTCGGCTGTGCCTGCGCACGTTCACCGCCGACGATTCACGAAGCGTCCTCGGGACGGACGCGGCAGCGCGGCTCCCCCCGCAGCCAGGTTCCGCGATCTTGTCCGTCGACGGACGGCACGAACAGCTGCAAATCGTTGCGCCACAGCCGTTACCGGCATTCCTCGACGGCCCGCGCGCGGGGGCGGTGTGCCTTCCACCGCTCCCCCGGTCGTTCGAGATGTCCGATCCGTACGCCATTGGATTGGTCGACCTGCCGGACGTGCAACGACAGGAGCCCCTCGTCCTCGACCTAGACGGTGTTGGCGGTCATATTGCGGTCGCCGGCGGGCCGCGCGCGGGCGTCTCGACGACGCTGATGACAGTCGCGCTCGCTGCCCACGCCGCAACCGGGCCCGCCGACGTTCACGTGATCGACCTCGCCGCGGGGTTGCGAGAGCTACGCGAGTTGCCGAGCGTCGGAACCTACGCCGGGCCAGATGCCGATGCGGGATGGCTGCGCCAGATCGTGGACGGTGTACGCGAAATCCTCGACGAAAGGCTGGCAGCGCAAAGCACACCGCACGGGCGCGTTCTTCTTCTCATCGACGGCCTCGGGCTGCTCCGCGGCGCGACGCGCGACGACCCGCAGGTTGACGAGGCCCTCGCCGACATCGCTGCCCGAGGCCTTACGGCGAACGTGCATCTGGTGCTCGGTTGTCGGCGGTGGGCCGACGTCCGGCCCGCGCTGCTCGCGGCCTGCGGCATGCGCCTCGAACTGCGGCTTGGCGAACCGGCCGAGAGCCACGCCGGGCGGCTTGCCGCGACAACCCTTGCCGGGGTCCCTGGACGCGGCCTTCTTCCCGACGGCCGCCAATTCCAGATCGCTCGCCGTCCACCCCAGACCGCCCCGCACCTCGGCGCAGTGACCGCAGCGATCCTGCCTCTGCCGCAACGGGTTTCGCCACCGCCGGGCGGTGGCGACGGCGCATTCCTACTCGGTGTGGCAGGCAGATCTCACGCTCCCCTCGTTTTCGATGTTCTCGCGCCCGGAGCCCACCTCGTCATTTCCGGCGAGGCGCGCAGCGGCCGCTCGACAGTCCTCCGGCGGCTTGTCGCGCATCTGCGCGAGATGAGCTCGGAGCTCGTTGACGTAACGGTGATCGAGCCTCGACGTCACAGGGACCTTGGAACGTTCCTTGATCCGAAGGCAGCAACCGACCGCCTTCGCGGGATGGCGCTTGAGTTCCGGCGTCACCTCGACCAGCCCGCGCACGGTCGAACGGACCACCGTCGTCGCGAGCACGTCGTCGCCGTCGACGACGTCGGCCTCCTCGATTCGGGGCCGTTCGCTGCGCGGTCGACCGGGCTTGGGCACGCGCTGACGGAACTGGCGAGCTTCATCCCGTGGGCTGACACGCTCGGCCTGCACTTCGTCGTCGTTCCGGCGCCAATGCCGCATCGAGTCGGTTACGACCCACTCGTCGCGGCGCTACAGCAGGCCGGCACCGTCGAGTTACAGCTGGGCGGCGACCGCGACGCCCTGGGCTGCCGAACGGGCAAGCCAGCTCCTCCCGGTCGCGGGCGATTCCTCACTCATCACGCGTCGCCCGCGACGGTCCAGTGCTACCTCGACGTCGCTGCTGCGGAGCGGGATCACCCCGTCCAGCGGTAAGCGCCTGCTGCGTCATTGCCGAGCACCACTCCGAGTGAACTCACGGTCGCCGGGTCAGTCAGCACGATGCCCAATTCGCGATTCCGCGTCAGCGAGGCGGAACTCAGGTTCTGCGATCCGAGGTACGCCCGGGCGCCGGTCCTACCCGCGTCGACGACAAAGGCTTTCGCATGGATGTAGATCGGCCGTTCACCGCGGTAGTACGTGACCGCCACACCTGCGGTGGCAAGCAACGTGAAGTTCGGTTCCCAGTCCTTCTGGTACGTCATCGTCAAGCTCGTCTTGACTCCGCGCTTCGCGGCCCGGGCCAGCGCTTCGATGACTGGCTTGTCGCTGAGCACTTCAGTTTCCACCGCGACGCTCACCTGCGCGCCGTCGACCAGAGCCACGAGCGCGTCTTCGGCCCCGGGACTCCACACCAAGTCGTCGGCATGTGACGGGCCGATGGTCCGCCCGGCGAAGTCGGCGTCGAAGACTGCCGCGATCGCGGCCACATCCCGTTGGTCGCTGGTCACAACCGCGAAGTCCCGGGTGTTCGGGTAATACCGCGCAGTCAGGTTGAGACTGAGAATGACCGCGGTCGTGTCGTCGATGACGAACGTCTTCTGGTGCGTCGCGGCATATCGCCGATTCGCCCAGACGACATCGACGCCATGGTTGTGCAGAAAGTCGAACGCGGGCTGGTTATGCGTCTTTTGCAGCCGTTGATCAAGCACAACCCGGACCTTGACCCCTCGGGACACATCCGCCGCCAAAATCTGCAGTGCGGTGTCGTCGACCAACTCGTACATCGTCATGTCGAGGCTGGCCCGCGGAGACCGAAGCAACGCATAGATCGGCTCGATACCGCCATCGGGTTCGAGCAGGACCTGGTCGCTTTGAGCGCCGCTGACGATCCCGGTCGGCAAGGCAGTCCGCGCCTCGCGCGTGCACCCTGTCAGCACCGCTAACGCGACAGCGCCCGCAGCGACCAAACGGGCAGCCGGCAACAGCGCTTGTCGCAATCGGAGTGGACGCATGGATCTACCTTGGCGTGGACCGCTGACATCGACCCGGAGACGCAGCCGGGTTGTGCACAGCGCCCACCCGCGGATCGACCTGGGGACAACCGGCCCTTCGCAGCGAAGACCGTGGGCGGGCGACGATAACCTTCCCGAGTGACCGAACAAGCTCAGCAGAAGCAGCGCGGCGGCAAGCCGAACGCCGGCAAGGGCGTGACGCCCCAATCCGAGGACTTCTCCGCCTGGTACAACGAGCTGGTCATGAAGGCCGAGCTGGCCGACCGCGGCCCCGTCAAGGGCACGATGATCATCCGTCCGTACGGCTACCGCATCTGGGAACTGCTGCAGGGCGAGCTGGACGCGCGGATCAAGGCGACCGGTCACGAGAACGCGTACTTCCCGATGTTCATCCCCGAGTCGGATCTACGGCGCGAAGCCGAACACGTCGAAGGTTTCGCGCCTGAACTGGCGATCGTGACCCGTGCCGGCGGCAAGGAACTCGAAGAACCGTTCGTCGTCCGTCCGACATCCGAAACGATCATCGGTCGGGCGATGTCGCGGTGGATCTCCAGTCACCGCGACCTGCCGATGTTGCTGAACCAGTGGGCAAACGTCGTCCGCTGGGAACTCCGCCCTCGGCTTTTCCTCCGCACGACCGAATTCCTGTGGCAGGAAGGGCACACCGCACACGCCGACGAAGCCGATGCGATGGCCGAAACCATGACCGCACTCGACTTCTACGAAGAAGTCGCGCGCGATATTGCGGCGATCCCGGTCATCCCGGGGGAAAAGACCCCCGGCGAACGGTTCGCCGGCGCGGTCCGCACGTACTCGATCGAGGGCATGATGCGTGACGGGCGCGCACTGCAGATGGGGACCAGCCATTACCTCGGCACGAATTTCGCCGAGGCGTTCGACATCACGTACGCGGCAGCGGACGGCAACCTGACGCATGTGCACACCACGTCGTGGGGCGTTTCGACCCGGCTGATCGGCGGGCTGATCATGGCCCACGGCGATGACAAGGGCCTGATCCTGCCGCCGCGGCTCGCGCCGCATCAGGTCGTCATCGTGCCGATCGGGCGCGGCGACGCATTGGCCGACGTCACGGCAAAGGCGACGGAAATCGCAAAAGCCCTGCGCGACAAGGGGATTCGGGCCCACGTCGATACGCGGGATTCGTCCCTTGGCTTCAAGTTCAACGACTGGGAACTCAAGGGGGTGCCGGTTCGCATCGAGGTGGGGCCGCGCGACCTTGAGGCGGGCGTCGCCGTGCTGGCCCGCCGGATCGGTTCCGAGAAGGAAACCGTCAGCCTCGACGACTTGGTGGGCTCAATGCGGGCCATCCTCGATGAACTGCAAGAGGCGATCTACGCCCGCGCGCTCACATTCCGCGACGAGCACATCAAGTCCGTCGACGAGTGGACGGCGTTCGCTTCCGCGGTCAGTACTGGTTGGGCGTCCGCTCTGCACTGCGGGCAGGCGACGTGCGAAGACGAGATCAAAGCGGAAACGGCCGCGACTCCCCGATGCATCCCGATGGACGGTCCGGCCGACGAGGGCACCTGCATCCGGTGTGGTCAGCCCTCGGCCTACGGCAAGCGCGTGCTGTTCGCCCGCGCGTATTAACGTCGGCCTCTCGGCCAACTACCAAGACACTCCAAGGTTTTCCTCGCTTCCCGCACAGAAACAGCCGTGATCATTCGCGGGAGCCGCAGTGGTGCGGATCGGGAAAGAGGACGTGGTGGTTCGCAGGATCCGCTCATTGCTGCGCGGGCAACGGGTCGTGGCGTACATCGCCGCTGTCATCGTCATCGGCGGTGCGACGGGTGCGTGGGCCGCAACGCAAGGAAGCGGCAGCGGCGTCACCACCACGACGAGCATCGTGGCCGTGACGACCGGCCCCCTCAGGGAGTCGGTAACGTCGACCGGCACCGTCGCCTACGCCTCGACGAGCAACCTTAGCTTCGGTGCGGCCGGCAAGGTAACGGCTGTGGACGTCGCGGTCGGAACCAAGGTCACGGCAGGACAAACCCTGGCAACCATGGATTCGGTGAGCCTGGCCTCGACCGTCGCGACCGCGCAGTCGTCGGTGGCGACGGCCCAGGCTCGCCTCAGTACCGACAGTTCGTCGAGCACGGCCACCGCGACCCAGTTGGCCGCAGATCAGGCCGCCGTCACAGCCGCTCAGGCGCAACTCGCGACGGCCCAGGCCGCACTCGCGCAGACCACCTTGACCTCGCCGATCGACGGGACCGTCTCCGGGGTCAACGTCGCAGTCGGCGACACCGTTGGCTCATCAGGTGGCGGCGCTGGTGGCGGCGGCAGCGCAAACAGCTCCAGCTCATACGCCATCCAGGTCGTCAGCACGAACTCGTTTACGGTCACCGCGAACGTCGACGGCACCCAGGTCGGCCAGATCGCGGTGGGCAACCAGGCCACGATCACCCCGACCGGATCCGCCACGCCGGCTTTCGGCACGGTTGCCTCGATCAGCCAGACGGCCAGCACCAGCTCGAACGTGTCGACGTATCCGGTTGTCATCTCGGTGACGGGCACAGACAGCGGCCTTCACTCGGGCGCCTCCGCCACGATCGCGATTACGTACCGCCAGATCGCGAACGCCGTTCAGGTTCCCGTCCAGGCGATCCGGCGTGACACCGGCGGTTCAACGTACGTCGTCGTCCGGGACGGCTCGAAGGACGTCAAAACACCTGTGACGACGGGGGTTACAGCCGGGACGATGATCCAGATCACCCGGGGGCTGTCCGGCAGTGAGCAGGTCGTCGTCACCGTCACCAAGCTGTCCGGCAGCAATGCGCCCACCGTACGCCGAAGCGAACTGGGCGGAACAGGCGGATTCGGCGGCGCTACGGGCGGAACCGGCGGATTCGGCGGATTCGGGAATCGCGGTTTCGGCGGACAGACCGGAACTGGCGGTGTCACCCCGTGACGATGCCGTCATCGCCGATCGCACCAGCGCCGGTCATCGACATCGACGGCCTGCGAAAGACCTATTCGAACGGGCGGATCGAGTTCGAGGCCCTCCGCGGCATTTCGCTCCTCATCGACAGCGGCGAATACGTCGCGATCATGGGCCCGTCGGGATCGGGCAAGTCGACCTTGATGAACATCATCGGCTGCCTCGACGTCCTGACGGAGGGCCGCTACAAACTGGCGGGCGACGACGTGAGCGAGATGACCGAAGACAAATTGGCCGTCATTCGTAATCGACGGATCGGCTTCGTATTCCAACAGTTCAACCTCCTCGCCTCCCTTGATGCCCTGCGAAATGTGGAGCTTCCGCTGCTGTACAGCGGGATGGGACGCGACGAACGGCGCATCCGTTCGATCGATGCCCTGGAACGCGTCGGTTTGGGCGACCGGTTGTCCAACCGTCCCGGCGAGCTGTCGGGCGGCCAGCAGCAACGCGTGGCGATCGCTCGCGCCTTGGTCACCGAGCCGGACCTGCTGCTGGCGGACGAGCCGACCGGCAACCTCGACTCCACCTCCACCCGGGAGGTCCTCGATCTGCTCGCGGAACTGCACGACCAGGGCCGCACGATCGTGCTCATCACCCATGAGGCGGATGTCGCGGCGGAAGCCTCGCGGGTGCTGCGTATCCGTGACGGCATGCTGGCTGAAAGTACGGACCCGGACCGCGCGGACCTCGCTGAGGTGCTCTCGTGACGTGGATCGAGACGTTCCGGACCAGCCTGTCGGCCATCGGCACACACCGGTTGCGCTCGGCCCTGACGATGCTCGGGATTTTGATCGGGGTTGCCGCGGTGATCCTCACCGTCGGATTGGGCGAGGGCGCCCAGGACAAGGTCAAGTCCCAGATCAATGCGCTCGGGACGAATCTGCTCGTCGTATCACCAGGAAGTACCACCACCGGCGGCATCCGAGGCGGGCGCGGTTCGTCGACGACGCTGACGACCGAAGACGCCGCCTCGCTCGGGTCGCCGGTCGTCGCGCCTGACATCGCCCGAGTTGCGCCCGTCTTCTCGGCATCCGAAACCCTCCTCGCCGGGACCACCAACTGGACGACCCAGGTCGTCGGGACAACCGCTTCGTGGATCACCGTTCGAGCGCGGTCGCTGGGGGAAGGCCGATTTATCACTGACGCAGACGTCCAAGCGGGCGCCGCGGTGGTCGTTCTCGGACCCTCGACCGCAGAAGAACTCTTCTCCTCCGGGGGTGCGCTCGGCCAGACCGTGATGGTCAACGGCGTCCCCAGCGAGGTCGTCGGCGTCCTCACATCCTCGGGTGCCTCCGACAGCGCCGCCACCACCGACGACCAGGCGATCGTGCCGATCACCACTGCCCAGGAACGGATCATCGGCGGCACGAACCGCAACCAGCTGTCGTCGATCTACGTCGAGGCGAAGACCTCGTCATCACTGTCGGCGGCGTATCAAGAGATCAACTCGACGCTGCTCATCCGTCATGGCATCACGACGGCCACCGCGGCCGACTTCACGATCACCAGCCAGCAATCACTCGTATCCACAGCAACTTCCGTCGACAAGACGCTGACAGTTCTTCTCGCCGGGATCGCGGCCGTCTCGCTGCTGGTCGGCGGCATCGGCGTCATGAACATCATGTTGGTGTCGGTGACCGAACGCATTCGCGAGATCGGATTGCGCAAAGCCCTCGGCGCCACCCCCCGCGCGATCCGCCGGCAATTTCTCTCGGAGGCGTCAATTCTCGGACTCTCCGGGGGCGTCCTGGGCGTGGGAATCGGGGTACTCGGAAAGTTCACGCTGGGCCACGCGATTAACAACCCGATCAGCCTGTCGCCCACCGCAACCGTCGGCTCCCTGCTCGTCGCCATCGCGATCGGTGTCGTCTTCGGCGTGTACCCGGCGACGCGGGCCGCACGTCTCGCCCCGATCGACGCCCTCAGAAGCGAATGACTGACATGCGCCCCGCCGCGAGGAGACCGTGAACCGAATGAGTCCTTCTGCACAGCAGCGAAATGCCCGAGACGCCGCTCGCCGGTCGACGTTCGGTGCGCGCTCGGTGTTGCTCGTCGGTGGTGTCGCGCTGATCGCTCTCGTCGCGACGGGCTGCGGCAAGAGCACCTCGGCAACACCCCCCGACCCGTCGACGTCCGCGACAGCGCAGGGCGGAACACCGCCCGCGGCATCAGGGAAAATCGCCCAGGTCACCGCCTCCTACATCGAGGTCCAAAGCACCGACGTGCAGACGACGGTGAATTACAACGCCGACACTGTCATCACCGCACAAGTAGCCACGACGTCCGCCGCGGTGATCACCGGTGCGTGCGTGTCGTTGACCTCGGAGGCAGCGCCCACCGTCTCTCCCGGAACCGCAAGCACGAGCGCGGCGCCGGTGACAGCGAGCACCGTGCAGATCATCCCGACGTCGAACGGCACCTGCTCCTTTGCGGCGGCGAGCGGATTCGCCGGCTTGGGCGCCGGGACGAACCGCGCACCCGGCAGCGGAGGGCCAACGAACCGTCCCTCGGCGCGGCCGAGCGTCAGCCGATCAGGCGGCCCGGGGGCCTTCGGTCGGGGCGGCGCCTTCGGGGGAACGCGAGTGATCGGCACCGTCGTCTCGGTTGCCGGCTCGACGGTCGTCGTCGACGAGACGACCTTCAGCCGGCCGACCGGCTCGTCGGCGAGTGCATCGCCGACCCCATCCACGCAACCGCGCACGGTCGTGCTCGCGGCAACAACGACGTACACCACGACGCAAAAGTCGACGGCCGCCGCACTCGTGACCGGTCAGTGCGCCATCGTGCAAGGGCCGGCCGACTCGACCGGGGCGGTGACCGCGACGGACATCGCCGTGACCGACCCGGTCAACGGCAGCTGCTTTGGCGGGCGGACCGGTGGAAACGGGTTCGGCCGCAACGGTTTCGGTAGCCCGACGGGTGGGAGCAGCACCGGTGGCTGATCCCGACGACGCCGCTCTCCGGCGCCCGAGACGACGCCAGGTTCTCATCACATCGATTGCCACCGCCGCGTTGCTCGGTATCGGACTGGCGGCGTATGCCTCGACGAGTTCCAGCGGTGAGCGATATCGAACCGCGGTCGCCGGCCCCGCGAGCATCGACCAAACCGTCGAAGCGGTCGGATCGGCGACGCCGGCCAGCCCCAAGACGTACGCCTTCAGCATCGGTGGCACGGTCAGCTCGGTCGGGGTGGCAGTCGGCCAGGTCGTTGCGGCCGGTCAAGTCCTGGCGTCCCTCAATGCGACAACGCTGAACAGCACACTTGCCCAAGCACAGCTCACGTTGGCGAATGACCGACTGACCCTCGAAAACGACGAGACCGGCAAAGGTTCGTCATCGGGTTCGACGTCGGGTAGCTCCGGATCTCGCGGCGGCACGTCCGGGGGGACGCAGGCTTCTGCGCCCGCGGCGGCCAGCGGACCCTCCGCGAGCGATGTTTCCGCCGCACAGAAGGCGGTGACGACGGCGCAACATCTGGTCGACACCGATCTCGCGGCCCAACAGACGCTTCTGACGACAGCGAACACGGTCTGCGCCGACCCGACGAAGTCGGCTACCGACTGTCAGACGGCTGATCAGAATGTGCTGACGGCGCAGACGAAGACGTCGGCCGACGAAGCCGCACTCCTCACCGCGGAGAAGCAGCTGAGCAGCGTCCTTAACCAAGGCGCGGCATCGACGACCGCCAGCCCGACTCCAACGCCGTCCAACGCGAGCGGCCAAGTCGCATCGCCGGCGCAACTGGCAGCCGATCAAGCCGCGATCGATGCCGCACAGGCGCAGGTCGCCGTTGCTCAAGACAATGTGGATCGGGCAAGCTTGGTCGCGACCTCCGGCGGCACGGTCATGTCTGTCGGCCTGACGACCGGCGCCACCGTGTCGGCGAATTCCACGACGGCGACTGTCGTAGTCGCCGACCCGTCCTCGTTCGCGTTCAGTCTTACCGTTCCGGTGGTGGCCCTGAACTCCCTGCAAGTCGGCGACCACGCGACGGTCCTGCCCGACGGCACCTCGAACAAATTGGCCGCCACAGTTGCATCTGTCGGTCTGGCTCCGACCACGACCGGAGGCAGCTCGTACGCGGTCACGGTCGGGCTCGCATCGCAGCCGGCCGGCCTCCGAAGCGGGATGTCGGGCACCGTCGCGATCGATGTCTCCACGGCGAGCGCCGTGATTGCCGTACCGCTGTCGGCCCTGACGAGATCCGACACGACCTATACCGTCACCACGCTGACCAACGGAAAACCCGTGACCAAGACCGTGGCCGTCGGGGTGATGGGTTCGTCGCTCGTGCAAATCACGTCCGGTCTCGCCGCCGGCGACGTCGTGGTCCTCGCGGATCGTCATACGAAACTGCCCTCGGCGAGTACGAACAACCGTCTGCTCACGGGTGTGACGGGCAGCGGCCTGACCGGCGGGACAGCCGGCGGGTTCGGCGGCGCAACGGGCGGAACCGGACCTGGCCGCGGGACTACGTTCCGGAACTAGACGCGTCGAACGGCTCACCGATTCTTCGGACCGCGGTACGGCTCCGGCGGAAGACCCAGTGCGACCGCGGCGATCTGCCGGTCGACGAGGCCGCCTTCGGCGAAGTAGCCGGTATGTACGTCCCCGTTGGTTGCGATCCGCGGCCGCGCCGCGTCGTCGTCGCCGGTTGACAACCGGCGGCCGCCAGCGAGCTTGATCGGATCGGTTCCGAGATGGCCGATCCCGGCCGCGCCGGTGATCCGGTCCACGGCGTACGAGCCCAACACCGGCATACCCAGCCCGGCGGCGTCACGAATCAGACCCTGCACGGGCTGGACCTCGTTGATCGGGTCTTTCGGGTCGGTCAGAACGTACGTGGGAGTCCGGTGCAAGTCGGCCACACCATGGACCTTCGGTCCGAAGCCCGGCGCTCCCACTCCGACCAGCGCCGACGGCCGCAGCCCGCCCGACCGAACGGCCAACCCGGCGATCACCGCCCCGTAACTGTGGCCGACGAGGGTCAGCAAAGCGCCGGGCGCGGCGCCCAGGTGCTCGACGAACTCCGCCAACTTCGGTGCGGCCTTCTTCGCGTACGACTGCCTCACGGCAGCCACGACGGTGTCAGGCTCGTCGCTGCCGAGCCAACCCACGACGGCCACCTGGTCGCCACCCGGCTCAGCCCGCAGCGCCGCATAAAGCGCGGCGATCTCCTGCGAGACGCCGGGCCAGTTGTCGATCGAGGTACCGACCCCGGGGACGAAGACCACGATGTGACGGGCGGTGCTCACGTCGCCGGCGACCTCCGCGATCACGCCGTGGGCGGGGTCGTAGAGCGCGAACTCGTGTCGCTCCTCGCCGCCGGGCCCTACTGACCCGGCGAGAAGGGACCGAGCCCGCGCCGCCACGTCGGCCCTCGAAGAGCCGACTTCCGCCGCCAGCTCGAGGCGTGCGGCGACCTCACGCGTGACGATCGGGCGAGACAGATCGCGCGCAACCGCACCCGGCACCAGTGCCGCGTCAGCGCCCGGTCCTGACGGAATGTGGCTGCGGTACAGCATGTTTCGGCCACCAGCTAGAAGCGCCGGGTGGACGGCCCGCTCCGCCAGGGCAGTGAGCTGACCTCCACACCAAGCGTCCGCATCGGTGTCGGCGGCAGCCGCTGCCGCAAGAAGGTCGCGTACGCCCTCGCGTACGAGGCCCGTACCTGCCCACTCGGCGCCTTGATCAAGCCCCGCTTCCATGGCGAGCCGATCCGCCGCGGCCCGCCACGAGGCAGCCTCGTCCAACGCGGCGGCGAGGCGAAGCAACGCCTGGCCGACCTCGGACATGGCATCGCCGCACACCGCCGCCGCCCGTTCTTGATCAGCGACCGCGACGAGAGCCTGTACAGCGGCGAGACCACTCCACTCGCGGGCGATCCGGCTCCGCCCGTCAGCCAGCCGCCCGCCGATGTCCGCGTCCACAGCGCGCGCGATACGGGCCGCCAAGGCCGCAACATCCCGGGCGCCGTCACCCGACCACGTCACCACCGCGCGCGTGGCAACCCGGCAATCGACGCAAGCTTGTCATCGACGCCGACGTACGCGGTGCCTGCGGCCCCGAGCGAGCGGGCAAGGTCGCTCGCCCGGCGTGCGAGCGAGACGAAGAGCGGATGCCAACGCGCGACCACAAGGCTGAGCGACTCCGCGGTGCGTGACCCGGGCAGGCGCTCTCGGGCGACGCTCTCCAGCATGGCGAGCATCGGCAACGTGAGTTCACTCGAGCCCTGCGCCGCGTCGAACGCCCTGGCGCCCGCCAGCAGGTTTGCGGGAACGACCGACAGCGAGGGGCTCATGCGTCGAGCCTCGCGGGTCTTCGCTTGTGGAGCACGGTCGCGTCCACACGTGGGACGCTCCCGAAAGTGCTGCGCTGCAGCTACTTGCGACGAGTTCCGAGCGCCCGCTGCCGCTTTGCCTGGGCCAGCTGCTCCACCGCGACGTCCAGCGCCTGCTTGATTCCGGTTCGGCGGGCGGCTGCGGCGGCCATCCCGAATGAGACGTCGAGGCCGTACTCGGCGAGCGCGGTCTGGCACCGTTCTTCCAGCGCCGCGGCGAAGTTCTTGGCAATGGCCGCGGTCATCGGGGGCAGCAGGACGACGAATTCATCGCTTCCGAAACGGAACACCTTCTCCGAGCCGAGGGGTGCCTCGCTCAACGTCGCCGCCAGTGCCCGCAACGCAGCGTCGCCCGTCCGAGTGTTGACTCTACGGTTGAGATCGCCGAGTCCGTCGATGTCGGTGAGAAGCAGCCAGCCGACGCCACCCGAACCGCGACGATCGCCCAGCAGCAGGTCGAGCCCCAGCCGGTTCCCGACCCCGGTCAACGGATCGCGCAAGGACGCGCGCACGAGTTGCTCTTCGCGGCGCAACGAGCCGAGACGGTTTCCGGCGTGCAGGCCCAGCAGCTCAATCGCCTCGACGGCGCCGGACTCCAGCGTCACGTGCGGACCGCCGATGGCACAGACCATTCCGACCCGCCGGGCGCCGTCCCGAAGGACGGCCAGGAACATCGACGAGACGCCCCGGTCGCGGAGCACTTGCGTTGGACCGAACGCCAGGTCCAGTGCGCCGCCGGCCGAGTAGCACGACGACAGATCGCCGACCAGCGAGTGCAGGTTGCCGATGTCGGTCGGGTCTAGTCCGGTCGCCCGATCCGCGCCCTCACCGCATTCGGACAGCAACGACAGCGAACCGTCGTCGTCGAAGACCCAGAGGACAGCTGCGTCGAACGCGACCAGATTCAGGATCGATTCGACCGTACGGGTACCTACGACCTCCGCAGTGGACCCGGAGACGACCCAAGGCGCAAGACGACCGAGTTCGCGGAGCGCCGAAACCTGCCGGTCGCTCGTACCGATCAAACTGAGGCGATCGGCAAGCAATTCGCCACAACGCCGGATCGTTTCCCGCTCGGCCTCGTCAATGTCGCCGGGGGTGTCGACGTTCAGGACGCCGATCACCGTGCCGTCGACGACCAGCGGTACGGCGAACTCGGCGCGAATGCCGGGAATCGCGGCGCGATACAACGGATCTGCCGTCACGTCGGCGACGTAGATCTCTTCGGCGCGCTGGTAGCAAGCGCCGGTGATCCCCACTCCGCTCGGAATCCCGTCGAGGATGAGCCACTGGCCGTGCCGTGACAGGCACCGAAGCAGGCTGCCGTGTGCCACGTAAACGCTTGGCATCATGCGGGATTGGTACTTCAGGAACCGGATGACGCAGTCCGCCGCGTCGTGCGCGTGGGTGGTCTGCCCGATCGCCCGCTCGAGTTCCTCGAGCGTGGCCACCCGGTCGACGGGGCCGTGAGCTCGAATCGGATCGGCGGCCGCGGACCATGCGTCGTCGGGACGACCGAGCAGGAAGCCTTGGACGATATCGACGTTCAGGTCGCGCAGAACGTCCAGTTCGCCGCCGGTTTCGACACCCTCGGCAATCGATGTGGCATTGATTCGACGGGCAAAAGCGACAAGCGCTGCGACCAGCGACCGCTGCTGATGGCTCGAGTCGATCCCTGCGATGAGTGCCCGGTCGATCTTGATGAACGACGGCGCGAGCCGCAGGACGTGCGTCATGCTCGCGTATCCCGCGCCGACATCGTCGATCGCGATGAAGGTGCCCCGCGAAGTCCACGGCCGCACCCGTTCGAGCAGCGCGGGGTAGTCGTTGATCGGTTCGTGCTCGGTGATCTCGAGGACATGCGGCGGAAGCTGATCGCGGATCGCGTCGAATCGCGGATCGAGCAGTACGCCCTGGCTGACGTTCAGGAAGAGGAGCGCATTTCCGGGCGGCGGACCGTGCAGCGCCGCGGCGGCGATGCAGGCAAGCTCGACGTCGACCCGCCGGCCGAAGCGCTCGGCAGCACTGAGCCATTCGTCCGGTGCACGACGCGGATCCTCGACCGCTCGAGCCAAGGCCTCGTATCCGATGATCCGACCGTCGTTCAGCGACACCAACGGCTGGAAGAGCGCTCGTACGGTTCCCGGCTGCAACAAACGCGAAACGAATGCTTCGTCGGGATCCGGAAGCGATGGCGCACTCCGTGTAAAGCTCGCCACCGCAGACGGAATCCCGACCCCGGTCGTCACCTCCGTCTTATCGGCGTTTGGGTGGCGCGACTCAAATCGACACCGGCGGGTTCCGGAAACGGGCAAGGACTTGCAACTTTGCTTGGAGGTTTCTTACACTTCGAGTTGCCGGCAGTCCGGCCGGCCACTCGTCTTGGAGGTGGAGCAATGCTGGTTACCCGAGACCCATTCCTGGCGGAGTTCGACCGCCTGACCCACCAGTTCTTCGGCGGCTCCGAGGGCGCCGGGATGCCGATGGATGTGATTCGGCGAGGCGAAGATCTCGTCGTCCGCATCGACATTCCGGGCGTTCCCCGCGACGCCATCACCTTGGATCTGGATCAGCACGTTCTGACGGTGAGCGCCGAGCGCCACGGCGGCTACGACGCCGACACTCCGGTGCTCGTTCAGGAACGCTTCGACGGGGTCATCACTCGCCGACTTCGCATTCCGGAGTGGGTCGATGCCGAACGGGTCGAGGCGGACTACGCCGACGGTGTCCTCACCGTCGTCCTCCCGATCGCCGAACAGGCCCGGCCCCGCAGGATCGAGGTGAACGGCGGTTCGAACCAGGACCGAATCGCCTCGTCGGGGCAGGACGACAACCAGTCAGCTCTCGCGAGCTGACCGCATCGACGTGGGGGGCCGCGCACCGTGGCCCCCCACCCTCATGACAGGAGTCACCGAATGCCGATGCCGCTCGAAAGCGAAGACGCGGGCATCTATTCGGTGAGCCAGGTCGCGGAGATGCTCAACGTTCAGCAGCCCTTCTTGCGACGGCTCGACTCCTTCTCGATCGTCTCGCCGCAACGGAGCGACGGACGGCAACGCCGCTACAGCCGCAATGATGTCCGGCTCATCCAGCACTCGCTGTCCTTGATCGGGGAGGGCCTGACGCTGGCCGGCCTACGGCGCGTCCTCGAACTCGAAGCGGAGGTGCGCGCGTTGAAGGCCGACATCTCGGCGCTCAAGGCCCGTCGCGTCGTGTTCGAGGACGCGCTGCCGTAGGGCGATGAGTCGTCGGGATAGCCGGTGCGCGAGGTGTCGCCTTCGGTCACCCTGGTGACGCAATCGTCACAATGATCGAGATCCAGACCTCGCGGGCCGTATGCTCCCCCAGCCGCCCTCGGTCCGTCACCCCCCCCGATCGGACCGAGGGCGGTCTTGGCTGTGCGGAGCCTCAGGCCGTCACCGTGATTTCGTGAATCTCATCCGCCGGATGTCCCGCGCGCTCGTGAATTCGCTGAACCGCTTCCGCGCTCGGAGCGTCCGACAAACAAAAGACGTGGCCGGTCTTCGGATCCGCCCATGCCTTCTGGAACGTCACGCCCTCATCACCTTGGATGTCTAGATCGGCCTGATGAGCGGCGGCCAACGCATCGCTCGTGACGCCGACCATGCCGGTGTGCACGTCCATGAACTGTGCCATCTCATGCTCCTTTTCTGGACAGTTAGTCGAATACGACGGGAAAGTCGTTGACACGAGCCATCATCTCGCCGATCGGCGTGATGGGAGCCACCTCAACGGTGTTCCACTGCGACAGTCCGGTCTCGTAGACGAACTGGGCAACCGCCTCGACGCTGGGCGCGTCGACCACGGCAATTGTTCGATGGCCGGGGTCGAGATGGAAGGGTTCAACGACAAACGTAAGACCTACGGATCCGGCGACCTTCTGCATGGCTTCGGGCGCCATCGCCTCCATGGCTCTGGCGCGGGTCTTGGCGTTCGAGGAAGGGCAGATGTCGGGGGTGTGATCGGCAAGAACGCAGTAGTGGGGCATCGCGGGTCCTTTGACGAAGGGTGCCCGCCCGACGAAAGGGCAGGCGTCTCACGTTTCACCCGTACGACCGCGGTCGGCAATAGTCCGGATGGACTATCAGTGCGCAGGAGGTGGACGAGCGCCCCGAGTCCGAGAGCACGCGAACGAAGCACGAGAGGAGGGTGGCCTAAGGCGACGCCCTCCTCTCGGCAACCACTAAGTAGTTACGACCTGGTTACAACGATGGCGAAAATCAGCGTGGTCCCAGGCTCCGTCGTGTCGGTGATAACGAACGGCAGCTCCTTGCCGATCGTGTAGGTGGGGTGCGCCGCGACTAAAGCGCCCTCGGGTGACGACAACGTTCAGCTGGGAGGTGACACGAAGGCGGTTGCGGTCACCAGTGTCATCGCAGCCGTGAGTCCCAGTAGCAATGGTCGCGATAGCAATGCGACACGGATCGACTGTCGGAGCGGAAGGGCGGGTCGGGTCAGGGACCAGGTCGTGGTCACGACGGTGACGAACTCGAGTCCGCTAGCGACCAGATCGAGTGCGCCGAAGGTCTCGGTCTCGCCGGCCAATGGTCCCAACGGAACGGCCACGAGTCGGGTCACGAGCCACAGGATGACCACCGCGGCATTGGCCGTGGCGCCGACGAGCAGGAGGCGCCGCGTGGGATGCACCAGGACGGCCGCGGCCCAAGTCAGCTGGAGGACCGCAATGACTAGGAAAAACCAACCGTAAAGAGCCGACTCGGAAAAATGACCTGGCATGACGGCGAAGTGCACAGCAGCAGCGCCGGCAGCTGAGACCGCGCAGATCCTCAGCGCAGCCCGACCCGCGCCGGCCGGCCTTGAAGGACGGTCGTTGTCACGGGTGCGCGCCCGCGCGTCGGCCACCGCCGCGGCGGCGATCGCGACCAGCAGGAAGGTCGTCCCCTCGACGAGGTGCCAGGCATGCGTCGTCGAGTTGGCGGCTGCGGCGGCGATCATCGCTGGTCGGGCGCGGCCGTCAGCGTGTTCTCCACGGCATCCAGACGTTGAAACGGAACACCGTCGGCTAGCGGAGCGGGGATGAGGACATCGCGCACCGAGCTTGCGGGCATCGGTCGGCCAAGTACGTATCCCTGTGCCTGGTCGCTGCGCATCGCCTTGAGGGTGGCGAGTTGTCCAGCCGTCTCTGCCCCTTCGGCGGTGACGATCATCCCGAGTGCGTGCGCGAGTTCGATGATGGCAAGCACGATCTGGCTATTGGGGCTGGGGGCGTCGAGGTCGCCGATGAACGAGCGATCGATCTTGACCGTCGTGACTGGCAGCCGCTGCAAGTAACTGAGCGACGAATAGCCAGTGCCGAAGTCGTCGAGAGCGAGTGACACGCCGAGTGTTCGGAGAGCGTTGAGTGTCGGCATCGTCGTGTCGAAGTCCTTGATAACCGACCCTTCGGTGATCTCCAGGCACAGTGACGACGGGTCGAGGCCACTGTCGTGCAATGCCTCCGCGACGGTGGCGACCAATGTGCGGTCGAGGAGCTGACGCGGTGAGAGGTTGACGGCGACAGATACCGGCGCACTGTCGGGGTCTTCTTGCTGCCACTGCGCGGTCTGCGAGCAGGCGGTGCGCACGACCCACGCCCCAAGCGGAATGATCAGGCCGGACTGCTCGGCCGCCGTGATGAATTCGTCCGGTCCTAGCAACCCGCGGGTTGGGTGTTGCCAGCGGATCAATGCCTCGGTGCTGACGACGCTGGAAGTCGCGAGATCCACGATCGGCTGGTAATAAAGGACGAACTGGTCTTGCGCGAGTGCGACGCGAAGTTCGGATTCCAGCTCGGTGCGTCGCAGTGCCGCGCTGTGCAGCACCGGTTTGTATTCGGCCATGCGGCCGCCGCCGTTTCGCTTTGCTTCATACATCGCGAGGTCTGCGTTGCGCAGAAGGTCAGCGGCGGACGTGTTTTCGTCGGCAAACGCGAGGCCGATGCTCGCGCAAGCCGCGAGCGAGACGTCACCGACACACACTGGCTTCTCGAACACGGCGAACAACCGCTCTGCGGTCAGGTGCGCGTCAGCTGGTCCGATGAGGTCCGTGAGCACGATCGCGAACTCGTCGCCGCCAAGACGAGCAAGCATGTCGTCTGATCGCAAATTCCCTTCCAGGCGCTGGGAAAGCGCGATCAAGAGCGCGTCCCCGACGTGGTGGCCGAAGGCATCGTTGGCGTCTTTGAAGTTGTCCAAGTCGATGAACAGCACCGCTGTGTTCGTGCGATTGCGGCTTTCGAGGACCTTCTCCAGCGCGTCAAGCAGGCAGGCGCGGTTCGGCAGCCCGGTCAGGCCATCGTGAAGCGCTTCCTGCTCGGTCAACCGCCAACTAAGGATATTCGCGAAGCTCGCCGCAAGCACAAACCCGCCGTGGATGAGCGCCCAGCTCCACGGGTGCGCGATCTGCGCCGAGTTGTTATAGACCGCGCTGGGATCCAGCGTCCCGACGATGCCGTGTTCGGCGACGACATAGCCGAGCGCGAGGAGGAATGGCAGCCACGCCTGATAGAGAGTGAGAAACGCGAGAATGACGAAGAACTGAAAATGGGCCTCGATCGACCCACCGGACAGATGCACCAGGACCGAGGCAGCAATCACCAAACCGACCGATGTGCTCGCCGAACGCACATTCCGGCCGAACAGCGATGACATCGCGACCAGCCCCGGTAGAGCCAGCACCGCCACCTGCAAGCCAACGGAAAGGACGCTGTATCCGCGGATGAGGCCGAAGACGAACAACGCCGGCACATGCGCCCACAGCAACCGCGTCAGCCAACGGTGTCGCTGCCGCCATACCTCATCCGAGAGCCGACGACCCTCGGGCAGGAACGCGGGACGATGCCACAAACGCGACGGCTGACGTGTAGCGCTACGCGGAACCGCCGGGATCTTGGCCGCACGCTTTTCCCGCGCACGTATCGAGTACATCGACGCCTCCTCGCATCGCCCCCTTTCCGGTGCTGACCTGCCCATGATTATCGGAACTCAGGGCGCAAAGGTTGAGCGGACCAGCCCACGGTCCCCACACCGGGCCCTGATCTGCATGTTTACGGGTGGTACAACGTTTTACGGTGGGGCGGGTGGGGCTCGGACCCACGCCGAGGGCTTATGAGCAGGCAACGAGGCTAAATCGACATATGCCGTTTGACCTGCGGAAACTTTCGGCGAACGCTGGTTTCGCCTGCGCCGCAGCGGATCTGGTGGTACCAGCGGGGGCGCCGATCCTTGGGATCTGCTCTCGGTCGTGCTCGGGCGGGGCTATGGAGCCATGAGACCACTCGCCGCGCGACCCGTTGCCACACAGGACCGCAAGCCAGCGGGGCCGGTAGTAGACATCGCGATGGGCTTGACCTCCCACTTGCTGACGAGGTTACGACACGTCCTTACGTCGATGCCGTCTTTGCGCGGCGGGATAGACGTCTTCCGACGATAACCACGCCGCCCACGGCTAGCAGCAAGATGCCACCCGCAGCAGCGATGGCACGTAGATGGCTGCCGGGCTTGTGAAGAGGGGTGACCAAGGACGCAACGCCGGCGCCGGGGAACGTGATCGTTGCTTTCGCATCGCGCTCAAGCAATCCGCTTCGCAGGGTGATATAGGCATCCCATGGGCCTGCAGGTATTTGACGGTCCAACACGATAGTGACCGCTTCGGTATCTCCTATAGCCAAGGACGTGCCAAGTGTGGCGGGGAAGGGGCCGGCGTTCAGACCGCCAGGGCCGGCAGCAAGTTGCAGCGTTCCGCTCATATCTAGCGCCCGACCACCCGTGTTGTGCACGTAGGCAAGCACCGTTGGTTCCCCGTTTGATGAACGTCCTGCAGACAGTGAGTCGATCGTGAAGTTCGCGGCCGCCGGGCCTCCCGACCCTATAGAGAGATATTCGCGGATCCCAACTCGATTTACCTGGGTGACGCCAGCCGTACTGTCTGCGGAGCGGATCTCGGCCCAGATGACTCCGTATTGCTCACCTGGCGGGGCGTCTTTTGGCACGTCAATGGTGACGGTTGCCGTGGCCCTCCCTGCCGCTGGAACGTCGACCGAATTCGGGCTGATGCTCGTCCAGTTGGAGACATCGTTCGCGGTGTTTCCAGGTGCTCCGACGAACGAACCGTTCTCGATGGCCGCGGCTGCTGAGTAGAGGAGGATATGTGCGGTTTGCGCCGAGGTGTTCGTGACTTCAACCCGCCGATGGATCATGGTTCCTGGGGCAAGGTGATCGATCACATAGATCTGGGCCCGCGGATCGGTAGCCGCCGATACTGGGATATCGACGAGTCGAATTCCGATGCTTCCAGCAGCGGCGGTTCGGCTGTCGTTCATTGCGCTAGCCGCCCCCGCGGAGCTCGCGACGAATGCGGCAACGCATAGCCCGGCGAAAAGACGTCGCCCGAAATCCACGGCTAGCGGTGGCGCTTGCACGCCTACACCACCGAGTGCGTAATCGTCGCTGTATAGACACCCGCCGCGAATCCGCCTGGGACGGCCACGTTGATCATCGGGGTCCAGGTCGCGGAGTTGTCGCCGGTGATACCGGTCGCGGTCAAAGCGGGAGCGACTCCGGTGAGATTAGCCGGATTGTTGGCTGTGTACGTCGCGGTACCGACCTTCGTAATGGGACCGACGGTGTATCCAACAGCACTCGCGGGTATCGCAGGCCCAGCCGGCGGAGTGAACGCCGTTGAAATGACACTCGCGACCCAGCCCGACCCTGCGGCAGCGCTGCGCGCATCTGTCACCTGTACCTGACCGAGGGAGCCGCTGATCGTTCCACCACCGACGCTGTTGGCCTGCGTGCCCAGGTTTCCCGCGGCGGTTGGCACGGTGATCGCGAGGACTCCGCCTTGCAACGTGACCGTCGCACTCGTCGCGCCGACGGTGTCCGCCGAAGCCGGCATTGCCAGTCCGAACGTCAATATCCCGGCGGCGAACGCGAGAACGAAACCGTTCGTTACGACGGCGGTCTTGCCCCGGCCGCTGGTGGAAGGGGTGCGGAGTGATTTACGACTGTCCGACGACGCAGAAACTGCTGGCATAACCCTGCTCCCTCGACCTTTGCGACAGAGGCAGCGTCGAGCTTGCACGGGGCGACAATCAAAGTAGATCGTCCGGCCCAAACCAAGCGTCCCTCACGGTTATCTGAAGCATCGGCATAAAACCGAGAGCGCTGAAGGAATCCTGGGCGTGAATACGGACCGTCCGGCCCGACGGGAGCTCTTTTGTCCCCCACGGGCTTTATCGGATGGGATCCGCCGGTTGCCCCGGCCGGCGCCTCAACCCACGTCGCGTGTCCGGGCGCACCACTGCGGGTGTCTCCCGGTGGTGACTACCGCAACGGGGGCACACGGTTCGGCCATCTACCGATGGCACAGAAGCCAACGACTTGCCACACACACTGCAACTCTTCATTTGGATGCTCACTCGAAGCATTGATGTGCCAACGCCAGGCGTTGGCGCCCCGGCCCCATGTGGGACCTGCCCGATCGCGGATTAACCCGCACCATCCGCCCTTGCCGGGAAGCACGACGTGAACTCCACAGAACGAACCGCTACACCGCCACTACCCGCACCACCGGTTACCAACCCGAATCCGCTTGCTTACCGAAAGAAGGTCCGCAGTTCGCGTCCGGAGCGCGACGTCCAACGGAGGACAGGATGCGCGGAGAGGGAGCAATCGGACGTGTGGCTGCCTTATCGAGAGGCTGAACACTGTGTCCCGTGCGTATCCCGAGTTCCGTTCCCGGGCTGTTGCCCTGGTCCGGGCCGGCAAGGAACGGTCGAAGCTCAACAGATTTCTCGCTCGAGTCGGTCACTACCCCGATGACTTTGGTCGCGAGGGAACCTTCATCAAGCCTCAAGTACGCACCGCGCATCTGACGAGCTATGGCGGGGCTATGGAACGCGGACCCCCGTACCTGGCCGAGACAAACGTGCAGGCCAGATGGTGGGCCTTACTTACCATCATGCGAACCGGAGCCTGACCGTAGCCGGGCCAACGATTGCGTGCAGCGGACGATGATCGGGTCGGGCTTCCGCCGGCGGCTTGCCTGGCTGGTACCCACGCAAGCTGAGTCTCCGGCGGGACTGGCCGCACTGGATTTCGAGGTTGACGATCTTGGGACCGCCAGCGCGCATGCCGTGCAGCTCGGAGCGACTGTCGAGGACTGTCAGCCACAGCAGAACGTCCGTCTGCACCTCGACCCGGCAGGGCACCGATTCTGCCCGTACGTCGACAACTGAATCCGCCGTCTACGGCACGGACGCCGTCATGGTTCTCTGGGCGTACTTGTTGGCTGCAGGTAGGTGTTCGATGCTGATGGCGGCGGCGCGGCCGAGGATCTCAGTCAAGCTGACGCCATTTCCGGCCGCGAATCGGTCGATCACGATCTAGCTGAGGTGGCGTCGCGTCGTGCCTGAATCGTGAACAACGAAGCGGCAAGCGTGACTCTCGACTCCTGCGAAAGCTGGTCGTGCGACATGATTAGAGAGAGAGAGGACAGAACTATGGTGGGTAACTTTGCGTTCGACGAGATGCGGGCGACGTTCGAGATCACCCGCACGATCACTCGGTACGCCCGGGCCGCCGACCGGGGCCGGGCAGTCGACCTCGCCGCGCAGTTCGCGCCCGACGGCGTGCTGTCGATCCGCGGCCGCACCTTCGACGCGGGTGAGTACGCCGGCAGGGTAGCGATCGTCGACCGGATCGAGCGCTCGATCCGCGACCTCGCCAGCACCGGCGACGCACCCGTGCTGCGCCACCATGTCTCGACCATCGCGATCGAGTTCGTCGACGCCGAACACGCCCGGTCGAGTGCCTATTTCCTGGCCGTGACCGCGGCCGGTCCGGATCACTGGGGCCGCTACAGCGATCGGCTCGTCCACACCGACGAGGGCTGGCGGTTCGAACACCGGGCGGTCAACCACGAAGGCTTCCGGCCCGGATCGTGGATCGAGGGCGCCCTCGACCGGCTCGAGCGCTCGACCACGTCGTGACCGCGCCGTTGAGGAGGACGATCTTGTGCCCTTCCCGACCACGCGCAGAACCCGGTGGCCGTGTTCTTCCCCGACCAGGTCCACGACGCTAGCGGCACCGCGAGCCAGGACGAACTAGACGGCGCACTCTGGAACGCCTGCGCCCGCGGCGACACCGTCATCGCCCGCCCACTCATCCACCACGCCGATCTGCGCTGGGCAGCACCGTGGAACGGGCAGACATCCTGACCCAGGCCACCGATGCGGTCTTTGCGTGACTCACGGGTAGCGCCCCATACGGCTGAGTCGGAGCACCGGTTTCGTGTTCGCGGTGCTGTCGGGGGTTTGCTCAGCCGGTCACCATCATCGCGCCGCCGTCGATGGCCAGCAGCTGGCCGGTGATGAATCGCGATCCCTCGCCGGCCAGGAATACGAGCAGTGGCGCCAAGTCGCGGAGCGGATCACCAAGGCGGCCACCCAGCGGGATCACCGCCTGCAGTTGCTGATCGAGAATAGTGCCGCCGTCTGGGCCGAGGAACTCGCGCAATCGCTGGGCCCCGCGGGTTTCCACCGCAGGCGCCACCGCGTTCACCGACACCCCGTAGCATCCCCAGGCCTTTGCTGCGCTGCGAGTCCAGGCCTGGACCGCCGCCTTGGTAGCGGAGTAGGCGGCGGCGATGGGATTTCCAAAGACGCCTTCCGAGGAGCCCAGGTTAATGATCCGGCCGCCGCTGTTCCGCATCACCTCGAAGGCGGCCTGGTTGGTGAACACGGTTGCCTTGAAGTTCGTGGCGAGCAGGAAATCGAGATCGTCTTCGCTGATCTGGTCCGGGGCTCCCGGCTGCCAGGTACCGGCCGCGTGCAGCAGGACGTCGAGGCCGCCGAACTCCTTCGCCACCTCGGCGACGGTGCCGTGCACCTGGTCGCGAGACCGGACATCGCACTGCCACCACGTGGCGGCCGCCTGCAATTCCGCGGGAGCGGCCGTCTCATTGTAGGTAGCCGCTACGACCGCACCATGCGAGCTGAACGCCTCGACCGCGGCAGCGCCGATTCCCGATGCACCACCGGTGACGAGGATACGCCGGCCATCCAGCGCGCTCACCGCGAAGCCACCTCGAACGACAGCGTTTCTTCGACTCGTCCAGCCATCACCACGACCTTGAGCATGGAAAATCAACCTCCTTGACAGATCCACAGTTTCTGACGGCGCGAACTCCGAGGGTGCGTGCCCCACCACGCTGACTGGTGAACATCTGGCGGACTACGTCGCCTGTCCAGGCCAACTACCAGGTTTCAGTCCGACGCTGGAAGCGTCTTCGGTTTGCCCAGTTGCAGCGGCACACACCCATCTGATTCAGCGGAAGAGTAGTCGAGCAGCACTCCCATGAGTCGACCGTGTCATGGGTTTCTGCGAAAAGGGCTCCAAAGGCCCGGCCAGCGGCAAATCCGCGCGGCCGACCTGTCCGACGCCGAACGGAGAATCCTGAACCGACTACCGACGACGGCACCACGGTTCGCACAATGGGCAACCTGGTGATCCAGCGCCTGCGGCGCTGTCAACAAGCTCTCGCTCCTCTCGCCTCAATCGCTTGTGGGGCGGGTGGGACTCGAACCCACGACCGAGGGATTATGAGCAAGCAACGACGCCAAATTGGCATATGCCGTTTGACCTGCGGAAACGTTCGGAGGACGCCAACTTCGCTTGCGCTGCAGCGGATCTGGTGGGTAGCAGCGGGCAGTGCCGGTCCTCACGAGTTGCTCCCGGTCGTGCTCGGGCAGGGCCATGTAGGAGCTATGACGTCGCCCGGACGGCATGTCAGCCGGGAGTTGGCTTCCAGATGAGTCCGTCGCCGTTCGCAGCTTGCAAGTATGGCCCGTGGCCTCCGAGGACAATGACCTCATTACCGGTCCAGAACGCTGTTGCGCCACTGCGCTGATCGGCCTGGATGGGTGGAGGGTAAACCGCGGAATCCGGATACGACGGGGCCGAAGGTAAAGCCACCCACGTGTCAGTAGCGGGATCGTATGCGGCAGATCCCGGCCCCGGGATGGGGAAGGTCCTACCTGCCCCGGTCCCACCGATCACAAGGAAGAAACGTCCAGTCCAGACTGTCGCGGGGCCCGCCTTTGCTCTCAGAGGCGACGCCGGCAACGCTCGCCAGCTATTGGTGTCCGGGTTGTACGCGGCCCCCTGCCCCAGGTACGTCGCCTCCACATTCGGGTCTGGATCAAAGTTAGCCACACCACCCCAGAACAGCACCTCCTTCCCCGACCAGACAGCACCGGCGCCGGATCGACCTGGAACCGGAGCCGCAGCCAGGCGCCTCCAGACACCCGTTACGGGATCCAGACGCGCGCCATCAGCGAGGACGTCGCCTGGTATTCCCGACGTAGTTGTCCCTGGGCTACGTCCGCCCCAGACGATGAGCTCGTGGCCGGTCCACACAACGACTTCGCCTAGCCGAGACGAAAGTCCGGACGAAGGCAGCATCCGCCACGAGTCGGCCGTCGGGTTATACGCAAGAACAGTCTCCTTGCCTTGCGGGACTAGACCCGGCGCAACGTCTTGCTCATTGACGAGCGAGCCCCAGACCAAGACCTCGCTGCCCGTCCACACGGAGTACTTGAACGCGACCGCGACGGGCATGGGCGCGATGGCATGCCAGGTATTCGTCTGGGGGTTCCAGGCAGCCCCATCTTTCACGCCATTGGAGGCAAAGCCTGTCCGCGGGTCTGTGGCGTACCCGCCTGCCATGACTACCTCGGTGCCTGTCCACGTCTTCGAGGCCCCGCTGCGCGTCGATAGTGGTGCTTGCGGCAAGGGTCGCCAGGAATTCGAGGCTGGGTTGTAGGCAGCGAGCTTCATAGAGCCGGGGTCTGCACAACAACCACCTTGGTTGACGATCGCTTCCGTTCCGGTCCAGGCCACCTGCGGCGCAATGGATACCGGGCCGGGCGAAATGAGCGACCATGTCCCCGCGTTTGCGGGAGGAAGATTCACCGGCGAAGCAGCAGACTGAGAAACTGTCGGTTCCGGGGACGGCGAAAGATGGTCGACCGGCGGGGCGGACCGCGAACTATGGGTCACGACCGCGACAGCAACAAGCGCGATTGCCGCAGCCATCGCCAGGCCCGTGACCGGAACGAGCCAGCGGCGGCGAGCTTGCCGACGGCCGCGTTCGGAGAGCTTCCGGGGGTAGTCCGGCATCGGCGTTTGGTCCGGGATCGCGCTACGGGCAGCGGCACGTAGCGCCGCTTCGAGTCGGTCCTCAATCGGCCTTCTGGCATTCGGCTCGGTCATCGGTTCTCTCCCAGCAACGCTTCCAGTCCATCGAGCGCACGACTCGTTGTGGACTTCACCGTGCCGACCGAGACGCCCAGTGTCTCAGCGACTTCGCGTTCGGATAGCAACGACCAATAGCGCAGAACCACGACCTCACGCTGTCGACGTGGAAGCTTCCGCACCGCGTCAAGAACGTGTGAGAACTCAGCCCGGATGGCAGCGGGATCGTCCTGCACCAGGTCGGCAACCCGCTTCTCCTCGACGCGAGCGTGCCGACGGGCAACACGTCGGCGACGCAACACCGAACGACAGCCATTAAGCACTGACGTCCGCACGTACGAGACTGCCGCCGCCTGGCTCCGTAACGAATCCTGCTTGCGATGCAGTCGCAGAAAGACATCTTGGACAACGTCCTCAGCAAGTCCGGGGTCGTCGACGAGCAGCACCGCGAACCGAACCATCGATCGCCACTGCGCGACATACAGCGCTTCGAGATCGAGATGATCTTCCTGCGTGGCGTTCACGCGCCCCCTCCGTCTGGCGTCCGCACCCAACGACACGGACTACACGAAACTACGTCACTAAGACGCGCAGGCCCGGCAGAAGGTTGAGTGACGGCAAGACAATTTCCGGACGTTCTCCAGGGCCTGTTCAACCGAATCCCGGCGGCACAAACGGCAGCAGCAAGAGCACAGATCGTCGACCTAGTTCATGAGCTACTCCCCCTGTCCGCCGAAGCCTCGCGGCTAGCTGTGCAAGCGGCGATCGATCTGCTGAATCAAGGAACAAAGGATGTCGAGTCCGCCTGCCGCCTCGTCTTTGTATCGGGGAAGGGACACAGACGCGTCCAGGAACTTCGAAAGTTCGAGTCGGTATCCGACCGCCTGCCTGGCGGCGCCCCGGGCAAACAACTTGTCAGCGGCCAGTGGGTAGGAACGGCACGCAAGCGGAAGAAGTTCGACGTCTTCTAGCCGCCAGTGGCCCGACGGGGGCCGAGCTATGGCGGGCGATGGGACGCCAGAGGCAGCCTGTCCGGAGACAAACGTGCAGGCCAGACCGTGGGGCGGGTGGGACTCGAACCCACGACCGAGGGATTATGAGTCCCCTGCTCTAACCGGCTGAGCTACCGCCCCTAAAGTGCTGAAAAATACTGGTACTAAGGGTCTTTCGTCTGTTTAGTTTTCATCGCTCGATGTCCGATTTAACCTAGTTTGTCAACCCAAGTGTCACCAAATTTGTCACAACGACCCAACGGAGCGAGTCTCGAAGAGGTTAGCGAGTGTCGCCGACGCTGAGGACATCCAGGCACGGGCCATAGCCCACGTCGTATTGCTTCTCATCCAGTGCCTCGGCCAGCTCCCGGTGTAGGTTACCGTCGCCGGAATCCCCCCGCTTACCAGCGTCACCGACACCTCAGCCGCACCCGGAATGCACCCCTTCGCGAGTTCCGCAACCCGGCTCAGAACCTGGTGGAGATCGTTGTCGGCGAGTTTGATCCGGCCCAGCTCAGCGAACGCCGCCGACGGATCGAGCGAAGGACTGGGGTCCGAAAAAGACACACGGTCGTTGGACATGTGGTCGGTCATGACAGTCCGATCCGGGCTGTCGCGGACCACCACACGCATCCGCAGCAGCGAACAGCAGCGGTAGTCGGCGGAAACACGGGCCCGCGTCACCGGTAGTCCCGGAAGACGCTGAACGACACCTTGCGGTGTCACCGGGCCCGCGCCCTTGCCTGGACGCTGGCATATCGCTGAACGAGCTCTCACTCTACCCGCACTCAGGACCGCCATCCGCTCGCTTCCGGTTTGATGCGCCAGGTCTAGACGGCTAGCACCGCAACCTCAGGTCGGCGAAGACGCCCGCTGCCGTTCCGCTATCGCCTCCTTCGCCATGCCCATCACCAACTGAACAACATGCTCGGGGCTGGGCAGGTCCGCGCCATTCGACCCGTATAGCTCTCGCGCATGAATCGTCGCTCGTGCCACAGCGGCGATGACTTGACCGGCGGGAAGATCGACGGTTTCACGGATGCGCTGTTCGGAGGCTTCGAGCAGCATCCGGTCAAAGAGGGTCCCGTACAGCATTTCGAGTCCTCTTAGGCACGATGTGGCGGGCGGCACATCCACGGGTTGATCGCGTAGTCCACCGCGAAGTAAGCGGGCGGGCACATAAGGTAGCGGCGCGGCGTTGCCCACCGTTCCCCCGAACCCCCAAGCGCCGGAGCGGTAGCCATACACACTCCTGAAACCGCGTAATCGATGCAGCACGAAATCCGGGACCGGGACCGTGCTCCCGCACCTGGTCGACCGGCCACAACGCCATCATCAGCAGAAGAGGGACGTAATGGGTTAGCCGACCTACGGAGCGTCCGGCCGATCTCGGGTCCGGTAGATGTTCGTCAGCTTCGAATGTCCCTAGCCAGCGCCTGTTTCGTGCTCAACAGCGGTGTCTGGGCCCGGGACAAAAAAAGCTTCGTGCCCATCTCGCTCCCAACGCACAACATACGGCGGGTTCCCGTCGGTCCCGCGCACCTCCACGATCTCGCCCCGTCTCAGGCCTGTGCCCAGATTACGACCTCGAACTAGCACGTGATCACCAACCACAGCGTGCATGAGGACCTCCTTTGGGAAGCAGACCCCTATGGGATGCCTCATTGCCGCATCCGTCAATACCTCACGTTGACCCCGGAGGAAGTTTTGCGGCGACGTAAGAGAACATGCCCGATTTACCTATTTGCCAGGAGAGCACCGGCGATGTTTCCGGGCGCTGGATCGTGTCGTAGGTAGCTGCGTGTGAAGGACCCCGCGCCACCTGTCAGCGATCGTAAGACCGCGGCGTAACGCACAAGTTCAATGGTCGGAACTTCTGCGTGGATCGCGCTGCGTCCGCCCGGCCGGTCAGAATCGACAGGCTCGGTACCGGTCACTCGGGCTCGTCGGCCAGAAAGGTCGGACAGGACCGCCCCAATCTGCGAGTCGTTGATCACGATGTCCGCCTCTTCGATCGGTTCGAGGACCTGTAGTCCGGCCTGAGCCGCGGCGTCCTTGATCGCGAGCGCCCCGGCAGTCTGAAATGCGGCATCCGAGGAATCGACGCTGTGCGCCTTGCCATCGGTCAGGGTGATGCGTACATCGGAAATCGGTAGGCCCCCGATGAGGCCTTGCGCAAGCTGCGCCCGTACTCCTTTCTCGACAGACGGGATGAATTGGTGGGGCACAGCCCCTCCGACGACCTTGTCCACGAACTCAACGCCGGAGTCGCGCGGCAACGGTTCGACGGTGATCGCACAGACGGCGTAGTGGCCGTGCCCTCCGGATTGCTTCACGTGTCGCCCATGTCCATCGGCGCTGCCGGCGAAGGTCGCCCGGAGCGCGACCCTGACCGGTTCCGTCGTCACCGCCGCCCCGGCGGCGCGCAGCCTCGATAACACCACGTCAGCATGCGCCTCGCCCAAGCACCAAAGAACAAGTTGCCCGGTCATAGTATTGCGTTCCACCTGAACGGTCGGATCCGCGATGGCCAGTCGCTCCAGTGCTGCAGCTAGATGATCTTCATCGTTGCGGGTAGCGACCGCGACGGCCACCGGGAGCGATGGCGCTGGCAGCGACCACGGAAGGATCACCAGCGGGCGCGCCTGCTCGCACAATGTGTCGCCTGTCTCTCCGCCGATCAGCCTTGCAACGAAGCACACGTTCCCGGCGCATACCTCGTCGACAGGTTCGGACCCGACGCTGAGCAGCATCGGAGGTTTCTCGTCAGCGTCATGGTCGGGGTGTCCCCATTCAGCTTTTCCGCGGCCAGTCACGTGCAACGACACATCGGCGCGAAGCGTTCCGGAGAAGACTCGTACCAGAGAAACCCGGCCGATATACGGGTCCGACCAGGTTCGCACGATTTCGGCCGCGAGTGGGCCTTTCGCATCGCACGCCAAGTCCGGCCCGCGCCCTCCGACGGGTGTCCATGCCTGCGGGAGTGGTCGTTCCAGGGGACTAGGAAGACCGTCAACGATGAGATCGAGCAAGTCCTCCAGACCAAGGCCCGTCGTCGCGCTGACCGGAAGGACCGGATGCAGATGCCCACGGCTGACGGCGACATGCAGATCGGCCCGCAGAACCGACTCGTCGAGATCCGCACCCCCAAGATAGTCGTCGAGAAGTGCCTCGTCCTCGCTCTCCGCGATGATCGCCTCGATCAACGCCCCGCGCTGCAGGTCGGACGCGCTGTCGTCGTGACCAAGTAGTCGGATCAAAGCGGTGTTCTCGTGGATCGGTTCCGCCAAGGCCACGACGGCGTTTCCGCCGCTTGTTCCGAATGCCTGCCGAACAGCTTCGAGAGCACTTTCGAAATCTGCGCGCGGTACGTCGAGATGGGTGACAACCACGGCGCGGGGAAGCCCCCCGGCTGTGCACTCCTCCCATAGGGCAACGGTCGTGTCGTCCAACAGGTCTGTTGCCGAAACGACGAACAACGCAGCGTCCGCCGCACGCATGCCTGCCCGCAGCTCCCCCACAAAATCCCCGAATCCCGGGGTATCGAGCAGATTGACGACGATGCCTTTCCAGCTCAGCGGGCACGCGGAGAGAAAAACCGAACGTTGCTGGCTGGCCTCGACCGGATCGCTGTCCGAGAACGTGTTCCCCTCGGCGACGGACCCAGCGCGGTTGATCGCACCGGCAAAGGCCATCAGATGTTCGACCAATGTCGTTTTCCCGACGCCGCTGTGACCAATAAGCACGACGTTACGTATCTCGGCCGGGTTCGTCGGGGGCGCGACCGTTCCGCGGCCCGGCTGTGACCTGCCGCCGGGCTTACCGACAGGCCGCGCTTTCGTGACGATCATCGATTTAGGCAAGACCGCTCACCACCGCCCGCCGAGTGCCCCTAGTGCATTCGACACCTCCAGACCGAATCGGACAAGTGCTCTTGACGACAATGGGAGGTCGCCCCGGTGCCGCACGAACGGATCCCCGCCGCGGGATTGCTATCTGCGGTCGGGGCTCCCAAACTTGTGGGGTCATTTGCTCGCTGTACCAAGGAGGTGGGCTAGTCATGGCAAACCCTGGCAGCACAGAATTTATGGCGCGACATCCTGACATTTTGGCGATGCGGGACCGTTTCGACCGTGTCGGCGCTACGCCCCCCGCGCAAGCAGCCGAGGGATTGCTCTTCCTCGCCGCGGGTTACGTCGCAATCTCAAGTTGGGTCGTTGGCTTCAACACTCAGTCGCCGGCGCTTGCTGTGACGAACCTCATCACGGGCGGGACGCTGATGGTGCTCACGTTGGGATTCGTGGCCTCATACGGTCGCACCTACGGCATGGCGTGGGTTGCTCCGCTCATGGGGATTTGGTTGATCGTCGCACCGTGGGCGGTTCAACACACGGACCGGACCACTCACCTCATCGTCAGTAACGCCATCGCAGGCGGGTGCATCACCCTGTTCGGGTTGGGTCTCGTCGCGATGGTCATGGCCGGTCGGATCGGAACGCATAGCCGAAGCTGACCCCAAAGGACTGCAAAAAGACTCAGCGACGAGCACCTCAACCGCGACACCGTCGAACTCGACAGTTGCCACATCAGTACGCCACTACATCTATCTGACGTGCGAAAGGAGCGCCGCACCCGACCCCGGCGTCAATGTCCTGATGCCCCCGCTCTGGAACGAAAGAAACTCGGAGATGAAGCCCCAGGCCGGGCGGCTAACTTTGGGTCGTTCACCCGGTCCGGGGGGTCAAGCAGTACCCATCTTCGGGAGCTCTAACACATCACCAGCGATAGCACATCACCCAGCGATCCGAACACCGTTCGGGCTTGAGCAAATTTACGTTCACCCCCATTGCCCTTGACGGTCCTGCCGGATTCTGACTTCAGAACCACCCGATAAATCCACCTCTGGGTGCGGTCCCCGCGGGCTCAGCGTCGGTTTGCAGACCGAACCCGCCATTGAGCAGACCGAACCCGCCATTGAGGCGATGAGCAGCTTTCGGTCCCGGCCACCGAGGAAGTTTGGTCGCATCTGTCGGCCGGTACATGGTGATTGTCAAGGCCGCCACAGGTCAGGGCTGCGGACAGCATCCGGCGACACGAAATCACAGGGGCCCGGATGTCCGCGCGCGAGGACGCAGATGCGGCCGGTCGGCAGGTTTACGTGGCCGCACGCGCCGATCCCGCCGAGGGTCTCGTCAACACAACAAACGACGACCGAACGGCCGCACTAGACCCCTGGCTCAAGTTCTACAACGCTCAACGCCGACACTGCGCTCGACGGTCACCCGCCGATCAGCCGACTGTCACCAACCTGACGGCCGAGTACACCTAGCGCACAATCCGGCCCGACTCACACCACGGCGGCTAGACGGCATTTTCCGGATTATTAGTCCCTGCTCTAACCAGCTGAGCTACCGCCCCGTATCAATATCGTGACGAGCCTACCGACGCGTCAGGCCTTCACCGCTAGCCCCAGATCGCCTTGGCAACGACAGCACCCAGGAATGCCGCCCCGAGCCCGCACAAAACGCTGGCCACCACGTTCGCAAGCGCGATCTTCGGCGCGCCGTCCTCCGCCAGCCGCAGTGCCTCGAAGGAGAACGTCGAGTACGTGCTGAGCGCGCCGCAGAATCCGGCTCCCACCAGCGCCTGGACATTGCTGCCCGCGCCACCTTCGACGACAGCTCCGGTGACGAATCCGAGCACGAGGCTCGCGGTCATGTTGACCGCGAACGTCCCCCACGGAAATCGGGTGCGGTGTCGACGCTGGACCGCCTGATCGACGAGAAACCGGGCCGGAGCACCAACGGCGGCGCCGAGCGCGACCAGCACCCATGTCATCGCGCCAGCACCAGACGCGTCAGCCGCGTCGACGCGGTCACGGCGACGATCGCCGCTACCAGCGTGAGCAGTAAGTAGGCCGTCCCGGTGCCGGCGTGCCCGGTCTGGATGAGCCGCTGGGCGTCGACCGAATACGTCGAGAACGTCGTGAAGCCACCGAGAATGCCGGTGCTGAGGAACGGCCGAGCCAGCCGATGTGCGGCAAAGACCTCCGTGGTCAGCACGATGACCAGGCCGATCAGCGCGCAGCCGACGACGTTGACCCACAACGTCGTCCACGGAAACTGCCCGGCAGTGGTGCGCCACAGCCGGGCCGACCCGTAGCGGGCAAGGGCGCCGATGACCCCGCCCAGCGCGATGACCGACAACAGCGGGATGTCACCGAACGCTGGCCGGGACAGGTCCCCGAAGGACGCCTCGACATCCGGATCGACGGGTTCGGGCACATGCCGACCCAGCCTGGCCTGATCGGCCACCGAACTCCTCCCACCTCGCTGCCTGGTTAAGACCTAAGGGTCTCAGGCGGCAGGCACTTGCCGGAGCAGGCTGCGTATGTCGCTGGCGTACTGCGTCGGCAACGTCCCGTTCGTCCAGACCAGATGACCGAGTCCGTCCTGGGGCGAGAAGGCGATCGTCTGCGCACCGTGGGTCACTTCGACGCTGCCATCGGGCTTCACCGTCGGCGGTTCCAGCGGAACGCCCAGTTGCTTTGCGTACGAGGTGATCTGGCTGAGGCTGCCGGTCAAGCCGACGAAAGGCTTAGGCACGCCGGAGTCGAAGTTCGCGAGCCACTTCTTCAATACTGGTGGGGTATCCCGTTCCGGATCGGTCGTGATGAGGACCACCTGGACATCCTGCGCGTCGCTGGCCGGGAGGCTTCGCAAAGCCGCGCCGATGTCCGCCATCGTCGTCGGGCAGACGTCCGGGCAGTTCGTGTAGCCGAAGTACACGAGGGTCAGTACGTCCTTCTGGGGTGCCAGTTGGTACGGCTGCCCGTTTGTGTCGGTCAGCGTGATCGGGCTCAGGGTCAACGGTTTGACCAGTTGCGCGCCGTTCAGCCCGGACGAACCGGAACCACCGCAGGCGGTGAGCACGAGACCGACGACGCTGGCGGCGGTGGCCGCCGCCAGCCGGCTCCACCACCGACGGGCCCTCACGACTCGCTCCGGCGAGTCGCGAGGGACACCCCAGCCACGACGAGGCCCAGCGCTCCGACGGCAAGGCCCGCGATGCCGAGGCCGCGTGCCGTGTCGTCCGAGGATGAGGCCGTCGATGCCGTCGATTCACCTGACGCCGCCGCCAGCGTAAGGCTCGGCACGGGATGGTCCGGTTCAGTGCCACCCGGCGGGGTTGGCTCGATCCAGCGGACAACGTCGCCGGTGCCGTAGGTCTGCACAGCCGGGAAGCTCAACGAGGCCACCTTCGGAAGCGGTCCGACCGAGACGTTGAACTCGTCGTACGACGAGGGAGGAATTCCACCCGCGGTCGCGGTCCAGGTGATCTTAGAGATCGCTTCGGTGACATTGCCGTCGTCGCTCTCGATAGGCGTCTTCAACGTGACCTTTTCCGTCGTTATGGACCAGCCGGCCTTTGGCATGGTCGATACGAACGCCAATGGCGTATCCGTCGGCATCGTCACCTCGACTTTGACTGTCGGGCTGTTCTCCTCGGTCGGAACACGGAATGTCAGAGCCGCGAAACCCCCCTGTACGGCGGATTGGTAGCTCAGCACCCGTACGTGCGCCTGCGCCGCAACCGGCATCGCGATCGCAATCGCCGCGGCCAGGATTCCCACGGCAGCGGCCCGGCACATGAGCCGGGATGACCTGCGAGACATGACGTTCTCCTCTTGGATAAACATGATCAGATGAAGTCAGCGAACGGAATACGTGGTTGTCGCGGCGTACGACGTGACATCGCCGACGCGGATCTGGACGGTTAATTGCCATCGCCCCGACTCGGGCACGACGACCGCATGGGCCACCCCGCGCCCATCGCGTAGCCCGGTCACGGTGAAGCGGACAGGACCGAGGTCCTTCTCCTTCTCGACGAGGGAGCTGGAAACATCAGCGACGTCCAGTGCCCAACCACGGGGGTCAGTCACCGCGAAAGAGATGTCCGTCGGGCCGTGCCTGGACCGGTCGATCACAACGCTGACCCGTACCGATTCGGACGCTGATACGCCCTGCGCGACAAGATGTTTCGTGACGCGCGGGTCGTAGGACTCGCGGCCCGGCTGTACGTTGACCAGCACGGCGGCCACTCCGAGCGTCGCGGCAAGAACCGTACTCTCGCCCACGACTGCCAGCCTGAGGCGAGCCGGCGAACGTGCCGCAGCCACATCGGAATGCCGCTGAGTACGCACCCAGCGACGAGCAACGATCGCGCCGACCAGGACGAGCACCAGCAGCCCAACCTTGATCAGGACAAGCCGCCCGTACGGCGTTGCGGTCAACGCGGCCCACGAACCGATTTGGCGCCAGGACTGATACGTACCGGTCGTGAGGATCAGCAGCACGCATCCGGTCGCGAGCACCGACCACCGCGAAAGTGCCTGAGCATCAGGTTGTTCCGTCGTCTCGGGGTGCGGTCGCAGCAAGGTCACCAGTACCAAGAGGCCCCCGAACCATGCCGAGACCGCAGCAATATGCGCCGCGTCCACGACGGTCGCCAATACGTGCTGACCGCCGGTGCTCGCGTGACCAGCCAAGCCGTAGGTCAGCACGGCGACGGCCCCCACGACGACTGCGTCGGGGCGTAACCTCAGTAGCGAGTTGCTGCTGCGAGCCGGCTTGGCCAGCGCCCAGATCAGAGCGGCCAACGCAACCAGACCGACTCGCAACACGAGAAGCTTTCCGAAGCGAGACGCCAGCGTGTCGTGTAAGCCACTGAACGACAGTGCGGTTCCGATCCCGGTGCCGGCGTCGTACGGGTGGGTCAGGAACAGCAGCCCCAGCGACGAGGTCACGACGAGCGCCAAGCCAATCCCGAAGAGCAGCCGTGTTGCGCGACGCTGCCAACTCGCCCCCCAGACGGCGCCCGCAAACAGCGAAGAGCCGAGAGCACAGGCAATCCCCGCGTAACCCACGAAACGCGCTGTGCCATCGAGGAATCCGACCAACCGGCTCCCCGGCGGAGCGCTTGAGGTCGAGTCCGCTGCCACGCCGAAGCCAAAGGTAAACGTGCCGGCCACCGGGTGGCCGTCCGCCGAGACAATCCGCCAGACGACTGTGTACGACCCTCTACCTCCTCCCGGAAGGAGATCGGCCGCCACTCGGTTTCCATTGCCGTCCGGATGGGTGGTGTGCCTGCTATCGACCCGCTTTCCGTTGCTGGCCAGCACTCGTACGGAGTCGTTGTCGACCGTGACGGCCTCTCCAAAGGTCAGCGTCACCTCGCTGGGAAACGCGTCGACCTGCGACCCCTGGGTGGGAGTCGTCGACTCGAGTACCGCGTGCGCATCAGCGGGCGCCGCGCCCAACCCGAGCACCGCGGCGGCTCCCACGAGAACGACCAGGACAAGTCGCGCGCATCGCTGCCCCGTGCCGGCGAACGACCTCATGAGACTCCCGACACGGCAGTCAGCGGTACGACCGGCACCCGAATCGAGACGGGGCCCGCCTGCCGGAACGTGAGTCGGATCTCGACGAAACCCCCCGAAACCACAGGGGTTGGGTTCAACAGCATCAGATGGCTGCCGCCCGGACTGAGCCTGACGAGGCCCCGTGCCGGAACGGTCAAACTGCTGACGTCGATCATCGTGCCGACGGTTCCGTTCGTGACGCTCTGGTGAAGTCCGACGTCCTGCGTCACGTCCGATGACGCCGAAACGAGAGCGTCTGCAGTGCCGAAATTGGTGATCGTGAAGTACGCGGCAGCCACCGATGCACTGGCCGGCTGCGGGATGTAGGCACCGGTGATGCGAAGCGATCCGACGGCGACATTCGCTGTCGGGAAGGACAGTTTGGACTGTGCTGTCGTGGGCGGCGACGTTCCGGTGGTCAGTACGTAGCTGAGGCCACCGAGCGCCAGCGCGATGACAGCAAGCGAAAAGGCACGGTTCTTGAGACCGCGCCCCCACCTTGCAGGCATGGTTGATCTCCAAGATCAGAACGGGACCGCGCCATCGAAGGCGCGGATCACCGTTACGAGGTCAGGCCGCGGCGCGCAGCCTGTAGCGCAGTTCAGCCCCAGAGGGGAACTGCGGGCGGCCCTCGTAGACCGATCGCCCCGACGACACGGGCTTTGAGCCGGCGAGCCGGCACCGCCCGAACGCGCTGGCGGCGGCTGTGCGCATGGCTCGTCACGAGAGCGGGGCCGAGGAACAAGACCTCGAGCCACGTGTCGTACAGCGCGGCCGCGGCGACGACGGCCTGGTCGAGCGCTCGTTCGCCGAATCGCAACCACATGCCAAGAAAGACCGCGGCAATGGCGTGGGCCGTCACCATCGGCAAGCTCAGCGTCGACCAGTTATTCGCTGCGGAGTGGCCGACCTGGCCGTTGAGCATCGTGGTCGCGAGATGCGCGGTGTCGCCGTGTGGCGAGCCACAGAGCAACAGCCCGATGCCGCGGCCGCCCATGCTCCAGCTGAAGCCTGCGTGCATCGCCAGTTGCGATGTCACCGCCAGGACGACCAAGAACCACATGCCGCGGGACCGCCCGCTCACCCACCAACCGGTAGTGGCCATGGCCACACCGGCAAGCCCGATCGCTTCCCATCGCGGCAACATCGCGGAGCCCAGCCAGTGGGCGGTAAGCGCCAGGCCCAATCCGACGCCGCCGAAGACGGCGGCGCGCAGCAGCCGCTCCCCTCGTTCCGGGCGGCGGCTCACGCAGCGAAGTTAGCATCGCCGGCCCGGGAGGTCGCGTTACGCGAAGTCCGGTCCACCAGGCTCGGGGAAGATCGGCGCCGGAGGCCGCTGGGGTTGGACGTCAGGGTCGGGGTCCGGATCGGGCAATCCCGGCATCGGATCCGGCGGAAACAGCGGCTGCGGTTCCATCGGTGGGGGGACATCCGGCGGCATCGGGTTGGGTGGCAGCGGCTCGCGCGGTTCTGACCCCAGTACAACGCTTGCGTTGAGCATCATTCGATGCCACCTCTCAGCTGGACGGGCATCTGGCCGGCCCATACCCGTTCCGCGCGGCCGGCACGCGTGCGCCACCCGTCTGGGTGCCTCCGGCGTTGCGGTAGTCTTTTCGAGGCGCCGGGCGATCCTCGGAGCCACCTTCCCGCGTAGCTCAATTGGCAGAGCATGCGACTGTTAATCGCAGGGTTATAGGTTCAAGTCCTATCGCGGGAGCAACCCAAAACCGGCCTCTGAACTGCGGAGATGCAGTTTCGGAGGCCTTTTCGTTTCCAGCGCGTGCGATACGCGTGCGATATGCCTCCGAGAAGGAGGCTCGCATGACCGCTCCGACGAAGGATGAAACGACTGCGGAACTTCCGCAGTCAGGCCCCGGACGGCGTTCGCCCGCTGTTCAGACGTCCACTAACGACAGGCCAGCGATTCCGGTGAGTCACTGCCCGATCTGGTGCGCACGCCAGCACAGCGACCACTTCAATTGGGCTGACACGATGAGCAGCCACATCGAGGACCTATCTGTCCGGCATCGCTGCCAGGTCGGCCCGTCCGGGATCTCGGTCGCGATGAGTGAAGCCTACGAAGAGATGCCGGCACTCACCGTTGGCCTGGAGACGATCGAATGGGGCGACAACGAGCTCGAGGACTATGGCCGGCCCATCTACATCGGCAACGACAACGGCGTCGAACTGCGGCTGACCGTTGAGGACGCCCTACGAATCAGCCACGCCCTGCGGCTCGCGGTTACGACGTTCGATCTCACAGAGAAGACGAACGAGTCGGTGGGGGGAACGGACAAGGCCTGCGACGAGACCAACTCAGAGGGATGCCCTTCTTGGTGCGTTCAGTGCCATGACGTCGGTGATGGAGTTCGGCTGCATGAGTCCTCGGTCCGAACGATGTGGGTACTCAACCGGGAGACAGATCCGGCTACGCAGCGCCGGATCGCCCTTCAACGATCCCTCGTTGACGGCAAGGAGCCGACGATCTACATCGGCTGCATTTACGAGGATGCCCGGGTTCCAACGGACCTGTTCTTACTCGATCCGGACTCTGCCGCGGGCGTCGCTCGGGAGCTGCTCGCGTTGAGCGAAGTGCAGTCATGAGCGCCCTAGTGGTTCTCAAGCCGACGAGCAGCCTTGGGAAACGTGGCGAGCTGATCGCTGACCTGCGCCGGGATCATCCGCGGATCTCCGGGTGATCGTCGGGGACGACGATGGCTCGTTCATCGTTTCGATCGCCGACGCGCTCCCGCCGGCAAGGCAGAAAGCAGCACGACTGCACGCCGACCTTCTTGCCGCGTTCGCCGAGGACATCCCGTGGAAGGACGATCCCGACTGCCGGTGGCGCCTGCTGTACAGCGGGGCCCGGTAGCTGATGCGTGTCCTGTTCCCTGTTGTCCCGGATTCCGGTCCGGGGCGCTGGGAGGCCTGGTCCGAGCTGTGTGACGAGGTCTTCAGGTTCGGGATGCGTCCCGAGGTCGCCGCCGTCGCGCAGGACGCGCTGCGGATCTGCCTCACCGCCAGCACAGCGATCCGGCGGTGGCAGAGGGCAGTCGACGACGGCGCACATCCAATCGAGGTCGAACAACTCGCCGTCGCCGCGCAGGTCGCGTACGAGCGGGTTGAGGCGTTACGTGACGCGCTGACAGGCGTTGCGGCCTAGGAATCCAGCAAGCCTCGGCCGGCTCACAGGACGCCCTAGCGACCGCTCAGGTGCGATAGCCCTCGGCTTGAGTCGCCTCACTCGCGACACGGACTCCATAGCGGTAAGAGAGCATTCCGCCGAGCCACCCTGAGATCCCCAGCAGCGCTAAGCCGATGATCGACAACGTGAGGGCGGTACCGCTGGTGCGCCGGCCGAGTCCATCGGCATGACGAACGACAAACGTAGCGACGAACAGGCCCAGGATTACCACGTTGAGGGTCATGTGGGCGACACCTACACGGAATGTCCGGCTGGGCCGTGGGATTGTCAGAAGATCGAGCAGGCCGAAGATGGCGGCGGCGGCCGCTCCGATGATTCCGACGAGGACGAGCCAGTACGCCGCTCGTCCCAGTCCGGTAGCGTCGTGGCTCGCGTGGGAACCGACATCCAAGACCAAACTTCCCACCCATGCGCCGATCGGCACAGTCACCAGGATCGGATGGAACGGGTGTCCGTATGGTCCAGCGAGCACCGTGAGCGGTTGCTTCGCAGGCACCGACGGATCCGAGCGGATGTTGGCCATGAGACCGCTCCTTCGGGCGCCGACGGCCGTTAGCCATCACCGCCCGTGGTACCCAACCAACACAGGAGAAACACATGCCTGACGTCCGCCGTGGCGCGCACTGATCGTTATCACCCTGCGTTCGCCGGGAAGCCGTTCCGCGTTAGCCGTTCGCTTGTTCAGCCGCCCTTGGTCCGTCACCCCCCGATTGGACCGGGGGCGGCCTTCCTAGGGAAGGATGTCGCGGCCCGTGGTCGTCCCCGTGGTCTGGGTGACGACGGTTGCGCGGCGGCGGCGCGGCATGAAAAGCAGCAGATCGAGCAGGACCGCTACGACCCCGACGACCATCAAGATCCAACCGACGGTGTGAAGGTTGAACCCATGGCTATGGCTGACATTCACGGCGAACGCTAAGACAGCGCCCACTGCGACGAAGATAAGACCGACACCGATACCCACGAGGGGCTCCTTCCCTACTCCCGAACGGGAGAGCGGATTAGGACGGACATCGGCATGCCAAGCACCGGTCATTAGCCGGCGTACGGTTTCACGCCCGCCCCTCACCGCTTGGTGAGTGCACGTCCAGGATCAAGACATGGTGCCGACAGGCGATCGGGAGTACTTCCCCGCATGAGCGCCCGGGGGATCACATTTCGAGGCTCGCCGGCCCTCGTGGGCGCGTTTGCGCAGATGCTCCGCGAAGAGGGCGCGGCGGTGGCCTACGAACCGCCGCAGGAAGTTCGCGGTCTTCCTGATGCAATCGCCGGCGGCGCCGCCGTGGCTCTGATTGTTCGATATGCGAGCCCGCTGCTCGACGTGCGCTCAACCCGGTGATAAACCAAACGCTCGACTGAAAAACGGATCCGGTCGCGAACTGAGTCCCCGCTGGCCGACAACCTTTCGACCCGAAATCCTCGACGGCGCAGAAGCGCGGCGAAGCGCAGATGGCTGCCCCACGGGTAGAGAGCCCCGAAGACTATCGTGCCGCGAGGCACAGGCCGGTTGAAGTTCATTATGTGCCAAGTACCCACACGTCGCCGATGAACCCCAACTGTGAACTACATGACGCGAAATCGATCTTGCTGCGGTTAGTGTCCGTTATGGGGAAGTCGGCCAATCGGTCGCACCGGTGGCAAGGACCACGTCGGCGATGTCGCGTAGTTTGCGGTTGGTCGTCTGGCTCGCCGTTTTCAGCACTTCGAACGCCGCGTCGGCCGAAATCTTGTGTAGCGCCATCAGAATTCCGACCGCTGCACCGATGCGCCGCGCTGAAACGAGAGCTATCTCCAGACCTTTTATCTTCTCCCGCTGTACCACGCCTTCGGCCACCAGATGGGCGATGAGCTCTCGGTCGACAATGACCTGTGCCTCCAAGGCGTCAACCAGACGCTGGCTGTCTTCGAGCTGCTCGACCAGCGCAACGATCCGAGCAACCAGATCGTCGTTAGGCTCGCCATCGTCGCTGCCCATGCGCCGAAGGTAGGCGCTGTCAGCGGCCTCCGCAATGAGGACCTGGGCCCGAGACGATCCACTCGCTGCGAGCGACGACCTCGGTCACTCGGCGGCAATCACGCGCCTCACATCCGGACCGACCGCGTGTCTCAGCTATACACCGAGTAGCCCGGCGGCAAGGCGCCTCGACCAGTGAGCGCAAGTAGGAGCGACATTCCATCCCGCATTGCTCCGCGAGAGGCGACGAAGGCAACGCTCTCGATCAAGGCGTTCGACGGAGGCGCCGCGTCCACCTCGATCGCACAGCAAATATCCACGGCATGAATCGTCAACTCGGCGATTCGTGATGGCAGAAACTGCAGGAGCGTCATCGTTCCCGACGGGCTCCCGACCGTGGCGTCCTCAGTCGTTCGCTCAACAAGTTCGACAGCCGTTGCGGATGCCGACCGAAGCGCCGCCACCGGGTCAGTACCCAACACCACGACGGCATCCCGGCCGCGCGCCGCGATCGCCTCCGCGGTGAAGTACTCGGGCCCCGCAGGAGGTTGCGGACTCTCGAGGTAGTCCACGACCGTCGTCTGGCCACGATTGGCGTGGGCTACGAGTTCGAGCACAGACCAGTCGCCGAGTCCCGGCCGAGACCAAGCCTCTTCCGGAATTTCGCCCGCGACCTGAGTCAAATACCGCGACGCGTCCGCGAACGCGTCCACTAACTTCCCGTCCATCCCGCCTCCCGATGTCCGCGTCTGGTACGAACCTGCGAAAGAGGGGTACCAGCGGCCCATGGCCTCACCTGACAACCCTCCCGATGACAGTGTCTCTTCCATCTCAGGGACCAACGAAGTGGACGATGAGCCGACTCCCGACGAGGTCGTCGCGGCGCACGAGCTGAGCGGCGATGAACTTGCGAAAGCCGTCATCCTCGCTGAGTCCGTCGAACGGACGGAACACCCCGAAGAAACCGGAGCCGCGTCGTCGCAGACGATCCCTGAGATACAGGAGTAGTCAACCGGGTCACCGAAAATGCCCCGACCATCGCGGTCGGGGGCATTTCTTCGGCGGAATTCGCTAGTTTCTGGGTACTTCCCCGCGCCACGCGCCAGTTTCGGTGCCGCGACTCTCGATGAAGCTCTTGAAGCGCTTCATATCACCCTGCACCTGCCGGTCGTCAACGCCGAGCAGCGCCCCGGCTTTTTCCGTCAGCCCCTCTGGCTTCCAGTCCACTTGCACTGTCACCCGGGTGGTTCGAGGCGACAGCTTGTGAAAGGTAACGACGCCTGCATGCGTGGTGCCATCCGTGGACTTCCACGCCACTCGTTCGTCGGGAAGCTGCTCGACCACCTCTGTGTCGAACTCACGCTCGACGCCGCCGACCCGGGTCTTCCAGTGGTTATGCCTCGGGTCGAGCTGCGTGACGGCCTCGACACCTGACATGAACTCCGGGAACGTCTCGAACTGGCGTCCACTGGTTGTAGGCAGTGGTCACGTCGACATCGACGTCCACAGACTCGGTGACCGTGCTCATCCTGCTCCTTTCATCCCACGGGAAGCCATGCAGTGCAGCAGCGTCGACTTTCCCGAACCGGAAGGGCCCCTAATCGCGGTGAACTCAGACGCCCGAAACTCGACGCTCACCTTGTCCAACGCTCGGACCAGAGTGGCTCCCTTGCCGTAGATCTTGGTTCCGTCGACTATCCGCGCCGCCGGCGTGGCGATGGGGGCCACCGGGCCGGGGCCCGCCGTACCCATAACGCTGGGTACTTCGACGGAGTCCACGAGGCTACGCGCCCTATGATCTGCGATGACGGACCGGAGGAACCGCATGCGTAACTGGGCCTTAGGGATCACGGTAATCTCCGGACTCGCGCTTACCGGATGTGGCGGGACAAACCCAGCCGCCCATCCCTCAGCGACGACAACCACGCCTGCCCCCTCCGTAAGCAGCCCGACGCCATCTGCGGGCTGCGCCGAAACGCAAGGCTGGAACACACAGGCCGTGGCCACGACCACGCAGATGACGCAAAGCGCGCTCAACCAAGTAGTGGCCGGGCAACACGAATGCTACGACCGCGTGGTGTTCAACATCGCCGGCCCGGGCGAGGTCGGCATCGTGGTGAAGTACGTACCACTCGTCAACGCCGACCCCTCCGACAAACCCCTCCCGGTCGCCGGCAACGCGGTACTCCAAGTCGTTGTGCGGGCACCGGCTCAAGGCGACGAAGCATCCGGGCACCCGGGTTCTGCCCTCGCAACTACAGGTGACTACCTCTACTCCGCCGCACAGTTGGCGGGCTGGAACAGCCTGCGGGCAGTACGGTTCGCCGGATCCTTCGAGGGCCAGTGCACCTTCGCCATCGGCGTACGTGACCAGTTGCCTTTCCGCGCGTTCACAATGCTCGACAGCACGCAGAAGATCAGGCAGGTCGTCGTCGACGTGGCACACAGCTGAGCCGGACGGCCGATGCCGGCGAACGTGGCCCAATGACCGTTCCGACTACAGGTATCTGTGACGTCGACGTCGACGTCCTTCTCTGGGTCGAGACCAGGAGCCTCCGCCCGAATGACCCGCGTGCCGTCTTCGACGAACTCCTCGATCCGAAGAGGATTCAGATCTTCTTCTCCGAGACGGTCGAAAAGTAGCTTGCCCGCGAATAGATCATGAAACGACTCGTCGAACGCCGTGATAGGGCTTCGCCTGGCTGCGACCGGCAGATTCTTGGTCTTGCTCATGTGGCACCTCGCCGTTCGGGAACTGGGTACGCCCGGACAAGGTCGACAAGGACGCTGCTGACGCCTTCGATCGTCCGGCGTCTGCCGGCGGTAAGCATTGGGTCTGCCTCACGTATCTGCGACGCAAGTGTTGCCATTGCAGATCGCCGACCTCAGTCTTGGACTAGCTAGGTCTTGAAAGCGCTTCAGCGAGCAGGTCGCGGGCGTCGTTGAGCCCCGAAGCCTGAGCGTGGACGTATGGGTCTGTCGCGGATTTACTGCGTGGATCCTGGTGTGCGCGAAGTGACGATGGCAGGCGTGCCCGCTCCTCAAGTTCTCCGATGGTCGCGTCGATACGGCTAGGTGAGCCGGATGTTGAGGCTGATGCCTATCGGTGGGGACCTGAGATGGACGCTCACAAGCAGGACCCCACCCTCGGAGTGACACCCGGCGTCGACTCCGACGTCGGCCACGCGAGACATCGCTATCTGGGGGTGGCCCTCGCTGCGGTTCTCGCGCTCGGCGGGACTGCGAGCGCGGTGGTCGCCGCGACCGCGGTAGGCAATAGCACTCATCGGGACTCCCAACGGACGTTCGCCAACTCCTCGGGCGAAATCGCCTCCACGTTGCAGCTGGCGATTCAGCACGAGGAAGAGCTGGTCGTCAACGACGGTGGCTACTTCCTCAACAACCCGACAGCATCCAACGCGGATTTCCATTTGTGGAATCTCGCGACGCGCGCTTTCGACCGGTATCCCGAGCTCCAAGGGATGGGCATCGCAGTTCTGGTTGACCCGTCGCAACTTCCGGCTTTTGCGGAACGGGTAGTGGCAGATCCTGAACATTTTCCGTTAGCCGCCGACGGGACGTTCCAGCTCGTGCCGCCAGGCACGCGGCCGTTCTACTGTTTGCCGATCGTCGGTCAGGTTCGGTCCACCGTCACAACTTCTGCAGGCTTGGATCTTTGCGCCGCAGATGGGGGGGTTAGCTTCCTCGGTATTCGAGACTCAGGACAAGGGAGGTACCTCCCCTTGACGGTCGGCACCAGCACCTTTCTCAGCCTCGATGTCCCGGTCTACCGCGGCGGAGTCACCCCCGCGACCGTGGATGCGCGGCGAGCGGCCTTTGCCGGCTGGGTTGGCCTCGTAACACTCCCGGCAGTCTTGCTGGATCGAGCACTGCAAGGACACCCCGGCACAGCGGTCTCGATGCGCTATCAGGCGGGTTCTTCGGATGTGACGTTCACCAGCACCGCGCCAGTGAAGAGCGCACAGTCGATCACGACTGACTTGCACAACGGTTGGACGATGCAGACTTTCGGCGCCCTTGGCGCCGGCGGGATGTTCGCGACAGCGGCATCGGCAGGGATTTTGGTTTCCGGGGTGGCGTTGAGTTTGTTGCTCGCCATGCTGATTTTGGTGTTGTCGACGGGTCGGGCGCGGGCGTTGGCGCTGGTCGGGAAAAAGACCGGCGAGCTACGTCATCAGGCGTTGCATGACGCGTTGACGGGGTTGCCGAACCGGGCGTTGATCACCGACCGGATCGAGCAGTTGCTCGTCCGGAACCGCCGTCACGGCACAAGTGGGGCGGCGTTGTTCGTCGACCTGGACGGCTTCAAAGATGTCAATGACACGTTGGGCCATGCGGCGGGGGACAAACTCCTGCAGGCCGTCGCGACCCGGTTGACGACCAGCCTGCGGGACGCGGACACGATCGGTCGGATGGGTGGGGACGAGTTCGTCGTCTTGATCGATGGGGTGTCGACTGAGAGCGCCCCGGAACTCGTTGCGCAACGGTTGCTGGATTTGATGCGTCAACCGTTCACCTTGGACGAGTCCGCGGTCCCGATCGTGATCACGACCAGCATCGGGATCGCGGTCGGGGACCGCGACACCGGCGGTGAACTGCTGCGCGACGCGGATGTGGCGATGTACATGGCGAAAGCCGCCAGCAAGAACTGTTTCGAAACCTTCCGGCCCGAAATGGAAAATGACGTCACCCACCGCTACCGCCTCGAATTCGACCTGCATTCCGCGTTGGACGACCACCAGTTCCGGCTCGTCTACCAGCCCATCTACAACCTCGACGACCTCGCCCTCACCGGTGTCGAAGCTCTCATCCGCTGGGAACACCCCACCCTGGGTCAGGTCCAACCCGATGATTTCATTCCGCTACTGGAATCCTCCGGGCAGATCGTGGACGTCGGCCGCTGGGTCCTGCACGAAGCATGCGGCCAAATGGCGACCTGGCGTGAACGCGGCTCGGACCTGATGGTGTCGGTGAACGTCTCCGGGCGGCAAC